>OLYC01000094.1_pt1 | contig 83291 bp, 74 predicted proteins | sample 1674271 | NCBI WGS metagenome assembly OLYC01 (sample SAMEA103958154, study PRJEB25191) | human gut metagenome
AGAGAAGCTTGCTCCTGTCATCTGTGCCCACGCTGAGGCGGAAGAAGGGTACAGAGAAGCTTGCTCCTGTCATCTGTGCCCACGCTGAGGCGGAAGAAGGGTACAGAGAAGCTTGCTCCTGTCATCTGTGCCCACGCTGAGGCGGAAGAAGGGTACAGAGAAGCTTGCTCCTGTCATCTGTGCCCACGCTGAGGCGGAAGAAGGGCACAGAGAAGCTTGTTCCTATCTCCTGTGCCCACGCTGCGACGGAATAGAGGCACAGGAGGGCGTTCGCCGCATAGGCAAAAGTAAAGACAGCGATTTGTGCGCAAGCACCCATCGCTGTCCTCACTATGCCTATGCGCGGCTCATTGCCCGCGTAACTTTCAATTTATTTCTTTTCCGGGCGCAGATTTTCCAGCACTTCATCCGGTACATACAGCTTCCCCCAGCCGGTTCCGAGGTCGATCTTTGGCTTGTTGGCGCCGTGGAAGTCGGAGCCGCCGCTGATCTTCAGGTCGTATTTGGAGGCAAGCCCCCGGATCTGGCGTTCCTCGGCGGTATTGTAGGTGCTGTAAATGGCTTCGATGCCCACGAGGCCGATCTTTTTCAATTCCGCTACGAGAGTATCCAGACGATCATCGCTCATGTGATAGAGGATCGGATGTGCCAGCACAGGAACTCCGCCGGCACCGAGGATCAGTTCCACAGCCTGAGCGGGTGTCACCTTTTCCCTCGGAACAAAGCAGGGACAGTGATCGCCTACGTAGCGGTCAAATGCTTCCTTCATGCTCTGGATATAGCCGTGGGATAGGAGATATCTTGCAAAATGAGCTCTGGTAATAACCGCACCGGGGAATTCCGCCAGAAGTGCCTCGTAAGTAATGTCAATGTCATGCTCTCTGAGAAGCGCACACATTTTTTCATTGCGGTTCTCGCGGGAACGAATGAAATCTTCTAAATAATGGGCAAACTCCGGCTGGCGGTAATCAATGAAAAGGCCAATCATGTGGATATCTTTGCCCTGATATTCCGTGGATAGCTCGATACCGGGAATGATTTCAGGCACGCGGGGAACGTCAGAGTCTGGAACAGAAGAAACCGGAAGGTGGGCAGCTGCATCGTTACGGGAGAAAGAAACCGGAAAGCGGTCGTCTGCATCGTTATGGGAGGAAATGACTGGGGATGCCGCCTGAGCCTGCCGCAGTTCCTCCGCATATCGGATCGCCCGGTCCAGTCCGTTTACCGTATCGTGATCGGTGAGAGCGAAGGCGGTTAAGCCTTTTTGAATTGCATAATCAACTAATTCTTCCGGGGTAAAGGTACCGTCGGAACAGGTGGAATGTACGTGAAGATCTACCATATTTCTATCCTTTCTGAGATTATTTTTGGGGACTGGTCCGCATTAACATACATTAGAGCTGGTTTTTGCGTATAGAGACAGTGTTTGTAAATATTACATGTTTTAATGGAGATCATTAAACGAAACAGAATTGGGAAATTAACAAAATGGATGTCGGCAGCACCGGCATCCATTTTATTCGTCTTAGTTCTCGTCGTCTTCGGTCTGTGCGGTGAATACAGTACGCTTTCTTGCCATTTCATCGCTTGCCAGATACTCATCGTAGGTAGTGATCTTGTCTACCAGACTGCCATTCGGCAGAATCTCGATGATACGGTTGGCAGTGGTCTGTACGAACTGGTGGTCATGACAGGAGAACAGTGCCACACCGGGGAACTTGATCAGACCGTTGTTCAGCGCGGTGATGGATTCCATGTCCAGATGGTTAGTGGGCTCATCCAGGATCAGACAGTTGGCGCCGCTGATCATCATCTTGGACAGCAGGCAGCGAACCTTCTCACCACCGGAGAGGATGCGGACCTTCTTCACACCGTCTTCGCCGGCGAACAGCATACGTCCCAGGAAACCACGGACATAAGTAGCATCCTTTACGGGAGAGTAACCGGTCAGCCAGTCGGCGATGGTCATATCATTGTCGAACTCTGCGGTATTATCCTTCGGGAAGTAGGACTGGGAAGTGGTAACACCCCACTTGTAGGTTCCCTCATCCGGCTCGATCTCTCCGGCAAGGATCTGGAACAGTGTGGTCTTCGCCAGCTCACAGCTTCCTACGAAAGCCACCTTGTCTTCACGACCCAGAGTAAAGGAGATGTCATCTAACACCTTTTCTCCGTTGATGGTCTTGGACAGATGCTCCACAGCCAGTACTTCGTTACCGATCTCACGCTCGGGGCGGAAGTCGATATAGGGATATTTTCTGCTGGAGGGCTTAATGTCATCCAACTCAATTTTTTCCAGGGCACGTTTTCTGGAAGTAGCCTGCTTGGATTTGGAAGCATTTGCGGAGAAACGGGAGATGAACTCCTGTAATTCCTTGATCTTTTCTTCCTTTTTCTTATTGGCTTCTTTCATCTGCTTCACCAGCAGCTGGCTGGATTCATACCAGAAGTCATAGTTACCGGCATACAGCTGGATCTTGCCGTAGTCGATGTCGGCGATCTGGGTACATACCTTGTTCAGAAAATAACGGTCATGGGATACCACGATAACGGTATTCTCGAAATCGATCAGGAAATCCTCCAGCCATGCGATCGCATCCAGATCCAGATGGTTGGTAGGCTCGTCGAGCAGCAGAATGTCGGGGTTACCGAACAGTGCTTTGGCTAACAGGACCTTCACCTTCAGACTGCCGTCTAAATCCTTCATGAGAGAGTAGTGGAACTCGGTGCCGATGCCCAGACCGTTTAACAGCATGGCGGCATTGGACTCTGCTTCCCAACCGTCCATCTCGGCGAATTCCGCTTCCAGTTCGCTGGCACGGATACCATCCTCGTCACTGAAATCTTCCTTGGCATAGATGGCATCCTTTTCCTTCATGATCTGGAAGAGACGCTCGTTACCCATGATAACGGTATCCATAACCACGTTGTCGTCATATTTGAAATGATCCTGCTCCAACACGGAGAGACGCTGACCGGGGGTGATGACGATATCACCTTTGGTAGTGTCCAGCTGACCGGACAGGATCTTCAAAAAGGTGGATTTACCGGCACCGTTAGCTCCGATGAGGCCGTAACAGTTGCCCTCGGTAAACTTGATGTTGACATCTTCGAATAAAGCTTTCTTACCCACACGGTAAGTTACGTTGTTTGCACTGATCATTCTTAAACCTCTTGTTATTCTTCTTATTAAATGTGTTACAAAGCCACCCTTACCATTATACATAAAAGCCCACATATTTCAAGGAAAAAGTGTGAAATCTTGACAGAGTAAAATATTTATGTAAAATGATTACTAAAAGATATGAACAAGGTTCATTGGCATAATGGAGGTTTGCATGGCAACGATTAAAGAGATTGCAGAGATCGTGGGTGTGTCGAGCGCAGCGGTCTCCAGAGTATTGAATTACGATGAAGGAATTTCCGTCAGTGAGGAAACGAGAGAGGCTATTTTTGCCACAGCGGAGAAGATTGGCTATAAGAAAAAAGTTATTTATCCGAAAATTGAAAACGTTGCACTTTTGTATTTTACAGATAATGAGGATGAATTGGAGGATGTGTTTTACCGCGGTGTCAGGGAGGAAGTTATAAAGCAGGCAAAAAAAATGAATATCCGACTGCAGATTTATGACCGCAGAGATGGCATGAGCGTGATCCCCAGAGATCTGAATGCCTTTATTGCCGTAGGCTGGCTGACCCGCAAAGAGATCAATCAATTGTATAAAATCTGCCCCAGAGGAGTGTTCATCGGCACATCACCGGATGAAAAATTGTTTGATGCGGTTAGACCCAATATGGATTCCTTCGTGACACAGATGGTAGATTATTTTGTGGAAAAGGGTCATAAAAAAATCGGATTTATTGGCGGAAGCGACCGGAATATTGATACGGGGAAGCCCTCCATGGATATCCGAGAATGGTCCTTTCGGCAAAGTGTGGCATATTATCATTGTCTGGAGGAGGAATATATCCTGATCTCGGAGAAATTCACCGTGGATGAAGGTTATCGCATGGGAAAAGAATTACTGAAAAAAAGTTCCCTGCCCACCGCATTGTGCATTGCGAGCGATACACTGGCAGTGGGAGTATTGCAGGCACTGAATGAAAAAGGGATACAGGTGCCGGAGCAGATGGCGCTTTTCAGCATCAATGATGTGAATATAGCCAAATATCTGTCTCCGCCGTTGACAACCATACATATTGATATTCCCTGCATTTGTGAGACGGCATTGGATCTGCTGCGAAACCGGGTGCTGTATGGTGGCAAAGTGACAAAGCTTATCTTTGTGAACGGGATTCCAATTTTTCGCAAGAGCTGCTAAATCAATAATAAGTCAATGAACAATAAATAGAAAAAAGTTAAAAGGGAGGTGACGGAACAGACCTCTCTTTTTGTATGCTTATTTTGTATAAAACTGACAAAAGATACCTGCCAAATTTGGCAATAGGGTAAAAAAAGAACAAGAGGCATTGACGAAAAGAGGTAATGATGCTATATTTTTTCTAAAGGTAAATAATTTACTATAATAAAAGTAAAACATTAACTTTAGAAAGATTGAAAGGAGAAAATTAATGAGAAAGAAATTTTTGGGGATTTTGTTGGCGGCAGGAGTAATCGCGGCAATGACAGGATGCGGAAGCACAAACAATGTAGACGGTGAGAAAGCAACAGCAGATGAGAATGGTAATTATCTAATTAATGGTAGCTTTGAAGAGGCTGATTTTACCGGATGGACGGTAAATAATGTGAACGATTCCACAGAGGAACTGGATATCTATGATCGTGATACTGACTGTTTCGAGGGGGTACAGTCCCTGCATTTTTATTCCGGTAGCAGTAATGTGGATTTTTCCGCAGAACAGACGGTGAACGGACTGGAGGAAGGCACTTACAAACTGACGGCACATATCCAGGGAGATGCTGCAGGGGATAAAAACGCAACGGTGTATTTCTACGCTGTGGTAAACGGGGAAGAAATCAAAGTGGACGGAGAACTGAACGGCTATGTGAACTGGTACACTGCAGAGATACCGGATTTGAAGCCTGCGGACGGAGAAATCACGGTAGGTGTACGTGTTACTACAGCACCCGGCGGATGGGGCACCATCGATGATCTCACGCTGGTGAAGGAGTGATCATGGAATTTATCAAGGGTATGGACATCTCTATGGTGAAGGAACTGGAAGTCAGCGGAGCGTCCTATTACATAAACGGAAAACAGGAGGATCTGTTTCGTATCCTGAAGGAGTGCGGAACGACCATGGTACGGCTCCGGATCTGGTCAGACCCGTTTGATGAGATGGGTAACTCCTACGGTGGCGGGGGCAATGATTTACAGACTACCATAGAAATTGCCGGAAGAACTGTGGAAAACGGAATGGACTTTATGTTAGACTTTCATTACAGCGATTTCTGGGCAGATCCCGCCAAACAGATCAAGCCGAAGGCATGGCAGAAGCTGCGGGGAGAAGCGTTGGAGACTGCAGTGTATCTGCATACCGTGAATACGCTGAAGGCACTTAAGAATCACAAGCTAATTCCGAAAATGGTGCAGGTCGGCAATGAGATTACCAAGGGTCTTCTCTGGCCGGACGGTTATGTGGAGCAGACGGAGAATATGGCAAGGCTTTTGCGGGCAGGGATCCGGGGAGTGAGGGAAGAGTGCCCCGGGGCAGGAATTGTGCTGCATTTGGATTTCGGCACCAACAATGAGCTTTACAGGCAGTGGTTCGACCGGATCGCACCGTTTGCATTGGATTATGATGTGATCGGAATGTCCTACTATCCGCACTGGAACGGCTCTCTGGAGCAACTGCAGAATAATATGAACGATATCAGTGCCCGTTACGGCAAGAATGTACTGGTGGTAGAGACTTCCATCGGCTATACTACGGATACCCTGGGATGTAAAGGAATCGTCTATTCCGAGAAGGAAGAAGAGGCTACCGGATATCCTGCCACACAGGAAGGACAGGAGCAGTTCTTAAGGGATCTGATGGCTACAGTCAGGAAGGTCAAGGAGAACAGAGGAATCGGTGTGTTTTACTGGGAACCCGCATGGCTCCCGATTCCGGATTGTACCTGGGCGAGCACGAGCGGAAGTCAGTATATGCAGGAAAAAATGGCAGCCGGCAACGCCATGGCGAATATGGCATTATTTGATGCAGCCGGCAATGCCAACAGTGCCCTGCTGCATATGAAAACAATGTAGGTGAGGAATGACTATGAAAAAAGGAATCATATCGATGTTGTGCATTTCACTGGCGGTGGGGACACTGACCGGATGCGGAAGTAAAAAAGAGGATAACAGACTGGTGATCTGGACGAATATGAACGTGGAAGTGGATACGCTCCAGAAATATGCAGATACCTGGGGAGAACAGAATGGATATGAGGTGGAGGTGATCCACCAGTCCCCGTCGGTGCAACAGTTTGCACAGGCGGTGAAAAGTGCTGAAGGACCGGATGCTGTAGTGGGTATCCCAAATGACCAGCTTGCGGATTATGTGAATGCAGGCCTGACAGCGGAAGTACCGGCAGAACTTTATAATGATGCGGATTTTTCCGAAGCTGCAGTTCAGGCATGCTATGTGGACGGCAAAAGATATGCAGCACCTCTTTCTGTGGAGACAACCGCTTTATTCTATAATACGGACATGGTAGAAAAAGTGCCTGCGACCTGGGAGGAACTGGTGGAACAGGCAGTGGAGAACGGCGGTGTGCAGTTTGATGCCACCAGTATCTATTATGATCTGGGATTTGTCAGAGCCTGCGGCGGCTATATTTTTAATTATCAGAATGGTGCTTATGATACGTCGGACATTGGCCTGGCAAATGATGGGGCAGTACAGGCGTATCATTTCCTTGATGATCTGTGCAACCGTTATGGCCTGATTACGGCAGATGTCACGGCAGATATTGCCAGAAGCAATTTCCAGAACGGAAAATGTGCGTACTATATTGGAGGCCCTTGGGATATTGACGGTTTTACTTCGGCAGAGACACCCTTTGGCATCACGGAGATGCCGACATTTCACGGTCAGGCATTCGTAACACCGGTGGGAACCCAGGTAAGCTTTGTGGGTAAGGACAGTGATAAACAGGAGCCGGCATGGAGTTTTATCAAATATCTGATTGAAAACGGTGCAAAAGATCTGTATGAAGCAGGTGACCGCATTCCTGCAAGACTGTCCGATCAGGAACTGGAAGAGATCAGGGAGAATGCTTACGCGAAAGCATTTATCGTACAGATCAATCAGGGAGAACCGATGCCTACCGTATCCGAGATGGGTCAGCTATGGAGCATTCATGTCAATAATATCCGTTCCATGTGGTCAGGTGAGCAGACTCCAGAGGAAGCGGCGAAAAATATGGTGGCGCAACTGGAAGAAGCTGTTGAATTGATGAATTCAGGAAAGTAGTGAAGATATGAAGAAGAAAAAGAATGGTATGGCATATGCCTATCTGGCACCCACACTGATTACCATATTGTTGGTGACTTGTCTGCCAATTCTGTATACGGTTATTTTGTCTTTCACGAATTATAATATGTACCATTTGGGAGATTACACTTTTGTGGGAGCAGACAATTATCTGACAGTTTTTTCCGGGAGTATTAAAAGTGTGTTTTTCCCGGTGCTTGGGTGGACGATATGTTTTGCGATATTCAGTACGGTGGGTTCCTATGCTATGGGACTGCTGCTGGCAATTCTTCTGAACAATCCGCATATGAAGGAATCCAAAATATATCGGGCAATACTGATCGTACCGTGGGCATTGCCGTCCACAATCGCTATTCTTGCATGGCAGGGATTGCTAAATGAGCAATACGGCGGGATCAATAATCTGCTTCATGTAATCGGAATTGCATGGAACATCCCATGGCTGACGAATCCCCTTTGGGCGAGGATTGGGCTGATCATTGTCAATGTATGGCTGGGATTTCCTTATATGATGAATGTCTGTCTGGGCGGTTTGCAATCCATCTCCACGGAATATTATGAAGCGGCGGAGATTGACGGGGCATCGAAGTTTCAATGCTTTAAAAGTATTACACTTCCCATGGTGACGAAGCTTTCTATCCCGTTGGTGATTTCTTCATTTGCGGCGAATTTCAACAATTTCGGAAATATCTATATGATAACACAGGGCGGTCCTGCCAGAGTAGACAACCAGTTCGCCGGTTATACGGATATTCTGGCAAGTACGACTTACAAAATGACTACATGGTCTAACCGGTACGAGTTGTCTGCTACATTTAGTGTACTGATCTTTATTATTGTCGGAACATTTACATTGGTGAACATGCATTTGTCCGGCTCATTCAAGGAGGTGGATTAAATGCTTGGCAGAGAGAAAATGAACGGTTCGGAAATGCGTGCGCTCTGGGGAAGCCGTATTGTAATCTGGATCACCATAATACTGGTGCTGTTTCCGGTAGTGTGGATCGTAATGTCTTCTTTTTCGGCGGGCGACAGTTTTTTTCTGTCCTCTCTCTTTCCGGAAAAGTTCAGTGTGGAACACTATGTGACGTTGTTTCGGGAGACGGATTTTACTGTATGGGTATGGAATTCCCTAAAGTTTTGCGTTATTGTGGCGACGATCCAGCTTGTGATCACTTCTCTGGCGGCATATGCATTCGCGAGACTGCGTTTTATCGGGAGAAAATATGGACTCATGTCGCTGCTGGTGCTGCAGGTATTTCCCAACAGTATGGCAGTGGCAGGCTACTATATTCTGATCTATAGGTTTGGGCTGGTTGACAGCAGTCTTGCGTTAATCTTTGTGCTGGCGGGAGGCAGTGCATACAATATCTGGCTGTTAAAATCCTATATTGATGGTCTGCCGGTGGAACTGGATGAGGCAGCAATGGTAGACGGGGCGAATCAGTTTCAGGTGTTTTACAAGATTATCATTCCGCTTGCCATGCCGCAGCTTGCGGTGATCTTCCTGTTTTCTTTTATAGCAACCTACAGCGAATATGTAATCACATCGATTTTTTTGCAGACACCGGGAAAAATGACGCTGGCGTTGGGATTACAGTCTTTTATCAGTGATCAGTTTGCTGCTCACTGGACGCTGTTTTCAGCAGCAGCGGTGATTTCATCCTTGCCAATTATGATTGTTTTCATGTGTCTGCAGAGATTTATCCAGAGTGGACTGGTGGCAGGCGGTGTGAAAGGATAAGCAATATAGATTTTAAAGACATAAATTTTACATAGTAATGATTGCTAGGAGGACCTCCCTTTGATAAAATGAATTTATCAAAGGGAGGTTTTCTTATGGAGACAAAATTAAATTACAAAAGAACGTTTCTGATCGGACTGGCTTTTCTTAGCATCTGTTCCTTCTGGCAGATGTATGACAACATCATCCCCCTGATCCTGCAGAATACCTATCATCTGGGCGAGACCATGACGGGAGCGGTGATGGCATTAGACAATGTGCTGGCGATCTTTCTGCTGCCGGTGTTCGGTACGTTGTCAGATAAGGTACATACGAAGCTTGGCAGAAGAATGCCCTTTATCGTGTCGGGTACGATCCTGGCAGTGATCTTCATGATGTTACTGCCGATGATCGACAATGCAGAAAAGGCAAGATGGGGCACTGTAGAGTCCTTCAGTAACCAGGTGATCTTCCTGGCGGTGCTGTTTTTCACCCTGGTGTCCATGGGACTGTATCGTTCCCCGGCAGTAGCACTGATGCCGGATGTAACCCCGAACCATCTGCGCAGCCGTGCCAATGCGGTGATCAATCTCATGGGAGCTGTGGGCGGTGTCTATGCTCTGATCATGATCAAAGTTCTGGTGGGCAAAGGTGAAACACCGGATTATCTGCCTTTATTTGCAAGTATTGCAGCAGTCATGGCGATCGCTGTGGGAATTCTCGTGATGACCATCCGGGAAAATAAGCTGCGGGAAGAAGTCGAGAAGGCAGAGGCGGCAATTGCAGAAACAATAGAAGAAAAAGCGATGGCTGAGGGCGTGGAAGCTGTCGGTGAGATCGAGGCAGTGGGAGATACCGGAGCGGTAAAAGCTTCCGACGGGAAAAAACAGACAGGAAAGACGGAAGGCACCAAGGGGATGCCGAAGGAAGTGAAGCGGAGTATGTATTTCATGCTGGCGTCTATTTTCTTATGGTTTACCGCATATAATGCCGTGACCACAGCCTTTTCCCGCTACACGAAGGTAGTATGGAAGATGGAGGGCGGAAGCTTCGCCAACTGTCTGATGGTAGCGACGGTAGCTGCTATTCTGAGTTATATTCCCATTGGAAACATCTCTGCGAAGATCGGTCGTAAGAAGACTATCATGGGCGGTGTTCTGCTGATGGCAGCCTGCTATGGTGGCGCAATTTTTGCCAGAGAATATCACCCCCTTGTCAATGTGGCATTCGCCCTGATCGGTGTGGCATGGGCGGCAATCAACGTGAATTCCTATCCGATGATCGTGGCCATGAGCAGTGGCAGCGATGTGGGTAAATTTACTGGAACCTATTATACGTTCTCCATGGCAGCGCAGATCCTGACACCGGTACTCTCCGGATTCCTGCTGGAAAACGTGTCCTATAACACCCTGTTTCCCTATGCTCTGTTCTTCTCCCTGATGGCATTCCTTACTATGACCCAGGTACGTCACGGCGATGTGAAGCCCCAGAAGAAGGAGAGCATTCTGGAGAACTTTGACGTAGATGACTGATGCGGATAACTTCGGTATATACTTGGCAGGACGATACAATTTGATAAATGTGTTGTAAGCTCTTTGGAGAATCTTAAGAAATACCTACTTGAAAATAAAAGAGTAGTGGATTAAAGTAAAAGGCAGCGAATCTATACTGTGATAGAAACGGTATGGATTCGCTGTAAAAAGTTACAGGAAGATAGAAGGTTATAGGAATGAAAGTATTAGGAATCTTATTGATTGTTTTGGTGGTTCTCGCAGTTCTGTATTTTCTCATGATCATGCCGAGGATGCTGCACAAACCGGACACAGCCCCTTTTAAAGAATGGCTCTATGCTCACAGAGGTCTGCATGACAATGCCACAGAGGCTCCGGAGAACTCCATGGCAGCATTTCGTAAGGCTGTGGATGCAGGATTCGGTATCGAACTGGATATCCAACTGACGAAGGACAAGATTCCCGTGGTGTTCCATGATTTTACCTTAAAAAGAGTCTGCGGCGGCGAAGGAAAAATCTGTGATTACACTTATGAAGAATTGCAGCAGTTCCATCTGTGTGAGTCCACGGAGAAGATTCCGAAGTTCGAGGATGTGCTTCAGATGGTGGACGGAAAAGTACCTCTGATCGTGGAGTTCAAGATCGAGCGTACCGACCTGTCCCTGTGCCCCATTGCAGATAAGATGCTTCGGGCCTACAAGGGAATGTACTGCATGGAGTCCTTTAATCCGCTGGGAGTGTGGTGGTATCGTAAGAATCATCCGGAACTGGTGCGCGGACAGCTGTCCGATGCTTTCCTGAAGGAAGGAGAGTATGTGGGAGTATTGTATTTTATCCTGCAGAATCTGCTGTTGAACTTCGTGACGAAGCCGGATTTCGTGGCATACAATCATCATTATCCCGAGATCCTGTCAAGAAAGCTTTGCAGAGGCCTGTATCATAATACCGCAGCGGCCTGGACTATCAAGAGCCAGCAGGAGTTGGATGAAGCGAGAAAGCATTTCGATATCTTTATCTTTGACAGTTTCGTGCCTGAGGCGAGAAAGTAGCAGAAAAAATCATGTATACAAAAGAAAATCTGAAACCAGAACCGCATTCGCCCTATAAATAGTTACAAAAAAGGATCAGTCCTAAGGGACTGATCCTTTTGGTTTGTCTTGCTATTAAGCTACAACAGTAACGTTGGTAGCACGGATCTTGCTGCTGTTCTGAGGATCGCACTCGGTATCGAAAGTTACCTTCTGGCCCTCTTCCAGAGACTTGAAACCATCAGCATTGATTGCGGAAAAGTGTACGAATACTTCCTCGCCGTTAGCATCGTTGGTGATGAAACCATAACCCTTCTGAGCATTGAACCACTTAACTGTACCGTTATTCATTATTGGTACCTCCTTTAATAATTCAGGCTTTGCCTGATCCTTTTGATGATTCTAAAACGTAGGACAAAAAAATCACATATTTTTGTAAAGCATCCGTGAAAAAGTAGCAATGTCTTACAAAAATATGTGAGATCAATGACTTTCATTTAGAATACGGTTAGAGTATACCATTGCCCTGCTTGAAATGTCAATAATTATCTTTGATTTTTAGACCTATTTTCTTATGGAAAAAGCATATGATTTTAAGAGCAACAGGATGCGGAGAATGGCGATGGATCTTAGATTTTTGGGAAAAGTATTACAAGGAGCGCTGATCGGTCTGGGAGCGGTACTTCCGGGGATATCCGGCGGCGTTTTAAGTGTGGTGTTCGGAGTTTATCGACCGATCATGGAGTTTTTGTCGGATCCGGTACATAAGTGGCGGACCCATCTGCCGGAATTGTTCCCTTATATGATCGGATCGGCAGCGGGATTTCTGGGGGTGGCGAATCTGTTATCTTACGTATTAGAGACTTACCCGGAGCCTTCCGTCTGCGTATTTGTGGGACTGATCGTGGGAATGCTGCCCTCGTTGTGGAGAGAAGCGGGAGAACAGGGCAGGACTGTGGGAAATGTGATCTTATCCTGCGTGACATTGGTGGCAATGCTTAGTCTGCTATTCTGGCTGCAGAACTCCCAAAATGCCGTGGAACCGGGACTTTTAAGCTTTTTATTCTGCGGCTTTGCCTTTGCACTGTCGGTGATCGCTCCGGGCATGAGTTTTTCAACGATATTGATGCCTTTGGGACTGTATACGCCCTTTGTGGAAGGGATCGGTCATGTGAGACCGGAGGTTCTGCTTCCGGGAGTGGCAGGGTGCGTGGTGACTTTTATCTGTCTGGCAAAACTGGTAAACCGGTTGTTTGAGAGGCAGTATGCGGTGATGTTTCATGGAATTTTCGGGATCGTCGGTGCGGCTACGGTGATGACCGTTCCCTGGGGCAGCTTTGCAACATCGGCGGATGCGGCATCCCGGAATCTGTTCTGCATGGCGGCGGGGATCGTGGCAGCGATACTCTTGGATTTTATGAATGAAAAACTGGCATGTTTTCCCGAAAATGAGACAGAATAAGATTATCATGGAAAAAGGAAGGTAGAAACATGCAGATGTATGCGGTGGTGGCAACGGGAGTGCTGGGACTGCTGATCGGTTTCTGGTCAGGCAGGAGCATCCGCTGGAACATGGAAGAGACAGAAGAAGAGGCGGTCAACAGACAGGAAGAGAGAAGAATAACAGGGAACAGACAGCTGGTTATGGAAGGCACCGCCATAGGGAGCCCGGTGAACGGCGAGATCAGGAAAATATCGCAGGATACTTTGCAGGACACAACGGAAGAAGCGGAGGATGACAATACGAAGTGCATTACCATCCTGCCGTCGGACGGCAGAGTCTATGCTCCCACTGCAGGAAAAGTGCTGAAGCTTTATCCAATGGGCAACCGGATCCGTTTCCGCACGGACAGCGGGGTGGAGCTGCTATTGAATATCTGTAGGGATAAAGAAGAACTTCATAGCGCCTATTACCGCTGCAATGTCCTGCCCAATGAGATCGTGAGAAAAGGCAAGCTTCTCGTAGAATTCGATCAGGAAGGGCTGGCGAGGGAAGGCGTGGATACGGCGGTGACAGTGGAGATGTGTCAGACACCTGACCGGGGACGGATCGTTCGTACCTGGAAGGATTATATCCGGGCGGGCGAGGAGCTGCTGTGGGTAGATTCCGTCTGCCTGCGGTAAGCTCCCGGAGTGGTATGGAAGGTATCCTGAAAGGCACGGAAAAAGGTACGGGAGCTGCCAAAACCCGCATCCAGAGCAATCTGTGTCACGGAGAGCTCTGTGGACAGCAGAAGGTCTCTGGCATAATCAAGTCTTCTGGAATTCACATAATCCGGGAAAGAGGTGTGGAACTTTTCCGTAAATATCCGGGAGAGGACAAAACGGCTGACACCGAATTCTTTCGAGAGACTGTCCAGGGACAATTCCTTCGTGTAGTTGGCATCCAGATAGAGAAGCAGCCTCTGCTCCAGTTCCAGATCCTCCGTGCTTTTCCGGGTCTGCAGGGGGAGAGAGGGTAGGAGATCTGCCAAAAGGAGCGTCAGATACCCTTCCGCATAGATCTGCACATCAGAAGGAGTGGGACGATCTTTTTCCATGGAGGAAGCCAGAGCCTCGAGTCCCTGTAAGGCAATGTGGCTGTGCTCCGAGAGGGTGGAGATGGCAAAATCATTGCGTGAGGGTTTTTTATTCTGAAAAAAATGTCGGAAGGAATGACAGAAATCCGGCTCGAAGATACAGAGCAGATTCTGACCGGGTTCCACATGTTTTAAGCCGTGCATCTGGTTCGGAAAGACGAGGACACCCTGACCGGGAGTCAGCGGAAATTCCTGTTGTTCCACAGTGACCGTGGTGGAACCACTTAAGACATAGATCAGCTCCAGCTGTCTGTGAAGATGGACGGCGTAAGGATTATTATTGGACAGATACAGATAGAGTTGTTCTTTGCGATTCTGATAAAAGAAACTCAAGGTGTTTTCCTCCTGCAACTTTTGTCACTATTATGACATTTATTCTATTGAAATGCAAGATTTGACACAAACTAATGGGAAATTGACACGCGATATGACGGAATATCTGCTATACTGATTTTATAAACAAACAGCGGCAAAAGGCTGTGGAATGGAGATACTATGGACAAGACGAAGATACATAAAATGTGGATCGCCGATCAGGGCGATGGCACCTATTCCAACCCGATCCTGTATACGGATTACTCGGACCCGGATGCCATTCGTGTGGGAGAGGATTATTTTATGATCGCTTCCAGCTTCTGTAATACCCCCGCAGTTCCTCTGTTACATTCCAAGGATCTTGTGAACTGGAAGGTCATCAATTACATCATGGATAAACTTCCCTTTGAATATTATGACAAGCCGGTACACGGCTGCGGTACCTGGGCACCTGCCATCCGCTTCCATGAGGGAACTTACTACGTATTTATTCCCATGCCGGATGAGGGGATTATGATGTGCAAGACCACAGACCCGTGGGGCAAATGGAGCGAGCCTGTTTATGTCAGAAAGGTAGTGGGCTGGATCGATCCCTGCCCTTTCTGGGATGAGGACGGCAAAGCTTATATGGTAACTGCTTTCGCCAGAAGCCGTATCGGCTTCAAGAGCATGCTGTATATGTCTCCCATCGAACCGGACTGCTCCGGAGTGCTGGATGACGGTCAGTTCATCTATGACGGTCATGCGACCCAGCCCACCATCGAGGGCCCGAAGCTGTATAAGAGAAACGGCTATTACTATATCTTCGCTCCGGCAGGGGGCGTGAAGCCTGGCTGGCAGACCGTACTGCGGTCGAAAAATATTTATGGTCCCTGGGAAGAGAAAATCGTCCTGCACCAGGGCAATTCCCCTGTCAATGGACCTCACCAGGGTGCCTGGGTGGATACGCCGGACGGACAGGACTGGTTCCTGCATTTCCAGGATGTGGGCAATGCGGGACGTATCGTACATTTACAGCCCATGCACTGGGAAAACGACTGGCCGGTGATCGGAGTAAATGCCGTGGACGGCTGCGGTGAGCCGGTACTGCGTTACAAGAAGCCGGAAGTGGGAGCTGCATATCCCATCGATACCCCGGAGGACAGCGATTTCTTCGAAGGAGATCGTTTAGGACTGCAATGGCAGTGGAATGCCAATTATAAAAAGGAATGGTACGATCTGAAAGACGGTCAGCTCCTTCTCCATGCACAGACGGCGGATCCGAAGACACAGCTGTGCGACATCAGCAATCTGTTATTGCAGAAGTGGCCGGCACCGGAATTTTCTACTACCACCTGTCTGCATCTGGAGCAGATGAAGGACGGCGATGTGGCAGGACTGGTATCGCTGGGCGGATGTTATACAGCACTTGCAGTTCAGAAAATACACGGCAAAATGAGCCTGCAGCAGCGCACCGGCAACTGGACGAAGGACGATGAAGTGCGCACCGGTCTGGGCGAATGGAACAGTGATGTCATTTATATCCAGATGAAGGTGGAGAAGGAGACTTACCGCACGTTCTACGTGGGAACCACGGAAGAAAATTTACAGCCTGTGGGACAGATGGTGGAAGCAACTCCGGGCCGCTGGGTCGGTGTCAAGGACGGACTGTTTGCCATCAACGAACAGGGTGCGGCCGGCGGTTCGGTGGCTGCGGATTATTTCGTATATCAAAGTTTGTAGAAAATACCATTTACTGTATTTACAATGCAATGACAATGTGCTATTTTGGCAGATGTTAATGTAAGGATAAAGGAATGATGTAAATTATGCCGGAAGAGAAAACAATGTTATTTTCACAGGATGCATTGAGAAAATTACTGTGGCCACTGATCATAGAACAGTTTCTGGCAATCGCAATGGGAATGGCTGACACAGTGATGGCAGCCAGCTGTGGAGAAGCTGTAGTATCCGGGATTTCGCTTGTGGACAGTATCTGTGTGCTGCTGATCGGTCTGTTCACGGCCATGGCAAGCGGTGGTGCGGTTGTGGCAGCACAATACATGGGACACGGAGATAAGGAAATGGTAGGCCGGGCCTCCAATCAGCTGTTTATAGCGGTTGGGGGTGTGGCCCTTCTGTTTATGACGATAGCGCTGATCTGGAACAGGGGACTGCTGGCATTGCTTTACGGCAATGTGGAAGCGGATGTCATGAGTGCTGCAAGAATTTATTTTTATATTGTGGCGGTGTCCTTTCCTTTTCTGGGAATTTATAACGGTGGTGCAGCTCTGTTCCGTGCGGTGGGAGATTCCAAGGTGTCCATGAAGGTATCTCTGGTGGCAAATCTGGTAAATATTGCAGGAAATGCCATTTTGATCTACGGTGTTGGAATCGGTGCTGCAGGAGCGGCGCTGTCCACGCTTTTTTCCAGAGTATTGTCTGCGGTGCTGATCGTAGTGCTGCTTAAGAAAAGTGACAAGATCATCATGAGCAATCAGTGGCGCCTGGATACCAAAATCCTTGGAAAAATCCTGTATATCGGCGTACCGAACGGATTGGAGAATAGCATTTTTCAGATCGGTAAGCTTCTGACCACCAGCCTGATCGCCGGATTTGGAATGGCAGCTACGACGGCAAATGCCGTAACAGGCAGCATTGCCAGCTTCCAACAGATCCCTGCCAATGCCATCGGTGTGGCAATGATCACTGTGATCGGACAGTGCATCGGCGCAGGAGAAACAGAGCAGGCATTATATTATCTGAAAAAAATGATGAAAGTAGCATATGCCTGTATGATCCTGTTGGGAATTCCCATGATTATTTTTGCTCGACCGATCTGCGGAATCTATCATCTGAGTCCGGAGACAATGAAAATAACTGTTTTTCTGTTATGTTACAGCTGTGTATGTTGTATGCTGGTGCATCCGTTGTCCTTTGCACAGTCCAATGCACTTCGCGCTGCGGGAGATGTGAGATTTACCATGATCGTGGCGATCGCTTCCATGTGGCTCTGCCGTGTGGGTATGGCATATATCCTGGGACAGGGTCTGGGACTTGGCGTCATCGGCGTCTGGATCGCTATGACCATGGACTGGGTCGTACGGGCATTTTTGTTCACTAACAGGATACGGACGGGAAAATGGCTGAAGTATAAGGACCGGTTGGTGAAGTAAATCATGGTACTGTGCTAAAGTTTTACATTGACAGAATTTGTAATGTGTTTTAGCATGTTTTTATAGAAATAAAGTCGGGGTCAAGCATGTGGGCTTAGACCTTTTGATCCTGGCATCATAGAAAAATACATAAGCACATAAAGTGCAGAAATGAGGCAGAACATGAGCAAAAAGCCCTATGCAGAGCGTAATTTAAAATTTGAGACATTACAGTTACATGTGGGACAGGAGCAGCCCGATCCCGTGACCGGTGCGAGGGCCGTTCCCATTTATCAGACATCTTCTTATGTATTCCGCAACTGCGACCATGCAGCAGCACGTTTCGGACTGGAAGATCCCGGTGAGATCTACGGCCGTCTGGGCAACCCTACCCAGGGTGTCTTCGAGCAGCGTATTGCAGCATTAGAGGGCGGTACCGCAGCTCTGGCAGTAGCCAGCGGAGCGGCAGCTATCTGCTATACGATCCAAAACCTGGCAAAACAGGGAGATCACATTGTTTCTGCAAATAATATTTACGGCGGAACCTACAATCTGCTGGCGCATACCCTGGTGGACTACGGTGTGACCACTACTTTCGTGGCTCCTTCCGATTATGACAGGATCGAAGCAAGCTTCCGGGAGAACACCAAGGCGCTCTACATCGAGACCCTGGGCAATCCCAATTCTGATGTGGTAGACATCGAGCGTCTGGCACAGATCGCCCATGCACACAAAGTGCCTCTGGTAGTGGACAATACGTTTGCTACTCCTTATCTGGTACGTCCTTTTGAGTACGGCGCAGATATCGTGGTACATTCCGCAACCAAATTCATCGGCGGACACGGCACCAGCTTAGGTGGTGTGATCGTAGAGAATGGTAAATTTGACTGGGAGGGCAGCGGCAAGTTCCCTCATCTGTGCACTCCGAATCCCAGCTATCATGGTGTGACTTTCACCAAGGCAGCACCGGGCGCGGCTTTTGTGACCGCTATCCGTGCCATGCTCCTTCGTGATATGGGCGGCTGCATTTCCCCTTTCCATGCTTTTATTTTCTTACAGGGACTGGAGACACTGTCTCTGCGCGTGGAACGTCATGTGGAGAATGCACTGAAGGTTGTACAGTATTTGAACAATCATCCTCAGGTAGAGCGTGTGCATCATCCTTCCGTATCCACCGATCCGGAGCAGCAGGAGTTGTATAAGAAATATTTCCCGAACGGAGGCGGTTCCATCTTCACATTCGAGATCAAGGGCGGCAAGGAGACAGCGAAAAAGTTCTGTGATAATCTGGAACTGTTCTCGCTGCTGGCAAACGTGGCAGACGTGAAGTCTCTGGTCATCCATCCGGCTTCCACCACCCATGCACAGCTGTCTGAGGAAGAGCTGAATGAGCAGGGAATCTACAGCAATACGATTCGTCTGTCTATCGGTACGGAGAATATTGATGATATCATTGAGGATCTGGAAGGCGGTTTCCAGTCTGTTTAAGGAGAGACCATGCTTTCATTAGCTGTTTTCTATTTTGTATTTTTAGGAACAGAGTATCTGTTTGATAACCGGATGGCGTTATATACGGATCCCTCAGGCGTGGTACTGGCACAGAGCTATATCCTGGGCGTCAGCGTGTTTGGTTTCCTGGCATATTCTCTGATAGAAAAATGGAAAAGCAAATCTGGGAATCCCACTGCGTTCAAGGCAGCGGGATTCTTCTTGCCGGTGCCGGTGATCGCAGGATATGTACTGCTGTTTGTCGGGACCGGGTACGGGGTACTATTGGGCAGCGGGTGTTTTCTGTTCCTGATACTGGGATATCTGGGTAGCAGGACGCATTACCTGGCGGCACAGCTGCTTAGGGGAAGCAGGCATCCGGCGAAGACCGTGAGTGTGGCGTATGCTGTGGGGCTGCTCCTTCAGTTTCTGAACCACAATCTGTTGTGGGGAGAGACAGTGGAAGGTAGCTTCCTGGCGGGAAGTTTTGTGATGCTGTGGGTACTGACTGTCGGAATGGCGCAGAATGCACTGCCAGGATACCACAGGAGACAGAAGGCAGAGGACGGAGAAACGGTGTCGGTGAAAAACGCGCAGGAAGGTGTTACTGCGGAGCAGATATCATGGAAGAATCCCCGGCTGGCAGGTGTGGCATTACTGGTGACGGTTGTTCTGATGACATGTATCTTCGCAACGCTTGACAACGCTGTGACCCTGGCACATGCTGCAGGTACCATGGATATCGGTCAGTGGCCGAGACTGTTCTTAGCACTCAGCGGATTGCTGGCAGGAGTACTGTTTGATCTGAATAACGGAAGATATCGTGGACTGATCATGTATGCGGTGACGATCCTGTCGACCATCTGTGTGCTGATCATTGAAAGCGGCGGACCGTTTCTGCCGGGACTGCTGATCTTCTATATGTCTGCGGGATTTTTCGTGGTGTTTTTCACGAACGGATTTCTCCAGCTGTCCTATCGCATGCAGGATGGCAGGCTATGGGCAGGTATGGGAAGAGCGGCGAACAATCTGGGCGCTGTGATCACAGGAGTAGCTTCCGTAAGCCTGCTGACCGGAGAAGATCATATCCTGACGGCAGTACTGGCACTGGTATTGTTTGTACTGATCAGCGTGGCGCTGCTGTGGTATTATAGTTGTACGCAGATTGTAAAGGCTCCCGAAGCAATGGAAAGTCGCGAAATGGCTGGCAGTCAGAGCCGGCTGGAGAGATTTGCAGAATCTTTTGATCTGACGGAACGGGAGCAGGAAGTGCTGCAGCTTTTGCTGTTGTCCGATGATGGAATGCAGGAGATCGCCGACAGCCTCTTTGTCTCACGCGCGATGCTCTATCGGCATGTTTCTGCGCTGAATGAGAAGACCGGCACCAGAAGCCGAATCGGACTGATCCAGTTCTACTACAACTGGGAAGAAGATAAGAAATAGCGAGAGAGCGAGAAAGGCACAGCCCTGTGAGGGACTGTGCTTTTTTAATTCATAGGAAATTTCTTCCTATGAATTAAAAAAGCTCCGCAGGGATCGCACTGCGGCGGTTATGAAATATGTCGCAAAAGCGACCCGCCGCAGGCGGAGAATCTCGCAAGCGAGATTCTTTTTTATCGTGCGCCTTGCGACGCAGAGAAAGTGTGGGTATGAGAGATGGATTGACGATGTGATACCCATGAACGCAGAAAATGCGTGGATTTGGCAGGTTGAGACAAATGTCAACTTGAAAAAAGTGGATGTTCTATGAGTATATATATATATACAAAAGGAGGACATGCGCAGATGACAAAGAACAGAAAATCGGTATTTCATTTTGGAGTTCCGTTTTTATGGATACTGGGAGTGATTTTTTTATCCATGGTGTCGGTGAAGAGTGTTAAGGCGGGGGAAATTTCACCGGAATCGACGCCAACACCGATCATGATGTTCCGACTGGAGGGAGCATGTACTGATGAAATGGTATATGTAAAGCTGAAGGAGGAAAGTGATTTTGCCACCTTGAAAGATCTGGTTGCTACTGGTAAGGTTATAAATACTGGCGAAAAACAATACAAGGTTGAAAATAGCATTACCAATGCATGGGTATATGTTAACTATGATCCTGCAAAACAAATGCTCCAGGGAGATATCCCGGGTACTTCTAAAGATACCGCAACCGAGGTGACACAGGCGAAGACCTATATAATTCAGGTGGATCCGATCATTCATACCATTACCTGGGGATATTCTGAGGAGCCTTACGGTGCAGATGCGTATCTGGAACACGGCAGGGCGACAGTGATTGCAATAGAAGGAATCAATGATTTTCATGATATCCCATTCGCAAATAATCCGGGCGATGACAAAGGTGGGCATATTGCGGCGGATGCCGGGAAAAAAGTGACCATTAAATTGATACCTGATTATGGATATCAGCTGTCAGGAGTACAATTAAACGGCGGTTTGAGAATAGAGCCGGATCCGGCTCAAATGTTTACTTTTACGTTTACTATGCCGAATACCAACGTTCATTTTAAAGGTATTTTTACAAAGACAGAAGATAAGACTGAAATCAAAACACAGAGTCAGAGCATATCGTCCGCATCCATCAGCAACGGCGCCAATGCAGCAGGAAGTGGTAATCTTCAGCTGACAGTTGCCGACAGTACCGGATACGATATGACGGCGGCACAGCAGAAAGTGGCAGGAGCGGTATCGGCGCAGGCAGTGGAACTGGATCTGAAACAGCTCGTGGCCAAAGGGAATGGCACGAACTGGGAAACAAAGATTACGGAATTTACCAATCCGATCACCTTAAGTCTTGGAATTAACAACTACGATGCAAATTATGACTACGTGGTAGTGAGAGATCATAACGGAACTACCACTGCATTGCCTACGAAAGTGATCAATGGAAAAGTCACCTTCGAGACCAATCAGTTTTCTACCTATGTCATTGTGAAAAAGGAAAAGACGACCGCAGGTACCAGTACCGGTGGAAGCTCTCACGAGGATTCTAAAGCAAACGATAACAACAGTTCCGATGCACAGCCTGCTGCAACACAGGCAGTGACGCAGGAATTGGATGTAGTACCGAAGACGGGAGAAGGCATCGCAACTTATATAACGGAGATCATGTTACTTTTCGGGGGAATTCTTCTGATTACTATGGGAATCTTACTTCAGAGAAAGCGCGGATAAAAAAGCATTAGGAAATCTACCTTGCAAAACGGAAAGAAGTTCAGTATAATAAGAACGAAAACCAAATACAGTCAGCTGAAAGGCCGCAGTAATGCGGCTTTTCTAAGAAATGTAAGTTAGCAAAAACTAACCGCATAACTCTATACAGTGGTTAGACAAAACTAACAAAAAATGACAAAAATGCAAGAAAGTGAGAGATGTCCATGAAATACAAGATTGAGAAGAACACCGTACAGGAGACACTGATCATCCCGCTTTATTCCCGGAAGCTATGCTCGGAGTTGTATCCGAACCTATATCGGGACGAGATGGCGGTACACCTGATTGACCAGATCGACTATGACTTTTCACAGGTGGAGAAAAAATCCCACGGCCTGATGCAGCGTTTCGGTTCGCTGGAGGTTGCCATGCGGCAGAATGACCTTGCGTGGGAGGTACAAAATTATCTGGCAGACCATCCTGATGCAGCGGTGGTCAATTTGGGCTGTGGACTTGACGGTACCGGCAGAGCCTGTGACAATGGCAGCTGTAAAATTTACAATCTGGATTTCCCGGATGTTATCGCCGTACGCAATCAATTACTGCCCGCCGGAGACCGTGAGGAAAATATTCCCTGCAATTTGAATGATACGGAATGGTTTACCAAAATCGACCCGTCCGAAGGGGCGATTTTCTTTGCCTCCGGAGTATTCTATTATTTTCTGACGGAGCAAGTCAGGACGCTGGTACAGGCAATGGCTGACAGTTTTCCCGGTGGTGTGCTGGTATTTGACGCGGCGAACCGGACAGCGGTTAAGATGATAGCAAAGACATGGCTAAAGAGCGCTAAAATTCAGGATGTGGGCGCGTATTTTGCGGTTTCGGATGCGAAAAGTGAGCTTTCCACGTGGGACAGCAGATTGCAGGTCACAAGCCGTGGCTATATGCTGGGCTATAATGATCTTCGAGACCCTTCCGTCAGCGGATTATTCCGCTTCCTCGCCAGAACCGGCGACAGAATCATGAAGATGCAGATCGTAAGGATCTGTTTTGGTCAGAGATGAACTGGCAGGAATTAGAAAGTGCCTCTTGACAAATACCCTGTGGGGGTATATCTTGTAACTATACAAGATACCCCTGTGGGGTATTTTGCATAACTGCAACAATTAGTCCTTCTACATACATTGAACGCTGTTATGTGATCGGAGGACAATAAAGAATATGTGGGCATTTAGAAAAAATAGCAGGAACCGGCTTCAGAATGGGAGAAAGTATGGCAGAAAAAATAGAAGAAAGATTAGAAGAGAAGGGCATGGAATGTTGCCATTGTCATCAGAAAGCAACCCCCCGCTCTGAAAAAGAAAGAAAACAATTACAGAACCGTTTAAGCCGCATGACGGGACAACTGAACGGTATCAGCCGGATGTTGGAAGAAAACCGATACTGCGGAGATATCCTGACGCAGGTAGCTGCGGTGGAGAGCGCCCTGCAGGCTTTTGGCTATGCGATTCTGAAGGAGCATATGGAGACCTGCGTGGTGGAAGAGATCCGGAAGGGAAATACTGCTATCGTAGAGGAAGCAGTGGATCTGGTGAAAAAATTGAAATAAGTAGAGGCATGACTGCAGATAATACTGTAAATTCGTGCGGTAAGGCACTGAAAATAACGGAAACTTTGCAGGTTATGGAAAGGCAGGGTTATTTTTATGAAGGAAAGATATCATGTTACGGGAATGTCCTGCTCCGCATGCTCTTCGCATGTGGAAAAGGCAGTCAATAAACTGGAAAATGTGGAAAAAGCATCCGTGAATCTGTTGACAGAGACCATGGATGTGACCTATGACGAGACGAAGATCACTTCGACGGAAATTATCAATGCTGTGGTGAAAGCAGGCTACGGTGCTTCGGTAATGACCGAAGGCAGTGCGGCAGGTGCTGGCGGACGGAGCACTTCCGGGAATGCGGGAAGTACAGGAAGGTCCGCAGCCGACGGAAAGCAGGAATTGCAGCAGAAGCTGGATGCGGACGCAAGAGCCATGAAATGGCGGCTTGGAATCTCCATCGGCTTCCTGATCCCGCTAATGTATGTGTCCATGCACCACATGCTCAAAGAATGGTTCGGGATTCCGGTCCCTGCATTTATCGTGAATATCATGCACGGCAATGCCAACGCCATGAATTTCGCACTGACACAGTTTTTACTGTTGTTGCCGATTCTATATGTGAACCGGAAGTTTTTCTCCGTAGGATTTAAAACCCTGGCGCACCGCAGCCCGAACATGGACAGCCTGATCGCCTTAGGATCCGGCGCGGCGCTTGTGTACGGCATTTTCGCCATGTACCGGATCAGCTATGGCTTAGGCTACGGTGACATGGCAGTAGTAGAGCATTATTCCCACGATCTGTATTTTGAATCCTCCGGTACGATCCTGACCCTGATCACGGTCGGAAAATATCTGGAGAGCCGTTCCAAGGGCAAGACCAGTGAAGCCATCACCAAGCTGATGAATCTGGCTCCCAAGGTGGCGATCCTTGTAACTGAGGACGGACAGGAGAAGGAAGTACCTACGGAAAGCCTGCAAAAGGGCGACATTTTCCTGGTAAAGCCCGGAAGTCTGGTACCGGTGGACGGCATCGTGCTGGAGGGTAACTCCAGTGTGAACGAAGCGGCCATCACCGGTGAGAGTGTGCCTGTGGAGAAGCAGGCAGGCGACCATGTGGTCTCCGCAACCGTGAACAAGGCGGGCTTCTTAAAATGTCGTGCGGATCGTGTCGGCGATGACACCACGCTGGCGCAGATCATCCGTCTGGTGGAGGAAGCCAGTGCCAGCAAGGCTCCGATCGCACAGCTGGCAGATAAAGTGGCAGGGGTCTTCGTGCCTACGGTCATGACCATTTCCCTGATCACTCTGATCGTATGGCTGCTAAACGGCGCCACCGCGGAATTCGCTATTTCCACAGCCATTGCCGTACTGGTGATTTCCTGTCCCTGCGCGCTGGGACTGGCAACTCCGGTGGCTATCATGGTAGGGACCGGCGTAGGAGCAGGTAATGGCATCCTGATCAAGACCGGGGAAGCCTTACAGCAGGCTAAGGAGATCGACACTGTGGTGCTGGACAAGACCGGAACCATCACAAGCGGCAAGTTAAAGGTAGAAGAAGTAGGTGGTTATCAGAGTGATTTCCCTGCGGATGCCATGATGCAGATCGCGGCGGCACTGGAGAAAAAGAGTGAGCATCCGCTGGCAGAGGCGGTAATGGAATATGCGGAAAGCTTCCAACTGACAATTCCGGAGATCATAGATTTCAAGGCGACCTTCGGGCGTGGTGTGGAGGGTGCGCTGGCAGCGGATTTCCATGCAGAGAAAGTTGCAAAAAAGGATGGTCCCACGGCGGTATTTTATGCAGGGAAAAGGGATAGTACTGCGGATGTACCGGAAAATTCAGGCAAGATCGCAGAACAGAATCCGGCAACCGGAATTGCAAGATCAGATGCAGACAGTGTGACATTCCCGGCAGGCACAAAATTCTATGTAGGCAATCTTGCATTTTTACAGGAGAAGAATATCACACTGCCGCAGGGAGCTGCAGAAGGTCTGAACCGGATGGCGGACGAAGGCATGACACCGCTTCTGGTGGCGCAGGAAGGAAGATTCTTAGGCATCATCGGTGTATCAGATACTGTCAAAGCCACCTCCTATGAAGCGATTAACGCATGGGAGAAAATGGGTGTCAGAGTCATCATGCTGACCGGAGACAACCGCCGCACTGCGGAAGCCGTACGGCAAAAGCTTGGCATCTCCGAAGTCGTGGCAGAGGTACTGCCGCAGGATAAGGAGAAAAAGGTCAGTGAACTGAAAGCACAGGGACACAAGGTGGCAATGATCGGTGACGGTATCAACGATGCTCCCGCACTGGCGGCAGCAGATGTGGGTATGGCCATCGGCGCAGGTACCGATGTCGCCATGGAGAGTGCTGACATTATCCTGATGAAAAACGATCTTCGGGATGCGGTGACTGCCATGAAGCTGAGCCGTGCCGTGATCCGCAATATTAAGGAAAACCTGTTCTGGGCATTTTTCTACAACTGCATCGGCATCCCCCTGGCAGCCGGTGTGTTGTATCCGGCGTTCCAGATCCGGCTGAATCCCATGTTCGGCGCGGCAGCCATGAGCTTAAGCAGTATCTTCGTCGTGGGAAATGCCCTGCGACTGAGAGGCTTTAAGAGCGGATTCACCCCGCTGAAAAAGGAAGCACCGGAAGTAACCCGTAAGGAAATCGAGATAACGCATGCAGCTGCGGAGGGAGAACAGTGCATACTGAAGACCCCCGCAGAGCAAAATAACAGACAAGATGTAAAGCAGGAGAAAGAGAGGACAAACACAATGACAAAAGTAATCAGTATTGAAGGAATGATGTGCAACCACTGCACCGGAACCGTACAGAAGGCACTGGAGGCAGTAGAAGGCGTGAAAGCCGTTACCATGAGCCTGGAGCAGAAAAACGCTACCGTGGAACTGGCTTCCGATGTGGCAGATGAGGTATTGACTAAGGCTGTGGTGGACGCAGGATATGAAGTGAAGGGCGTTACTGCAAAATAAGGCTGCCCTTTGTTGTCGGATAGGAATAGCAAATGATGAAAAAATGGCGCCGCCACCGTGTTGCGGTCTGCTTTATGAGCAGACGGAATGCGGTGACAGCGCCATTTGGGTCTATAGCGAAAAAAGTGCTTTCCAGATACTTTTTTTATGTAGATATCATAGATTTTTGTGCTCTGTGGGTCTATACAGAAAAAATATCATTTTAGATACTCAAATCACGAAAAATGAGTATCCGGAGAGCAAATTTTTTTCTATAGACCCAAAGTGAATCTTCTGGAGTGACATTATGGCGGAAAAGGGGATCAGAAAACAAGATTTTTCTGTATAGACCCATGACTGATCTCTCTTTATAATCATGCACACCTGTTGTGAAAGTGTATCGATCAATTGCATCATGGAAAATGCAAAGGGAAAATTATGCATTTTCGAAAGATTCTATATAAAGTTTATACTTTCTTAATTGATTTTCTTACACTATGTGTTATATTAACTATAGAACAGATGAAACAAGAGAGATTTTGAGATCGTGACATCTGTTTGACGAAGGAACGCTAAAAGAAATTTGAAGGTAAGGATTCAAACGAAAGCAGCTCATCGTCTAAGAAATTAACCAGATAAACAAAATTGCATAACCTTATGTGAGGAGGCGAACGATTATGAATATTGATAAATTTACACAGAAATCCATAGAAGCCGTCAACGGCTGTGAAAAGCTCGCCATGGAATATGGCAACCAGGAGATCGAGCAGGAGCATCTGCTGTACAGTCTGCTGACGTTGGATGACAGCCTGATCTTAAAGCTTGTGGAAAAGATGGAAATCCAAAAGGATCACTTTGTAAACCGTGCAAAACAGGCTCTGGAGAAAAGAGTAAAGGTGCAGGGCGGTCAGCCTTATGTTGGTCAGTATCTGAACAAGGTACTGGTTAGCGCATCAGATGAGGCAAAGCAGATGGGAGATGAATATGTCTCCGTTGAGCATCTGTTCCTTGCCATGATCAGGAATCCCAACAAGGAGATTGCCGAGATCTGGAAGGAATACGGCATCACAAGAGAGCGTTTTTTACAGGCTCTGTCTACCGTAAGAGGCAACCAGAGAGTTACCAGTGACAATCCGGAGGCTACTTATGATACTTTGGAAAAATACGGTCAGGATCTGGTGGAGAAAGCGAGAAACCAGAAGCTGGATCCTGTCATCGGACGAGACAGTGAGATCCGTAACGTGGTACGTATCCTGTCCCGTAAAACGAAGAACAACCCTGTATTGATCGGTGAACCCGGTGTCGGTAAGACCGCCGTGGTGGAAGGGCTGGCACAACGTATTGTAAAAGGTGATGTACCGCAGGGACTGAAGGATAAGAAGATTTTTGCACTGGATATGGGTGCACTGGTAGCCGGCGCAAAATACAGAGGTGAATTTGAGGAACGTCTGAAAGCCGTACTGGATGATGTGAAGAACAGCGATGGACAGATCATTCTGTTCATTGATGAGCTGCATACCATTGTTGGTGCCGGTAAGACAGATGGCGCTCTGGATGCAGGCAATATGCTGAAACCTATGCTGGCTCGTGGTGAGTTGCACTGTATCGGTGCTACCACTCTGGATGAATACAGACAGTATATTGAAAAAGATGCCGCTTTGGAACGTCGTTTCCAGCCGGTTATGGTAGAAGAACCCACCGTGGAGGATACGATTTCTATCCTGCGTGGACTGAAGGATCGTTATGAAGTATATCATGGTGTTAAGATCATGGATAATGCGCTGGTAAGTGCAGCGGTACTTTCCAACCGTTATATCACCGACAGATTCCTGCCGGATAAGGCGATCGACCTGGTGGATGAAGCCTGCGCCCTGATCAAGACCGAGATGGACAGTATGCCTACGGAGCTGGATGAACTGCAACGTAAGGTGACACAGCTGGAGATCGAGGAGACTGCTCTGAAAAAAGAGGATGACCGGATCAGTAAGGAACGTCTGGCTGATCTGCAGAAGGAACTGGCAGAGTTAAAGGATCAGTTCAATACGAGAAAAGCACAGTGGGATAACGAGAAGGCATCCGTAGATAAGCTTTCCAAGCTGCGTGAGGACAGAGACCGTATCAACAATGAGATCCAGATCGCAGAGCGGGAAGGAGACTATGAGAAAGCGGGCAGATTAAAATACAGTGAACTTCCTGCACTGGAGAAACAGCTGGAGCAGGAGGAAAATAAGGTCGGCGAATCGGATATGTCGCTGGTACATGAAAAGGTGTCTGAGGAAGAGATCGCAAGGATCATTTCCCGCTGGACCGGCATACCGGTAGCAAAACTGACCGAGAGTGAGCGTAACAAGACCCTTCACCTCGACGAAGAATTGCACAAACGTGTAGTTGGACAGGACGAAGGCGTGACCAAGGTTACTGAAGCCATCATCCGTTCCAAAGCCGGTATCAAGGATCCCAGCAAGCCCATAGGTTCTTTCCTGTTCTTAGGACCTACCGGTGTAGGTAAGACGGAGCTGGCGAAGAGCCTGGCAGCAGCACTGTTTGACGACGAGAACAACATGGTTCGTATCGATATGAGTGAATACATGGAGAAATATTCTGTCTCCCGTCTGATCGGTGCGCCTCCCGGATACGTAGGATACGAAGAGGGCGGTCAGCTGACCGAAGCTGTCCGGAGAAAACCTTACAGCGTGGTATTGTTTGATGAGATCGAAAAGGCACATCCGGATGTATTCAATGTACTGTTACAGGTACTGGATGATGGGCGTATCACCGATTCTCAGGGTCGTACTGTAGACTTCAAGAATACCATACTGATCATGACCTCCAACATCGGCGCAAGCTATCTGTTGGACGGTATCAACGAAGACGGCACCATCAAACCGGAGGCAGAGGCAGCAGTCATGAACGATCTGCGTGCTCATTTCCGTCCGGAATTTCTGAACCGTCTGGATGAGACGATCCTGTTCAAGCCTCTGACCAAAGATAATATCGGCGGTATCATTCATCTGATCATTGCCGATCTGAACAAGCGTCTGGAGGATAAGCAGTTGACGATCCGTTTGTCGGACGAGGCTATGCAGTACATCGTGGATAACGCGTATGATCCGGTCTATGGTGCACGACCTCTGAAACGTTATATTCAGAAGTATGTGGAGACCCTGGCTGCCAAGATGATCCTGGCAGATCAGGTGGATGAGGGCGATACCATCGTCATTACCGTAGAGGACGATAAGCTTTCCGCCAAATGTGAGAAAGGCTCTAAAAATAAATAAACAGTAATACGAAAAGCGAAAGTGGCAGACTTGTCATTTTCGCTTTTTTCGTTTAAGATGTTATAGTAATAATATTTTGAAAGCGAGGTTTTTTTATGATACCACAGGATCCGGTCATGTTATTAAGCTTTATCAATCTGAAACTCCGTGACTACTACGGAAGCCTGGAGCAGCTCTGCGATGATCTTGATGTGAAGGAACAGGAGATCAGGGATAAGCTGGCATCCATCGATTATCATTACAATGAAGAGAGGAATCAGTTTGTATAATACAACCAGCAGTCTTACAGGGAAAAAGGGAACCAGATGTCTGATCTGCACCGGCTGCGGCAGATGTCCCGGAGTGATCCGGGGGATGCAGGTGGTGACGGAAAAGCTGGAGCTTCCTCCGTTATCTTTACAGAATACGGAAGGTATCCGGCTGATGACAGTGGATATCGGAACGACTACCATTGCTATGCAGCTCTATGATGCAGACGGTAAAGTAGTGGACAGTTTTCCGAGTGTGAATCCACAGGTCAGCTACGGTGCCGATGTACTCTCACGGATAGAGGCGGCAAGGGATCCGGGGAAAGCAGCGGATATGCAGAAAAAAGTCCTGGACCTCATTGAAAAGGGAGTGCAGCGTTTTTCCAAAAAGCTGCAGGAGAAGGAGTCTATACAGATGGTCATTGCGGCGAATACCACTATGACCTATCTGCTGATGGGCTGGGATCCGGCAGAGCTGGGCAGGGCACCTTTTCAGGTAAGTCATTTAGGAGCTGTGGACACGCAGATCGCAGGCATTTCCTGTCATATCATTCCCGGATTGTCTGCTTTTGTCGGCGGGGACATCACAGCAGGAATACTGGCCTGTCAAATGTTGGAGCAGAAGGAGCCCATGCTGCTCATCGATCTGGGTACCAACGGTGAGATGGCGCTGGGGAACAGACAGAAGCTGTATGCCTGTGCCACGGCGGCCGGACCTGCCTTCGAGGGCGGGGCAAACCGTGGTATCTGGGGCGCGGATATGGTGAAATTGTTACAAAAGCTTCTGGAAGAGGGATTGATGGATCGACAGGGACTGTTAAAGGAACCCTATTTTACGAAGGGGATCCGTATCGGAGATGTACTTGTCACGAAAGAAGCCGTGCGTGCGGTACAACTGGCGAAGGGAGCCATTGCCGCAGGCATAGAGATCCTGACGGAAAGCTATGGAATCAGATTTTCGGATATTTCTAAGGTAGTGCTGGCAGGAGGCTTTGGCTATTACCTGGATCCGAAGGCAGCTGCAGCCATCGGACTGCTTCCGAAGGAACTTACAGATCGTACCGTGACCGGCGGCAACACGGCACTTAGTGGTGCTGCACTGGTGGGAAACAGGATGCTGACCGGACAGCTGCGAGCATGGGATGATCTGCACCGGCGGCAGGAATTACAGATTCAGATATTGAATTTGGCGGAGCAGGTAAAATTCACAGAAACATTCTTAAAAAAGATGGATTTTTGTTAAAATTGCGCAAAAAAGTATAACAAAACGCATAAAATGTTGTTTCATTATAGAAAAAATCATGGTATACTTCTTAATATGAATACATGTACTGGAGGATATTGTATGAGTACGAATGTTGAGAAAACAAAAAAATCTCTTTTTGCGGGGAAAAAAGAGAAAGCTTCCAAAAAGAAGCCAAAACCTGAGAAAAAGGTAACAAAAGTACCGAAGGAGAAGGCTGTAAAGACAAAGACACCGAAGAAGACATCCGGCAGGAGCGGGAAAAGCTCCAAACTGTTCAGTATACGCAATAAGATCGTAGTATGTTTCCTGGTGCCGATCGTGTTCATGATCATTATCGGCATTTCGGCATACCAGAAGTCTGCGGAAGGCTTAAGTGAGAAATATACAGATTCCACGTTACAGACTGTGCGCATGGCAACGGAATATCTGGAGATGACTTGTGATTTTATCCGTTCCGAGGGCTTAAAGTATGCGTATGACGATGATCTTCGGAAATATTTCCTGGGAATGTTCGAGGATAATCCGGTAGACAAGCTGAACTTCCTGACAGCTACGAAGTCGAATCTTTTATCGGTGCAGACGTCGAATCCGTTCATCAGTCATATGCACATTATTCCCAAGGAAGGTGTGGGACTTTTGTCTACCAAGCTTTCTTCCGGTGTGGATGGATTCCTGGATGAATATAAGGAGTCGGTAGCTTCCGGCGAAGGCAGAAGAAGCATCCCACAGTGGATCGACAGCCATCCGGTGCTGGATGAAAAGGTAAAAGAGACGCAGCAGGACTACATATTGTCTTTCCAGATGATGAGCCAGTCTAACAATGCCTGCGTTGTTATTGACATGAAGCCTTTGGCTATTACGAACTTTTTGAAGGAGATCGATATCGGTGATGACAGTATCATCGGATTTATCACTCCGAGTGGAAGAGAACTGGTAGTGGAGCAGCTGGAAGACGGTGAAGAGAGTACTCTGGCTGAGGATGAGAAAGTATTCGTCAATCAGGAATTTTATAATGGGGTAATGGAGCAGGCAGTATCGGATTCCGGCACTGCGGAAGTGGAGTTCCGTGGAGAAAAATACCTCTTTATCTATAGCCGCAGTGCGGAAGTGGGCTTTACCACCTGTGCACTGGTGCCTATGCGTGTGGTGACCAGCCAGGCTATGGAGATCCGTAATATGACCATTGGACTGGTGCTTCTGGCATGTGTGATCGTTGTGATCGTGGGTATCTTTATTACTGCCGGTATTGAGAATAACATGAAACGAATCTCCAAAAAGTTCGGTGATGTTGCACAGGGCGATCTGACCGTGACGGTATCTGCCAAGGGACATGATGAGTTCCAGGATCTGGCAGGATCTGCGACCAATATGATCACGAATACCAAGAAGCTGGTAAATCAGGTAAGCAATGCCACCGGAGAACTGGAAGTATCCGCACAGAATGTAGGACAGGCTTCCGAATTGATCCATGAGTATTCCCAGGATATTACCAGAGCCATCGGAGAGATCAACGAAGGCATGGAAGAACAGTCCAGACATGCACAGGAATGTGTGGAGAAGACAGATGTCCTCTCCAATGAAATGCAGGAAGTAAGCCGCGTGGTAGAACGTGTTGAGAAACTGGTGGATGAGACCGAGGGTATGATCAACAAAGGAATGGAGATCGTACAGGTACTGGGTGACAGAGCCGGTGAGACGACCAAGATGACTGCAAAGGTAAGTGACAGTATCGAATCTCTTCGTAAGGAATCCGCGATCATCAACAGCTTTGTCGGTACGATCACGGAGATCACGGAGCAGACCAATCTGCTGTCCCTGAATGCTTCCATTGAGGCAGCCAGAGCGGGAGAGGCCGGAAGAGGTTTCGCTGTGGTAGCGGAAGAGATCCGCAAGCTGGCAGATGATTCCGCCAAGGCGGCCGGTGAGATCAGCAATAATGTTGCGAACATTACTGCACAGACGCAGAACAGTGTAGACAGCGCAAGCCAGGCACAGGCGATGGTAGAGCTTCAGACCAAGGCAGTGGACGAGGTAATTGCAGTATTCCGTGAGATGCAGGCTCGCATGGGGCAGCTGATCGAGGGATTGAAGGATATTGCAGCAAGTACAGAAAAGGCTGATGGCGAACGTAGTGCAGCGGTAGCAGCAGTGAAGAATATTTCGGATATCATCGAAGAGACTGCGGGAAGTGCCGAGACTGTTAATGATGTGGCTAATAAGTTGCTTGAGCATGTAGAGAAGCTGAGCAATACGGCAAGTGTACTGGATGAGAATATGGAAGGTCTCAAGAACGAGATTTCTGTATTCAAGATTTGATGACAGACATAGAACAGAAAGGAACTTTGGAGTTTTGTGCTCCGAAGTTCCTTTTTTGCTGCGAGGAATTGCCGTTTGTCCGGATGCATATATTTTCTGTGAAAGCAGTAAGCGGATGGATGAAAATGAAAAAAACGCTGGTGGGAATTCTGGTTTTTGATATGATCATGGGAATGTTATGCCTGTGGGCCGGAGGAAAACGTCAGGATACTACAGCACCTGCTTCGCAGGAAGTATCGACCGGGAAGATCGCCGGAGAGGAAGATGTGGCGAAAAAGATTGCGCTGACGTTTGATGATGACGTTATAATAGGACTAAGTCAAGAGATTAGCTATAAAGAAGCGGTTTCTATGATTTAGTCCTATTTTCGCTATTCTAAGGAGAGTAGATAGGGCAGCGCTGTTATATTAAAATCTTATAGTGAATAGCCGGGATCTGTCAATATTAGGGATATTGGCTGATGTCGTTATGACCAAAGCAGGGCTAAATCTAAATTCCATGAAAATGGGATACTTGATTTAGCTCTGCTTTAATTTCTATCGGGAGGAGGCAAGTGCTTAACCCTATTTTTATCCAAGTGCATATAAAATATGTTACCCATAGGTGGCCGCCAAGGTACAGCAAGCCTGACCTTGGCTCGCTGCCTGCATGAGAATCTAATGTAACCAAAATAACAAATTCAACAAGAGAAAGGAAGCAAACGTATGGGCAAGGTTTTAGGAATTGTAAACAGAAAGGGCGGGGTAGGTAAGACCACGACTGCCACAACCATGTCATATCTGCTGTCTAAGGAGGGCTGTAAGGTAGCATTGATTGACTTTGACGGGCAGAGGCACACAACAAAACTTTGCGGAGTGACTGCACCAGAGCAGCTTTCCGTGACAATTTATGACATTTTGAAGTGTATCGTGATGAATGAGGAACTGCCGGATAAAGGGTCCTACATGATAAGGACAGAGACAGGGGTAGATTTAATTCCGGCGAATAACAAGCTGGATAACTTTGATAAGCTGATGTGTGATACTGATTTTGCAGAATACAAGCTGAAAGAGTTTGTGGACACCATTAAGGAGCAGTATGACTACATCCTCATTGACGGTATGCCGAAGATGGGGACAGCCATGATAAATGTGATGATATGCTGTGACAGTCTGATTATTCCGGTACAGTCGGAAACGCTGGCGGTAGAGGGAATGGCAGAGTTTCTAAGAGCTTTCCACAGAATCAAGAGCCACGCAAATGCCAGACTGGAAATCGAAGGAATCCTTATCACCATGGATAATGAACGGACAAGGGTATCTAAGCGTGTGAAAGCGCAGTTACAGCAGGCACTTGGGGAAAAAGTGCGTATCTTTACGAACAGTATTCCCCGGTCTATCAAAGTGCCAGAGGCTGTAGAGTATGGTATGACGATCTGTGAGTATGAACCGGATAATCCGGCGGCGAAAGCCTATGAAAAATTTGTAAAGGAGTTGATGGAAAATGGCGACCAGAACACCAAAAATACCGGCAAGAAGCACATTGCTTAATTCTTCTCTGGACGGTATGGACGACCTCTTTGATTTCAAGACAAAGGAAGAACAATGTCAGCCGGAGCCGGAAAACGGCGGAACGGGAATCACGGAAATGGACTTTGCTGTGATGGAGCCGCTTCCAAATCATAAGTTCAAGCTTTATACAGGACAGCGGCTTCAGGATATGGTAGACAGTATCCGTGAGTTTGGTATCCTTGAACCACTTATCGTATGGGTGCACGAAGGCAAGAACACGATTTTAAGCGGACATAACAGACAGAATGCAGGAAGCATCGCCGGACTTACCAAAGGTCCGGTCATTATCAGGGAAAATCTGACCTATGAAGATGCCATTCTGATTGCGACAGAGACAAATCTGCGCCAGCGTTCTTTTGATGATTTAAGCCCCTCTGAAAAGGCATACTGTCTGAAACAGCACTATGATGCAATCAAAAGCCAGGGGCGGAGAAATGATCTGATAAAAGAGATTGAAGAACTCGTAAACCCGCATGAAATTGGGGAAAACGGGACTTGTTCTGAAATTCAGAAAAAGTTAAATGCTAATGAAAAAGTCAGCGAGGAATACGCTCTTGGGAAAGATAAAATTGCAAAGTATCTTCGCATAGCCTCTTTGATTTCTCCACTTATGGAGCTTCTTGATAATCGGAAAATTGCTTTTGAAGTAGCTTATGACATTTCTTTCATAAAAGAGGAAGAAAAACAATATTTAATAGCGGAAATGATAGAAGCGGGGCATGGTGTGGATATTAAGAAATCAACGCTGATACATGACTATGCTAAGAAAGGCAAATTGACAGAGGAACTGTTACGGCAGATCATTACCGGAGAAAAAACGAAGGCTGCAAGGAGTGGCAGCCCGAAACCCATCAAAATCAAGGAGACAGTCATCAACAGATTTTTTGACAGGAAGCAGAGCAGAAAGGAAATCGAGGATACGATTGTAAAGGCACTGGAGTTTTATTTCGCTCAGAACAGCGAAAATCCGGGGCAGAAGGTTGGGTAGAGAAACCTATCTTGCAGACCTGTACCGCCAGTCAGTACAGGCATTGACACAGAACAGGACAGAGTGGATGGGGCTTTTGTCCAGTGTGTCAAAATACTACAAGATGTCCTTTGACAAGAACGTGCTGATTTATGTGCAGAGACCGGATGCGGGACTTCTTGCAACGAAGATGGGTTGGGAGAAACAGACCGGAAGATATTTGAAAGCCGGTTCCAAAGGCATCGGCGTTGTGGATATGAATAATCCGAAAGCCACGCTTGCTTATTATTTTGACCTTGCAGATACCCGTGGCGACTATGAGGGTTTTCGGAGAGCCATGAGTGCGGTCTGGTCTTTGGAGAGGCAGTATCAGCCGGAAATATTAGACCGTTTCCATAAACAGTTTGGGACAGACGAGAATAGTATTGAAAACTGTCTCTGCCAGCTTGTCGGTATGCAGGCGGATGCGTTTTTTGAAAAATATCTTTCCTGTGTAGAGGTAAAGGATGAGAACAGTGTACTGTATGGACTTCCTGCCGGGGCAGTGCAGGCAGAGTTTGCAAAACTTGTATCAGACAGTGCAGCTTACATTGTTTTCAAGAAATGCGGAATCAAGACAGAGATTTTTGAGGAGACAGGGGCATTTGAGAATATCAGCCATTTTGGAAGTCTGGAATTGTTCATGGGACTTGGGTATTATACCTGCGCCATAGCAAGACCGGTATTGTCAGAGATACATAAACAGATTGAGGAAATCAAGGAAGAAAGGAGTCAGAGATATGAGCCGAGAACCGTTAGCGAAACTGGAATACACGAAAGGGGAGGACGGGATGCTGTATCCGAACCTTCAGATATCCGTGAACAAGGAGTACGACTTAAGACCGACAGGGATGTTCGGGAGAAGATGGAAGGACTACATGAAGTCGAAACACCCGCAGAGACTGTCGGAGCTGATCGCACTGGGACAGATAAACGAGCTGATAGCCAAGGTGGACAAGGAAGCAGAAGCGAAGAAAGAAACGCTGATTCAGCAGCTTCTGGAGGTACAGCCGATGCCGAAGACCGAGGATATGCTGGAGAGAGCCGGACACATGGAGATGATAACCAGACAGGCGGAGGAGATCATCCTGCACGAAGTAGTGTACCAGTTAAGATAGCAGAAAAAGAGGAAGCGGCAGAGCCGGAGCCTGTAAAAAAGAATACCGAAAAAGCATCAGAGGAATCCGAAGCGGAACATACCGCAGAGGGTTCCTCTTTTCATATTCCGCAGTCAGCGACAAAAGAGAATATCAGGGAGCATAAGGACTGGGAGGAAGTGCAGAGCCTGTTGACCGATACTGGCGTATTTCCTTTGGAACTGTATGACCGTATCAATCAGGTGTTTGCAAAAGAGACAGCTCCGGTTGTGAAAAGGAATGCCGTCAGGGATATTTACCTTGATTACGGACTGCAAAAAAGCAGTGATGGAACACGGGGAATCATGCCGGGAAAGGATGTGGCGGATTTCTTTTTCGGGGAAGAGGGCTTTGTGCGGCTTTCGTGGGATGTGATTACCCATGTGATAGACTTTCTGATGCAGAACAGCGAGTATATCCCATACCATGAGGAAGAAGATGCCATTGGCGATTTCAATATTCCTGATGAAATAGAAGATATGCAGCCTGGTTCCCGAAAAGACCATGAGGACGGACAGCTCAGCCTGTTTGAACTTTATCCCGGTCCTTACGAGGATGACGGGAAAGGGGGCGACCAGATACTGCCGGAAGAAACAGAGCCGGAGGAAATAAAGAGCGGATATATGCCGTTCCCGGTGGGAAGCCGGATTGCGTATGACGACCGTATCTTTGAAGTGCTTCAGTATCTGGACGATAACCATACGGTTGAACTGGGAGATATAGAGCAACTACAGGGGCTTCATGGCTATAAGGTCATAGAGAGACTGCCGGTAGTCCTGATTGAAAATGCAGAGCTTCTGCAACCCAATTACACAGAGGGAGAAGTAGCTCAGACGGTTGTGCAGTCCGTAGAGGATGGAGATTTTTCGGAAGCAGCAAAGAAACGGATAGAACACATGAGTCGCATCGGGCAGGCAAATGAGAAGTATGCCATGGATGTGGCAAAGGAAATGGAACAGCGTTTTCGGGACGGTACACTGAATTATCACTATCAGCCGGAGCATCGTCTGTACGAGGGAGGTCCTAAAGCAAAGTTCCGCAATAACGTGGAGGCAATCAGGCTACTGAAACAGTTACAGCAGGAGAACCGTATTGCAACTACGGAGGAACAGATCGTCTTAGCCCGTTTTGTTGGCTGGGGCGGTCTTGCCAATGCCCTGACACCCGGAAAGGAAGGCTGGGAAAAGGAATATGATGAGATTTCAGAGCTGCTGACAGAGGAGGAAATGCAGTCGGCATCGGCTTCAACCCTGACCTCTTATTATACGGATCAGAAAGTCATAGAGTTTATCTATCAGGCACTTTACCAGTTTGGTTTCCGGTCAGGAAACATTCTGGATCCGGCACTGGGGACAGGCAACTTTTTCTCAGCCCTGCCGGAAAGTATGAACCAGTCAAGACTCTATGGAGTGGAACTGGAACCCATTGCTGGAGGAATTGCAAGGAAATTATATCCGCAGGCAGACATTCTTATCAAAGGGTATGAGGACACAGAGTTTTCCGACAGCTTCTTTGATGTGGTGGTGGGAAATGTGCCATTTCACAATATCAAAGTGAGTGACAGGCGGTATGACCGTTATAACTTCAAGATACACGATTATTTTCTGGCGAAAAGTCTGGATAAGGTAAGAAGCGGAGGCATCCTTGCAGTTATTACCACAAAATTCACCATGGATAAGGAGAATCAGTCTGTGCGGAAGTATATCGCACAGAGGGCGGAACTGATCGGTGCCATCCGTCTGCCGGAAAATGCTTTCAAACAGGTGGCAGGAACAGAAGTGACCACGGACATATTGTTTCTGAAAAAGCGGGAGCAGGAAATCATACCGGATGAAAGGAATACACCGTGGCTTTCCGTGGAAAAAGACGAGAACGGAATCCCCTACAACAGTTATTTCATAGATCACCCGGAGATGGTGCTGGGAACCATGGCACAGGAAACCGGTATGTATGGAAGCCATGATTTTGTAACATGCAAGCCATACCCGGATAAAACTTTAAGTGAACTGCTGGAGGAAGCAGTAGGCAGGCTCCATGGGCAGTATGAGGAACCGGCAAGTGAACTATCGGAGGACAAAGACACGGTTATCAAAGAGTGGCTTCCAGCAACGCCGGATGTGAAGAATTACAGTTATACCAAGGTGGGGGATGCTTTCTATTACCGGGAAGATTCCCGGATGTACCGTCAGGAGCTGACAGGGAAAAAGGCAGAGAGGGTAGACGGGATGCTCCACATCCGTGATGCCCTGCGGGAACTGATGGACTTCCAGCTTCACGGCGATCCTGAACTGGGGTGGGAATTGCCCACCATGGAGTATGAAAAGAGACTGAAAGAATTATTAGACCGTCTGAACCGGGAGTATGACAGTTATATAAAAAAATATGGGTATCTCAATTTGCAGGGGAATGTCATGGCATTTTCCAAGGATGCAGATTCTCCGCTTTTACGTTCCATTGAGGAAGAAGTAAAGGACGAGCATGGGAAAAAGGTAAAAGGCGAGTACAAAAAGACAGCAGTATTCCATAAGGCCACAATCCGTCCAAAGAGTATGCCAAAAACAGCAGACAATGTGGAGGAAGCCCTGCGCATTACCATGAATGCAAAAGGGAAGTTTGACCTTGATTATATGCAGTATCTGTACCGTAAGGACGGGCAGATATGTAGCAAGGAGGATATTCTGGAGGAACTGGGGGAACGTGTATATCAGGATCCGGCAAAGTGGCAGCAAGGAGATGCCACGTCCGGCTGGGTGCTTGCAGAGGAATATTTAAGCGGCTACGTAAAGGATAAACTGGCGCAGGCTGTCCTGGCGGAAGAGGAGTACCCGGAGTGGTTTGGGCGGAACGTGGAGGCACTAAAGAAGGTACAGCCGGAACCGTTAAAGCCGGAGGACATCAGTTTCGTGCTTGGCTCTACATGGATACCGGTGAAATATTATCAGGATTTTATGTATGAGAAGTTTGCAACGAGCAAGCATAACAGGGACAGCAATATCCATATTGAGTTTGCGGAATATACAGGAACCTATTTCATTACTGAAAAGAGGGCTGAGAGAGATTCCATTGCCGCAAATAAAACCTACGGGACAGAACGACTGAATGCCTACGAGATTATGGAATATACCCTGAACCTGAAAACGGTGGAAGTCCGTGACAGGCAGGAGTATGAGGATCCGGAGACTGGGGAAGAAAAGGTGCGGTATGTGCTGAACAAGCGGGAAACCCTGCTTGCAAGGGAGAAGCAGGCACAGATCAAAATGGAGTTTGAGTCATGGCTGTTTGCAGAACCGGAGAGAGGGGCTGCATTAACCCAGCTTTACAATGACCGCTTTAACAACATCCGTCCCAGAACCTACAACGGGGATGACCTGATGCTGCCGGATATGAATGATTCCATTACTCTGCGAAAACACCAGCGTGACACGGTAGCCATGGGTATTTACAGTGACGGGAATCTTCTGGTGGCGCATGAGGTAGGAGCCGGTAAGACCATGACAGCCTGTGCTATTGCCTATGAGAGAAAACGGCTGGGAGTATGTAACAAGCCGTTGATTGCAGTACCGAACCATACCTTAGAACAGTGGGCGACAGAGTTTATGCGGCTTTATCCTAATGCCAATATTTTAGTTGCAACGAACAAAGATTTTGAAAAGCCGCGCCGGAGACGGTTTGTAAGCCGTATCGCCACAGGGGATTATGACTGTATCATCATGGGACACAGTTCCTTTGAACTGATCGCTCTTTCAAGGGAGAGGCAGTTAGCCGCCATGCAGGAGGAGATTGATGAAATCACAAAGAAGATAGACGAAATGAAGATGCTTTCCGGGAAAACATGGTCCTTAAAACAGATGGAGATATTCAGGCATAATTTACAGGACCGTTTTGACAGGCTCTATAATGCAGGGAAGAAAGACGGAACGATTTCCTTTGAGGAACTGGGCGTGGATAACCTGTTTGTGGATGAGGCCCATGCATATAAGAATAATTACAGCTATACCAAGATGCAGAGAGTGGCGGGCGTGGGAGGACAGAGCAGCCAGCGTGCCATGGATATGCACATGAAATGCCAGTATATCAATGAAATCACGAATGAACATGGCGTGGTGTATCTCACCGGCACACCGGTATCTAATTCCATGTCGGAACTCTATGTTATGCAAAAGACCTTGCAGCCTTCCGAATTAAAGCGCAGGGGACTGCTTATGTTTGACTCCTGGGCAAGCACCTTCGGCAAGGTGGAATCATCGCTGGAAATCAAACCAGAAGGCTCCGGATACCAGATGAAAGCAAGATTTGCCAAGTTCCACAATCTGCCGGAACTGATGTCCATGCTGTTTTTAGTGGCAGACATCAAGACAGCGGATATGCTGGACCTGCCGGTTCCGAAACTAAAAACGGGAAAAATGCAGGTAGTAAAGACTGCCATCACGCCGGATCAGAAAGCCATCATGGAGGAACTGGTGGAAAGGGCAGAAGCAATCCGTAATAAGGAGGTAGACAGCAGTCAGGATAATTTCTTAAAGCTGACAAACGAGGCAAGGCTGCTTTCCGTGGATCCCCGTATTCTGGATGAAACGCTGGATAACGATCCTGACACCAAACTCAATGCCTGTGCCAGAGGTGTGGCAGAAATCTACCATGACACTGAGGAGCAGCATTCCACACAGCTCATTTTCTGCGATAAGGGAACACCGAAGGCAGACGGCAGATTTAACTTCTATCAGGCACTCAGACAGGAGATGGTGAGGCTTGGAGTGGAGGAAAAAGAGATAGCTTTCATACATGACGCCAATACGGACACAAAACGGGCAGAACTGCTGGAAAAGGTACGGAACGGAATTGTCCGTGTGCTGCTGGGAAGCACGGAGAAGATGGGAACAGGACTGAATGTGCAGGATAAATTGATAGCACTGCACAATCTGGATGCACCATGGCGGCCGGCTGACCTGACACAGCGTAACGGGCGTATCCTGCGGCAGGGAAATGAAAACGACGAGGTATCCATCTTTAATTACATCACGGAGCAGACCTTTGATGCTTACCTCTGGCAGATACTGGAACAGAAGCAGCGGTATATCAGCCAGATCATGACTGGACGGAGTGCGCTTAGGAGCTGTGAGGATGTGGACGAGGTGGTGATTCAGTATGCCGAGTTCAAGGCTCTTGCTGTATCGGATCCTAAGATTAAGAGGAAAATGGAGGTGGATAATGAGGTCTACCGCCTGCAGACGCTGAAATCGGCTTGGAAAAGTGAGCATACGGACTTGCAGAACAAGATTACGGTCTATTATCCTCAGGAAATTAAGAAATGTACAGAAAGGATAGAACATAGAAAAGCCGATGCAGAGCTGTATCAGAAAGAGGTGCCGCAGGAGTTTTCTATTACCTTAAATCACAGGCTGTTTGACGAGCGGACAAAGGCGGGTGAATATCTGAAGATGCAGATGGCAAACCTGGGGCATGAGGCAGGAGACACCGTATCAGCCGGGATCTACGCCGGTTTACAGGTAATGCTGAAAAGAGGAGCATTTCAGGATGTACTTCTCTGCCTGAAAGGGGAAGGCAGTTATCAGGTGGATGCCGGTGAATCTGCACTGGGAAATATCACAAGGCTTGAGAATCTTGCAGAGAAGATACCGCAGTATCTGAAAGATGAGGAGAGGAAATTGGGAGAACTGAAAGAACAGTTTGAAGCGGCGAAAGTGCAGGCAGAGCGCCCCTTTTCTGAGGAAGAAAAGCTGTCGGAGCTTCTGAAAGAACAGGTATCCCTTAATCTGGAACTGGAATTTGTGGATGCAGACGAGGAAGGAACGGAAAAAGCGGGAAAAAGCCATGGAAACAGTATCTACCGGAAACTGCGTAAGCTGGCACCGAAGTTATTTGAGGGTACATATACTTACATGAAATTCAAACAGGACGGCTTTGATGACCTTGTGCTTGAAACCATCGGAGAGAATGAGTACAGTATTGCACACTATTATACACAGAATGGGGACAGGATGCGTGATCCGGAGATTACGTTCATGCTGGACGATACGCAGCGTTGTATCTATGCCTTATCTTACACGCAGGATAACATGGGCATCTATTACGAAACCGGGGACAGAACCGAGAAGCAGATGGAGGATCTGATGGGATTTTTCGACCAATGGATGGCGAATATCAAGGAACAGGGATTTACCTTATATAAGGCATACGGAGAAGATGCGGAATACACGAAAGAAGAGGAACATACAGAAGAAATGGGATATACTGTCATCAGTGCAGATAATTTGAAGCAGATGAATAGATTTGATGGGGAAGATATGGAAAATGAGCGGTAGATGGAAAGGAGAAAAGCAGTTGCAGGTACAGCAGAGGGGCAGACCAATGCCCTTTACGGAAGAACAGATGCGGCAGATTTATAATACGAATATTATAGATTTTGCGGTAAGGAATGGTTTTGAGATTGAGAAAAGTGATAAGGTCACGGTTCATGTGAAGCACAACGGGGGATTGTACCTGTTCAAGCATGGCCGTGGCTATTATTCATTTACGGAAGAACGGGGCGGTGACATTGTTGAATTTGCAATGAATTATCTGGGACTGAAAAAGAGGGAGGCTATGGAACAGATACTGGGGTGCAGGGCTTATGAACAGACCACCCATATAGTTGCACCACAGGAAAAGGCAGAACGGGGAACGATGGTACTACCGCCCAGGGACACGGACGACCGCCGAGTATTTGCGTACCTGACAAAGACAAGAAAGATTGATCCGGAAATTGTGCAGACCATGATGAAACAGGCAAAAGTATATCAGTCAAGACAGGAAATAGGTGGCAAAGTGCGCCGGAATTGTGCGTTTGTCGGGTATGACAGCAAGGGGACACCAAGATACTGCGCCCTGCGTGGTCCCAGTGCAGGCAGCAGTTTCCGGCAGGATATGGAGAACTCGGATAAGACCTATGGTTTTCTCATGGAGGGAAAAAGCAACCGTGTCTATGAGTTTGAGGCACCTATTGATGCCATGAGCCATGCCACGCTTTATAAGCTGCGGGGATATGACTGGAGAAAGGACTACCGGATATCGGAAGGCTGCCTGTCAGACAGGGCACTGAAGCGGTTCTTAGAGGAGCATCCCAAGGTCAATGAAATCGTGTTCTGCTATGACAATGATGTGGATGGGAAACTTGCAGACGGTACACCTCACAATCACGGTCAGGTAAGGGCAGGAGAAGCGAAGAAGCATTATCAGTCATTAGGGTATAAGGTCGCCATACAGACACCCACAGAGAAAGATTTCAACAAAGTGTTGACTTCTCTTTATGAACAGCCCAGACAACAGCAGAGCATGACGGAAGACGAGGAAGATGAGGAGGGGCTGGGAAGGTGAAGAAAGACTGGAGGTAGAGAATGAGACCGGTATATGTATGCCAGTTGCCGGATGAGATGCAGAGAGAAATAAGGGGAATCTTAACCCGGCTTCTTTTGTATCAGTGCGGAACGGAAGAAAAAGCGGAAAAATATTTTGACATGAGTCTTGTAGATGCGGTGCAGCTTGGCATGGATTCCAAGATTGTTGACATTGACTGTGTAGCAGACTCTTTTAAGAATGGCAGCTATATTGACGGGGAGGTGCCGGAGAATATAAGAAAGGACGTGGAACGACTGGCAGAGATCATTCGTCTGCGGACAGAAATGGAAACAGACAGTCCGTTTCTTTATCATGCCAAGGAACAGATTGACGGGAGGGAATATTATGAGCTGGTAAATGTCCTCTGGAACCATGGAGAAGATGATTATGGCTTATGGCAGGTGCAGATCCCGGTCTATCTGGTGCGGAATATCCTAAACAGCCCACAGAGCTTTATAGGCGATGTGGATGAGATTATGGACGGCGTACCTGTGGAGCAGGAGCCGTCCGACAACACGCTGCATTTCCTGTTTCCAAGGGGCGGAAAGATAGCCTGCTGCAGTATGAAAATGGAGGAAAAGTTCTTTGAGGAATACAGCACCCATGGTACATCCGTGAGAGGGAGCAGGGCAGATATCCGGCAGGACTTGGCAGCATCCTTGGAAGTGGACGAGACTTTTCAAGAAGAAAGATAGCGGGAAAGGAGCGGTAAATGGAAAAAATAAGAACCTTTGAGTTAGACCGGTGGAGTGAGCCGGATGAACAGCATCGTGTAAGGCATATCGGAATGGCGGATGCAAAAGAGACATTTGAGAAGCTGGAGACCCATCTGAAAGAAAAGGGAATGCTTCCGGACGAGTATTTTCTTTACGATGTGGATATGAGGACGAAAGCAAGGGAGTTGCCGGACTTCAATTTTGCCATGTGTGTTCCTAATTTTGGCGGCAGTGAAGGGATTTATCTGGATATTGACCTGATTTACTGTGATGAAGATGGAAAGCAGAAAAGCCTGCGGTTTGCTACGGGAAAGACTTTGCAGGAAGGAGCAGATGCGTTCTTTTGGATGTCCCGGATTGCTGCAGAATGTTCCCTTATGCTGAATGGGCGTGGGCGTACCTATGAGAAGCACAATGTGGAGCTTGTGCTGAAGCCGGAAGAAGCGGAAGCGGTGGAGTATTTTGCTAAGCTGCTGCGGGATAGGGCGTCTGAAGAAGCCGAGGCAGAGGACGAGGGCATGGAGCCGTAAGATACTGTTTTTCCGCTTTTTAGGAAAAAGGCTGCTCTGCGGCCGGGTGTGCCTGTGGCACACCCGCCTTGACACCAAGCTGAGCTTGTTGGTTAAGGCGGGAATAGGCGGGTTCCACACCGCCGGAAAACAGCTTGCAGGCAAAGCCTGCAACGGGGTTATCTCATATTGTGTGGGGTTCCTGTCAGAACCCTTGCAGGAAGAACCGTAAATGGGAGGTGGAAGTATCAAAAAGCCGACACAGAAGCGTTCTATCAATTTTACAACGGAGACTTTGGAAACGTTGGATAAGTTGGCAGCCAAAAACCATACCACGACATCGGAATTGGTGCGGGGATATGTGGAGAAAGGGCTTTCCATAGAGGGAAGCCGTGAGGATATAGATTTTATTGCCCGCATCATCCGGCAGGAGATTACAGCAGTATATCATGTGGACGAGATCAAGGCGATTGCAGACCATGACACGGATCGTCTTGCAAAGATGCTGATGAAGATAGGAAAAATCAATGGAGCAATCTTCTTTCTTCTCATTAAGGTTCTGATGAACCTTGCCAATGAGGGGAGTGAGGACGATTTCGACCAGATGCTTTCCGAAGCGGTCAAGCTGGGCGTGGATTATATGCAAAAAAAAGATTTCCAAATCAACAGTTTCCTACAGGATACATCGAATCTGCGGGAACTGGCTGAAAAATTATAGAAAAAGGAGAATGAACCATGACGTATGAAAAATTTATGGAACAGGTAAAGGAGCAGATTATGTCTTTTTTGCCGGAAGAATACGCAAATGCAGATGTGACAATTCAGGAGGTTAGTAAAAATAATAATCAGAAATTTCATGCAATATGTATTAAACGTCCAGAGGACAGAATTGTTCCCAATGTTTATCTTGAAGATTATTATCGGACATATGAGGATGATGGGAATATGGAAAATATTTTGACCGCTATTGCCCGGATATACAAAAAAAACATGGAAAACAATGAAAATTTGCTTCCGTTTGAGGTAAAGGACTACGAGAGTGTGAAAAACAGATTGTATGTGGTGGCATTGAATAGAAACAATAATCAGGATTATTTGAGAGATGCTGTACGCAGAGATATCGCTGAAACAGATATTACATCCGTTGTGCGTGTTTTATGCACAAACAATCAGGAAAAGGGAATGTCGAGTTTCATGGTTAAGTCAGGTATGCTGGAAATGTGGGGAATCTCAAGAGAAGAAATATATGAGCAGGCACTAAAAAATACGGAAAGAATTTTTAAGCCGGACATGAGGAACATTAAAGAGATTTTGCTTTCTGGTTGTATGGGAACACTTTCGGAAGAAGAACAGGAGGGATTTCGTAGCTTTCTTAATCTGGATATACCAGAGCAGGATCAAAGGGCAGAAAAAAGCAAGGAAATCTTACCCTATGAACAGTATGTCCTTACAAATATAGCCCAAATTAATGGTGCAACAGCCATACTTTATCCAAATTTGTTACAGGAAATCGGGGAAGCAACACAAAGTAATTTTTTCATTCTTCCCAGCAGTATCCATGAAGTTATCCTGATGAAGGATAATGGAGATATGAATGCGGAGGAACTTCAACGCATGGTAATGGAAATAAATAGAACACAGGTTGCACCTGAGGAAGTGCTGTCTGATGAAGTGTACAGTTATGATTACAGACAACAAAAGCTGACTATGGCAACCAGTCCCATACAGACCAAGGAACTTCTAGATCAAATAACAGGAATGTGTGATCATGGTGATTTCATGGAAGAAGAACAGGAAGCGGATTTATGTATGGGAGAGTAGCAGATAATGTGACAGAGTACAACAAAATAACACGGAGAAAGGTAGCAGAAAGGTAGAAAATAATGTCAATCTTAGTGTATAAGCAGCGTTTCCGGCATCCGAACAAAAAGGACACACCGGGAGCAAACTATGCACATGTCCGGTATATTGCAATCAGACCAAGGGTTTTGAAGAATGAAAAGATGAATCACGGACTTTTCGGAAAATTGGAGCCGGGAGTGGTTACAGAATTTGAGGACTGGAAGGATGTGGCGAAGTTATCTTATGCCAATTCTAAAAAGGGAATTGTCATGTACCGCAGCGTGGTGTCCTTTGCAGAAGATACAGCAAAAGAGCTTCTTCTAAAGGATCAGAAAAGCTGGCAGAGATATATTGAAAACCACATCATGACGATTGCGGAGAAAAACGGCATCAAACGGGAAAACCTGCAATGGGCGGCTGCGGTGCATGGGGAAAAGAGCCACCCTCATATTCATGTGGTGTTCTGGGACAAGTCTGTAAGAGTGAAGAATCCGTTTACACCGCCGCAGATACCCAATGCCATCCGAAAGCAGATGATAAAGGACACTTTTGCGGAAAAGATACTTGCCTTTGCAAAAGAGAAAGATCTTGCAGTACAGGAAATGCGCCGGATAACGGATGAACTGGTGGAGGAATTTGAAGAAGAACTGCGGTGTAAAAGCCCCGGCAGATTTCAGGCAGCGGAAAAATGGTTTGAGGAAGAACTGGAACAGGGAGTCTCTTTTGACAAAAAGATACTATCGGAACTTTCAGAGAGGCTCTTTGCACTTCGGACTATGATACCGGAACACGGAAGGATTGCTTATGGGTTTTTACCACCGGAGAGCAGGGAAAAGACGGACGAATTGGTACAATTCCTGCTTTTGGAAATACCGGAGATCAGGAAGTGCTTTGAACGGTATGTAGATGCCAAGTGCAGCATGGCGGGACTGTATGCTGCGGATGAGGAATGGCTTTTACAGCAAAAGAAGAAGTTTGAAAAGGAAGCGGAGAAGATACTGGCAAACCGGGTATTATCCGGTGTTAAGGCGATATGCAGGCTGGAAAAGGAGAAACGAGGAGAGGCATACTTAAAGAGCCACAAAGAATATCTGGCATCCAGAATGATTATGGAGGCTCTTGATATGCTGGCGCAGGCGGCTTGGAAACAGGAAGAAGATTTCCTTGACGGACAGGGGATGTCGGGAGAGCTGTCGAAGGAGGCGAAAAAAGAATTATTCCTAAGAAATCAGGATAAAGGATATGAACATTAAAATGATGAATGAAATTAAGAGTCAGGGGCATCCGTGCAGCGGATGTCCCTATGTTTTTACTAGGGGTGGCACAGACTGCATCATGGGTGCTGTTCCGGGGGACTGTGCATGGTATTTTTACAAGCGGCTGATGGGACATACGGACGCAGCCATTCCTTCTGAAGAAATCAGAAAACAGTACAGGGAATATGTAAAAAGACAATCCAAGGCAGAAGAAAAGCTGGAAAGAGGGATTGATATGCTTCTTGAAGTCGCAGAACTGAAATATGGCAGGCAGTACGCACAGTCTCTGAAAAAGAAGATGAGAGGAGGTACAGATTGAAACTAAAGGATGTTCTGCTTATTACAAATAATAATAAGGGTACGGAATATAAGTATCTTTCAAGCATGGAGGACTATATGGCAATCCTGCTCCGGGCATTTGAGGGTTCGGAAACAGAACTGGCTCATGCGGTGCAGGAGCTGTGTCAGACAAAGGAGAACAGCCAGTATGCAGAAGTATATCTGGCGGCAAATAAAACCTTTCATGCCAGATTTTGCAGTGATGAATGGGAACTTAAGGATTTCCTTGGGGGAAACCATAAAATGACAGAGGAAGAGGTCAGTTTTGACAAAGACCGCTGTACAAAAGAATGTCTGGATGTACTGACGGCCTACAACATGGACCATGAAGGTCATCCGCTGATCGGTAAGCTGCATTATGAAAAAATGGAATATGATTTCAGGCAGGGCGAGGTACTGCATAACCTGAACGGAAGTGATTACAGTGTGCTTATGGTGCTGAATCAAAATGACCTGTTTCTGATGGCGTTAAAAAGCGGGCAGTTTCTGATTGCGGAAGGGACGCGAGCATACGCAAGGTACCCGAAAGAGGAAATTTATCCGGAAGACAGCATTGTCAGGGGAATCGAGTGGGACAGGGGAATTTATTTGGGAAATGACCTGTCAGAGATTTCTATAGACAGTATTCAGAAAGAATATGCTGCAGGTCACGAGGCAGGATGGGATGAAAACAGCATGGACGAAGAACAGGAATGCTGACAGTGTGAGAAGTTTTGCATACAGGAAAGGGAAATTTATGAAATCAAAAGTAGAATTTTACAAAGCATTTTTTGAGGAACTGGAGAAAAAGGGCTTCGGGGTGGCGCAGCCTTCTTCCCCGGACTATGTGGTGGATATCCAGTTTAAGGGAAAGACTATTGCATTTTACACGAAAGCAGACATGATTGAAAAGAATCCCTTTGTAGAGGTGCCGGAAAAGCAGATGGAGAGGCTCTGGAGTATGGCAAGGGCGACCGCCAGTTTATGCGGTATCTGCTCCGACCAGCCTTATGAGGAGGAAAAGGCTGAGAAACTGAAAAACGGTGTGATGAAGCTGAATGAGCATAACGGAGTTATTTTAGCCTGTAAGAAGCATCCGCTGTTTGACTATGTGCTTTCGACCTACAAACAGGATGCGCAGAATGACAACAGACCTATTCAGAGGCAGTATTTTTACAACAGGGAGGAAGCATTTGAGAGCTTTGCTACACGGAGCGGTCTTGTGGATGAAAGAAAACTGTTTACGGAAACGCAGTTGCAGCTCATCCATGCAGGGCTTGTAAAATTAAGGACCATGGACGAGGAACTTTCCGAGGAAGATATGAAAACAGTCGGGGAACTGGTAAACCGGGTGGAGGAGATTGTGCCGGAACTGCACCGGGAGGAACGGAAGTTTGACGTTTCAAGACTTCTGGATGCCCTTTCCATGGGTAACGGCATGGAACGCTAGGAAGGAGGAAGCTGATGCAGCCACAGGGAGACAGCATCTGGGGCAACATCAATCTTTGCATTGAGATTGCCCTGAACATTTATTACTTATGCGGAGAGAAAGGCGAGGGAATTGTGATCCCAAAGGAACAGGCAGAGAAGGATTTTTCCCCTGAAACAGTTGCGGCGGGAAAGGAGTCGGACGGGTATCTTTACTATCCCAAAGGGGAGGCAATGGAAATGTTCCGGCAGGAAATGCTGCAGAAGCGGCTGGTTATGATAAAAAAGATGGAACTTGCGGCCACCGAACAGATGGAGGCAGTCAGAAAAGGCGGGCAGGAGGCAGCTTTAGCACGTTTTCAGGATATAGAGCCGCCGGGGGACAGGGAAGAAAATAAAAAGCGAATCTGGAACGGAATCTACATACTGAACGGAGAAGAACCGCAGATTGCCGTCCATGAGAGGATTGCAGAGGCTTTTTTAACACCCTATGCCTGTGAGTTTGGCAGGCGGGAAAATGGATATTTCTATTATACCCTGCAAAGTGCGGCACTTCCCCTGTATGAGTTAAAAGGTGTGGTCCCGGAATGTCAGGAAATAATCGTTTCCGAGGAAAGCCTGTATGCCACTATCTGTACCCATTATCCGGCATACAGGGAGAGGTACAATGCTCTAGTGGCACAGGAGCAACAGATTCCACAGATAGACGCGCCGGCAAACCTGTTTTTGCAGGAGCAGCTTGACAGAGGGCAGACAGAAGCGGAGAAGGAAACTGTATATGAGGAAGCATTTGCAGAGGAGGAAGCGGATGAGGACGAATATGGAGAACAGGTGGATTATGGATTTGGCGCATGAAAGGGGCAGGGATGAAACTTGTCTATATCGCAAGTCCCCTTCGGGGGGAAAATCCTTCGGGGAAGGATTATAAAAAGAACATAGAGCAGGCAGCAAAATATTGTGAGAATGCCTGCTCCCTTGGGGTGCTTGCCTTTGCACCTCATCTGTATTTTACACAGTTTTACAATGATACCATACCGGAGCAGCGGGAAAAGGGATTGGAAATGGGGCTTGCCATGCTGGAGAAATGTGAGGAACTGTGGGTAATGGGGACACATATCAGTCAGGGTATGAGGGGTGAGATTGCCCATGCAAAAAGCCTTGGTATTCCTATTTATAATGTAGAAATGCCGGATGACATTATGTATTATCCGGTCAGCGCGGACAATCATGCACTGTTGGGGCAGCATTCCTGCATGCCGGACAGCCGGGATAAGGACTATATGGGAAAAATTCTGGTAATGAATTATGAAGCCCTAAAACCGGAATACCGGAGCAGACCATATCAGCTATGGCTTGCCACCGGCGGCTTTGGGTGCAGCCCTACAGCCAGGGGCAGGAGGGTTTTTGCCACCAGTCTTTATGACGGGGAGCAGAGCAGCTTTTACCGGCAGGACTTTACAGGGATTATAAAGCCGGAAGTCTGGGAAGAAGTACAGAGTCAGTATGATTTTCAAATAACCACTCAGGAAGTACATAAGGACAGTGAAACGCCGCAGGAAGGAATGGAACCATAAAAAAGAAAGAGAAAATCATTTTAGGGAGCATCTTAGTGGGAGCAGGAACACTGTTTAACCTGTTTTTTACGGCAGCCCTGCACCGGGTATTGTCGGGACAGATGAAAACCTTTGCAATGGTGCCTGTATGGGAATGTCTGGCAGGGCTTTTCACCGAGCAGAAGCAGGGGATGCTGTTTTTATCCTTTGAGTGCTTCGTGCTGCTCTGTACCGTACTGTTCTTTACGCAGAACAGCAGATCTTATCAGTCCGACCTTATGAAAGTGACGGATGAAATCGAGATACCCGTACCGGTGGGGCAGTTCCAGCATGGTTCTTCCAGATGGATGAGGGAAGAGGAAAAGGACAGAGTGTTTGAGGTATGTACCATAAGCCCCGCAAATCCGGTCATAAAAGAACTGATCGACACCGGATATGAGGGGCTTGACTTTTTAAAGGATAGTGAAAAGGTGGATACCAAAGCTGCAGGAGAGCCGGAGGACAGAGAGCTTTCCGGCAGCTTTGTTCCAATAGATGAGGAAGCAGAAAAAGAAGCAGATGCGGGAAAGGAGAATGAGGAGACAAAAATAGAGGAAACGGATGAGGGCTACGAGACAGTAGAGTATGCCTACGAAAAAAAGGAGCCGGAGCAGGAAAAAAATGTGCCTGCCTGCGAGGAAAAAGGGAAAGGAGACGGACAGGATCCCTACCGTATTCTGAAAGAAGGCGGCATCGTGATAGGTATGACGAAGTGCGGGCAAAAGGAGAAGATACATTATATCGCAGACGATACCCACACGCTTACCATAGGTGCAACCCGTTCCGGCAAGACGAGGACGCTGGTGCTGCAGTCCATTTGTCTGATGGCACTGGCGGGCGAGAGCCTTGTTATCAGCGATCCCAAGGCAGAACTGTATCAGTACGCCGCACCGTTTTTGGAGAAACTCAGGTTTGATGTCATCTGCCTTGACTTCAAGAATCCGGAAAAGAGCAGCCGTTACAACCTGCTCCAGCCCATCATTGATGCGGTGAACCGGGGAGAGATGGATAAGGCAGAGATGTACGCATGGGACATCACAAATATTCTTGTAGGCGATAATACCAGCAATGAGAAGATATGGGAAAACGGCGAGAAGTCCACGATTGCGGCGGCAATCCTCTGCGTGGTGGTGGATAATGCCAAGCGTCCGGAATACCAGAACCTTACCAATGTGTACTGGTTCGTGGCGGAAATGTGCAAGGCGGTGGGCAACAAGACACCTATGCAAGAGTATGTAAAGAAGTTAAGACTGGGGCATCCGGCAAGGGCGCTTCTGTCAATCTCTGATGTAGCACCCAGCAGGACAAAGGGAAGTTTTTACACTTCGGCACTGACGACTTTAAGGCTGTTTACTTCAAGGGCGGTCTACTCCATTACCCATAAGAGCGATTATGACATAGCAGACATCGGAAAAAAGAAGCAGGCACTGTTCTTTATCCTGCCGGACGAAAAGACCACTTATTATCCCATTGCAAGCCTTATGGTGTCGCAGCTCTATGAACTGCTGGTACACCAGTCGGATGAAAGGGGCGGCCGGCTCATAAACCGGGTAAACTTTGTCTTGGAGGAATTTGGAAACTTTACCAAAATCAATGACCTGACGAACAAACTGACCGTAGCGGGTGGTCGTGGTATGCGGTTCCATTTCTTTTTGCAGAGCTTTGAACAGCTTACGGAGAAATACAACAAGGAAACAGCCGCCATTGTCAAGTCAAACTGTCAGAGCTGGATTTATTTGCAGGCAGACGATAAGGAAACCCTGTCTGAAATCTGCGATAAGCTGGGGAAATACACTTGTTCCGGCTATCAGCTATCCAGTCAGCATGGGCGGTATGTCAATCCATCTTCCAGCAGCACTGTAAGTTTGGTAGCAAGGGATCTTTTGACAACGGACGAGATACGGAGAGTATCAAGACCTTATCAGATCGTGGTATCACGTTCACACCCGGCAATGATGGTGTCACCAGATCTGTCACAGTGGTATTTTAACCAAATGCTGGGACTTGGAGACAAGGAGCATAACCGCAGGGTAAGGGAAGAACGGGAGCGTAGGCGTCCGGTACTCACCGACGTAAAGGAAGATATACCTTTATGGAATATCTGGGTTTATTACATGAAAGATCTTCAGATGAAGGAAGAAAAGCAGAAACAGCAGGGTCTTCCGGTACAGGCAGGATCCCTGTTTTCAGAGAAATTCATGCGGAGAGGAGGAAAGCTGACGGGAAATGAAGAAGATGAATAAATGGTTACAAAGATGTAAGGCGGCAGGAAAGACATTTCTTGCCGCTTTTGCCGTGTTTTTGCTGAACACGCAGACTGCTTATGCAAGCGGCATCAGTGAGAGCAAGCTGGCAAAAGGAACAGAAAAGCTGATCGGGGATGCCACAACCTGGCTCATGGTGCTGGCACCGGTCGTTGCAGGACTTCTGATTATTTATTTCTGCATCAGGAGAAGTGCGGCGGACGAGATGGATCAGAAGAAGTGGAACAACCGTATCGTGGTTGCCATCGTGTCCTGCATCGGGGCAGTAATCGGAAGTGCAACCTTAAATATCATTATTGGTTATTACCAGTAATGCAGACAACCTAAAAAATAAATTTAAAATTCGGAGGAATGAACACTATGAGAAAAATCAATGACACTATGAACAGACTGGCGGTAGCAGCTTATGTAGAGGGTGGACGTATGAGAAAGAAGCTGGCTGACGTTCTTACCAGAAAAGAAGGAGAAGGTTTCGTAGATACCGCTCTGAAAATCCTGATTTCTGTTGTAGTAGGCGCGTTGCTGCTGGCAGGGCTCTATGCACTGTTCAAGGACACCATCCTTCCTACCCTGACGCAGAGAATCCAGAACCTCTTTAATTATCAGGGGTAATGATCGTACAGGAAAAAAACATAACGTTCAATGAGAACTGCCTGCCGGGAAACTGGCAGGCAAATTTTATGTATATGGAGGAAAAAGATTGAAAGTAACCGCAAAAATTACAAAGAGTTTTACCGATGCAGGTAAGTTAAAAGCATTTGCCACCGTATGTCTGGCAGATGCTTTTTTGGTAACAGGAGTCCGGGTTGTGGCGTGTGAGAAGGGAATCACCGTATTTATGCCCAGTATGAAGGATAAAGAGGATGAATACAGAGATGTATGCTTTCCGATTAAACCGGAGCTTCGCAGTCAAATCAACACAGCAGTGTTAAATGCCTATGATGCCTGCCTGAAAGAGAATGAACCGGATGGGGAATAACAGGCAGATAATTTGCACCACAAGGGAGGTGAATCGGATTGGAGATTATACTGGTGCTTCTTATCGTGGCAGTCCTGAATGGAGCAGTTGCTTATATTGATGAAATGCTGCAGGAGTTAGTCCCTATGACACTTTATGCCGACCGGTATATGCTGGCGGCAAACGGTGGGAGCATGGTAGATGTACTGTTTGATATCCTGCTTGGGTTTGGCGTATCCCTGATTATCCTGAAATTCCTGAAAAAAGGGTTTGAATGTTATGTCATGTGGACGGACGGGGATCCGGACACAGAGCCAGCCGGTCTTGTCATCCGGTTTATGCAGGCGGTGGCTGTGGCGGTCTGCTTTCCCATCGTCTACGGATGGATAGCAGAAATCACACAGGGACTGGTTGATGACCTGATGGCAGCGATAGGAGCAGCCACCGATTATGACTGGCAGGCGTGGGTAAACGGCATCTCATCCTTGGGACTGACAACAGCAATCTTTGGATTAATCTTTGTTGTCTGCTATTTTATCCTGTATTTCCAGTTCCTGATGAGGGGATTGGAAATCATGATCCTGCGGATTGGGATGCCTATGGCGTGTGTGGGGCTTCTGGATAACGATAAGGGTGTATTTAAGACTTATATCAACAAGTTTTTTCAGAGTACTCTTGCAGTGGTTATTCAGATATGCCTTTGCAAGCTGGGCGTAGGAATGATGTTAAATATTGGCATCAACATGAATGTATTTTGGGGGATGGCGTGTATGGTGCTTGCTATTAAGACACCATCCTTTCTGCGTGAATTTCTTGTGCCTGCAGGCGGTAGTGGAAGCGGAGTCATCAACAATGTTTACCATTCCGTGCGGTTAGTGGGAATGGTAAAGGGTATGGCAAAGTAAATGGCGTTAGTTTGAAAGGATGGAATGGTTTGAAATTAGATGATATTTCCATAGCCATAATCAGCCTGATTCGGGCGGGAGCGGTATTCCGTTTTGTCTATTGCATGGTGCGTTTGCAAGGAGCGGAGGAAGAACAGGCGCAGTACCGGAAAAGGGCAAAGAATACGGTACTGTTCTATATCGTTGCAGAGAGCATCTGGCAGATAAAGGACATTGTTATGTACTATTATGGGTAATGAGAAGTCCCAGACTGAGGGACCGGAAAGGAGGAACTACGGAAGAACAGAAGTGGGAGCTGTATATCCCCAGCGGGGTAAAAGCGGAAAATGAATTATTCAATGGTTTTGGACGGAGGGAGCTTTTGCAGAGTATTGCAGGCTCCCTCTTTGGCGGTGCAGTAGCCGCCATAATTTGGCTGTGTTCTAATAACGTGGCATTTACCGTGGTTGCGGCTTTGACAGGTATCTTTGGGAGCGTGATGATGTGTACCAAAGACCAGAACAATCAGAGCGTAGTCGATCAGGTGGGCAATATGATACGTTTTGCAAGGAGCCAGCAGATCTATCCCTATCGCGCTTTGAGCGAATGGGGCACATGATGAAAAGAATCAAGTCTACCAATCAAATTTTAGGATGCTATTCTACCGGACAAGCAAAAGGAATTGTGAATACCTCTCAAACCTAAACAGGAGGTCTGTTTGGAATTTTTAGATTTATTTAGTGGAATAGGCGGCTTTAGAAGAGGATTGGAACGAAGCGGACATAGATGTATCGGTCACGTAGAAATCGACAAGTATGCGAACATCAGTTATATGGCAATGTATGGACTTTCCTACTGCAAGTACGGAAAATGCAGGGAAGGAAACTGTTGCCGGATATGCAGTAAGGAGGTAAGTGAACACTGTGACGGAAGTAAATGCACGGGCGAGTGGTTCGCCAAAGATATTAAGCAGCTCACAGCAGGAGAGATTCCAAGAGCTGAAATCTGGACTTTTGGTTTTCCTTGCACAGACATTTCACTGTCAGGAAAGCGGGCAGGTCTTGCCGGAGAACGAAGTGGACTATTTTTTACAGTCGCTGGTCTGCTCAAAAGCACGCCTACCAAAGATAAACCCCGCTTCCTTATCGTTGAGAACGTTAAGCATCTGTTGTCGAGCGAGAGAGGCGGGGATTTTACCGCCGTTCTGTTTAACTTATGGGAAGCAGGGTATGACCTTGAATGGCAGTGTGTCAACAGTAAGGATTTCGGAGTCCCCCAGCACAGGGAACGAGTGTACCTTGTTGGATATCTTGGAGGAATCCGTGGACGAAAAGTATTTCCTGTCAGCGGAGCAAACACAGCGGTTGTTAAAAAAGTTATAGGAGGCTATCAGGGAGAGCGTGTCTATGATGCGGACGGGCTTTCCATTACCCTGACAGCGGACGGCGGCGGTGCCGGAGGAAAGACTGGGCTGTATCTGTGCGGAACCAAGAAGCCGGAAGAATGGATGGAGTGCTTGAAAGAGAACGGGAATGAGGAATGCGGGGCAAAGAACTATGCCGGTTTCCTCACACAGAAGAAAGAGCCGGATATGACAAAGATTTCACGGTGTTTGGTGTCTCATTATAACGCAGGGATAACGAGGTTTGGGGAAAGCTCCGGTGTGCTGCATTGTAAAGCCTGTGACGGAAAGTGCATGCAGGCGAGGGCGGCTTTAACGCCGGAGCGGGAGAACAAGCGGCAGAATGGACGGAGGTTTAAGGATATTGGAGAGCCGGGCTTTACCCTGACAGCGGTTGACCGCCATGGTGTGATGATGCTGCAGTGTCCTTATTACAACGGAATGCCTATCAGGGAAGCAACCAAGCAGGGATATGTGATTGCAAGGCACGGGGATGGAATCAACCTGTCCTACCCTAACAGTACGGTAAGCAGGGGCCGGGTGGGAAAGCAGTGTTCTCAGACACTTTTGACAGAGGGCAACATGGGAGTGGTTGTGTACTGCCGCATCCGCAGGCTCACACCGAAAGAGTGTTTCCGGTTACAGGCATTTGAAGACTTTCTGTTCGACCGTGCAAAGGCGGCAGGAGTCAGTGATGCACAGCTCTATAAGCAGGCGGGAAATTCCGTGACGGTCAATATCGTCTATGAGATAGGACTGCGGCTTGCGGAAATGGAGGCGGGCATCCTTGAAGTTTAACATTCTGTATGTGGATCCTCCTTGGGCTTATAAGGTTTACAGTAAGAAAGGACAGGGACGCTCCGCCGAAAATCACTATCGTACTATGAATGTTGAGGACATCTATGGGCTGGATATCCAGTCCATAGCGGCGGATGACTGCATTCTGTTTCTATGGGTGACATTCCCCTGTCTGGAACAGGGATTAGAAACAATCCGAAGATGGGGATTTACTTATAAGACACTTGGATTCTGCTGGGTAAAGCGGTGCAGGAAGCAACAGGAAAAATGGTTCTGGGGACTTGGCTTCTGGACGAGGGCAAACCCGGAGCTGTGCCTGATAGCTACAAAAGGACAGCCGAAACGAGTGTCAAAGGCAGTACACTGCATCGTAGATACACCGGTGGAGGAACACAGCAAAAAACCGGATATTGTCAGGGAGAAAATCGTAGAGCTGGCGGGTGATCTGCCAAGGGCAGAACTGTTTGCAAGAAACGAATATCCCGGATGGGTATGTGTGGGAAATGAGATTGATGGAATGGATATCAGAGACAGCCTGCGGATGCTGAAAGAAAGGTAAGGAAGGAGAATGTTTTGATATGGTTTCTTGAATCACATAGTTTTCTGGTGGCAGTATCAGCAAGTTTCCTTTTTGGAATTTTGCTGGATATGCTGCTGAAAAAACTGACCGGCTCTGAAAAAATCGGATATGTGGCGGTTACAGCTGCGGTTGTCACCGCCGTATTTATCGGAGCTTATGGAACGACTTTACACGCACTTGCCTGTATTTTAACGGGGCAGGTACTTTTATTTGCGGCAGAGTATGATTGTGCAACCCATACCGTGCCGGACTATGTACCGGTCCTTATCTTGATGGCCGGATTACTGGAGGTAGAATTTGCCCCGGCACTTCTAGGGCTTGTTCTTGTGCCGCTGCCCTTTGTGGTGGCGGCTCTGATGAAAGAAGGAAGCATTGGCGGCGGGGACATCAAACTGATGGGAGCCTGCGGCTTTGTGCTGGGCGTAAAGCGGGGCTATATCGCGCTGATGCTGGGGCTGTTTCTGGCAGTCCTGTTCCAGACGGCGTATGCAAAGAAAGAGGACAAAGGCTTTGCAATGGCACCGTATCTGGCGTTGGGATGCCTGCTTGCCATGCTGCCTGCATAAGAAATTTTGATAAAAATGGAGGAAAGAAAAGTGAAAAATTTATTGAAGAACCGTATTGTGATTGGACTGATTTGTATCATCCTTTCGCTGATTATCTGCTTCGGGCTTACCCCGATGTTCAACAATGCACTGAAATCGAAGGTATCCCTGGTCCGCGTGAATACGGAGATCCACAAGGGCGACCAGATTACGGAGAAGATGATTACTACCGTGGAAGTAGGCGGCTATAACCTGCCCGACAACGTGGTATACAGGGCAGAGGATGTGGTTGGCAAATACGCCAACACCGACCTTTACAAAGGGGATTATATTCTGGAGAGCAAGCTGTCAGATACCCCTATGTTAAAGAATGCCTATCTTGGCAAATTAAATGGGGAGAACCGGGCAATCTCAGTCAGTATTAAATCCCTTGCAGCCGGTCTGTCCGGGAAACTGGAGGCCGGTGATATTGTAACCTTAATTGCTTCGGATGTGGGAGAAAAGCGGAAAACACTGGTACTACCTGAGCTTCAGTATGTGGAGATCATTGCAACTACAGCAAGCAGCGGAACGGACAATGATGTGCAGGCTGATGTGGAGGGCGGAGAGGAACAGGAACTGGCATCCACCATTACCGTGCTTGCAACGCCGGAGCAGGCAAGGCTTCTTGCAGAACTGGAACAGACCGGAAAACTTCATGCGGCCTTGGTATTCCGTGGGGACAGCACACAGGCCGAAAAGTTTTTGGATGAACAGCAGAAAGTCTTAGAAGAACTGTATACGGAAGAATTGGAAGGGGAAGCGGAAACAGCAGAAGCAGACGCGGAGGAGGAAAAGGAAGAACCTATTGTGGATGATGTAGAAGTGAATGCAGGAGGACAGTAGGATGGAACATGGAAATATGCTTGCTATTGTAGGAAGCCCCGGTAGCGGCAAGACCACTCTTGCGGTAAAGCTGGCGGCAGAAATAGCGAAGAAAAAGAAAAATGTGGTTGTGGTATGCAGTGACCCCTTTGTGCCTTCTGTGCCGTTCCTGCTTCCTATGGATACGGAGCAGGAGGTTTCATTGGGTGCGCTTCTGACGGCTCCGTCATTGACACAAAACAAGATACTGGAAGCCTGTGTGCCTGTCACTGCAAATGAATATATCAGTCTGCTAGGGTACAGGATGGGGGAAAACCTGATGTCCTATCCAAAGGTTACAAGAGAGAGGGCTGTGGAATTTCTTGTATGCCTGCGGCATCTGGCTGATTATGTGATTTTGGACTGTACTTCTGTCTTTGAAGCGGATGTGTTTTCCATTCTTGCCATGGAGATGGCAGACCGGGTACTGCGTGTGGGAACTTCCAATCTGCGGGGAATATCCTACTTCAAATCCCATGCGGGTATGCTGGAAGGCCGCGCAGACAATGGAAAATATATAAGTGCCATCGGGAACTTTAAGACCGGGCAGGAATGGGAAGCAGCCGCAGGACAGTATGGCGGAGTAGGCTTTGTATTCCCGTATGTGGCGGAACTGGAGAAACAGTATGATGAGGCAAGTCTGTGGAATGGGTTGACTTCCAAGGAAGCTGGTCCTTTTCAGACGGAGGTCAAAAAAGTTCTGGTTGAGGTCTTTGGACTGTATGAGACAAAACAGGGTGAAAACAAGCCGGGGGCAGAGAAAAAGAAACTGGTAGTGCGCAGCCCCTTTGTCTGGAAAAACAAGGGAGAATTTTAAGCAGGAGGAAAAGAATTGCAGGAAATATTAAACATACATGAAACTGCCGGGATGTTAAACAAAAGTGTGGTATACCGCACTTTTCCGGAAGTATTGAAGGATGTGCAGGAGTACATATCCAAGAACTTTGCTTCCGTGCTTCGTGACAACCCGGACGAGAACCGGGAACTGATTGAATCCTATATCGGGAAATATCTGGAACAGAGCAACGTGGGTGTAGAGGGAATGGAGCAGACAGAACTCTGCGATCTTCTTTATGGGGAGATGACAGGCTTTTCTTTCCTGACACGTTATCTGTACCGGGATGATGTGGAGGAAATCAATATCAACCAGTGGCGGGATGTCAAGATTACTTATTCTACCGGCGAGATTATCCCGGCAAAGGAGCATTTTAACAGTGCCGGTCATGCGGTCGATGTTATCCGAAGGCTCCTGCATAAGTCAGGCATGATTTTTGACAATGCACAGACTATTGTGGTGGGACATTTGAATAACAAGATCCGTATCACGGTTATGGGCGATGGTGTCATTGATAAGGAAAAAGGGCTGGCAGTGTCTATCCGTATTGTAAATCCGAGGAAGCTGACAAAAGGGCAGTTTGTAGGTTTTGGAACTGCCACAGGGGAAATGCTGGATCTGCTTTCCATGTGCTTTACCCATGGTGTATCCATGTGCATAACAGGGGCGACTTCTTCGGGAAAGACTACGCTGATGAGCTGGATATTGGGTGAAGTGCCGTACAGCAAGCGTATTGTTACCATAGAGCAGGGATGCCGTGAGTTTGATCTGACTGCCGTTGACGAGGAAGGAAATGTGCTGAATAACGTGGTGCATCTGGTGACAAGGTTTTCTGATGATCCGAGACAGAATATTGACATGGTAAAGCTGCTGGAAACCACCCTTACCATCAATCCGGATTGTATCGCAGTAGCGGAGATGAAGGGCGGGGAGAGTATGCAGGCTATCAATGCCGCCAATACCGGGCATTCCGTGATTACCACTATTCACGCCAATTCCTGCGAAGATACCTATTACCGTATGGTTACGCTGTGCAAGCAGGAACAGCCGGGGATGGATGATGCCACGCTGCAGAACCTTGCCACAAAAGCATTTCCGATTGTGGCATTTGCAAAAAGGCTGGAGGACAATTCCCGAAGGATTATGGAGATAACGGAATGTGAGACATTGCAGGACGGAAGGAAGAAGATGCGTACCCTGTACAGGTTCAATATTACAGACAATATCATTGTAGAGGGAAAGCCCAAGATTATAGGACATTATGAGAAGGTGGAGAATCTTTCGGAAGGCTTGCAAAAGCGGCTCCGTGAGAACGGACTGCCTTTAAAGATGCAGGAGCAACTTTTGGCGAAGCGTTAGGAAGTGCCGGATATGCGGCGTATGGAATGTGAAGATTATGAAGAATTACTGGAAGAAATGGAGGTATGACCTATGACATTACTTGTGACCATTGCCTTTATCATGGCAGTGGCGGGATGTTTTATCATGCTGGAGCTGTCACCGTTTGCGTTTTTGGAGGGCTTATCGGGGTATTTAAGACCCAAAAATCACAGCATGAAGAACCGGATCAAAGAGAGTAAAAAGAAGAAAGAGCCGAAAGGACTGAAACTGTTGTTTGAAGAAGTAAAGGAAATCTTGCGGCTGACCGGGAAAAGCGAACAGTTTATCATGCTGTGCGTGCTTGCCATGATTTTATTCGTGTTGGGCGTGATGATTGCCCTTACCATGAATAACGTGCTGATGGTGCCGGTGCTGGCAGTGGGCTTTGCACTTTTACCGTTTTATTATGTGAAATTTACGGCATCCAAGCATAAGAAGCAGATCAATACGGAGCTGGAAACGGCTTTATCCATGATTACCACCAGTTACCTGCGGAACAAGAATACCATTATTCGGGCAATCGAGGAAAATCTGCCCTACTTAAATCCGCCGGTATCGGAAGTGTTCCGGAACTTTCTCATGGAGGCGAAACTAATCAATTCCAACACAGCGGAAGCTTTGGAAGGATTGAAAAAGGGGATGGATAATGCGGTATTCCATGAGTGGGTGGATGCAGTGGTTGCCTGTCAGGATGATTACAACCTGAAGAACACCCTGCCGCCCATTGTGTCGAAGCTGTCGGATATGCGTGTGGTGTCATCGGAACTTGATCTGCTGATTTATGAACCGGTAAAGGAGTACATCACTATGATCATCCTGCTTTTAGGAAGCATCCCCCTGCTTTACTTTCTGAATAAGGACTGGTATGAGACACTGATGTTTACCGGCTTTGGAAAGGTGCTGCTTGCCATCAGCGGAACAGTGGTATTTATATCCGTGGCGGCAGTATCAAAACATATCAGACCCATTGAGTATAAGAGGTAGGAGGAAAACAATATATGCAGAACATGATTTTACTGCTCTTTGCCGTGTTTTTTACGGCAGGGAGCTATTTTATTCTTGCGGAAGTCTTTAAAGTACCCACTTACCGCACCAGCCGGGCAATCCTGACCGTGGGGAAAAAGCAGAAGAAGCAGGCGAGAAGTTCGGATGCCTTTATCATGGAATTATCCAGCAAAATCGCCCGCTTCCTGCCCATAGATGAGTATAAAAAGCGTAAGCTGGCGGCAACGCTTCGTTCCGCAGAAATTCCAATGACTCCGGAACTGTATATGGCTCAGGTCTATGTAAAGGCAGGGCTAATATTCGTTTGTATCATACCCTGTCTGCTAACGGTTCCGCTTTTATTTCCCGTCTTTCTGGTTTTGGGGATAGGGACATTCTTTTCCGAGAGCGGAAAAGCGGAAAAAATGGTAAAAAAGCGGAGAGAAGAAATCGAGTTTGAACTGCCGAGGTTTGTAGCGACCATTACGCAGGAGCTGATGGCAAGCCGTGACATCCTTTCCATGCTGGAGACTTACCAGAAGAATGCAGGCCCGGCACTAAGGAATGAACTTGCCATTACTACGGCTGATATGCGGACGGGTAACTACGAAGCGGCACTTACCAGACTGGAAGCAAGGGTATCAAGTGCTATGCTTTCCGATGTGGTAAGGGGATTAATCGGGTGCATCCGGGGAGATGACGGCGTAACCTTCTTCCGTATGCTGTCCCATGACATGAAGCAGCTTGAAGTACAGAGACTGAAACGGCTTGCCATGGAGCGGCCGCCGAAAATCAGGAGATATTCTTTCTTACTGCTGGCCTGTATGCTTCTGATTTATATGGGAGTTATGGGTTATCAGATACTCGGAACAATGTCGGGAATGTTTTAGGAGGAGCAGCCATGAAAAGAAGAATAAGAGATGTGTGCCGAAACCGCAGGGGAGAGGGGTACATTGATGTTGCAATCGGGATCTTTTGTCTGATGCTGGTAGTGGCTCTTGCCATGACATTGTTTCCGGTCTTTATGAAGAAACAGCAGCTTGATTCCTTTGCGGATGAGATTGTCAGGCAGGCAGAAATCGTGGGGAGTACGGATGTGTCCGGCAGGATTGCACAGTTAAAGCAGGAAACGGGACTTGATCCGCAGATACAGTGGGACTGTGATTATTACAGCGGGAATAAGGTGCAGTTAAACGGAGACATCCAAGTGACACTGACGCAGAGGGTGGATATCGGTTTCTTTGTGTTTGGTTCCTTTCCCATTGAACTGAAAGCGAGGGCAAGCGGAAAGAGTGAAGTCTATTATAAGTGACGGAGGCAGGCATGGGAAAACTGAAAAAAATGATAAAGGATAAAAAAGGTATGTCCTATCCGCTTACGGTGGCGTTGGTGCTGGCATTGCTGATTGCGTTGTGTGTGCTGGCAGAGTTCTTCCGGCTTTCCATTATCGCCTATGGGGTACGGAATGCCTTGCAGGAATCCGTTATATCCGTGGCGACCACCAACTATAATGAGGTCTATGACGGACTCAGGGAGGGGTACAGTGGCGGCTACTTTATGACAGGGGACTGCTGGGAGGAAACACTGGATTACGGAGATGTGTATACCCGGCTTGACCGCCTGCTTGGTACGAACCCTGATGGAGCGTATCATGTGAAATGGCAGGGAAATGGATATGAATACCGGGTAACGGATTTGAATGTATCAATCAGCAATGCACCCTTTGCACCGGGTAACGCCAGCCAGAATTTTGAAGCGGATGTTTCGGTGCAGTTGGAGATACCTTTATCTTTCGGATGGGAGGCTCTGCCGCCTGTCGGTATGACGATCAGAGCAAAAGCTGCCTATATGCCCAAGTTTTGAAAAACAATAGACAGGAGTGCAGGCATTATGGTAGATTGAAGAAAAAGTTTCTGATCTGCCGGGAAATGTCTGGACGCATTCAAAAGTCTATTGTATGATGGAGTTGGATAAAAGTAGGACAGCATTTGCCGTAAAAGTGATTTTATGGAAAGTGAGGTCTTTTAGATGAAAAAAGAATATGATAAGAAAAAGAAACTGGTGATTTTTATACTTACAGCAGTGGCGGTATGCCTTGCTGGAGGGTTGTGTTTCTATCTGGTAAAGATTGGAACGCCGAAAGAGCCGGAAAAGGAGCCTGTGAAGCAGACCACCGAGCAGATGGAAGTGACTGTTCCTGAAATTGATATTACCAAGGAGCCAGAGGCTCTGGAAGAAACCAAGTCGGAAGCAGCCGAAAGCAGCGGACAGGAAACAGAGCAGCCGGAAAGCAGTGAGTCGGAAACAGTAGACATCCATACAGGAAGTGAACAGGGCGGGGATGACAGTGGGAAGTCCCAGACCAAGGAGGATGCCCAGCCCCCGGCAGAGAAACCGGAGGTCAAGGATACGGATGCAACCGAGAATCCGGAGCAGCCGCCCCAGTATGAGCCGGAGGTGACGGAACCGGAACAGAAGCCGGAAGAACCGGCAGGGGGTAGCACCAACGACAGCGGGCAGGTATTTGTTCCGGGCTATGGATATGTAGACCAGCCGGGCGCACCGCAGGGAGAGTCCGCAGGTTCTGACGGAGACTGGAACAAGCAGATCGGTGACATGAATTAAATATGGAATGAGTATCGGAGCATGGCAGATGTCATGCTCCTTTTTCGCGCGGACTTTTCTAAAAAGTCTGAAAGGAGGCAATTTGAAAAAAACACTGTTGGCAGTATTTTTGCTGATTATCATGCTGCTGTCAGGTACGTTGACCGCCTATGCAGAGGGAAGCGGAAACGTGGATGGTGGTGGAGGGGGACTGAATCAGGGAACGAAAGCCTATAACTGGCCGGGCAACTCTTATCAAGGGGTGCGTGTAACGGTGGTAGATACAGAGTCCGGCGGGATTGTGGCGGGACCCATGGATTTTTCCAATAAAAACCTGTCGTCTGTTGCAGGCAATATGTTCAGTTTTGGAAAAGTCAGCAAGATGCAGTACCGCAATGGAGCAGCGTTGACATTACAGACATCGGGCTATACTTACTATACACCTGATAATCCCATGCCCCAAATTATATCCAGCAACAGCAGTAAGGCGAGTATCGCACAGATCAAGCGGTACTTCTGTTCGGAAGGGGCGGCATCCATGGTAGCAGGAAAGGCGGGCATAGATGTGGCAACACTTACAAATGGTTCCTATAAACTGGTGATCGAACCGGTTATCTATCTAATCTACAACAATCTTTATTTTGCCATGACGACCACCGAGGCCGGGCTTTATAACCGGATGGTGGGCGGCGATTTAGGCGCACATTTTCCCACAGTAGTCATGAAGAACCTGGCTCTTGCGTTGTTTTTAGAGAAGGCAGATTTAGGTTTTCCGGCTTATACCGGCTCAAAGACTACGGCAAGGTCAACGGATGAAATGATACAGACGCTGGGTATCGGTATCATCAGCTACAAGGGCGCACCGCCCACGGAAGCGGAGTACGATGCAGTATATCGGATTGATACGGATGTGATTACTTCCACAACGCTGTCAACCACGGATGAGATCAACAACGATGCCAAGGCAACCGTGACCTTTTCCATAGGCGGCAGGAGCTATCAGATGTCCGGTGTGGTTATCCCGGAAAACGGGAGTCAGCTTGTGTGGGTAAAATGGCACACGCCGTCCGAACCCTGTGAAATTACCATAAACATATCCACCAATAAGGGAAGCCTTGCGACTACCACCATCCGGGCAAACGTGGTGGACTTAAATGAGAACCCGCCACCGGATCCCATGGCAGATGACCGTTACAATGGTTACAGCAGACCGTCCTTACCAGCAGGGCAGAATGTGACGAGCCTAAGCTGGGGTATCTGGCGGTGCTGGTGGCACGCTAACTGGGTATGGGTATCTGACTGGGACTGGGAGAGTGGAAGCCATAGCTCCAGTTGTCCGGCGGGCTGTACTTCCAGTCACGGGCATTGGGTAGACAATGGAGAGTGGGAGGATCAGGGCTGGTATGATTATGCCTTAGACACCTATTCGGCATCCTTGTCCGCAGCCATGCGTATCACTCCGGATGAAAAGAACCCCACTGCATCAGGAAGCACGTTGAAATCAGGATATAGCATCAACATGACAGCCACGGCGGATATGCGTTCCGGTGCACCTGCAAGCCATATCACGCAGGTACAGACCTGTGTAGCCTATTTCCCGGAATTTCACTATACCGATTACTGGAGGCTGCTGGAGCCGACAAGTCCGGGATATTCTGCACAGTTTGAGTTTCAGAGGAATGAATACAGTACCTATAACAGAAGAACACATTTTACACCGGTCTGGTTCCCGGACGGGAACTATACCGTATATGCACAGGTCATTGACACATGGACACCGGCGGGGATGCTGCAGATGCACTTGAACGACACCCTGACAATCCATGACAATCTGTTTTCAGACTGGCATGTGCGGCCATTAAATTAAATAGAAATCGGAGGAAGAAATGGAAAGTCTTTTATTTCCCATTATCATGCTTGCCGTCACCTTGATAGGTGGCGGCATTTTGCTTTTATTTTTGAAAATCAGTAAAAAAACCCCGCAGACAGATGCAGACAGTGCGGCCATGCAGACAGCACAGCAGTTCATCAATGTCAAGGACATCCGGGATAAGTACCTGTATACCCGTGGCGGGATGGTATTTATCTATCTGCGGATCCATGCTATCAGCATCGACTTATACAGCAAGTCGGAAAAGAATGTGCTGATTAAGACACTGACAGCAGAGCTTTCCGACATCCAGTACCCGTTCAAGTTCATGGCGTTATCCCGTCCGGTGGATATTTCCTCGCTGATAACGGAGATGAGCGAGATGTTAAAGGAAGCGGAGGACAAAAGAAAAGAGCTGCTTCGTCAGGAAATCTTGCAGATGGGCGGCTTTGCCTTGTCTGGAGAGATTGTGGAAAGACAGTTTTATATCGCATTGTGGGAGAAGCAGGAGGAGGGTATCGAGCGTGACCTGCTAAAACGGGCATCTTTGCTTTGCGAGAAATTCGCAACTGGCGGCGTGACCTGCGACATATTGACGGAAAAAGAGATCGTCAGGCTGATTAACCTTGTAAACAATCCGTCCTATACCCATCTGGAGGATGCGGAAACGGCGGCAAGTATACCAGTGCTGAAGGGAGTGATGTAATGAGACATGCAGCGCAGACGGTGGAACAGGCACCGGTAAATAGTGCCCTGTTGAACGTAGTGACGCCTATGGGGCTGTCCTTTGAAAAGAACCGTCTTTCCATTGGGGAGAATATCGGAAAGGCATACGGAATTATCCGTTACCCGCAGAAAGTGGATGTGGAGTGGCTTTCTAAGCTGACGAACATTCCAAGCACCTTAGTATCTATCGGATTTAAACCGGTAGATAACGGAACGCTCATCAATGCCATATCAAGAAGTGTGGTACAGCAGCGAGGGCTTGCAGACGGAGCAAAGGATCCCCTGTCAAGACAGCGGGCAGAAAAGGTCGCAGAGGACGGGGAGAAGATCATCATGCAGATTGACAGGGAGGGCGAGACAGTCGGGCTGATGAGTGTGGAGGTTATGCCCGTAGCGAGAGAGGAAAAAGAGTTCAAGAAAGCCTGCCGCCGTGCGGAGAGCGTAGCCAGTGTAATGAAATGCAAGATGCGGGCAATTCCAAATTTGCAGAAAGAGGCTTTTATGCACTTATCGCCCACATTTCCGAATCATGCCAAGATGGAGAGCATCCTGCAAAAAGTCGTTCCCTTTTCCACCTTTGTGGGCGGATTTCCTTTTGCCAGCAGCGGCTTCAATGACGGGGAAGGCTATTACTTTGCCAAAGATACCAGCGGAGGTCTGGTAATTGTAGACACATGGAAGCGTGGCGGGGACAGGACAAACAGCAACTTTTGTGTCATGGGTAATTCCGGCGTGGGAAAGTCCACGGCAATCAAGCACATCCTGTTATCCGAGTATATGAAAGGGACACGCATTATCGTCATTGATCCGGAATCGGAATACAGGGATTTATGCCAGAACTTAAACGGGGACTGGATTAACGCAGTAGGCGGCTCCAAGGGAATGATTAATCCCCTTCAGGTCAGACCGTCACCGAGGGATGACGAGGACGAGAAAGAAGAACTTCGGCTGTACCGGGATGAGGGTTACGGCATGAATGACCTTGCTCTGCACATGAAGAATCTGGAGATTTTCTTCAGCCTTTACATTCCGTCCCTGACGGATATGCAGAAAGCAGTTTTAAAAAAGTGTTTGGTGGAGTTGTACCAGAAGTTTCACATCACATGGGACACGGATGTTACCAAACTGAAACCGCAGGACTTCCCGATTTTTTCCGACCTCTATGCACTGGTGCAGGAAAAGACAAAAACGGAAAAGGAAAATCAGGTCTACACCGACCTTGCCATGCTGCTGTACGACATAGCAGAGGGAGCAGACAGCTTTATCTGGAACGGGCATAATACCGTTTCCGACAATTCCCGTTTTACTGTCATGGACACTCATGCCTTGCAGGAAACCGGGGATAACATCAAGCGTACCCAGTATTTTAACATCCTGACCTATGACTGGGAGCAGATGAGTCATGACAGGGAGGAACGTGTGCTGCTGATCTGCGACGAGGCATATCTGATGATCGACCAGAAAGTACCGCAGTCCTTGGTATATCTTAGAAATGTGATGAAACGTGCCAGAAAGTATGAGGCGGCACTGGGTATCATTTCCCACAGCCTTGTAGACTTTCTGCATGAGAGCATCAAGCAGTATGGGCAGGCATTGCTTGACATCCCGTGTTATAAGATTTTGATGGGAACGGATGGAAAGAACCTGAAAGAGACCGCAGACCTTTACGACCTGACGGAAGCGGAGCAGGAGCTTCTCTTGGCGAGAAAGAGGGGACACGCTTTGTTTATGGCAGGAGCGAAGCGGCTTCATATCCAGTTCGATATACCGGAGTACAAATTCAACTATATGGGTAAAGGCGGCGGACGATAACAAGTCCGTCTTTTGAAAGGAGGCGCAAAGATGGCAGATCCGATTTTAGTGAAGCTGTTGGCAGAGGCAGCTTTACAGGCCGCGAAAGACAAGGAAAGCAGGAATAGACTGCTTGCGATTATCTTAGGTCCTGTCATTTTCCTTCTGCTATTGGTGGCACTCACTATGTATCTTGCCACAAGTCCCTTTTCAGCTCTCTCCGAATGGCTGGTGGGGGATGAAGCTGCCGCCGTGGATGAGTTTCAGAAGGACTATGGATATAACAATGATTCCGGTATCTTTGAGAGGGATTTTAGGGAGGCAGACGGACAGGAGTATGACGAGGATATTCTGCTTGGCAGGGAAGGAGAAACGCAGGTCGTATATTACAATCAGTTGGACGAGCGTTGGGCAGATGAACCATACGGACAGGACAAGATCAGCACCCATGGCTGTGGTCCTACCAGCATGAGTATTGTGGTATCTACACTGACAGGCACAAACGTGGATCCGGTAGAGATGGCACAGTGGTCCTATGAGAACGGCTATTACTGTCCGGGCGGAGGTTCCTATCACAGTCTGATACCAAAGGCTGCAGAACACTGGGGGCTTTCTGTGGATATGAACCTTGACGGAGAGAATGTGGCAGATGCCCTTGCTGAGGGAAAGCTGGTAGTTGCCATTATGTCAAAGGGACATTTCACAAAAAGCGGACATTTCATAGTGCTGCGGGGAATCACTGCGGATGGAAAGGTACTGGTGGCGGATCCTGCCAGTCTGAAGCGGAGCAATCAGGAGTGGGAGTTGTCCCTCATTTTGGAGGAAGCGAAAAAGCGGGTAGGAGCAGGCGGTCCATTCTGGGCTATTTCAAACTAAAAAGGAGACGAGAGGAAATGATTTTATATTTATCATCCCAGCAGCACACCAATCTGCTGGACTTTCTGGCAAAGAAAGAGGATGCCATGCCGGTTAAGAAAATGACGGGAAATTTTATGCTGAAGCAGTTTGTTATTTACGATATGCGGAATTTTTCACACTGCACGGAGCTGGTGTTAGACCGCATTGCCTTTGGGGATGAGGACAGGGACTTTGCCCAGGCCATCGAGGAATTTCTGACCATGTATAATGCCAGGATCACGGTCATCTGTGAGGGGTTAAAAGAGAGCGATCCGTTATGCAGGGCATTGCTGGATGCAGGAGTGGGAAATATTGTCACAAATGTGGAAATCAGAGGGATGCAGGAGGAAATAAGGCAGTCTCTAAGCAGTCAGGGTATGATGAGATATGCCCCAAAGGAGAGGAAAAAACCGAAAGTGCAGGGAGCGCATTATCATTTCATGGCAGATGGTGTCAGAATTGCCATGATAAGCTCTCAGAGCCGTATCGGTACGACTACCATGGCGTTGGGCTTTGCTGCGTGGCTTGGAAGCGTAGGTGCAAGTGTGGCTTATGTGGAGAAGAATGCCAACGGTATCATTCCCTATCTGTCGGATGCTTATGAGATGGATGAGGAAGCGGGAGGGTATCGCTTGGAAAAAATGTGGTATGGCACACAGACACCGGATGCAGGGTTTCACTTTCTGCTTGAGGACTATGGAACAGGCAGACCGGATGCGGATGCAGATGCAGATATCCTGCTTCTTATCTGCGGTACAAAGCCCTATGAGATCGTGCATACCATGAAACTTTTGGAGCAGTATGAAACAAAAGCATCCTTTGTATTGTGTCCTTTTGTGGCATCAGCTTTGCAGGACACCTATGTGGAGGCATTTCAGACAGACTATCATAAGGTATTCTTCTTGGAATACCAGCCGGACTGCATGAATGGCAGTCCCAATGCAAAGATTTATAAGACCATCATTGAAAGATATATCGCCGGGGAGTGATTCCCCGGCTTCTTCATAGAGAGAAGTTAAAATGAAACGATAGAGTATATAAAAATGAGAAAAGTGAGGTAACGAGCATGAACCAGTTTGAAATGAAGCAGAGAGCATATCAGTCGAATTTAAAAAACAGAGCATTACAGGTACTTTTGTACCTGATTGACAGGGCAAACAAGGAGCAGACCTGTTTCCCGGCGGTGCCGACCATCGGCAGGGAATTACATATCAGCATCTCTACGGTCAAACGTGCCATGCGTGAACTGGTGGAAGCCGAGTATGTGAAGAAGGAGAGTCGGTTTCGTGAGGGGAACAGGGGGCAGACTTCAAATTTGTATACGTTATTCTGTCCAGAGAGCAAGGCAGAAACACAGAATGAAATGAGTAAAATATGTCAGAGAGATAGAGATATTCAAGTGAATGAAAAGCACAATGATAAGACAAAAATGGAATTGTTAGAAGTTGAGACTACACAGTGTACAACTGAGTGTAATGAAGCGAATTATATAGAGAAGGACATAGATTTTAGTGAGGACATTAAGGCGAAAGGAACTATTAACGATAGATGTGAACCGGGGGGAGATTCTGTTTACGGGTGTGGCTTGGTTAATTTGATTAAAAGGTATCATAGGAGGAAAAAATGCAGCATGTGGACGGGGGAGGGGGTCAAAATGATACCATCTTGAAAGAACAATCTAATATAAAAAATTAAAAGTGGGAAAGAAAATTAGGTAGTATATATTAACTAATAACTTAATGTGACATGAAAAACCACCGGCTCAAATACCAGTGGTTTTAGGTGTGGCGGTTGTCAAAATTTCTTTAACTGCTGAAGCTCGTTAGGCTTTTTGGGATTATGATAAATATATACACAGCGAGAGTTAGCAGCGAGAGTTGCTACAGTAAGCGCTAAGCAACTTAATGTTTGTAAGGTAAACGATTTTGTTTGAAAGAATTTTTTGAAAGTTTTCATGTGAATTTCCTCCTGTGGAATAAAATGATAAATCATGTTTTTAATACGTTGAAGTATTAAATTTATATAATTATACAAAAAAGTATCATAGTTCTTCGTGGTTATGTAGAAATTAGGAGCTATCGTGTAAGTTTTCCGGCGGATACAGCAGCACCATTGCCTTGAACAGCCCATTCCCGTAGTCCGTCAGCAGTTCCCCGTTATATTTGTCCACGCTACGTTGTACGGATGACAGCCCCATCCCATGGTTCAGGCTGTCCGGCTTGCTCGTCAATATCCGCCCTTTTCCATTCAAGGTAACTTTCCCCTCATAAGGGTTCTGCACCATGATGCTGAGGCTTCCTTTTATCTGTGACACGGATACTTCCATGTGCCTCTGCCCCTCTGGAAGGCTGCCTGCTGCTTCCATGGCATTGTCAAGAAGATTTCCCAGTATGATGCACAGATCCGCTCCATCAAAGGGCATCTGTTCCGGTACAAACACATAGCATTTCATGTCAATCATTTCCTTACGGGCAAGGGAATATTTATAGTTGATAAGCGAGTCTATGACAAGGTTCCCGCTGCGGGAAACTTCATTCCTGTAAATCTGGTTGTTCTCCAGTATGGTATCAATCTTTTTTTCGGCTTCTTTGAGTTCACCGGACTGTATGGCAGCCTTCAGATCCACCAGATACCCGTTGAGGTCATGCCTTACCCTTCTTGTCTCCTGATAGGCTGTTTCCCTTTCTGCCGCCTGTTTGTTACACAAAGCGATCTGCTGTTCATAGGCAAGATTTCTCTTTTCTGTTTCCTGCTGTCTTCCCAGTTTGTCATATACGTCAAAGGTAACATAGTTTACCATGATCATGAGTATGGTAGTTATCAGGAAGAAGAAGTTCCTCTGGTTCTGGCACGTCAGGTAAAAGGTATTATGTATGACATAGATCGTGACTAAGGGAATAAAGAAAAGACGAACCCAGTATTTATTGGAAATGTATGTCAGGGAATCACTTTTCCGGCAACGTTTTAGGATATGTACTGATATATACATGATGAGCTTTGAAATGACATTTCCAACGATAAAGCCATAGGACATCGTGGCCGCTCCCGTCTTTGCAAGCACATAGTTTGTCGCGACTTCCACAAGCATCCAGAGAGTATCTAGAATGCCGGCACGGAACAGAGCCTCCTTATTGTTGACTTTATATAAGGACTTATAAATAATGAATATCAGGAAAATATTTATGATGAGGATAAAAAGCGGCTTGTTAGCATTAGATTCCATTACCCAGCACTCGTAAAGTATGTATGCTCCCCACACCAGAATCCCAGCAATACTGTGTTTTTTTTTATGATTACCAAAAGCACCCAGATATGTACTGACAACCTGCGTGGAAAAAAGTACCATAAGGATGTTCAGCAGACTGTATTCAACCATTGCCCGGCACCTCCATACCAGCCATTGCACAGAACTGACTACGAACTTTTTTCTGCTTATCCTCGCTGATCTGGAGCATTGCCCCGTCAGACATGGTCACATTGGTAAAATTCATGCTTTTTATATAGTCAAAATTTACAAGATAGGACTGGTGTATCCTTATAAAGCGTACATTACTGTCAGAGAGCTGTTTTTCCACGTCATTCATCTTTCCGTAAAACCTGTATTCCATCTCATCTGATTCTGTATTTTCAGCTCTCACATTTCTTACCGCATGGATATAGATTACCCTGTTACAGCTTTCAAAATAATAAATTCTGCCCAGCGGAACCTTTATAAATTCTTTATTGTAGGTAAAAGAGAAATATTCTGATTTCTGTCTGATACGCTTATATGCATCCATAAAGACGGAATGAAATTCTTTTCCAATGATAGGTTTTGAAAGAAAACGGAAGGGTTCCGTGTTAAACAGTTCCTTTAGGTATTTTTCGTAACTTGAAACATAAACAATCAGTGCCGGGACTTCCATACTTCTTATCAGCTCTGCGGCACTAATTCCGTTAATCTTATGCATTTCGATATCAAGATATATCAGATCATAATAAGTTCCTTGCCGGATATTTTCCACAAGAGTGAAGCCGTCGAAAAAGACAGCACAATTTATCTTTATGTCCTGTTCATTCGCTATTTTATGAAGCATCTCCTCGATAATGGCTGTCATTGCCACGTCATCGTCACATATGGCTATATTAATCATTCGTATCTTTCTCCTCGGTTTTGAAGTCTACATTTCCCTCATAATTATCAAGTGCATACTGGCAGCAGCGCAGAACCAGTTCGTTAAAGGAAATGTGCTCTCCCTTTGCGAGTGCATGCAGTTTGGCATCCAGTTCTTCCGTAAAACGGATGGTTTTGGGAATATTGGCTCCTGCAAATTCCTTGTCAATTCTGAACATGGCATCTACCTCTGGTTATTTTTTTATGTTTTAAATATAACCATTTCAGGCATAAAATAATATAACCACGTATGTAACCAAAAATATAACTATTTGGAAAACTTGCGAATAGCACTTAACTTAGATTCAGAGAAATATTGAAAAAAACCTTTAGGTTGCCTCTCGAAAAAATACATATAAATTCGTAAAAATTACATGATTCGTATTTTTGCAAAGAAATATTGTATTTTATTTGAAGGTTAATGTGAAACCAAAATGAAAGAAAAAGTTATATGAAAAAAGTATAAAAGGAGAAGTGTAATGGATAAGAAAGGTTATTTAGTAGGAACACAATCTGAAGTATGGAAGTTAGGTGCAGCCCAGCAAGTAACATTTATTGTGACAGCAGATTGTAATTTGCGCTGCAAGTATTGCTACATTACTCATAAAAGTGGTGGTAATCGAATGAACTTTGAAACGGCAAAAAAGTTCATTGATTACATATTGGATAACACAACCATGAAAAAGCAGGATGCGGTTGTGTTAGATTTTATTGGCGGAGAACCACTATTGGAAGTAGATTTAATTGATCAAATATGCGACTATTTCAAACTTGAAACTTTTAAGCGGGGAATGTCATGGTACTGGAATTATCGAATTAATACATGTACAAATGGTGTTAATTATTCAGATGTTAAGGTCCAGAATTTTATAAAAAAGAATTACGGGAAGATTTATATTTCCATTACCCTAGACGGTACAAAAGAGAAACATGATATGCAAAGAGTTTTTCCTAATGGAGAGGGGTCTTATGACATCATTAGGAAAAACGTGGATTTATGGTTAAAACAGTTTATTGGCAATACTAAGGTTACGTTTGCAAGTGATGATTTATCATTGTTAAAGGATAGTATTATACAGTTGTGGAATGACGGGATTAAAGATGTCTCAGCAAATGTTGTGTTTGAAGATGTCTGGAAAGAGGGAGATGATAAGATATTTGAGGACCAGCTAAAAGCATTGGCTGATTATATTATAGATAATGATCTTCATAATAAATATAGATGTACCTTATTTAGTGATTCAATAGGGGGAAGTTACGCTGAAGATGACATGCTTAGTACAAGCTGCGGAGCAGGAAAAATGATGGCACTTGGACCGACTGGTGACATATATCCTTGTATGCGTTATTATGACTACTCTTTAAATAATAAAGAGGGATTGGTTATTGGAAATATTGAGGATGGAATTGATTTTGACAAAGTAAGACCTTTTGAAACTGTTATGTATAAGTATCAGAGCGACTCGGAATGTTTGAATTGTGAGGTTGCTACCGGCTGTGCTTTCTGTCAAGGGTTCAATTATGATGAGGCGGATACACATACAAATTTCCAGCGTGCGAAGTATATTTGTAAGATGCACAAGGCAAGGGTTCGGGCAAATAATTACTATTTTGCAAAATTATATAATGTAAAAGGTATCAAACGGCAATTTACATTAATTCAGAAAAAATCTATGATTTTTCTTCTGGATGATAGCTATACAACATTTTGCTCGCATTACAATAATGCAAATTCTAATGTTGAAAACAAGGCAATGTCGGTAGAAATGATCCGAGAGGGAATAAGATATGCAGCAGAAACTTTTAGAAAGCCTATTTTTATTCATTCTAACGATATTTCCATTTTAGATAGCCTGCAGGAAGAATTATGCGGAGTGGAAGCACTGCACATAATTCCCGCAAGCTGCTCACAAAGTTTGGCGCATATTAGGGATTATATCTTAGTTGTAGATATTTCTAGTGTTGACAGCGATTTACGTAATAGCAAGAATGTATTATTAAACATAAAAGCAGAAGAAATAATGGAATTACCTAATTTAATGGATGCTTTATTGCCAAGAGTAGATAGAATAAACATAAATATTCTGAATCTCGATAAAAATTTTGATTTGAATGCATATGAAACATGCTTAACGGAAATTAGCAAGAAAATTGTATCTATTGTGGAGAAAGAGGGAGTTTTAAAAGAAGTTAGTGTCCTTACGGATATTCTCTTTATGCATAAGCATGGAGGATGCAAAGCAGGAGAAGATAGCATTACCTATGCACCTGATGGAATGAGCTATATCTGCCCGGCATTTTATTCGGAAGGGAAGGAGCCAATCGGCAAATTATATAATTCTGCTGATATAAAAAACGGACACTTATTGACAGCTGATTTTGCACCTTTATGTAAGACCTGTGATGCTTATCATTGCGAGAACTGTAAATTTATTAATCAAAAGAGTACGGGTGAAGTAAATGTATCACCGGCTTTCCAGTGCAAAAAAGCACATGTTGAAAGAAAGTGTTCATATCTATTGCAAAAGGAATTGCAAAAGCATTTTGAAATCCAAAATGTTCTTGCTGAGATAGACTATGATGATCCTTATAAGGTACTATCTGTGAGCGGTAAAAATATGGGTTTTTATAATTGTTTATGAGAGGTGAAAATAATGGAAAAATTAGTTGGACAAGTAAGTGAAAACGAAAAAAATGATATGATCGACATTTGTGAGGTAAAAGTTGCGTTGGATAATCTGGAAAAAATTGTAGGGAAAGATGAAGCAGAACTTCTTGAACAGATTACTCGTGAAAGAGATATTACAAATGAAAAGTATAATGCATGGTGGGATAGCATTAGAGAAAATTATGATTTTGAAGGAGATGAACAAGGACATTGGCGATTGGATTTTCAAACCGGAGAGGTTTTTTTAGTAGTATAAAAAAAGAATTTCTCTTTATGAGCAGGTTGTTCGGGGGAAAAAGGGGCAGATTTTGTGCTCTTTTGATTTTAATTGTAATCGGTATTATAGCAAGCAGTATTACACCTTATCTGTTTGGCTCATTGATAGATAGTATTGTTGCTGCTGACATAACAGGATTAAAAAGGTATATTGTTCTTTTTTTAGGATTCAATATATTATCCATTTTGATTGAGCTAATTGAGAGCATAATAGGGAATGATATATCTGTAAGGGTAAGTTGTGAAATCAAGCAGGAATTGCTAGAAAAAATTTTGCTTCTGAAAGCTAAAGAACAAGATAAGTATTCGGCTGGAGAGTGGATGAACCGGTTGGAAGGCGATGCTGATAGTATTGTCAGCTATTATCTTGATTTGCTTAGCAGCGTGATTATGATAGTAATTAATATAGTGATTTCTATCGTTTTTTTAATAAATATTTCCCCCTTGCTTACGGCAGTAGCAATTTTATTACTTCCGTTTAGCTATCTTATAAACTATGTATTTAGAAACGAAATAAGCTCTCTTAAAAAAATTCAGAAAGAGGTGGAAGACGAAAATTATTCTTTAATAAATTGTATTCTTAACAATTTTAAAAATATCAAAGTATGGCAAATAGAAGACAACTTTATAAATAAATATGGTTCGATAAAGCAAAAACAAATTAAAGCACAGAAAAACAGCTTGCATTTATCGCTGGGTATTAGCTTGCTGCAAAAAGTAAATAATCAAATTTTTGAAATCATAATATTGATTGTCTCCGCAATGCTTATTTTCTCTGGAAATTTATCAATAGGTGGTATGGTTTCTTTTAATACATACTTGGAAAAGTTATTTAATGCTATTTCCAAATTTCTGGGACTCAATCTAGATAAGCAAAATATAAAGATTAGTATGGAGAGAATTGAAGAAATAGATAAGAAAGAAAAGGAACTTATATATCAGGATGGAAATGTGATGTGCATTAATAAGTTGGCCTTTAACCATGTTTCCTTTGGATATTTTTCAACAAACGTATTATCGGATATTAGCTTTTCTATTTGTAAACCGGGGCTCTACTCGTTTGTAGGAAAGAACGGAGCAGGAAAAACAACGCTACTAAAACTTCTCAGTAAATTATATGAAGTAGAGAGCGGGAGTATAACAGTCAATGATAAAAATATAGATAGTATTTCCACAAGCACATTAAGAAATAGTATTACTTTTATGATGAAAGAACCATTAATAATTTCTGGTTCTTTGTGGGAAAATCTTGTTGTGGGAGCGAAAGGAGAAATTAAGGAAACAGATATTATTAACATATGTAAAAAAGTCCAGCTAACTTCTTTGGTAGAAAAGATTGGCGGATACCAGAGTACTATAAATGCTGATTCTTTATCCAGTGGTGAAAAACAAAAAATAGGGCTAGTGCGAGTTTTGCTAAGGAAGAGTAGCGTTATTATGTTAGACGAAGTGACCTCTGATTTGGACGGTAATATAGAGAACATAGTTATTTCATTATTAGAAGAATTAGCTAATAGTGCAATAATTATAAATGTATGCCATAGAAAGAAATTAGTGGAATCAAGTACATACATATTTGTGATTGAGGAGAATAGAGGAATTGTAGAAACAGGCACACATCAAGAACTAAAAGAAAAAAAAGGAAGATATAATGAATTGTTTTGAGATGGATAAGGCTATACATAATCGCAGGATTATTTTAGCATAAATTATTTTGTAAGGAGGTGACATATATGGATCGCTACGAAAGCAAGGTTACAAGCAACTCAAACGAGGTTAGTACCTTGGGCTGGTGTCCGTGTCAAGGTTCGTGTAGTCTGACTTGCACAGGATCATGTAAGTATGAGTGTGCAGCAGGCTGCAAGGGAACATGCTTGAACGGAAATTCAAATTTCTGGTAAGGAGGAGTAAGGTATGTCACAGTATGAGAGCAAATTGGCATCTAATGGTGCCGGAATGCAGACAGCAGTAGCACTTTGTTTGTTCTGTATTTCAACATGTAGTGGCTCATGTAGCGGATCATGCAGTGGATCATGCAGCGGATCATGCAAAGGAACATGTGCAACTTCATGCAAAGATGGGTGCTATTCAAGCTATGCGCCGGGACCTATTCTGTAACAAAAACTGAATAGTTGATCATGAAAAAGCCATTTGGGATTGTCACTTAGGCATCTGAAATGGCTTTTTCTTAAATTTTTTTTCATATTGACTTGCGAAAAAGAGTACTCTATAATATAGAGTATAAAATAAAGGAGGTAGTATTATGGATGTAAAAGAGGCAAATAATGATATTCAATTGATTAAGGAGATTTTAAATCAAACACAGTATGATATTTCAAAAACGGGAAATTTCTTTGTTTGGGTGGGAATTATAAACATGATGGGTATTCTGGTAAAAGAAATAGGATATTTTCTATTGGATTCCGCTCAGGAGATTTCTAGAATGTTTTGGCTTGCGATTCGCTCCGTTGATATTTTATTATTTATCATTATTGTGGTTGCATATCTAATTTATTATTCGTCTTTAATAAAAACAGGAAATGATTTAAGTAAGAGCGTATTAAAGATATGGGGAATTTTAATAATTGGAGGAAAAGTACTATTAAAAATATTTTTTACAGTTTTTAGTGAAGTTTACAATGATGTATCGACTGATGCAGTAAATGGTTTAGAAAAATTTACATTCTTTTTGTTGATTATTATTGGTTTTTTATTTATGGGCATTTTAGTACACGATAAAAAGATAACGGGTTCAATTTGTGTGTGTGTTCTCCTATATTTCATCTTGCTTTGTGCAAACATTGATGTTGCGGTTGGAAACATTCACGGTAATAGTGTTAATATGTACGCACATGATGTTTTGTTGTCAGTATTATTATCTATTGGGATGATTATAAGTGGGATTTATATACGGCGTAGGAGGGTAAAAAAAGGTGGAACTCAATAATATACCGGATATTTTTAGCAATAAGCTGAGGCTTGCTATATTGGCAGCATTAGTTATGGAGCCTAAGACTTTTCGTGATTTAAAAGAAATCACATTGGCTACAGATGGAAATTTAGGAGGACAACTAAGTAAACTGGAAGAATGTGGGGCAATTTTTATCAACAAAGAATTTGTTAAAAGAAAGCCGCAAACAACATACGAATTAACTGATGTGGGGAGAACAGCGTTTAAGGAATATGTTGATTTATTGGATCGTATTATAAGAAAGTCGGAGGCGGATAAGCAATGATCAGGATTATTTTAAAAAATATGGATAAGAAAAATTATGGGATATATGGGTTTAGTATGGCTCTTTTTTCATCTATTATCTATATTATTGCATCTTTGATCTCAATAAATGGAATTATAAATTTAGGAGCTGGTTCGGAAAATGTTAGAATAGTGTTTGCTTTTTATTATGTCGTTATTGCCTGCACAGGCCTTCTTTTCATTTTTTATGCCTTAAATTTTTATATTAAGTCTCGCATGAAGGATTATGCGATGCTAATCGTATTGGGAATATCCAAGAGAAGAACATTTGCATTCTTAATATTTGAGTTTATTTTTATTTTTTTGGCAGGTACGCTGGCAGGGTTAGTGACGGGAATGGTTGTGATTGAAATAATAAGTAAATTATTTTGTGCAAATGGCATTACTGTCGATCTATCATTTCAGGAGATTGTTTTGAATTTGAGGATGTCGTTTTTGTTTTCTTTAGGGATATGTGTATTTGGATGCATTTTGGGATTGCTTTACTTTTTAAAAAGAGATTTAACAAAAATTATGACTATAGGAGTGAAAAGAGAGAATAGATATCATTGGCTGAGCATTTTAGCAGTTTTAGGATTGGCTTTGTTATTTGTTTCAGTAGATACATTAAAGGAAGCTACATTTGGTAAACTTTTACTTAGTTTGCTGGAGAATATTATTGGAATGTATATCTTATTTTCTTTTGGATTGAGTTTCATAATTTCCTTCGTCCAGCGCTT
>OLYC01000107.1_pt1 | contig 79016 bp, 76 predicted proteins | sample 1674271 | NCBI WGS metagenome assembly OLYC01 (sample SAMEA103958154, study PRJEB25191) | human gut metagenome
CAATGCATCAGGACCAGCTGTCCGAAAGCGATTCACCCAATTCGCAATCATACTGCCCTGATTGAGTTAATCCATTGGTATTTATTGCAAAAGCAATATTATTATACAAAAATTCCGCATATTTTTGACCTAATGCTAACCCCTTATTTCCTTCTAGTGAATATCCCAACCAATTATTAGGCACTTCTTTAAAATTAAACCAAGCTCCAATCTCTTTCTTTGTGAGACCCTTCTCAGCTTTTTTATATAAGAAGTGAAAGAATTTAATAATTTCCTCATGCAATGCTTTATATTCTGGTTTATTACTATTAAAAATCAACATAGGGTCAACAAAAAATGGCACATCACATATTAATGAAATGTCAACCGCACCATATGTTTCAATCAGCTCGCTGCTAACATTAAACTTTTCAGAAAAAAACATTCCTTCACCTCCATATTTTTTAGCTAATTAAAATCAAGCGCACTATTTTAGCTTGTATACTCTATTACTATTCCCACCAACAGCTTCAATCTCTTTCATATCACTTAACAAAGCTCTTGTTCTTGCAGAACTCAAACCAATATATTCAGCTATATCGCTTGTTTTTGATTCTCCATTCTGCTCAAGAAAACATTTGATTTTTCTTATGTTTTCCAGCGTTTTCTTCGCTTGTTTTTTATCGCTTGTTTTCTTCGCTTGTTTTTTATCGCTTGTTTTCTTCGCTTGTTTTTTCACAAACGAAAGCGTCAGCACCGTTCTATCCGGGTCAAATCTCTCCTCAATCACCGGTTCTTCCCAGCCTTCATCTTCCCAAACATTAAAAATATTCGGTACACCGCTTCCGGCACGTTCACCGATATTGATGAGATTAAACATTTTCATAAGTGTCTTGTTTCGAGGATCGGATTCACCACCAAGCCGCATCTGTTTTTTACCAGTTCTGACATATCCAGGATTTGCCAAAATCAGCTTATCTGGTTCTTTACGGATAACAACACCACGCAAGCCATGATAATCTGCGTTTATCAGACAATTTGCCAATGCTTCACGAAGTGCCTTGTGCACTGGAGTATCATCAACACGCTCTCCACCGGACATTTTGAACGGAACTTTAATGTCCTTAATAATTTTGTTATAGACTCTAAAATAAAAATCGCACACATTTCCGGACCATTCACCGGAGCTTGATTGCAATCTGTCACTCCAACGTGTTGTCGGATCTAATTCTTCTCTGTAATCCAAGAAATACTCTGGAAAATGGCGGACAATATTGTACTCGTCACCAAACATCAACATACCTGCTGCCGTAGGATGTAATTGTCCGTCTTCATCAGATATTGCAGCTGCGCCTATACTTCTCAGATACTCATGGTCGTTTAATCGTTCAAAAGGATGTCCCTCTTTCAATGAACGATGACTGTTACGATATCCATGAATGGTATCATAATTCAAATCCTCCATAGGAACCTTGTCCAGCACTTCCATATCCATAGTACGCTCGGTCTGGTCACGAAGCATGGTCTTTACCTGCAATCTGGTACAATGATAATCGCCCTCATAATTCCGACGGAATGTACCATTAAAAATGTCGTTGTTGATGTAAACAGGCTTTTGCTCACGCTTTGCCATAGGTACATAAATAACCATAATGACATCTTTATTGTCTCCAACTTCATATGTCTGCACATCATCTTCCGACAAAAGGTTAATACTTACCTTCTTAGGATTGTTCATATTATCCCATAATTCCTTGCGGAGCTTAGATGCATTCTGAAGACCAGTAGTTCTCCAACTGCCATCTTTATTTTCTTTGACACCCAGAATAATAACTCCACCATAGCAATTAGCAAATGAAGAATAGGTATCCCACAACGAAACCGGCAAGCCACCTTCTGCTTTTTTCACTTCTCTTCTATTATCTTCTCTGTATTCATCAAATTGTGAAAGGTCAAAAGTTTTTTCCAAAATACTCATCTCACTTTCTATACTATAATGTAATTAAAGACTTCCGTGTTGTCTCATATGATTACCAATTACAAGGCAACATTGTTCGAAAGCAAGCTGTTGATACTCAGGTTCAACTTCATCTATGCTCTTCAAAAATTCATCCAACTTATTTGCACATTTAATACTTTTCCATACCTGGTCATTATGATGTTGCTGTAATTGTTGTTGTCTTAACTGCTCTTGAATATTATTTTGATTAAATATTCCGTAAATATAATTATCATACATCAAAAGTTTACCTCCTATAAACACCTACACAAAATCAGACATACTGCTCTTCATAAGTTCATTCAGCAATTCCTTATATTTATCTCAAGCATTACCGAATACAATTTCATTGATAATTGATAGCATTACTGCCTGTCCACTGCAAACGCCATCCATATCGTAATCTTCTGGTATATCATCTGCTGATGTCGGTATTTCGATTTCGTTTATCCACCATTTATCAAGCTTATTATAAATTCTCAACATATCCGCAAATAACTGTGCATCTTCTTCACCAAAACCAACATTTAGATTCTTCAGCAGTTCGTGAGTAATATCATTTCTCCTTCTACGGATGTTTTGATATGCATCATAACCTTCTTGTGTAATAGCACCTGCATTTATGAACCATTTTAACGATGCATTCTCAAGATTCTTATCCAAAACTCTTACTTTTTCTTTATATGTATTAGATTCTTCACATACAATTCTATCACCATCCATATAAAAATGTTCTGAATAAAAATCCCTAATTCGTTCAATTACAAACTCCTTCAAGCATTCATAATCATGACAAAGACGGCCACAAAATTTATATTAGTTTTTAAAATATCCTCATCCAAAATATTCTTCCAATTATCCACTAATGCACTCCTTATAACAGAATTTTATATACTCGTATGCATTATTTATTACTGCCAAATCTCGCTGATGTCTTTGCAATCTTAACTTTCTGCTCTTCAAAGAGTTTTTGTTCCTCTTCATATTTTTGATTCCTATTATAATTCAGATACTTTTGAATCTTATTATCAAAGTCTATCTTTTCATCCTGTTGATACTTTTTAACTTTCCCTAGTTCAATAGTACCTATAATTATATCATCCTTATCACCACCTTTTATTTGCAGTACATTTCTATCATTTCTGCCAAACGGTCCAGTTATTCTTGAATCCCCATATATTGAGGTATTTGCCTGAACAATAAATACATGCAAATCCCTCGCAGTAGTTTCAATTATATTAGAGAAATAAGAAGTATCCCTATTATGTTCTGGAGTAAAGATGATATCCACTTTATCTTTATACAAGGCTCTTGCGATTATATCTGTAAATTCATAACATAAAAACAGCCCATAATCTATACCTCTATTATTTATCATTTGATAGACCGGCTTTTCTTGATCTACACATATATATTTTTCTAAAGCTAATATTTGTCGTTCCATAGGAGCATAATCATTTTTTTCACGCGCAAACAACACAGCACTTGTATATCTCCCTGTGTTCACTGGTGCAAATATTGCAACATTATTATAAGCCTGATGACCACTAGTCATATATTGCAGTCCCGAAACAACAGTTATACCACTTTTTCTTACAAAAGCCAAAACATCCGAAATCCACTGTAAAGGCATATAAAACTCCGGAAATACTAAAAAATCTACTTTCTCACTTTTTCCATTTGCATACGACCTAGCCATGAAATCAATCAGTCTTAATCTGTCTATCTCAACATTATCTCCACACGCAAGACCCAAACAACATCTTTTAGTATCTAATTTGATATTGGCAATAGCAATCTTAATTTTCTCTTTAACAGCACATTTATTTCCCAATTCAATTTTTTGAAAAATATATTGATTGTGAATCTCATTTTTTATCGAAATCGCCAAATGCGATGCTGTTCCTTTATTGATTTGGTTTACTTCATAGAAATAATTTTCAATAAATTCGAGTTTCTTCTTTACAACTGCATTATCTTCATCTCCATAATAATTACCACCGTTGCAAAATTTTTTTAAAAAGACATATTGATAGATTTCATCCAAATTTATAAATCTTGGCGATAATTTGGACTTTCTACTATCACGTATCAAAAGATTCATACTATGAATTTGCTCTGGTAATATATTGGTTAAATCACAGTTTTCATCTATATTATCTGAATAATTAACCAACGGGTACGATACCAAATGATGATTAAAAAGATTTGCTTTACGCATCTTTTTTGCAAGTGCCAAAACCGTCTTTTTTTCCTTCCTGCAATATTGAATGTTCAATGCCAAGACAGTTGAAATGCATATGTCAAAGTGCAACGTAAGATCTTTCTTTAGTTTTGATACAATCTTTCTTAATTTATTACTTCTTGCATCCTCAATAGTACCGACTTTAATTTTCTTAATTGCATTTATAATATTTCCTTGAAATAACTTCCATGCATACCGATTTGTATCCGAAGTCAGCATAAAATAATACATTGCATTTATCCAATTACTTGAATATTCTAATGCTTTGACGCCTTGAAAGAAACGCAGTATACTATCTCCCTCATTTTGTCTACGAACTTTTTCCTCCCTAGTCACATATTTTTTTCTAACTCTATTGTTCATTACAATTTGAGACATATGCCATCCCAGTTGAAAACGATCAATTTCTAATTGCCCAATATCTCTTATTTTTGTTTCAACACCAATCCCATTTTTTGCATATGCGGCTTCTTCAAAATCAATCAAACTTAATTCTGTATCCGGTATTACATTCATCTGACTTGGGTATGTTATAGTTTTCAAAAGTTGATTTATCAAAGTCTTCGACCCGGCTTTTTTAAAATACATAATCTTAACTTTTTCTTTTTGAATAATCAAATTCGGATACTTGTTAAGTGTATATTTTTCTGTTTCTTCACGGACCAAAATATTATTCTTTTCTACAAGATATCTATCAAATGCATTATCTTCCGATATGCTCTTTTCATCGCCTGTAACATCTACAACAAGTATGATATCATCAACATATCTCCCATAATACAATACATTGGGATTTGTACTTATATCATTATCCAATTCATACATATAAATATTTGCCAATAACATCGAACTAAACAGTCCTATTGGTAAGATATACTCTTCCTTTTCAATGCATTGTTCTAAAATACGGTACTCATTAATAACCTCTGTATATCTCGCAAATATTCTTTGGATAATTAAATTTAAAAATTTTAGTGCTTTGTATCTTTCATCATCGCCCATCTTATCATCCAGTAAGTCAAACTTCCAAACTACAGAATAATAAAAAGACTTTACATCAAGAGAAAAAAACATTTGACTCCTGTTATAACGATTTAACGTTGCAACAGTATCAATTGCATCATTTTTCCAATTACAATACTGCGGAAAATATATTTTAAACAGCTTATTTTTACTAAAATTGATTGAATCCAAAAAATTCTCTTGCTTATTATATAAAACATAGTCATCAATAGCATTTCCATAGCTTTTTGCAGAAATTAATTTTTTTTCAAAAACAAGTTTGCCTATCAATACCGTCCATAAAGTTTCCAATAAATGAAGTTCTATTGGCATATCAATAAAGAAATTTACTTTATTGACTTCTTTTTCTTCATTGGATTCAGCAGATATAAACAATTCATTTTTTACAGATTTGCTTGTAAATGACTTTGGCATAACATAAAAACTAATTTTGTTTAACCAATCGTCGATTAGTTGTGTGTTGGTTTCTGTATCCGGATTTTCTAATAATTGTGCCAGATTTTCTAAAACCTTCAACATATGTTTCTCATCCGCTTCCAGTTCTGCAATTTTCTTTTTCATAAAAACAAAATTTTTGTTGTAATGATAGTAACTCTTAAGTTTTTTGTAAGAGCCAAGTAACATCTCTTTATTCTTATCTAAATCTGTAAACACAACTATCTCACTCTCTTTTTTGTTCAAATAATAAATCTATAACCGCTACATTTATTTACCATATGGAGCTGGTGGCTCTGCAACCATCAATGTACTGGTTGGCTGTTCGTACTGATAGTCCGCCGAAACGAATGGTGTCACATTATGCGAAACAGAGGATTCTGAATATTCTTCAAAATTCTCCACCTGCTCCATAACCTTATTGAATACTTCCGGGCTGTACTGTGGTGGATAACCATTCTTAACCAAGCAAATCTTGATATCGAGCTTTAACTGATTACGCACATTCTGATTATTAAGCCAGTCCGCAAATGAAGATTTAATATCTATAATTTCTTTTATCTTCTTAGCTAAAATTTTACATTTATCATTGATAACAACTCCATCAACTTCTTTGTCCGTTCCATATTCAAAATTGTACTGTTCACGCAATGCAACCAAAATATCATAAAATGCCTTTTCTTCGAAAGTTAAACCAATCTTTCTAAAGCTTTCTCTACCTTGATATTTTCTATTCACTCGACTAATCGTCTGAATAAGCAAATGTTTCTTCAATGGCTTATCATTATACAAATATGTAAGACATGGCACATCAAAACCTGTTATCCACATATCTACAACAATTACAATACGGAAATTAGATTTCTCCTGTTTGAATGTAGCATCCAATTCTTCAGAACGCTTGTCATTTCTTACACCACCAAGGTAATTGTACATTTTTTCTTCATCATTCTTACCAACACTTGCTACCATTGCTATAAATGGCATCCTTAAATTGTGCGAGGAAACCTTAAAAGGTTTAATCCGCACTCCAGCGCGATTCAAAATCGTCATTTGACATCTTGAGCCCCATATTCAGCCTGTCAAGAATATCTTTACCACCCGGCGTCATTCTTACAGTCATCAAATACTGCTTAACGGCGGTGCGAATATCACGCAAGGAGGCTTTTGCCTTAGTCCAGTTCGGAGGACTGAACACCTTGTTGTTCTGGCTTGCGTCATCGAGTGCAATCTCAAAGCCCATATTCAAGCACTGTCCAGCAAGTTCAATAACCGTATCCAACAGGTTATTCTCCTTCAACTTTTGCATTGCCACAGCCGGATTAGGAACCAGATCCTGCATCTTATTAATCTCGCAGAACAAAGCTGAAACTGCGAAAAGATGGTGGTAGGGAGCATAGGCCTTAAGAGCTATCAAAGCCTCGTTCAATCCCAGCGGATTGTTATTTCCCCAGTTTTTATAGACTTCTTTATACAAGTCAGAGAGCGCCTGAATCTTTTCAGGACTGTACTCCCTGTGGAACAGCTGCTCGAAGTATTTATCAAATATTCTGCTCTCACTGCAGGAGATAGTAGGTCTCTGAGAATGCCACGCGATTAACTGCTTGCCGAGAGATGTCAGATCCACGATATGTGCTGTATTGTATTTGACCGGATCAGCATTCTCTCCACGCTTTGTAATAAAGTATCCATCAGTAAAATGCTGTTCATAGGCTTTCTTCATTGCCAGAACATATTTGTCGTTGCTTCGCAGATCACGTGCCTTAACCGCGCTCTGGGAGTTTGTGCAGATGCTGATTTCATCTGCACGCTCTGCATTGCTAATTTCATAGAAGCGGAACATTATGTAGGCGTCACTGACATTGCGGACAGATTCGCTGCAATTGAAAATTGTACTCAGGGACTGGCAGCCATTCACGACGTTCAGTTCTTTTACGCTCATGGTTCCGTCGGCAATCTTGATAGACGAGCAGATTGCTGTGATGCCGTTGTGCAGGAAGAAGAACTCCTCCGGATTATTTCTCAGCGTGCGTGCAATCCCCTTATTGACCTTATTTCCGGTACCAAGCGATTGACGCACATTCTTTCTGAAAAGCGTGCCGTCCTTGATGCCGGGAATCTTTATGCATTCCTTCAGAGGGATTGCCGCAATGACCGCTCTTGTAGCACCGATCTGCATCTCCATATACTTCCCCTGTTCAATGGAGAACTCGTAATTGATATAGGGACGATTGCGATTCAACGCCTCGTCATACCGTGCCTGAAGCGTCTCGTTATCTACAAGCACAAGGTTTGCGCTAAGAGTGTCGCTTTCGGCAAGCTCTGCCTGAAAAGCTGCGAGATCAGACTTGGCGGATTCTGTCAGTTCGGACGTAGTAATCAGTTCAAAGCAAATCTCATAATCGTCCTCCAAGGCTGTGGCAATTTCGCTGATCTTCGCCTGCAGCTTTTCGTTAGCTGTCTCCTGCAGTTTTGCAAGGTTTTTGATTTGAATCCACGATGACGTGACTTCACGAAGAGGCTCTGCATCCACAGTGTCTCCTTTATAAAACTTGCCCTGAATGATGTATATCGTTGAAGACTGGTCATCGATATAAACAGCATCAATCTGTTTATCACCGGCTCCATCGGTAATGCATGCTTTGGCCTCGAAAGTATCAAGGTTATGAATATTGCGAAGGTACCAAGCGACAAACCTCTGTCCGTCGTTAGGATAGTTCTTCACATAGTATTCCTGTGCTATGTCCTTTTTGATTTTCTCGTACATGCCATTTCTCCTTACTCGATGATCCCATCTGTATCAAAGATATGATCCAGCTCATCGGTGTTAATTGCGTGCGAAACCTTATCCCGAATAGCTGTCCGGTACATATCCAGACGCTTGAACTGGTCTCTTCCAGCTGCGTCCTTGCTCATGCGAATCAACTGGATTCTACCGACACCCGGATTCTGTCTTGCATATTCCGCAAAGCCCTTAGCCTTTCCAAGGTTATCCTTGAAATCAGGACTGTGAGGCTCAAGGATATCAATCACATATCCCACACGGTCGTCTTTCCTGACAACGATGAAGTCCGGATAGGTCGGCCTGATTTCACCGTCTATCTCGTAAGGAATACAGAGCGCCCAAGATCCTCTGGATGGGTTACGAATCCAGCAGACAAAGTCAGGACGCTTTTCTTCCGTCTCTATAAGCTCGGCCTCCCAGCCATTCAGTTTCAGTTTTGCTGTCCCGGTCGCTTCGCTAACAAAGAGGTGGTCTCTGTATTCCTTGCCACCCGCCTCGTGAGGAACCTGTATGGTCTCCGGCAAACGAAAGTTATGCTTGCTGACGGGATCGCCGTCAGAAACGATGCTATCGTATTCTTTTCGGATTTTCTCCGAGTCGATAGTCGCAATATATCTTCTGTAATCATCATTCAGGCCGTGGAAACGCTCCTCCGCATAGGAATGCAGGCGCTTCATACATTCTTCATCAGCAACAAACAGGATGACATCAACCTTGAAAGCCGTCAGGTCAGCGAAATCCATGTACTTGTTTCCATAAGCCATACCGATGCCTTCTCGACCGAGCTTGACGTCTGCAATCTGGAACTGCCGCTCGATATCGGTATCGGTCGTCGTGAACATGTCGTGTACAGAATAATTGTCCACGGTCTCGCCAAAGGCATCGAAAATCTGCGTGGCCAGCTTGAACTGCTTAACCTGCTGGACAAGATCGTCATACTTGCCTGCTGCCTTAAGGCTCTCCACATAATTGTGGATCATCTCAACGATCTCGTCCGCCACCTCGCGGATGGCTTCACGATGCAATTTAGACATCGTAAGCAAATGCGCCATTCGGTATAGCGATTTCAGATAGTCGTTAATCCGAAGAGCTCTGACATTGTAGGAAAGCAGACCTGCATCGTTAATGAACTTCATAACCGCTTCACGGTCAAACAAATCTTCTTCAGCTTCCTCTGGCTGGTTTTCCTGGGCACTGACCTCAGAATTGCTAACTGAAGGAGTTATTACTACCGGTGTTTGTGGTGTGACAGGTGTGCTATGCGTAGGTGCAGTGGATTCGGTTCCCGGCTGCTGGCTCTGACCTGTCAGTTCCGATGGACGTGTCTGTTCAACATTCGTTTGGGACGGAGCTGCAGAACTGTCCATCCCACTTATCTCAGTAGGAGTACTTGTAGTCTGTGAATCAGAGGTCTGACCGGAGAAAACATCAAACAAGGTCATCTGACCCGGTGTTGGCTGATCTTCCTTTTTCTTCTTTGGCTTAACGGTCAGCGTTTCAAAGCGTTTCCCCGAAAGAGACTCGCCGTAAATATCCGTAGGAATGTCTCCGCCCTCTGTGCTCTGCAGGGCTTCCACAACATCCTTGACAGTATCTTCGTTAAAGTACGGCAAATAGAGATGGACGTCATTCAAGACATCGTCCACCTGAATATGCATCTGCATCGGCGTCCTGACCATACGACCAAGGAGCTGTGCAATGTAAGTAGCGTCACTGGCGTGCTTGAATGACATCATAGTTTCTGCACGCGGGCAATCCCAGCCTGTAGAGAGATTTTCTTTAAAGAACACCACGCGGATATTTCTGTCATCAGCAATGTTGGAGGGCTCCTCATAGCGCACTTCGAGACCGTTGACGGTCAGCGTCGCCGTTGTGCCGCCAAAGGTGTGTACCACCTGACCATTTTCCAGCTTAAAGCCAGTACGCTCCTCAATCTTGGCAATGCAATCATCTAGATTCGTATCGGTCAGTGCATCGCCGGTACCGTTCAATACCTGAATAATCAGGATCGGATTCACATAGGCATAATGCTGCTCAAAACAGTACTGCGTCCAGTGCTCCCACTTCTCCTTCCAGTCATCTGCAGCAGCTTGCAGGATTGCCATATCATTATTGACCGTACCTTCCTCCGGATAGGTAATAACAATCCTGTCTTTCAAAAGGCCAGAAGCACGGACTTCATCCGTAGTAACGATAGACTTGTGGATCGTGGAGGACGTGCCCTCGACCAGCGCATTGAATCTCTGCGTGGTAGCGGACATACCGATGACAACCGGCATAGGAGGGATTCCATCAGAGTTGCTGCCTTTGAGGAACTTCTGCATGATTGTGGTAGCCTTGCTGGCCTCGCGTCCCTGCATGCCACGGTGAGCTTCGTCGATGATGAAGTACAGCCGATCGCTCTTTTCGCGGACGGTATTCGCAAGTGTCTGCCAGATAGTATAGGTGCGCCCATCACCATTCTTCGTAAGTTTAGATGTGACAGACAGTTTCTGCGTGTTCAGGAAGTAGACATGCCCATCCTCGAACATCTCTTTATCGAAGGAATCCTCTGAAACCGTGACGCACTGCGAAAGGCGGATTTTATCGGCCTTGGAGTCAATCTTCTGCTTAGACTGCTCATTCAGCTGCGGAGAATCCGAAAGCCAGACTATAATGGCATCCGGCTGTTCCACATACTGATCATCACCAAAGAGGATGTCCTCGATCAGAGCAGACATGATGATGGTCTTTCCGGCTCCGGTCGGTGCAGTGAAGGAAACCACCTGCGGCGCATGCGTTCTATGATAGCTTCCCATTGCCTCCGCAGTTTTCATGCGGATATCGACAAGTGCTCTTTTTTGAAAAGGGAATAATTCTACTTTCATGGTTACCTCCCTGTATTGATCCTGAAATTATCTAGATAGTCTCTGTAAAGCTGATAGCAGTCTTTACCATCATAAGTGCGGATCATCGACCGGTAAGCCGTCTCCGAGTCCGTCACAATAAAAACTGTCTGAATTTCCGGATGCTGGCTTAATTCTGCATCAAACTCAGAATAATATATTTCATCCACCAGAACAGCCATCTTATTCTGTGGCAAAATAAGCATGTTCGAGAGATTATCGTTTTCAAGAACCGGGCATTTGCCAACAGCTCCGCTCTTCATCCAGAGCACCGGAAGCAGCTCTCGAAATTGCCTACCAAGGGCAACCGAAGTTTTATCAAGAAAGCTCAGTTTGAAGAAGGCAGCGTTTGCCTTAAATCCATCAGCCATTTTTATCTCACAAAGTTCTGGATACATCTGCCTTTTACCTTTACGATAAACAGTTGCCTTTGTCGACTTCCCTGTGATTTTCGATACAACCGCTATAGATTCATCTACTTCATAGCAGTCACTTTCAAATCCATAGTAACCCTCTAAAGGTTTTCCCTCGATATCTCGGCCTGTCATGCTGGCTACAGTACGAGGCCATGTCACATGCCGAGCAATTCCAAGGGAATCCCACTGGGGATCACCGGGCTTCAGTCCCTTCTGTGTCAGCTCTTTCGCCTCATCTACTGAGACCTCGTTGTTTGTAACTAAAATGCATCTTCTATTTCCATCGTCAACCGCATTAAGCAAATTGACAGCATGAAGTGTCGTTCCTGATCCCGCAAAAAAGTCAACAACAAGAGCGTTCGGTTTATTTGCCAAGAAGAAACGAATAGTATCATGAACTGCATATATCGACTTTGGAAATGTGAATCTACTTGTTCCAAAAAACGATTTAAGCAGGTTTGTCCCTCCAGTACTTGCATCGTGTGACCCAATCCGCCACTGTGTTCCCGTAACAAGAGAACGCACTTCGGTATCTGAAATTATAGATCCATCTTCGCGGTATCCTGTAATCTCATAAACCCCTGACTTTACTTTAGCAATTTCACCTTTTTTCAGATAATAGACCGGAATGCTGTTATCCTTCTTCTTTCCGAGCATTACAAAACCTTGCTTAATTAGCTCACGTAAATTAGTATTTGCAATCTGCCAGTTCCCTTCTTCTCCGTCTCTGCGAAGAGGCCATACTGCAAAGGTTCCTTCTGGCGCTACAATCTCCTCACGATTTGTTCCATAATAAGGTTCTCCGACGGAATGAATCTTCTTCCCGTCATTAAAAACAAAAATGGGATAGAACTGATTTACGCTATCTTTTCGTAAAAAATTTGATCCAGATCTTATCAGCATAGACCAGCGAAGGTGTGTAACCCTTGTATCGTTTTCATTGACATTTACACGCCATTCATCGCTTAGAGGCAGTCTATTAACCTTTGAACTTCCAAACTGAATAACAAAAATATACTCATCGACACGTGCAAAGCCATTATCTCGTGCCACGCCTCTCGAATTTGTAAGAGTTGATATCATCTGAATACGTGCATCAGGGAACATTTCTTCGAGCAAGCACCCAAGATGTAAATACTCCTTCTCATCGATTGTGACGAGTAATACAGAGTCTTTTGGATTCAACAGTTTCTTAGCAATCTTCAGGCGCTTCTCCATCATGGAAAGCCACTTGCTATGCCTATAAGCATCGGAGCTATCCACATAGTCGTTGTTGTACTTCCAGTCTTTCGCACCGGTGTTGTACGGTGGATCAATGTAGATGCAATCTACCTTTTCTGCATACAGATACTCCAGCAATTGCAGCGCATGGTAATTATCCGCCTCAATCAATGTATGCCAAAGGCCGCTGTCCGGAGCATTCTCCACACTATCCAGCGGTTTCAGTGTCGGGTAGATCGGCTCTCCAAACTCGGCCACTACCACAAGCTCATCCAGCTTAAAAGTTTTCTGTTCATGTGTTTCCCTGCGGTCGCACTGAACCTCATCGCCATCAATATTCATAACGGTGTAGATATCACTGACATATCCGGTCTTCAGCGCCACCTTAGAGCCGACGCGAATCGGCACGTCATAGAGCGGCGTGCATTCCGGCAGATGCTCTTCAAATACCAATCCGAACTTCTTCTGCTTCAATAATTTATTTGTCTCTTGCAGGATTCTTTCCCTAAGTGCTGGATCGTCAATCTGCTGGATCAGGTCTTGTAATAAAGCCATAACGCCACCTCATTCTTCCGTTATTGTTTTTTCCTTAATATGATAATCAATGCCATGCTCCTGACAGAAGGAAATCACCTCTGCCGCGCACTCATTGTAAAAATGCTTATGTCCTTCGTAGGAATTTGCTACCTTGCTGTAGTTTGTCCTTCCGAAAATGATCCGGTCTGTAAATGATACTGCTTCCAGCAGTTTCTTCAGATCCTGCTCGATCATGTTCGGTGTTGGATACGGCTCCATGCTTACCCACGTCTTACAACCTGCATCATGAAGTGTTCTCAATGCCGCCAGTCGGTCTGCGCAGGGAACTGCTCCCGGTTCCGTCTGTTCCCGGTATGCTTCATTCAGAGTAATCAGTGTGATGCCGTATTCGTTTTCCGGAGAAAGCTCCGCCAACTCTATTGGCAGCAGTCCTTTTGTGAGCGTCGTGCATTTGATACCGGCATCGTTCAGCTTTCGGATAGCCGCAATGCTCATCTGGGACACCTCCGGATATCCTTCCATGAATGGATCTGTGGTAAAGCAAAGCTGCACAGACTGAATCTTATCTCTGAGCCTTGGTATCTCTTTATCCAGCAATTCAAGCGTGTTTGATACAAGCACCGGTTCCAGCCAGTCCTCATAATCTTTAATCTGCCCGAATCGCTTCTTCAGCAGGAATGCATAACATGGATATTTGCATCCATGCGCACAGCCCTGCACGTGATTCATTGTGTAGTCACCATACTCTACGCCTGTTTGATAAAGCATGGATTTTCGTGTTATTGTCTTCAAGCCGCTATCATCCTCCGCCTACTTGTTCTTTAATATGTGATTTGCTATTCGCAGAGCGAGCTTTTGTGCCGCCTCACTCTCATTCGAAATAGCAAAGCAGAAAAGGAACATCGGCGACCTCCGGCTGTTCCTGAAAATCCGTGCCTGTTTTGACACGCATGGAAAGATTGTCTCCAGCCGAGATAGAATATATTCCTTTATGTGTTCCGGATTTGCGTCCTTAACCATCCGTTCGCCATCGCTCTGTCCGGGCTCCGGAAACAAATCGAATAGCGTCATCTGAGGATCTTTCTTATAGAATTCCTCCCGCCATCCGGAATCACCCAGCAATCGATCTATGCAATCCTCCCATTTATCATACTTTCCGTTTTTCGGCAGCATCCGTTCGAGCGCAGAAAACGGGAAGAGGTACCAAACATCTATTGATTTCGTCTGCGCCACATTCTCAAGCGTCGTCCAGTTTACCTGCGTCGCGTATGGATCTAAGAAAAGCAGTCCTCTGTTAAATCTCCAATCCACGCTGTCGATAATTTCCGCGAGCTTATCGTTTGCATCGCCACAAAATATCGTGACCATTCTCCTCATTTGCGGAAACTCGGCGTTTATCATATCCTGAAGTTCTCCCGCCTTCTGAGAATCCGCTTCTATGAAATAGTAGTGGTCGAACTTTTTATCAGACGCCAGCGCACGCTTAGCCGAGCCCACAAGATATTGCCCGCCGTCGCTGGTCTCGATTTCTCCCGTCCCGGCAAAGGCGTCTATATAAAGTTTCTTGAATTTCTGGTTTTGCAGTGCAATCAGGTACGCATCCAGATAGCTGGTAAAGATGTTCAGCTTCTCTTCCGTCCAATTGCCGCCAAATTTCTGTGACGTCGCCATAAATTTCAATCACCTCATCTATGTAAAACTCAGTCTCATGAAGAGAATGAGATTACTGTTTTCTTCTTTCCTGTATCAGGATTCACAATCTGCTCGACCTTGGCACCAAAGCCCTTTAGTTCTTTTCTCACTTCATCCCGAAAACCATCCGATGGAAAGATTGGATGATTGTCGAGCAGCTCCCACAGTTCATTCAAAGGTACTTGCTTTCGGCCTCTAAACGACCGGTCCAAATACCTCGCTATATCAACCACATGCAAGCAGGAGTCATCCTCTTCAACCACAATCTCGCCATCGAAGTTAAAAGATAGCTGCCTGTTTTCAGCGGAGTGCTTAGTAGATGACTGTGCTCCGAATACTTTCCACGCACTCTTCTTGTAGAGTCTGAATCCCACTTTATTACTCGTGCAGTGAATCAGGTTATACACGAGCGAATTCTGCGTGTTGTAGAACGGAAAGGCCGAAACGTAATATCTGCGGGAACCCTTCAGGGAATTAATGATTCCCTCTACTCTTGCTTCATAGGCTTTCTTATCGCTTCCGTATGGCACCAGCTTCTCGAAGTCCTCCAGATAAGTGTTCTCATACTTTTCTTTTGTTGTCTTCTTCTTGGCGCTTGTGATTGCCCTCACCGGATCTGAAACCATGTGGTTGATCATGACTTCTCCCCAGTTGCGGAAGAATGGCAGAAGCGCCTCCCAATCGATAGTCGCATCATACGGATCATAGAGCAGGAAATAATGCAGATGCCCGGTTCCATACAACTGTGGCCCGATAGTACGAAGTAGCTCATGCGCATCTCCACGCGACGTAACGATCTTGAAATTCCGCTCGTCATTTGGCAAGCGCTTTTCCAACTCATCCACTCTGGCCTTGTCTTTATCGTTAAGATAGATATGGATGTTCTTCTCCGTATAAGTCCTTGCTGCTTCACGGAGTGCCTCTGAAACTCGTAATGCTGTACCCTTCACGGGATTTCCATCATCGTCAGTATATATCCCACTGTTACACATACAGTCGATAAAGATCAGCCCGTTGCAAGCATCATTTAGCAACAGCTTCTGCGCCCATGATTTTATATATTCTTCGATCAATTCAAACTTCTTGATCGTATGAGGACTTGCTTTACTGATTACGCTCTTTTTTCTGCCGGACATCAAATCACTCCTCAAGTAGTTTCATTTTCTTCTGTAGGGATTAGTTCCATGATGTCCCCTATATCGCAGTTAAGCGTTTTGCACACTTTCATCAAAACTTCCATGCTTACTGTCTCGCCCTTCGAGAGCTTGGTTACCGAAGCCCAACTGATCCCGGCAGCTGCCTGCAAGTCTTTCTTCTTCATGTCTTTGTCAATCAATATTTTCCACAATTTTTTATAACTAACTTCCACGGTAGTCACCTCTCGATTTTCAAAAACGTGATTTTGCCACTGTACTTACACAGTATAGCACAAAACTTTCAAGAAATCAAGAGTAAATCTTCACATACACAAGAATTTTCTTTCGTTCCTATTGAATAATCAACAGGTTTATGCGTAAAGTGAATTTTTAAATTCCGTAATGTGAATTTTTAAATTCCACTTTTCCAAGTGCAAATCAATTTGAACTGGAATTTAGTTTTTCATTTGACCTATTCTAAAGGAGGATGAAATCATGCGTTTAGGAGAATACTTTGAAATTGGAAAAAGAATGAAACAAGCTCGCACCAATGCTGGAATCAATCAGCGTGATATGTCCGTAAAACTTGCTCTGACAAATTCCACATACTCCAATTATGAGAATGGATATAGTGAACCGCCTGTTGAAACAATTCTGAAATTTTGTGATAAACTTGGAATAACATTGAATGATTTATTAGAAGTAAAGGTTGTTGCACCCAAAACGGCGAGTATCAAGACCTTTGCAGATTTTCTCGCTATCTTAATAGACTTAGACCGCCGGGGATTACGGATAAAGGGCAACACCACTTATTCGCAGGAAAATAATCAACTTATAGCACATTTATCGTTAGATATACCAAATGCACAAATTGCTACTTTTATTCCAGATTGGAACAAGGTGAATCAGCAGCTTGCCGATGGACTAATAGATGCGGACGAATATAAGATGTGGTTGGAAGATACCTTGAAACTGTTCAATGTGCCAATAGAAGATTTTGTATAGTAAAAAACGCGCAGAATCAATTTGACTGATTTTAAGAAAGGGTCTGGCAAGTTGCGGGGTATTCAAAGTTTTTTAGGGTCTTTCGTTAGGGTTCTTTATTCGGGTTCTTCAGTAGGGTCTAGTTTTAGGGGTTTTCGTGAGGGTCTGTGAACCTATAGCAATAATAAAAACAGGGTATGTTAGTTCGTATTGTACGAGCTAATCTACCCTGTTTCCTTTTTGTCCTGCCTTATATATGATTATTTTGCGGAAATATACTTTTAAAGGAGGACACATGAATAATATCACAGATTTACTAGACCTTGAAGACTCTGATATAAAGATATCAGACGTTATTGTTGAAGGTCAAACCAAAACACTCATTATCGAAACTCCACCTGTTGCCAGCTATTGCCCAGTCTGTGGATTTCGCATGCACTCTCATGGTGTAAAGAAAAGGACTATTAACCATCCTATTCTTCAGGATGGCTATTCCCTGATCCTGTTACTCAAACAGCGCCGTTGGCGTTGTTCCAATCCAGACTGTCTGTACGAGGTTAATGAATCCTTCCGCTTTGTTAACAAAGGACGCAGAACCACCAATGCAACTGACATGCTCATTGTAGAGGCATATCGAAATCTTTTAGAAACATCCGCATCTATCGCTAAAAGATTCCATATGTCTGATTCCTATGTGCATGAGGTCTTTGACCGCTATGTCAAGCTGGACAGACTTACACTTACGGATGCCATTTCCATTGATGAAGTGCATCTGGATATGGACGATGACTGCAAATACGCATTGGTCATTCAGGATTTCCATATCGGAGACCCTATTGACCTGCTTCGCAGCTGGAGAACTTCTGTAACAGAACCTTATTTTGTTTCCATTCCCAAAGAGGAGCGGTATCAAGTGAAGTACCTCATTTCTGACATGTACAACCCTTACATAGCCTATGTGGAAAAATACTTCCCTAATGCGGTTCCTGTTGTTGATTCCTTTCACGTAATCCAATGGATTTACACGTTCCATTGACAACTATATACGGCAGCTTCTTAAAAAATACAGGCAGCATGACCGGGAATATCAGGATATACTTTCCTTCGAGCAGCAGAGACCGATATCCCTGCCTGCCTCCATCGGATGAAGTATACCTGCTGCAAAAATACAGATGGTTGATTCTGGCTAATCAGTCTAACATCCGTTACCGTAATGACCCTCGCATGGATTCTCATTTTCATGCGCTGATGAATACCTACGATTATGAGGATGCACTTTTTCGGATTGATCCTAACTTGAAGGATTTTCGAGATTTAAAAGAGATATATGTACAGTTTAATTCCAGAAACGGTGGAAATCCTCTTCTTGCCCGGAATGAATTAAAAGAATTGATTCAGACATACAAAAGCTCTAGGTTTGAAATTTTTCGTGACTTTGCCTCTTTATTAGAGAAATTCGAAGACCCGATTGTTAATTCATTTATCATGGTTGAAAAAATCGATAATGGAAAAATTTATGATGCGCGTTTATCTAATGGTCCCATCGAATCCATAAACCGCAAAGTAAAAGATTTAAAGCGTCTGGGCAGAGGCTTCCGTAACTTTGAGCATTTCCGCAACAGATTCCTCTTTGCAACCAGGCAGACACCGGTACTGGACGGAGTCACTGATCATAACCCTGTAACTTATTATGAAGATGATGATTTTTAGGAGGAAGCACCATGGAAAACTACTGCGCATTTAGCAAAGACCATACTTGCCTTAAATGGCTCGATTACATAATAACACGCCAAGAACTAGAAGAGGCAGATGCTCTCTGCCATGGAAACTGGATAGAAATTGAGCGCAAAACCCAATACATCCAAACCCTACAAGCAATCTTGGATGACAACCACATCCCATATCCAACAGAATTTGACTGATTTTAAGAAAGGGTCTGGCTTAACTGCCAGACCCTCACGAGTGACCCTACTGAAAGGCCCTAAAATCAGGCCATCACGAAGAGCCCTAAAAAACTATGCTATTTTTTATGCCAGACCCTATCGACAAACCCTAAAACAGATTGGCAAACCCTAAAGAACTTTGATTATCCAAGTTGCGCCAGACCCTTTCGAGAGCCCCTACTGAAGGACTCTAAAATCAGTCCCCCACGAAGGAGCCTAGAAAACTATTCTATTTTTTTACGCCAAACCCTAAAATAGATTGGCAAATCCTATAGAACTTTAGTTATCCTCTAATTTTCCATATAATCTACCGCTTTATAAAATGCCATTCCAGCCATATATGATTCTAACATCGTTTCAATCATCTGAGGCGTCACGGTTCGATATCGAAGAAAATATTCCATATTTTTTACAAATTCTATGTAATCTTGCCTATCATTTTCTAATATAACAACCTTTTCATGTTCTCCACGTAAAAACTGAAGTAAATATGATGCAACAAATTTTTCATTAACGAACGCAAGTTCAATATCCTCCTCATTGTCCACGACAATTTGAAGCGGTTTCCTTCGAAGTAGCCAATATGCTGTATATGCATGAATCTTTATATAATTAATATGTTCAATCTTATGAAATTCTTTCAAACGGTATATATCAGTAAAATAATCTACAACAGCTTGGTTAAGCACGCTGTTTGCAATCACAACATTTTTGTCATATTTATTTCTTTTAATAAAAGACTCCAAATACTCATATAATGTAACATAACGAGCCTCAATTTTTTCTTGTCCAAATGAATCTACCAATTCACTATAATCATAACTTTTTCTATTCGTCGGCATTGTATTTTCTTACCTCACACTCTTTAATTTCATCATACGCAGAAGAATTTAAGAAACGCTTATATCGTAACAAATCAATCTGTTCCATTTCATCTGTATAATTTGGAGCAGTATTTGGCAATATATTCTTTCGGATCTTGCCCTTATTTAATAAATCAAAAAAGCTGTTTGCTGCACTCATACTATTTTTCATATTTATCACCATTTTAAATTAAATTGTCAATGCTACCATCAAATTCACCCACCTGAAGTTCTTTCAACTTCAAGATTCTCTTTTCAACAGTGGATTTATTACTAGTAGCATCATTAGTATCTTTCTCTTTACCCATTGTAATCAAGGGAATATTTGTCATTTCACCTATATTTCCATATATTCTGCTACCCTTATGAACCTTTTCATACATCAAATTAACCATAGCCTCAGAAGCTATTGTTTGCTGGGCCAGACACTTGGATAAATATTTTAACTCATTTTTTAATTTTTTATTTTTATTTTTATACACAATATCATGTGTACATTCACTCCATGCTTCATCAAATATTGTACGTACCTGAATTTCTATATATTTTCCATCAATATTGACAAGATAATGTATACTATTGTATCCCTCATCTGATTCAATTAACTCATAGTAATCTCTACCGGTTTGTTCATAAAATGCTCTCTCTTGTCTATTTCTATAATAAATCTTCGGCTTTTCAGCAATAAACGGTGTTGACACAGATGAACAATAATCATCAATAAAATTTTTCACAAAAAATTCATCGCCTTTATAGAATTTTTCAAAAATCCATTTATGTACCTCAATCCATTGTTCACGATAACGCACAATAATCCTAAACCCAATTAAATCTGTTATTATTTTATAATAGTTATTTGCGTCAAGACATCTATACTTTTCCTTTTCATAATCATCAGAAATTTCTTGAGACAATTCCGCTTTCTTCCTTACAATTTTAGCCTTTAGACTTTCTTTTTCCTTTATCCTATACCTTGCTGAATGAATCTTGTCTTTTATCTTCTTATCTTTCAGGATTTCAAGCAATAGCCTCTGAGCTATTGCATCATAATTTTTGGAGTACTCATCATATGATATGTCTATATCCTGCAATATTTTCCACAAATCACTATCAATTTTTTCAGCTTTAGGATATAATTCTTCGATATGATTATTCTTAAGAAAAGTAGTTCTTTTATCTCTCTTTCGTGTTGCCATATCTTTTCTCCAATTATTGCAATATTTTACAATTTGAAACAAACTAGAACCAAATCAGAACCAAATACCTACAAGTCTTAAATACATTTCTTATATGTTTGCTATTATTGTTTTTATGCAAAACCCCACAACCCCTTGAAAAACAAAGGATTGCGGGGTTTTTTATAATATTTGGTTCTAAATCAAAGATTACTCGATAACTGTAGCAACACGGCCTGAACCTACTGTTCTACCACCTTCACGATACTTTAATCCCGTTTTATCTCATATTTTTTATGGTTTTCTCTCCAAAATACAGTGAAAAACAGCTGAATTGCACCACCTATTTTGATTTGCCTGATTTCTTGGCACCGTTTTGGCACCGGAGAATACTCAAACCGATTCTCTTCTGTAGATACTAGATACTTCTCTACCAACTTTATATTGCACCGGTAATTTTTAACTGTTATAATCGAAACATGGGTGCTACCATAACGGTAGGCGGTTAGTCCTTCTCCAGAGGGACTGTGACCCTCTGATTACATAGAAACCTGTAAAGGAATCCAGTGGAAAGGAGGGCTAAGCCAATAAGTATTGTGGACTTCATAGCAGTAGTGAGCTTCGGCTTAACCTGCTTTAGTATCGGATATACATTAGGCAAAGATAATCATAAACCACAAAAATAACCGCCCCAGCCTGCAAACTGAACGGTTATTTTTGTAATCAATAAGTATGTGGACTAACCGTCTATCGGTAGCACTCTTTTTCTATAATCATATTAGCACGCATCTGTGGAAATGTCAAAAATTTTCTTCTTTCTCAACTACATCTATTTCCATACATTTTTACAACCTATTTCAAGTGTTCCTCAAAAATTGATTCGAGTTCCTTATTCCCCCTCAAGAATTCATACTCTTTCTTATTTTCAATTTCCGAATACAATTCACGAACAAAATTTTTTCCAAGTCCCGAAAAAGCTTTTCCCTGTGCAGTATCTTCATACCTGTAATACAAAGGGGATTGTGTCATATTCCAAGGCTTCTGTGATTCACTTAATAATCGCTTAATTAACTGGATACATTTTTCTACATCTTTTCGATATCCAGCAATCAGCAGATATGGAACTGTGTTGCCATAATTCCATAGTCCAAACAATGATATCATGTGATCTGTAATCTCAGCAATTTTCTCTGCTTTATCATGATTTCCTGTCTCTTCTTCCATTTCTATTAACTTATACAAGTAGCTTTGGATATTGATAACTGCCTGTAGCAATTTCCCTTCTAAGAATAATGCAGCAGTATCTGTTCCTTCCTGATGTGCTAATACACTTGTTTTCATAATCGTTGCATCAATTACAGTATCAGGAATTTTTTTCAAAAGGGCATTTGCTTCTTCATATTTCTCCATTTGGACATATTTTGTTGCAAGTATAAAAACGCTTGAATTTCTCACTCTTTCATCCTGACTATCTGCTGTTCGTTCCAGCCACTCAATAATAGCTGTATTATATTCCATTCGTTCTTCGTCATTAAGATCTGACAAAGTCAAAGATCCGTTCAGAACGGTTGCGATCGTATATATTAATAAGTCGCAATGAGGATACTCCTGTATTTTACGAGATGCCATCTCGAAAGCCTCTGTAAAGCTGTCCAATGAAACTTCCGAAAGTTCATTCACAAATTGTCCAATCTCTTTTTCTGTCAATTCTTCATGAAACGAAAACAATTCATTCATATCAATTTTCAATAGTCGTGCCAAAGCTGGAAGTAATGAGATATCGGGATATGTATTTCCCTTTTCCCATTTATTTACCGCTGGAGTAGAAACACCCAGATAATTTGCCACCTGTTCTTGTGTTAATCCCGCAGTTTTTCGATAGTTTTTTATCTGCTCACCAATACGCATTGTTCACACCTCCTGTCCTTATTTCCATTATAGCGTTCCCAATACATGTTTACAATTGAGCCTTTGTTTACTTATTACTTTCTTTTTTTAACTTTCAATTAATTTTCTCTAATATTTATATCATCAGCAACAAACTGCCCACAAGTTTAAGAACGAGCTACTAACCCTCAAACGACAGTGTATTACATTGCATCAACTAAACCAACCTTGTTATCCTGAATCACCACTCCTTCATCTTCGCTTCATGCCTATTTTTCATAATTTGCAACTGGTATATAATGACAGGGATTAGAAAAATCACAGCAACTATGCCTAAAATAACAGACCGATTTACAGTAGCAAATACCGCGAGCATAAGCATTAATAAAAGCCAGGGATTTCGCAAATTACTGTAATAATTTGCCCTATCTTCATAGGACGTATGAAGGTCAAAAGGTTTTCCATCATTTTCTTTTTCTACAATCAGCAATTCCCTGTTAAATGTTGTAGTGTTTGTTGCAACACGACCGCCAATTTCAGCCCACGGACGCCAGCGAACTTTACCAACAGAATAATTAAGATTGATATTTTTATAGAATACGGAATATCCCATTTCTTCCAAGAAATCATGGTAATCTTCAGCATTAGCTTTTGATTTTTGTCCTATAAACTCCACGCAATATTGAACTTGACCTGGCTTACATTTTTCAAATTCATAGAGTAATTTTCCCGTTCGAATAAGGCGATAACCTTTTTCAGCCATCTTATTCAGCCAGTTTTTCTGTACCGTTAATAGCCCACCAAAAAAACGATAACACTTTTTGCTCATAGTGTACCTCCTACAATTCCGCTTGCAATACCTACAAGTTCACGAAGTCTGATAAGTTCTTTTTCAGCTATCTCCTTTCCTTTTACAGTGATAAGATACTCTTTTTTTCTACCTTCACTATCTCCGAAAAGCTCAATCCATCCCTTTTCCAGCATTGAATTTAATGCACCATATAAAGTGCCTGCTCCCAATGAAAGCCGCCCACCTGTTTTTTCTTCAATGAACTGCATGACAGCATATCCGTGTTTAGGTGAATAGAGTGAAAGCAAAATATAGAATGTCACTTCTGTGAGTGCACCACTTTTCACATTATCCCTCATGGCATTCCCTCCTTATTACGGTTACTGTAATAACTATATCAGTAACCGTAATAAAAATCAAGAGATGTGAAATAAATCTTAATAAGCCGGATAGTATTATGCTTTTCCTGTTCAGTCCTTTACAAACAATACTTATATATAAAGTATTTCTTTCAACACCATTTCTTCTGCACTAGCTTTTATATTATTCATCAGTCTAACCCACTTCGTCCGATTCTGTACCTTTAATTCTTCAGTTACGCCCTGTTTTTCTGCCATCTGTTCCATAAGCATTTCCACCTGCTCTCTGCTCTCCTGATCAATTTGATTCAGGTGTTCCGTCAGCTTTCCAGTCAACAACAAATATTGATATTTTGCTAATCTGTGTTCCTTCAGAAACTGTTTCCTCAGCATTCCATATTTCCCATATATCGGTTCTTCTTCATTCAATACCAAATCCGGCAAATAATAATCTCCATGCAAAGTATAGCTTAATCCGTTCTTTTCATCATAAATGTGTGTTTCCATAATCTTATCTCTCCATTTCTCTGTTTTTTGATTTAGTTTTCTTACGCTGCTGATTCTCCATCTCGCTTTTTTTCATTCCCCATGCCAATCTTTCATGAATATTTCCCTTCGGCATTTGTTCCATCCGTCGCTTTTCTTCCAGGACTTTCTCGTTTTGAATATCCTGCTGTACTGCTGTATCTACAGTTTCTATTCCAAGAACACGCACAACACGATCATACCTATCAGAAACACCTTGTAATATATCTTTTTCTTCTGACAATTTCTGATTATCTTTACGTATATCATCCAGTTCTCTCTGAATAGCATTATATTTTTGTTTCATCTTTTGATATTTTCTCTTCCAACCTTCCACCTCTTTCGTAAGTTCTTTAACCTGAGCCGCCATTACAGCAACCTTATTCTTTATTTGAAGAAACAGTGGTTTAATTTTTTTATCTCGATAGGTTACTGCCCGTTCTAGCGTGCCCGCCTCCGGCAGTAACATTTTAACCGTTCCATATTCTTTGATTTCTTTGCTCACACTATCCATAATCGGTTGTAGCTGTTCTCTGCGATCTTCCAGGCTTTTTAGTTCTTTTTCTGCGCTCCCTGCCTTTTGTTCTGCTTCTTGCTTCGCCTTGATTGCCTGTTCCTTATCGTCTTTTAAATTCTGGATATCTGCTCTGGATTCTGCAATTTGTGCTGTTAATTCTTCTTTTTCAGCAGTTAGATGCTCTTTCTCCTGCTCCAATTCCTGTACTTCCTTTTTCCGTTCTTTTTTCTTGAAGTTATAGACATCCAGATGTTCCTCATGAGTACCTTTCTGTTCCCATTCAATTCCATACTGCTTTGCAGTCTCTGCCAGAACTTCTTTTTCATGATTTATCCACTGATTCAGTTCCGTATCATGCTTATTTCCACCTTGAAATCCAAGACTTTTTAAAGCCTGTTTCAGTGAAACTCTGGTATCCATTCCTTTTCCTTTCCAGTCCGTCACATAAGGAATAAAATCAATATGGAGATGTGGAGTAGCCTCATCCTGATGCAGATAGCAACTAAATACCCGAAGTGTCGGATTCCGTTTCTGGAAATCTTTTACATACTCATCCAGTACGTTTACAGCCAGATCTCCTGCTTCTGTTCCAACAGCCATATCTTCTCGGTTTCCAATCTGGAAAATCACTTCATGGAACAACTTTTCCTGTTTTCCTTGGCGAATCTTTTCATAATAATTTGTAATCTGCCGATCTTTTCTTTTCCCGACATTATACCGTTCTACAGCTTCATCAAACAGCTCTTTATAGACTTCTTTCAGATTCTCATTCCGGTAACAAATATTTAATTGCACTCTGTCTGGATCAACATTTTCTGCTATAAAATCTCGTCTGTTATGAGCCAGAGACCCTGTCCCGATCATACCACTGATTGTTCGTTTCATCGTCATATTCCTCACCCCGCTTTCTAAAACCAGTGCCAGACATGGCACATAAATTTGTATCTTTGCCAGCTATAGTATAAAAAGAAATATTCGCCGGATACGGCGGTTTTGTTACTTTTGTCAAAAGTAACGCAAAAGCACTTTCGACAGCCGTACCGTCCATCAAAAGTACCCTTGCGCCCTCCGGGGGTACAGAGACCTTTACTCCGGTATCCTTGCCCGAATATATTCCAAATCACCACAATACGGTGTCCCTACAAGATACCATTCTCTTGCAGGATTCATTTCCATTCTGGTCTGAACCCATTCATCATCAAGCAACACTTCCAGGCATTCTCCACAGTGAAATCCTGTATCAATCCATAGATCTGATGATAATAATCCATATCTTTTGTTATAACTGTTATATCCTAATCTTCCTTCTCTCATTGTGCCAATCTCCTTTCATCTACCGTTTCCGCAGGGGTGCCCTGAATCAGGGCTCCCTTTTGAAAATTCTCTTCTACGCCAGTCAACTCCCGACTACACCTTACCAACATTCTCCTTGTCTGCTATCTACAGGTGCGTGACACGCTCCTGTAATAAAGTGTTCAGAAAGAACCTTTACCATCGAAAGTTCTCCGGTATTTCCCGTCTGTCCAGATATTCCTGCCGGAACTTTTCTCTTTCTTCTTCCGTTGGTGCTGTTTTGGATTTGCTGTATACTTCACGATTCACCATTGCATCCAGTTTTTTCTCCAATCCCAACCGTATTATTTCTTCACCATCGTAGTTATCCATCAAAAAATATTGCAAGAGCTGAAAGAATAACTCGTATGGAATCTGTACACTTTTATTTTGCATCTGTTCTCCTTTCAAGGTAGCAAGATCCCCTCTTCTTAAGAAATGGTAATCTTGCCATCTTCCATTTTTATTCTGGCAACATCCAATACCATTGCTTTCCACGTTTTACGGAATCAATTTCAAGTTCCCGTTTGGCGTTCCATAGCGTTTTACTTTTGATTCCTCTGGCTTCTGCTTCTTCTGCAATTTTCTTCTGAGTCATTCCTCCATTTGCCAGTATCTCAAGGAGAAATTCTTTTGCTTTCCGACTTTTCTGTCCTCTTCCGTCTCCATTAAGAAGTTCATCGGCACTGATATCATATTCTCCAATCCATTCAAACCCATTATTCTTATCCAGTCTGAATGCAATGGACGTTCCTTCCGGTGCAAGAGAACTCTTCGTATGACATACCACTCTTACTTCCGGTTCATCTTTCACTCGCCCGACAATCAGAACACTTCTTGCAGCAGCCTGAAAATCAATGGAGCCAAGTCCTCGATAAGAAGATTTGCCGTTGCTGTTTTTGTTCATATGACCGATTAAAATAACTGCACAGTGATATTTTTCTGACAGCACTGCGATACGCTTCATCAGTGGTCTGATCTCATTTGCCCTGTGCATATCTACGTCCGCTCCCAGAAAGCCCTGTATCGGATCAAGAACAACCATTTTTGCTTTTGTCTGCACGATTGCTTCTTCCAATCTGACATCTGCCATTGTCAGTGGCTGGTCACTGTCATCAATCACCAGCACCTTTGAACAATCTGCACCTGCAGCAAGTAATCTGGGTTTGATAGTATCTCCAAGTCCATCTTCTGCTGTCTGATAGATTACATTTACAGGTGACACAGAAGACTGTTCCTGCATATTATCTTCAGCATCTAAATCTTCATTCTCACTATCGACTTCATCACTTCGTTTTTCTTTTGTTTTCGTTTTATCAGTAACAGGAAGAATCGGCTCTCCTCTGGTCAGTTTTGCAATAATCTGAAGTACCATCGTTGTCTTGCCTTCTCCTGGATCTCCCTGTATAATGGTCACTTTTCCATAAGGAATAAACGGATAAAGCAGCCATTCTACCTGTTCCACCTCTACTGAATCCATATTGATCAGTTTCAGTTTTGGTTCTATTCTACAATTCTCAATTTTATTTTTTTCATTCATATTCATTCCATCATCTCCTCTTGCCCTTCCGGGCAAGTCTCTGATGAACAGATATTCGGGAATTGTCGTATTTCCCGATTCGTGATATACTGAATCTGCCAAGATGGTATATCAGTGAATCTGATTATCAGAGAACTTGCTCAGATTATTTATCTGGGCTTTTTCTTTTGCCTTTTCAACATTCATCTCTTTCTTCTCCCAATCCGGTAACAGCATTTCCATTTTCATTATCCAGAAGATTTGCAATCTTTCTCTGCTGATTTGGATAAAGATGTCCATAAGTGTTCAATGTGATACGAATATCTTTATGACCTAATCTGTCCCGAATCAATAACGGTTCCACACCTTTCTCAATAAGATAAGCCACATGGCTGTGCCTGATATCATGCACTCGAATTTTCTTCACTCCTGCCAGCTCAATCTGCCGTTTCATCTTATGCTGTACCGCTTCCTGAACAACCGGAAATAATCTTTCTGTATCCGGCATTCCGTAATGACCATCTACAAATTCCTTAATTTCCTCTTTCAGAAATTCCGGAATTTCGATTGTCCGAAAGGACTGTTTTGTTTTCGGTTCTGTGATAATATCCTGCATTCCTGTCCGGTAATAAGTCTTATTGATACTAAGCTGATTCTTTTCAAAATTGATATCAGCTTTTGTAATCGCAAGCAGCTCCCCGATCCTGCATCCAGTCCAGAACAACATCTCAAACATAAGATAATATCTTGTTCCCGGCTCCATTGTCTGTATAAACTGTTTGTACTCGTCCAGTGTCCAGAAGTTCAAACTTCTCGAATCTGAATTTCCCATTCGTTTCACTTTCTTGCATGGATTAACCGGCAGATCATAGATTTTAGCTGCATGTGTAAACAGACTGGTCAACTGATTCTGTATCATTCTCAAATAAGAATCTGAATATCCTTTCTTCTGTATTTCATTCTGCCACTGAATAATCTGCGAAGCCTTGATCTCACTCATCATCTGATTTCCAAAATATGGAACTATATGCTGTTGCATCATATATCTTTTATTTTTGATTGTTCGATCTTTCAGATCATTTTGTTTGTCTGAAAAATAAATCTCAATAAAATCGCTCAGCTTCATATCCATACTTCGCTCATTGCTCAACTTTTTGCTTCGTTCAAACTCCAATGCTTCTCGCTTTGTTTCAAATCCACGCTTTCTGCGTTTTTTCTTCTCACCCATGACATTTGTCTCAAACCACTGGGCTGTCCATTTTTTTGTGTCTTTTTCTCTGTAAGCCATATTGATCCTCCCTAATTTCCTGCTATTTCATAGCCATACATCTTTTTTGCCCAAAACGCCTTTGGTATTCTTCCAGCCATCGTAATATATCCCTGTGCAGATAGTTCTTTATTCATAGCTTTCACCAGTTTATAGGCATGAGATTTTGAGCAGTTTAATTCCTGTGCCACTTCATCAGCACTCATCATATAATTGTAACTTGCCATATTGACTCCTCCTTTCCTCTACAGATATAGAATACGTTTAATGTATTTCTGCATCTGTACGATTTTCGTAAATTGATAATATCATGTATTTCAATCGTTGTCAATATTTCGTAAATACATTTTTACGAACTTCGTACATTATTTTTTCTTTATTTTATTCCACGTCTGTGCTATGATATTTTATAGATTTATGTTTTTCGTAATTTTCTAATATATGAAAAAGGAGGATTCTATGGGTGACGGTAAAAATTTAAAGAAATATCTTGATGAAAAAGGCACAAATGTCCGCAAAATTGCAAAGGCAACCGGAATCAGTGCTACAACCTTATATTCAATTATTCAAAAAGATTCCAATATTCGATTTGATTTTGCATTAAGACTTGCGAATGAATTGCAAATTGATGTGAATGAGATATGTTCTGCCAGTCCATTTTCTGGCACAATTAAGGAAGAAGAGATTTATCCTACACTTCCAGACGGTTTGAACGGAGCATTAGACGCAAGTCGTGTAAAGACTTACTTAAAAAATTCTATGTATCCGCTGATGTACCTTTTCGGTAAGAACAGTATGCCTGATGTAGATAATCTGCTTACATCGTTCTATCAGCTTGATGATGAATCCAGACAGGAAGTTGTGGAAACTATCCGTCTGAAACTACAATATCATCGTGATCCGGAACGTGCTGAACAGATCAAACAGATCAAAGGCTGGTAAAAAATTACTCCTGTGAATAGCAAACATTCGCAGGAGTTTCTTTTTGGCACCGTTTTGGCACCGCTGGTCTTATTTTTCAAATATAAATTTATCTGTATTTCATCTTGCTGATAAATGTTTCGCTATTGCAAATCTGATAAATTTACGAATAATTCTTTTCTTAGAGTACAGAAAAACCCCAGAAACACAAGGTTTCTGGGGTATCTTACGTTTGGACACAGAGTGTACTCCTGACACTCAATTTATATCAAGTTATAATTACTCGATGATTGTAGCAACACGACCTGAACCTACAGTACGGCCACCTTCACGGATAGCGAATGTAAGACCCTGCTCCATAGCGATTGGGTGGATGAGCTCGATTGTCATCTCTACGTTATCGCCAGGCATGCACATCTCTGTACCAGCTGGAAGCTCGCAAACACCTGTTACGTCAGTTGTTCTGAAATAGAACTGTGGACGATAGTTGTTGAAGAATGGAGTATGACGTCCACCCTCGTCCTTAGTAAGAACGTAAACCTGAGCTGTAAATTTCTTATGGCATGTTACTGTACCCGGTTTAGCAAGAACCTGTCCACGTACGATCTGGTCACGGTTGATACCACGAAGGAGTGCACCGATGTTATCACCAGCCATAGCTTCATCAAGCTGCTTTCTGAACATCTCGATACCAGTAACAACTGTCTTCTGAACATCATCCTTAACACCAAGGATTTCAAGTTCATCATTGAGGTGAAGTGTACCTCTCTCAACTCTACCTGTAGCAACAGTACCACGACCTGTGATTGTGAATACGTCCTCTACTGGCATAAGGAAAGGCTTATCTGTATCTCTGACTGGGTCAGGAATATACTCATCAACTGTGTGCATAAGCTCAAGAATCTTGTCGCCCCACTCGCTGTAAGGATCTTCAAGAGCCTTAAGAGCTGAACCCTTAATGATTGGGCATCCTGTGAAGCCATACTCTTCAAGCTGCTCTGTAACTTCCATCTCTACGAGTTCGATAAGTTCTTCATCATCAACCATATCGCACTTGTTAAGGAATACTACGATATAAGGAACGCCTACCTGACGAGCAAGAAGGATGTGCTCCTTTGTCTGAGCCATAACACCATCGGTAGCAGCAACAACGAGGATAGCACCATCCATCTGTGCAGCACCTGTGATCATGTTCTTTACATAATCGGCATGGCCTGGGCAGTCAACGTGTGCGTAATGTCTCTTCTCTGTCTCATACTCAACGTGAGCAGTAGAAATTGTGATTCCTCTTTCTCTCTCTTCTGGAGCCTTATCGATATTTTCGAATGCAACAGCTTCACCTGTTCCAAGTCTAGCGTTAAGAGTCTTGGTAATAGCCGCTGTAAGAGTTGTTTTACCATGGTCAACATGTCCGATTGTACCAATGTTACAATGTGGTTTAGTTCTTTCAAATTTAGCTTTAGCCATTTTTAAAAAATCCTCCTTAAATTTTCCCTCTTCCGGGTTGTCTTTTTAAATTAGCTTTAATAATTATATTTCATATCCGAAATATTTTCAATATTTATTTTGCTTTTGCAGCAATAACTTTATCCTGTACGTTCTTTGGTACCTGCTCATATCTCTCGAAGAACATTGAGTAGTTACCACGGCCCTGTGTGGATGAACGAAGTTCTGTTGAGTAACCGAACATCTCTGCAAGCGGAACAAGTGCTTTAACCATCTTACCGCCACCGATGTCTTCCATACCCTGAACCTGTCCACGCTTAGCGTTAAGGCTTCCGATTACATCGCCCATGTATTCCTCAGGCATTGTAACTTCAACTTTCATGATAGGCTCAAGAAGTACCGGGCTTCCCTTCTGCATAGCTTCCTTAAATGCCATAGAACCAGCAATGTGGAATGCCATTTCAGATGAATCGACTTCATGGTAAGAACCATCATATACGTTAGCTGATACACCAAGTACAGGGAATCCTGCAAGGATACCGGCCTTAGTAGCCTCTTCGATACCTTCGCCTACAGCCGGGATATATTCCTTAGGAATAGCACCACCAACTACAGTTGATACGAACTTGAATGTCTCTTCACCGTTCGGATCCATCGGCTCGAATTTAACTTTACAGTGTCCGTACTGTCCACGTCCACCTGACTGCTTAGCATACTTGCTGTCTACATCAACAGGCTTTGTAATAGTCTCTTTGTATGCAACCTGAGGAGCACCAACGTTAGCCTCAACCTTGAATTCACGAAGAAGACGGTCAACGATAACTTCGAGGTGTAACTCACCCATACCTGCAATGATTGTCTGTCCTGTCTCCTGATCAGTGTGAGCTTTGAATGTAGGATCTTCTTCAGCAAGCTTTGCTAAAGCTTCACCCATCTTACCCTGATCGTTCTTTGTCTTAGGCTCAATAGCGAGCTCGATAACAGGCTCTGGGAATTCCATAGACTCAAGGATTACCGGATGCTGCTCATCGCAGATTGTATCACCTGTTGTAGTGAACTTGAAACCTACAGCGGCTGCGATATCACCTGAGTATACTTTCTCAATTTCTGTACGCTTATTGGCATGCATCTGCACGATACGTCCAATACGCTCTTTCTTATCTTTAGATGCATTCAATACATATGAACCGGAGTTACATGTACCTGAGTAAACTCTGAAGAATGCAAGCTTACCAACGAATGGGTCAGCCATAATCTTGAATGCTAATGCTGCGAATGGTTCGTCATCAGAAGATGGTCTTGTTACTTCGTTACCTTCTAAGTCAACACCTGTGATGTCAGGGACATCTGTAGGAGCCGGCATATACTCGATAACGCCGTCAAGAAGCTTCTGTACACCTTTGTTCTTATATGCAGAACCGCAGAATACAGGAACAGCTTCACTGGCAATTGTTCCCTTACGAAGAACTGCCTTTAACTGCTCTTTGGAAGGAGTTTCGCCCTCAAGATACATCATCATTAAATCATCATCTAATTCGCAGATTTTCTCAACGAGGTTCTCTCTCCATTTGTCTGCAAGGTCTTTAAGATCATCAGGGATTGATGTAATCTCGATGTCCTCGCCCTTGTCGTCTTTATAATAGTAAGCATCCATTTCAAACAGATCGATTAAGCCTTTGAAATCATCTTCCTTACCGATTGGGATCTGTACAGGAATTGCATTCTTGCCTAAACGGTCAATAATTGTCTGAACTGAATAGAAAAAGTCTGCACCCATTTTATCCATCTTGTTGATGAATGCCATACGAGGTACATTGTAGGTATCAGCCTGACGCCATACGTTCTCGGACTGTGGCTCAACACCTGCCTTAGCATCAAATACACCTACTGCACCATCAAGTACTCTGAGTGAACGCTCAACTTCTACAGTGAAGTCTACGTGGCCCGGAGTATCAATGATGTTGATACGATGCTCTAATGCGCCCGGCATTGGTTTGTGATGATCCTCTAATGTCCAATGACATGTAGTAGCGGCTGATGTGATTGTGATACCTCTTTCCTGCTCCTGTTCCATCCAGTCCATGGTAGCAGTACCTTCATGAGTATCACCAATCTTATAGTTAACACCAGTATAATACAGGATACGTTCTGTCAATGTAGTCTTACCTGCATCGATATGAGCCATAATACCTATATTTCTGGTTCTCTCTAACGGATATTCTCTTCCAGCCAAGGTTTTATCCTCCTTCATTTAATAAAAATGCTTTAGGCTGCCATGTGCCATGGCTCACGACAGTAAAAAACAATGATATATACGAGATTAGAATCTGTAATGTGCGAAAGCCTTGTTTGCTTCTGCCATCTTGTGCATATCTTCTTTTCTCTTGACAGATGCACCTGTATTGTTAGATGCGTCAAGAATCTCGTTTGCGAGTCTTTCTTCCATAGTCTTCTCGCCTCTTGCACGTGAAAAAGCTGTTAACCAACGAAGTCCGAGAGCCTGTCTTCTGTCAGCTCTTACTTCGATAGGTACCTGATAAGTAGCACCGCCGATACGTCTTGCCTTAACTTCAAGTACAGGCATTACGTTATTCATAGCTTCCTCGAATACCTCGAGTGCCGGCTTACCAGCCTTCTCTTCCACTCTTGTGAATGCTCCGTATACTATTTTCTGAGCTGTAGACTTCTTACCATCTAACATAATATTGTTGATGAGTTTGGTAACAACCTTGCTGTTGTATAACGGATCTGCTAATACATCTCTCTTCTGAGTATGTCCTTTACGTGGCACGGGTCTTCCCTCCTTAACATAATAATTAATTCATAGGTACTCACATGTGTCTGATGTGTTCGCGCGCGGTATATTTTAACCCTGCAACCTACAGGAAAAATATTTACACGGCACTATACTGACTTAAATGCGAATATTATTTTGCGTCTTTCGGTCTCTTTGCGCCGTATTTTGAACGCGCCTGTCTTCTCTTAGCAACTCCTGCCGTATCAAGTGTTCCTCTAACGATGTGGTATCTGGTACCAGGTAAATCCTTTACCCTTCCACCTCTTACAAGTACAACACTATGCTCCTGAAGGTTATGTCCTTCACCTGGGATATAGCTTGTTACTTCGATTCCATTAGAAAGACGAACTCTGGCGATTTTTCTAAGAGCTGAGTTAGGTTTCTTAGGTGTCTTAGTCTTAACAGCTGTACAAACACCTCTCTTCTGCGGTGATGCAGAATCGATAGCTTTCTTCTGAAGAGAGTTATAGCTCTTCTGAAGAGCAGGTGCTGTAGACTTCTTAACAGATGTCTGTCTACCCTTTCTTACTAACTGGTTAAATGTAGGCATTCTTTTTTCACCTCCTGTAAATAAATTTCCTTGGTTGCGAATCTGATTATTCAAATTCTCGTTCTTGCACGCAAAATAAGCATATTACAATGCGCGCAACTAATATTATATCTATGACATTTTCAATTGTCAACATATTAATTTGAAAAGAGGCTATTTTTTTATCAAATGTTTTATTTCGCTCAAAAGCCGCTCTCTATACTTTAATCTGCGGTCGTCATCATCCATTATTTCTCCCCGGTCATCCGCAATATAATCTTCTGCTTTGGATATATCTATTCTGAATTCCGGCTGTACCGGCTTTGCCGATTTAAAATAATAGTGAAAATCTCTGCCATGCAATGCACCACTGTACAAATCCCCGACAAAAAGGCTCTGTGACAATGCATATTCCCTCTCGCGTGTTCCTCCGAGTACTTTCGGCAGATTTGCGTCCGTTCCCGTATAATCATATTTTATCCCCGCAAGCGCACACATCATCGCAGCATAATCCGCACTTTCAACCACTTCATCGCATACGCCCCTGATACCGCCGGTTCCTCTTATCATCATCGGTACATTCATTCTCTGCCACGACACAAACGGCTCACCGTTATCTACCATAAACGCCGCACCGTGATCTGAGAATAAAGATATGACTATTTCATCATCGCTGTAATTATCTTCAATATACTTAAACAACCTTCCCAGATGAAAATCAAATTCCCTGAGTTCCTGTTCAAAAATATATTTTCTGTTCTCGCTGTATGTCTGCTTAACAGTTGTTTTGACATCATTATCAAACATTCTGCACTCAAGAGGCATCTGCGCCTGCACACCTATCGAACGCATAAATCCCCCGGAAATATCATGGAGATCAACAAAATCGACCCACAGATACTGGTCATCTCCGGAAAATGTACGCATATGTTCAATAACATCCGTGACAACATCCTTGGCTGTATATCCCTGGCTTATATATTGATACAGGAATCTGTCGATTCCACGGTTATACCCGCTTACCGGAGTTACCGCATCGTTGCCTCCTATTTTAGCCGTAACATATCCTTCATCATGAAAATATTCAGCAAGGACTTTCTCATCCTTCATAAAATCAATGAGATATTTCTCATCCAGATTCATATGCTTTGATGAATGTTTACCGGTCCAATAAGTTGCAATTGAAGGAAGTGTCCATTCGGAACCGCTGTAAAAATTATCAAACACAATTCCTTTTTCAAAAAATGCAGCCGTTTCCGGCATAAGTTTATCAAGTCCTTTTTCCTTGATGATCCTGTAATTAAAGCTATCCGCAAAGATGCTCATAACAAGGCGCTTACGTCTGCCGTTACTGTTGTTAAGTGGAATCGGCTTGGCAAAAACGGCTTCCGACGCAGCCACAAACGTTGTCGGTTTGTCAACCGGTATATAACTGTACTTAAGATATGCCGGCTCCATATATGTTGTTTTGCTTATATCTGCCGCATCTGCAATCGCACCGTTTTCCCCGTCCATCCTGTAGTTAATACAGACCGGCATAAGTGATTTTTCGGAAATATCCGCTTTGTATACATTACTGACCTTAGCAAGCGGAAATAATTCACATTTGGCTCTGTACGCATCACGATTGCAATCCTTATTATAATACGATTCATACCATCTGCTTGTAGAAGCGACATAATTTATACGCCCGTCACAGCCATGCATAAACTGGCCGACAATCGGTGTATTGGCTGATTTATATGGATTACGTTCCGAATATACCTCCAGTTCTTTGATAGCTGCATATTTTTCGCTAAGTTCTTCATCATTCGCCGCAATTGCTTCCAGTTCCTCTATCTGTGTCTTAACCAGATCATTGTCAACAACATAATTTTTATAATATTCCTGCAGATAATGCACTCTCAGCAGATATTTGTATGCCTCATCATACTTTTCGAGCTGCCAGGCTGCGCTGGCAAGATTATAACATGAGTCTATGCTGAACGGATTTATATCCACAGCCTCGCAGGACACATCATATGCCTTATCATATTTACCAATTCCGGTGTAATAGTATGACAGATATGAAAAAGTATCATAATCATATTTCTGACTGCGATATTCCTGTATCAGCCTGTATGCACTTTCATAATCTCCATTCATCAGTGTTTTTTCTATTTCTTTATTCATATAAACCTCAATAGCACAAAATGCCCCTATGTATTATGCATAGGGGCATTAAATTTATTCCTGTGTATCCTCTGAACTGTCTTTTGCTACATCTTCTGTTATCTCAACTACATCCTGATCTGTTGCAGCATCTGCTGTATCAGTTGTCTCGTCAGCATTATCTGCTGATTCTTCAACATCTTCATCAAACGTCACTTCATCCTCAAGACTGTAATCGCTGTCAAGTGTTACTGAACGGTATCTCTTCATACCTGTACCTGCCGGTATAAGCTTACCGATAAGCACGTTCTCTTTAAGACCGATAAGTGGGTCAACCTTACCGTTAATGGCTGCCTCAGTGAGTACCTTTGTGGTCTCCTGGAATGATGCAGCTGAAAGGAATGAGTTCGTAGCAAGGGCTGCCTTGGTAATACCAAGCATAATCTGTGTTCCCTCTGCCGGTTCTTTTCCTGCTTCGATAAGTTTCTCATTTTTCTCGTTGAAATCAAGTACATCAACAGTGATTCCCGGAAGATACTCTGAATCGCCAGGGTTATCTACCTTAATCTTCTTGAGCATCTGTCTTACGATAACTTCAATATGCTTATCATTAATCTCAACACCCTGAAGTCTGTAAACTCGCTGAACCTCACGAAGCATATAATCCTGTGCTGCCCTTACGCCCTTAATTTTAAGGATGTCATGAGGGTTAACACTACCTTCTGTAAGTTCATCGCCTGCTTCAAGCACTGCTCCATCCATAATCTTGATTCTGGAGCCGTATGGTATAAGATAATTCTTTGAATTGCCGTCAACATCAGTGATAACAACTTCACGTTTCTTCTTATTATCCACTATTCTGGCAACACCACCGAACTCAGCGATAATCGCAAGTCCCTTTGGCTTTCTTGCCTCAAAAAGTTCCTCGACTCTAGGAAGACCCTGTGTGATATCATCACCGGCAACACCACCGGCATGGAATGTACGCATGGTAAGCTGTGTACCAGGCTCACCGATTGACTGTGCTGCGATGATTCCGACTGCTTCACCTACCTGTACCTGCTGTCCCGTTGCCATATTTGCGCCATAGCACTTAGCACATACACCAAGGTGGCATTTACAAGTGAGGACTGTTCTTATCTTAACCTTCTTAAGTCCAAGGTTCTTAATAATCTCCGCTCTCTTAGGAGTAATCATATGATTTCTCTTGATGAGAACTTCACCTGATTCAGGATCCACAATATCCTCTGCAAGATATCTTCCTGTAATTCTGTCCTTAAGTCCTTCAATCTCTTCCTTGCCATCCATGAAAGCTTCTACTTCCATACCAGGAATTTCTTTACCTTCGGAGCAATCCATCTCACGGATGATAAGTTCCTGTGAAACGTCTACAAGACGTCTTGTAAGGTAACCTGAATCGGCAGTTCTTAACGCCGTATCGGAAAGTCCTTTTCTGGCACCGTGTGCGGAGATGAAGTACTCGAGTACGTCAAGACCCTCACGGAAGTTTGACTTAATAGGAAGTTCGATTGTACGTCCCGATGTATCCGCCATAAGTCCACGCATACCGGCAAGCTGTTTAATCTGCTGGTTAGAACCACGGGCACCGGAATCGGCCATCATAAAGATGTTGTTATACTTATCAAGTCCTGAAATAAGTGCCTTGGTAAGTTCTGCATCGGTCTTGAACCATGTATCAACAACTTCCTTATATCTCTCTTCTTCAGTGATGAAACCACGTCTGAAGTTCTTGGTAATCTTCTCTACAGTTTCCTCGGCATCTGCAATCATCTGCTGCTTCTGTGCCGGAACTGTCATATCTGAAATGGAAACCGTCATTGCGGCTCTTGTAGAATACTTGTAACCCATTGCCTTGATGCCATCAAGAACTTCTGCTGTCTTGGTTGCGCCATGAACATTGATTACTTTCTCAAGAATCTGCTTGAGTCCCTTCTTGCCGACATGGAAATCAATTTCATATTTAAGTGCAGTTTCCGGATTGGTTCTGTCCACGAATCCGAGATCCTGCGGGATTATTTCGTTAAAAATAAGTCTTCCGAGCGTTGTTCTTACATCGCCTTCAATTCTGGTTCCATCCTCAAGTTCTGTACTTCTGTGTACATAAACTGCCTGATGGAGTGAGATCTGCTTATTTTCATAAGCAAGCAATGCCTGATTAATGCTTGAGAAATAATGTCCGAACAAATCTCTTGGTGTACAAAGTACATTACGGTTTCCATCCGTCACATCCTCAAAATGAATCATATCATCCATTCCGAGCTTATTATCCATTATTTCCTTCTTGATAACTTCAAGATCTGTATACACTGTATCGGATACAGCTTCTGCGCCTTCCTCATTCTTGTGGTTCGCAAGTTTCTCCATTGTCAGATAATAGATACCAAGTACCATATCCTGTGAAGGAACCGCTACCGGACCACCGTCTGACGGTTTAAGAAGGTTATTAGGTGAGAGCAGAAGGAATCTGCACTCTGCCTGTGCCTCTACCGAAAGCGGAAGGTGTACAGCCATCTGGTCACCGTCGAAATCGGCGTTGAAAGCCGTACATACAAGCGGATGAAGCTTGATTGCCTTACCCTCTACAAGAATCGGTTCAAACGCCTGAATACCGAGTCTGTGGAGTGTCGGAGCACGGTTAAGCATAACCGGATGCTCTTTAATAACATCCTCTAACACATCCCATACTTCTGTCTCAAGACGTTCAACCATCTTCTTGGCATTCTTTATGTTATGTGCCGTACCGTTTGTAACAAGTTCTTTCATAACAAACGGTTTAAAAAGTTCTATTGCCATCTCCTTAGGGAGACCGCACTGATATATCTTAAGTTCAGGTCCTACAACGATAACCGAACGTCCTGAATAGTCAACACGCTTACCGAGGAGGTTCTGACGGAAACGTCCCTGCTTACCTTTAAGCATATCTGAAAGAGATTTAAGTGCACGGTTACCAGGTCCGGTTACCGGTCTTCCTCTTCTTCCGTTATCGATAAGAGCATCTACCGCTTCCTGAAGCATTCTCTTCTCGTTACGGACAATTATCTCAGGAGCTCCTAACTCCATAAGTCTTGCAAGACGGTTATTTCTGTTAATTATTCTTCTGTAAAGATCATTAAGATCCGATGTTGCAAATCTTCCGCCATCGAGCTGTACCATAGGCCTTAAATCAGGTGGGATTACCGGTACTACGTCAAGTATCATCCATTCCGGTTTATTTCCTGATTCCCTGAAGGCTTCTACAACTTCAAGTCTCTTGATGATTCTTGCTTTCTTCTGTCCTGAAGCTTCCTTAAGTTCAGCCTTCAATGTCTCTGAATCCTTATCAAGGTCTATTCTCTGGAGAAGTTCCTTGATGGACTCTGCGCCCATTCCTGCTCTGAATCTGTTGCCCCACTTCTCAACAGCATCAGCATATTCTTTTTCGGAAAGAACCTGCTTCTCTGAGAGATCTGTCTCGCCTGCATCAAGTACTATATATGATGCAAAGTAAAGAACTTTTTCAAGGGTTCTTGGAGATATATCAAGAATAAGTCCCATTCTGCTCGGGATTCCCTTGAAATACCATATATGTGATACCGGAGCGGCAAGCTTGATATGACCCATACGTTCTCTTCGAACGCTGGCCTTTGTTACTTCAACGCCGCATCGGTCGCAGACAACACCTTTATAGCGGATTTTCTTGTATTTACCACAGTGGCATTCCCAGTCTTTACTAGGTCCGAAAATCTTTTCGCAGAACAGACCGTCGCGTTCAGGCTTAAGAGTTCTGTAGTTAATTGTCTCCGGCTTAAGCACCTCACCGTAAGACCATTCAAGAATTTTCTCAGGGGATGCAAGCCCAATCTTTATTGAGTCGAATGTCATCGGCTGGTATGTTTCATTATTGTTATTCTCAGGCATTTCGTAGCTCCCTCCTATTCGTCAAAATCAGCATCTGAATAATCATCAGCTGCATCATCGAAATCTTCGTCTTCGTCATCATCAACAGACTCAAACTCACCATCAACAATTTCCTGCTTCTGGTATCCGAAATCTCCGAAAGGTTCTTCATATCCATATGCTTCTTTATCGTTTTCAAATGCGAAATCCGAATCAGATTCTGCATATCCGATTTTCTCTTTGATATCAACTTCTTCGCCGTTCTCATCAAGTACAGTGACATCAAGTGCAAGTGATCTGAGTTCCTCAAGAAGTACCTTGAATGATTCAGGAATTCCCGGTTCAGGAATGTTATCACCTTTGATAATCGCCTCATATGTCTTGACACGTCCCACAACATCATCGGACTTAACGGTAAGGATTTCCTGAAGTGTATATGATGCACCATATGCCTCAAGAGCCCATACCTCCATCTCTCCGAAACGCTGTCCACCGAACTGTGCTTTACCACCAAGCGGCTGCTGTGTTACAAGTGAATAAGGACCGGTTGAACGTGCGTGAATCTTATCGTCAACAAGGTGATGGAGCTTGAGATAATGCATGTGTCCGATTGTTACCGGGCTGTCAAAATATTCTCCTGTCCTGCCATCACGAAGTCTTACTTTACCGTCTCTGGAAATCGGTACGCCCTTCCATTCTGCTCTGTGGTCAAGGTGTTCTCCAAGATATTCCATAACACCTTCGTTAACTTTACCTGTCCACTTCTTCTGGAAGTCTTCCCATTCCATATTTACATAATCATTTGCAAGGTCAAGTGTATCCATGATTGCGCTCTCGTCAGCACCATCGAATACAGGAGTTGAAATCTTAAATCCAAGTGCTCTCGCAGCAAGGCTTAAATGAATCTCAAGCACCTGACCTATGTTCATACGCGAAGGTACACCCAACGGGTTAAGCACGATATCAAGCGGTCTTCCGTTCGGAAGGAATGGCATATCTTCCACAGGAAGTATTCTTGAAACGACACCCTTGTTACCATGACGTCCGGCCATCTTATCACCGACAGATATCTTTCTCTTCTGTGCAATATAAATTCTTACTGACTGGTTAACACCCGGAGAAAGTTCATCTCCGTTTTCCCTGGTAAATACCTTAGCATCAACTACGATACCATATTCTCCATGAGGAACCTTAAGTGAAGTATCTCTTACTTCTCTTGCTTTCTCACCGAAAATAGCTCTGAGGAGTCTTTCCTCTGCCGTAAGTTCTGTTTCTCCCTTAGGAGTAACCTTACCTACAAGTATATCACCGGCGCGTACTTCAGCACCGATTCTGATAATACCTCTTTCATCGAGGTTCTTAAGTGCATCATCACCGACACCCGGAACATCTCTTGTGATTTCTTCCGGTCCGAGCTTGGTATCTCTGGCTTCTGCTTCATATTCTTCAATATGAACGGATGTATAAACATCATCACGTACAAGTCTTTCACTAAGAAGAACAGCATCCTCGTAGTTATAACCTTCCCATGTCATAAATCCGATAAGCGGGTTCTTACCGAGTGCGATTTCACCATTGCTTGTAGATGGTCCATCAGCTATTACCTCGCCTTTTTCTACCACATCGCCCTTGGTTACTATCGGCTTCTGGTTATAACAGTTACTCTGGTTGCTTCGTGCATACTTGGTAAGTTTGTATGTGTCTCTGTTTCCGTCTGCTCTCTTGATAACGATTTCTGTCGATGTTGATCTCTCAACTGTTCCGGCTTCACGTGCAACAACACATGCTCCCGAGTCAACAGCAGCCTTATATTCCATACCTGTTCCTACAACTGCTGAATCTGTTGTAAGAAGCGGCACTGCCTGACGCTGCATGTTGGATCCCATGAGTGCACGGTTAGCATCATCGTTTTCAAGGAAAGGTATCATAGATGTAGCAACCGAGAATACCATCTTAGGAGATACGTCCATAAGATCTATCTTGCTCTTTTCGAACTGGGATGTCTCTTCTCTGTAACGTCCTGAAACACTGTTACGTACAAAATATCCATTCTCATCGAGCTCGGCATTAGCCTGTGCTACATAATAATTATCTTCTTCATCAGCCGTAAGATATCTTACCTCATCTGTAACGCGAGGATTCTTAGGGTCTGATTTATCAACAACACGATACGGTGCCTCAACAAATCCGTACTCATTAATTCTTGCATATGATGCAAGTGAGTTAATAAGACCGATGTTAGGTCCTTCAGGTGTCTCAATCGGGCACATTCTTCCGTAATGTGTATAATGTACGTCTCGAACTTCGAATCCCGCACGGTCTCTTGAAAGACCACCAGGTCCAAGTGCCGAAAGACGTCTTTTATGTGTAATTTCAGAAAGCGGGTTATTCTGATCCATGAACTGTGACAACTGTGAACTTCCGAAAAATTCCTTAACAGCTGCAGTAACCGGCTTAATGTTAATAAGTGTCTGCGGAGATGCTCCCTCAAGATCCTGGGTAGTCATTCTCTCTCTTACAACTCTTTCCATTCTTGAAAGACCGATTCTGTACTGGTTCTGTAAAAGTTCGCCAACAGCCCTGATACGTCTGTTTCCGAGATGATCGATATCATCTTTGTTACCAACACCGTATTCAAGGTGAATATTGTAGTTAATGGATGCAATTATATCATCAACTGTTATGTGCTTAGGGATGAGGTCGCTCACATTCTTCTTAAGTGCCGTCTTGATGTCATCAAGGCTTTCATTCTCTGCGAGAATGCCCTTAAGTACCGGATAGTATACGTCTTCCGTAATTCCGAGTGCTTTTGCTTCCTCCTTCGTAATATCGACATAGCTTGTAACGTCAACCATCATATTGGAGAGAACTTTAACTCTTCTCTCCTCAACAAGAAGCCATACATAAGGAACTGCAGCATTCTGGATAGCTGTTGCAGTCTCTTTTGTGATGAGATCTCCCGCGGATGCGATAATCTCACCTGTTGTGGTATCCACAACATCATCAGCAAGTCTGTGTCCGGTAAGTCTGTTTTTAAAATGAAGCTTCTTATTAAACTTATAACGTCCAACCTTAGCAAGATCATATCTTCTAGGGTCAAAAAACATAGCATTAACAAGGCTCTCCGCGCTGTCAACTGAGAGCGGTTCGCCCGGTCTTATCTTCTTATACAATTCAAGAAGGCCCTGCTCGTAACTTCCTTCAGGATTCTTCTCATCAATTGATGGATCCTTGGCAATACTTGCGAGAATCTTAGGCTCTTCTCCAAACAGCTCAAGAATCTCTGAGTTCTTACCAAATCCAAGTGCTCTGATAAGGACAGTAACAGGAACTTTCCTTGTTCTGTCTACACGAACTGAGAAAATATCGTTGGAGTCCGTCTCGTACTCCAGCCATGCACCTCTGTTAGGGATAACGGTGCATGAATATAAAGTCTTACCTATTTTGTCGTGGCCTATTTCATAATAAATACCAGGTGAACGAACAAGCTGGCTTACAATAACTCGTTCTGCACCATTGATTACAAATGTACCGGTTTCTGTCATGAGTGGAAGATCACCCATGAAAATGTCATGCTCCTTGATCTCGTCTGTCTCTTTGTTATAAAGGCGCACCTTTACCTTAAGAGGAGCCGCATAAGTAGCATCTCTTTCCTTACATTCCTCAATAGAATACTTTACATCATCTTCACATAAAACAAAATCAACAAACTCCAGACTAAGATGTCCACTATAGTCTGTGATTGGTGATATGTCGTTGAAAACCTCCTTGAGTCCTGCATTCAAAAACCAACGGTATGAATTCTTCTGAACCTCTATAAGGTTAGGCATTTCAAGAACTTCTTTCTGTCTTGAATAGCTCATTCTGATGTTTTTACCGAATTTCTGAGGACGTAATCTGTTCTTTTCCATTGACGTTTCACCCCTTGCGCTTTCTATATATTTCTTCATTTTTGGGCGGCAAGCCTAAGCCTGCATAATAAAGCATTGTCCATAGTATCACAATACCCATTATTTGTCAACATGTTTTTGGAATATTTTTTAAAAAATTGAAAATAGATTAATAAGATAAAATAAATATAAAAGGCAGGAAAACCCCGGCCTGCCTAAGCTTTCCCGGGGTCCCCTGTAAGATAGAAATCTTAAATTATTTGATAGTAGCCTTTGCTCCAGCTTCTTCAAGTTTCTTCTTAATGTCTTCAGCTTCTTCTTTGCTAACGCCTTCCTTAACAACCTTAGGTGCAGCTGTTACAAGATCCTTAGCTTCCTTGAGGCCTAAACCTGTGATTTCACGAACAGCCTTGATTACAGGTACGCCTGAACCTTCTGTAAGTTCAACGTCGAACTCTGTCTTCTCTTCCTCAGCTGCTGCGCCGGCACCTGCTGCTGCAACTACAACACCTGCTGCTGCTGATACGCCGAACTCTTCCTCGCAAGCCTTAACGAGATCATTTAATTCTAATACTGATAAACCTTTGATTACTTCAATAATTTCCTGAGTTGTCATTATAATTTCCTCCATTTAATAATAATTTAATAAAACGCTCTTAAGCCTCTGCTTCTTTCTTCTCTGCAATCTGCTTAATAACACGAGCAAAATTGGTAACCGGTGACTGGATGCTTCCAAGTAACTTCGAAAGAAGTTCTTCTCTTGAAGGGATTGTAGCGATAACAGAGATTGCCTTGTTATCATAGAAAGTTCCTTCAACCACACCTGATTTAAGCTCTAATGCTTCTGCCTTCTTAGCAAAATTAAAAAGAATTCTTGCCGGTGCAGTAGCATCGTCCTTAGAAATTGCAATTGCTGTAGGTCCCTCGAGATCCGGAGTAAGTGCTTCGAATTCTGTTCCCTCAATTGCACGCTTGATCATTGTATTCTTATATACCTTGTATACAACGCCTGCTTCTCTCATCTGCTTACGAAGCTGTGTATCCTGCTCAACAGTGAGTCCACGGTAATCAGCAATTACTGCTGACTTGGCGTCCTTAAGGTTCTCAATGATTTCATCAACGATAGGTTTCTTAAGTTCAACCTTTGCCATGAGTATTTCCTCCTTATAATAATCAAAAATGCCTCCCGCAGACACAGGAGGCATAAATAAGTCATATCGTGCTTAAATCTCCTCGGCAGGCGTTATCAACTTATGCCTTACGGCACCTGCTGTCTACGGTATCGGCCAAAAATCAGCCTACAGATGACATATTATCATCATAGCTTATTTTTGTCAATATTTATTTTATGATGTGCCATAAAGCACAATCAATTAACCAAGATACTTAGAAGTATCAACCTTCACTCCAGGGCCCATAGTAGCTGTAAGAGTGATGTTCTTAATATACTGTCCTTTAAGAGCTGATGGTTTAGCCTTAACAATGGCATCCATAATTGCCTTAAAGTTATCAGCGAGCTGTTCCTCTGTGAAAGATGCCTTTCCTACAGGAACATGAACGATGTTAGTCTTATCAAGTCTGTACTCGATCTTACCGGCTTTGATATCGTTAATTGCTTTAGTTACATCCATTGTAACTGTTCCGGCCTTAGGGTTTGGCATTAAGCCCTTAGGTCCGAGTACACGTCCGAGACGTCCTACAACGCCCATCATGTCAGGTGTAGCAACAACAACATCGAATTCGAACCATCCATCATTCTGGATCTTAGGAATAAGTTCCTCGCCGCCTACGAAATCAGCTCCGGCTGCTTCTGCTTCTGTAGCCTTAGCTCCCTTAGCGAATACGAGTACTCTGACTGTCTTACCTGTTCCGTGAGGAAGTACTACTGCACCACGAATCTGCTGGTCAGCATGACGTCCGTCACATCCTGTTCTGATATGTGCCTCGATTGTTTCATCGAATTTTGCTGTAGATGTCTTCTTAACTAATGCAACTGCATCTTCAGCTGTATAAAGTGTTGCGCGGTCGATCAATTTAGCCGCTTCAACGTATTTTTTGCCTCTCTTCATAATATAAAACCTCCTGGTGGTATTTGCGGGGTCTGCCCTCCCACAACTTCTCCGGCACTATGATACCGGATAGCAAACTGTTATTATTCTTCTACGGTGATACCCATACTTCTTGCAGTACCGGCGATCATGCTCATAGCTGCCTCAAGTGAACCTGCGTTAAGATCCGGCATTTTGGTCTCAGCGATTTTCTGCAAATCAGCTTTAGAGATTGTTGCGACCTTATTCTTGTTAGGTACGCCTGATCCTGACTTAATGTTACATGCTTTCTTAAGGAGAACAGCTGCAGGTGGAGTCTTTGTTATAAAGCTGAAGCTTCTATCTGCATAAACTGTGATGACAACAGGAATGACTGTATCACCCATATCTGCTGTCTTTGCGTTGAACTGCTTTGTGAACTCAACGATGTTAACACCATGCTGTCCAAGTGCTGGACCAACTGGTGGAGCCGGTGTAGCTTTGCCGGCAGGAATCTGTAATTTGATATAACCTGTTACTTTCTTTGCCATTTTTGGCACCTCCTAAAATATTGTGGTATTCGCGGGAATCACCCTCCCACTGTGCAATCCCGGAACTATAAGTCCCGGTGAATTACCTGTAAAAAAAATTAAATATGACGTATTTCCGTAAAGTCAAGTTCTACCGGTGTCTCACGGCCGAACATATCAACCATGATAGTTACCGTCTGCTTGCTTTCGTTAATACTCTTAATCGCGCCAACCGTATTTTCCCAAACACCTGATACGGCCACAATTGTATCACCGACTTTATAGTCGATTGCAATCTTCTTGGCATTGATTCCGAGATTCTTCATCTCTTCATCAGTAAGCGGCACCGGCTTGGATCCCGGTCCGACAAAACCTGTAACGCCTCTGGTGTTTCTGACTACATACCATGTATCATCATTCATGATCATATGAATAAGTACATATCCCGGAAAAATCTTTCTCTGAACCTGTTTCATAGCACCTGACTTCGTCTTCTCAAGAACTTCCTCGAGCGGTACTGAAACTTCCAATATCTGGTCCTGAAGATTTCTGTTTTCGATAGTCTTCTCAATGTTAGCTTTTACCTTGTTCTCATAGCCCGAATATGTGTGAACCACATACCAGCAGGCTCCTGACATTTCTTCTGACATCTAATCACCTTTCTGCTGCAGATTTCTCTGCACTATTATTTTACCAATAACTCCAGTCCCAATCTTATAATCATATCAACCAAAGTGATAATAACTCCAAGACCAATTGAGCTGAGCAGAACTGCCAGCGTCTGTTTACCGAGTGACTGGCGGCTTGGCCAGATGATTTTCTTAAACTCTGCCTTAACCTGTGAGAAAAATCCGTTCCTGTTGGATGTTTTCTTGGCTTTGGCGGTTCTGGCAGTCTTTACTGCCACATCTTCAACGATAATATCGTCAGATAACTTACCGTCTGCTAAATTCTTCTCAGAATCACCCATCGTAACTAACCTCCAATTGCGGTTACACTAAATTATTTAGTCTCTTTGTGTAATGTGTGTGACTTACAGAACTTACAATATTTCTTTGTTTCCATTCTGTCCGGATGAGTCTTCTTATCCTTGGTCATATTGTAGTTACGCTGCTTGCACTCTGTGCACGCTAATGTGATTTTAACACGCATGACTGACACCTCCAAATTTAAAAATATCTATGACTTATTGTAATATTGCATACACGGTTCGCATCTAAAATCGAATGATTTTTTAGGCATAAAAAAAAAGCCTTACTTCCCGTAGCCTACCTACTATAACATACCGTATCGGCTTAAGTCAACACTTTTATAGGTGTTTTTCGCTTAATTTTCTTCTAATTTTAAAAAAAATAGTGACAAACCTCCTTGTGAGTAATATAATATAGATGTAAAAATGGATTTTTAGAATTAAATGTAATCACGACAGACAAGGAGGTGACTGTTATGATTAGCCATGTATACAGTAATTATATTGCTGAATACGGTATGCGCCCCTATTCAAAGCACAGTACTCATAAGAAAAGCGAATTGAAGAGCGTATACAACAGTATCGTTAAACTTAATAAGTCAAGTCCTTTCTATAAATTAGATGTTTCGGATAACGCGCAGACCCGTGCAATCGATATCAAGGAGAATGCACGTTCGCTTGCTGAGATTACAGAGGATCTTACGGATGTCCAGACCGGCGGCATGACATTTAAGAGTCTCGCCGATTCTGATAATGAAGCAGTCGCTTCTGCCGAATATATCGGCGATAATACGACCGCAGGTACTACGCACAGTTTCAATATATCCGTTGACCAGCTGGCAGAACCGCAGATTAATACGGGTGCTTTTCTCAACAACCATTCAAATGTGCTTTCAAGCGGAACATATGTATTTGATGTCAACATATCATCTATTACATATGAATTGCAGTTTTCGGTTAAGAACACCGAGAACACTCTGGATATACAGAATAAATTATCCCGTCTTATCAATAAATCGCAGATCGGTCTCTCGGCTGCTGTTATTGATAACAGTCAGGGACAGAGTGCATTGCAGCTCACTTCCAATATGACCGGAGTCGGCAGCAAACCTGTTATTTTTACGGTTACAGATGATAACACATCAGCCGCATCAGGCGTGGTGGATGCACTCGGACTTAATAATACGACCCAGTATCCGGCAAATGCGGTTTTCAGGCTCAACGGCGAATCCCGGACATCTTCTTCCAACACGTTCACTGTTGATAAAGATTATGAAGTCACTCTTCACAGTGTAAGCCATGATAATGAGTCCGCAACCATTTCGCTCCATCAGGACATGAACTCACTCGCCGACAGCCTCCGCGAACTTGTCGGTAGTTATAATAAACTGACATCACTCATCAGTGAAGGTACAAGCGCGGGAAGCAGGCGAATATATGGTGATTTCAGAGCAATCACCGAGAAATACAGTGCAGCACTGAATGCCAACGGACTGTCATTACAGGAGAATGGTCAGATAAGTATCGATGAAGATACTCTTAAGCAGAATTCATCAGACGGTTCCATGCCGGATAAGCTTTCGCAGATAAACGGCTTTAAGAATGCTCTTTACAAAAAAGCTACGGCTGTAATGATTGACCCGATGGAATATATTAACAAGAACATCATAAGTTATAAGAATCCGGTCAGACCGAGTGCCGATCCTTATACAACATCCATCTATACCGGAATGATGTTCAACGGCTATTGTTAGAATTTATCAGGCCTTCCGCATTATGCGGAGGGCTTTTTTATGTATATTTATCCTTAATAATTTCACGCAGCTTCTGTCTTATGCGTGATATGCACTTTATAACGCTTTCGCGGCTTACATTATTAATTCCGGCTATCTCACCATACCCCATATTATTTACATAATGAAGCAGAAAAATCTTTCTGTGTTCCGGATGCAGTTCGGCGATACACTTCTTAAGTGCCTCGCGTTCGATTACCGCCTCAAGCATACTGTATCTGTCCTCTCCCGGTTCATCCTCATCAATCGGAACCGTGTACACCCTGGCGGTTTCTGTGGCATACTTTAAGCATATCCGCCTGCAGCATGAATATATGTATCGTATTTTCATGGGCTCGGTCAGTTTAATAAGCCATTCGGCATGTATGACCAGATGCAGGAATGTATCCTCCACCATGTCATAAGAAGCATAATAATCATGAATTATACATTCAGCCAGCCTCCGCAGTTTCTCCCTGTGTTCTTCATACATCTTTGCAATTATTTCGTTAATATTCTCAGACAAATAAAAATCCCTCCGTATTATCTTTTCTAATAATACAGACGGGATTTTATTTTAAAAAGTCACATTAAATTAAAAATTTATCTGCTGGCATCAAGTGCTTCATCGGCAGTTTTCTGGATGAGCCTGATCATCGGTATAACATCCGCATCCATCGAATCGGCTATTGCCGTATCATTGCCTGTTCCGTATGCATTGCTGAATGCGACAGAATAATCATTAGCCTTTTCCTTGTCGAATGCAATATTATATTCCTCAAGCAGGCTCATGCATCCGTTAACGATTCCAAGCACCCAGTTAATGCCATCTATGATCATTTTAAGGTATTCATCCGTATCCGGTTTACGTTCTCCGCGAAGTTCCGCCTTTACCGTATCAATACCTCCGATTAATTTCGGAATGTAATCCGCAAGAGTTTCGAGTGCTTCTATCTGGTCATCTTTAATATTATTATCCATTGTTTTTCTCCTTTAGCATATATTTAATTATATCGGCCTTCCGGCTGTTTTTCTTAAGAGCAGCTGTATTTTTTTCACAATCCCGGGATATATTCTGCCATCTCGTCTATTCTGTCCGTATAGGTGTGATATCTGCTCACTTTTTCGTATGCCGATGATGCTATCTTTCTGCGCTCATCATCATGTTTCAGGTAATACCCTGCTTTGTCCACAAGTTCTTCCATATCGGAGAAGTAGACTATGTCTTCATTTTCTTTGAAAAAAAGCGGCATTTCCGCCTGTCTGTTGCTTATGCAGAAGCCTCCAGCTGCCATAATGTCCCATACTCTCAACGGAATCCCGCTTCTGATGCTTCTCAGTGTAAGATTCAGATTAATACGGCTGCGGTTAAAAATAACCGGTGTTTCTTTCCAGTAATCTGCCAGGCCGCGATTTCTCGCCCTGACAAACCCGCTCTCATCATCCGTATACACGTCCATATCAAAATGCGGTGACAATGCGCCGATTACTTCACGTCTTTCAAGTTGTGCTATTTTATAGCTCAGCACCGTGGTTGAAAACATCAATGACATATCCGAAAATGACCTGTCCGATTTCTCTATTCTGAAGCATTTCTCAAGTTCAGCAAGCATATCTCCATCCAGCACGTCATCGAGCAGATAATCACCGTATACTTTTGTCTGTAGCTTTAGTGCAGAATCAAAATACCCCTTCATGTACTCGGTAAAATGTTCATAAACTTCATCATATGAATTCTTATTATACATACTTCCCACGAATGATATCTCAGACCTGCAGCCATCCGGTGCGGCACTGTTTATGGCTTTGCGCGACCGTTCTTCGTTACCGCATAACGGCAGGTAATATACCGGTGCTCCCATGTCTTCAAATTCCAGCTGGTTGATTTTGTCAAAAGTAAAAACAACATTAACTCCGTTAAATATGCTTTCATGGTACATTGTCGATATCGGGCTGTCACAACACCACGAAACATACTTAAGTCCGGCTGACTCACATATATCCGATATAAGTGGAAAATAATTAATGCTCATCATAAGATCATACGATCCGCATTTAATTGTTTTTATAAGTTTCTCTTCAAAAGCCTCATCCTTTTCAAACGTCTTAAGTTCCCCGGAAATCTCAGTTACCTCATGTCCCCTTCCGATAAGATTCTGTTTCAGGTCCTCGTGATTGTACGCTTTCCATTTGTACATTAATATTTTCATAAAGTCTACTCCTGCAATGCTTTAAGTCTTTGCAAAGCCTTATCATATTGTCCGCACTGTCTGTACAGACATACTGCTTCTTCTGTGTTTCCAAGGCACTCCCTGATAACTCCCGCGTTGTATATTGCCTTGTATGAATTGACTCCTTCGGTGCGGCACTCCTTTACATCTGTCGCAGACATAAACATGGCATACGCTTTATCATACATCATATTATTCATATATATCAGTCCCATAACAAAACGATACTCTGCCGTGTTTCCAAATTCTGTACTAAGATTTTCCAAAAGCATGGCCTGATTACTTCTTCCCGTATTCAGCATGGCATATCCGTAACTAACTATAAGATCTTCCACCCATTCAAGATTCTCATCAAGTTCAAGATACGTGGCTTTGTCAAAATACTTATATGCATTTTCATAATCGTTTTTCATATAGTAACTTTTGCCAAGCTGGTACAAAATATAAGCATCATAAGGGTTATCGTTGTATTCTCTGAGCAATAATTCTATATTTCTGTCTGCCTTACGTTCCAGTTGTTCTGCATCTCCGTCATATCCGCTATGCATGAATTCCGCCGGCAGATCATACACTTCATACTGTTTTCTGTCTTTACTTACAATCTGCTCATGTATTCTTCCTGTATATTCATAGAATCTGCGGTCATAGTACCTTTTAAGTCTCCACTCTTCCCTGTAATGTTCTCCATTTCGGGTGTAATCATTAACAATAAGGCTGCGTCCGATGCCTTTCTCGCATGAAAGCTTCAACAGCCCTTCATAATCTATACTGCATGCGGTCTCATCGCTGTCCACTACAAGTATTCTGTCGTTTGATGCCATTGAGGCCGCGTAATTTCTTGCCGCAGCAAAATCGTCAATCCATTTGTAATAAAATATATGATTTGTATACTTCTTTGCCATTTTCACTGTTCCATCATCAGAACCGGTATCAACGACAACCACTTCAAACGGATATTCAGATAATGCTTTAAGGCATTTCTCAAGTTTGTCTTTTTCGTTTTTGGTAATTATACAGACTGATATCATACCGGCTTCCACCTCGCTTCCAGAAATTACTTATTAGTTCTACACTACTCCGGATAATTATGCTATAATTATATTATCATATGCTTTTAATAAAGGAAATTATTTTATGAAGGAATTTATTGATTATATCAATTCTCTTATAGCTGACTGTGAAGAAATATCCATGCTTATTTTATCAAACGAAGACTGTTCGGAAAAACTTTCAACATTCTGTTCGCAAATGTTAAATTTTGTTTCACAGATATACGAGTTATACTCGACACCCGAATATTCAGGCAGAAACGAAGATATCCAGAATTGGATTTTACAGGTTCAACGCCTCACGGAGGCATGTTCGGGCAATGATCTGTTGTACCTGGTTGACATTATAGATTATGAAATCAAAAATAATCTTACAGAAGTAATACACATTTTGGAGGACTGATTATGAGTGCCGGTTATATTAATATCGATGGACGTGACATAATGACCTATGACCATAACGGTTATACTTACAGGCTTGAGAGCCTTTATTATGCTGATAAATACGAACAAATGTGGGCCAAAGGCCATCTATCACAGTACCGTCATGCACGCTACCTTGTATTTGGTCTGGGAAGCGGCAGTTTCCTTCGCGCCCTTCTCAATATCATCCCTGAAGATGCTTTGGTAATCGTATATGAACCTGACAGATCGGTATACGAACTTGCATGTTCACGTTTTAACGCAGATATAGTTCTTGCAGATGAACGCATCCGTTTTTTATGTAATTCCGAATATGCAGACATATTCTCTTTACTTACTTCAAATATGTCATTTTATGATATCAACGGATGCCATATATGCATTCATCCGAATTATGCTTCAATATTTGCAGATGAATATAATACGTTTAGTAAGGCTGTATCTGATTGTGCCATACAGAAGAAATTCGGAATAGATACCACTATTTTGAACGGTAAAATTCTCGTCGATAATGTTTTTGCCAATTTATTGCATTTAAATAATAATTATACAATCGAAACGCTGAAGAATAGTTTTACTTCTTCCGTTTCAGCCGTATTGATTGCTTCCGGTCCCTCCCTTGATTCCTCTATCGAAACCATAAAAAGAATGAAAGGACACTTTTTCCTGTTATGCGTGGATTCCGCGCTCCCGACATTAATGAAAAATGATATTGTCCCTGACATGTTTATATCTGTCGATTCCGTTAAGGAACTGGCCAATTTTACCGATCCAAGAATCGCAGCAATTCCGGCTATTTTCCCGACCACATGCAATCACCGGATTTTTGAGTACCATAAAGCTCCTGCTTTCTTCTATTCATACGGAGATGACATGGTTGATTTTATTGCAGCAGAGAACAATTCTGCAATCCCGCATCTTGAGGCCAACAGTTCCGTATCCAATCATGCGTTTGCAGCATGCCTGTATCTAAACCTCCGCAACATTATATGTATTGGGTTGGATTTGGCTTTTCCGGGAAACTCAACGCATTCCAAAAATGCGGTAATGTACTCTGATATATCTTCCCTGAAAGACCGCGTTACACTCCCCGTTAAATGCAATAACGGTCAGACCGTAATGACGGATCTTCAGATGAATCTGTATCGCATACTTCTTGAAGACAGAATCCGTATTCATCAGGATATAAATGTCATTAATACTTCCATATGCGGTGCTTATATAGAGGGCTCTGAATTTATGAACATTGAAGCCGCAGCAGATGAATATTCTGTTCCATGTTTTAATTTGGATTTATCCCACATTGATAAATCCGGATGGGATTTTAAACAGCCTTTTAAAAAAATCATCACAAGCCAGACGGATTTCTATGAAGGACTCATCAAAACATCTGAGCAGCTTGATAAGATGAAGTCTTTATACTCCTATTTTGATGACGATACCATCCAGAGCATTCTCGCCTCCTGTGATGAATTATTCAATATTATCAATAACCGTTTTGATTTACAATGTATTTGCCATTATATTTCTGCCGACATCCAGTTTGAAATGAAAGACATAAACAATAACACAGATCCTCTTTCTGTTATCGCAAAATATCAAACATTTTTTAAAGGATTTGCAGATGCATATAATCATATTATCCAGCTGGAAAATAATTACATATTATAGAATTCTTTAGGATTATTCGTGTCACTCTCTATTCTGCCAAGAAGTTCTATGGTTGTTTTATAGTACATATTGGCAGAATCGGGAATGTAATACGGATTAACCGGCACAATTTCTTTATATGACAAAAGGACTTTGTCTAACGCAGCCGAAATTTCTGTTACATCACACCTGACATCTATGACAGAATTTCCACGAACCCTGCCTTTCTGTCTGTCACCTATATTTATGGTGTATACTCCAAGGCTTGGGGCCTCTATGATTCCCGATGAGGAATTTCCAATAAGGCAGATAGAATTACGCAGCAGGTAATGATATGCATCTGTATGAAGATTTTCATAATATACTGCATTATCATTAGCATCAACGTAATCTCTTACTGCTTTTCTTATTTGACCTGAATGTGTATCGGCATTGCTGCCAAGAAAAACAAATTTATAGTCTTTACAGCCATCAATTGCAGCAAGCAGCATATTCACCTGTTCAAGCGGGCTTGTCTTCGTCAGTGTTTCCGGATGAAAAAGAACCGTAAAATATTTTCTTTCAGGCAGATTTTTTATCTGCTCAGGAACATTGGCTTCTTCTATATACATGCAATTCTCCGCGCCAAGTGCGCCAAGGCAGAATACCCTGTCAGGATTCTCACCAAGCTGGATTACCCTGCGGCGGTACTCCTGTGTTGCCGTAAAATGATACAGTGACATTTTGGTTATACAATGCCTTATAAATTCATCATAATTTCCATATGTTGCCTCTCCTCCATGTATATGAAGTATGGGTATTCTCTGCATAGCGGCAGCTGTCGCTACGGACAACATCTCATAGCGATCTCCAAGTATTATCAGCAGATCATATTTATTCTTTCCAAAAAAATGTCCGAAATCATCGAGCGTCTCCGACATTGTATGAATTATTCCTATATTATCCGATGTGTCCAGATGAACTTCTATTTCTGCACCCACCTTAAATCCATCACGATAAATCAAATCCACCTGATGTCCGTAATCATTATCCAGCAATGCACCTGTTACCAATATTTCCAGGCTCACGGATTCATCATCATCAAGTTTTCTTAAATATCTGCGCATTATTCCGTAATCAGCTCTGGAACCGGTTGCAAAAGCTATTTTTTTCATATTCTGCCACTCACTTTCTTATTCATACATATGCATGCCAGTTCATAATCGAGTTCATCATCTATATCAACAGAATCGAAGCGGTTCATAATATATGATATACTTTTTGCTCCGAAAAAATGTTTCCGGCCAAGATATGCATCCGGTTTGGCAATGAATATCGCACCATTAGGTGAATATTCCTTATATGCCTGTCTTCTGTAATTGGAAAAATCCGTATCAAAATATTTAAGGCTTTCATCTTCATCAATAGGTTTTACGAGAACCGCGCTATGTTCTGCCTCCTTAACAGATACCAGAAAATCGAAGTTGGGCATATTCCTTTCAAATTTATCCACAGCTTCCCTGACATGATTTTCATCTCTCAACGGTGAGGTCGGCTGCAATAACATAAAATAATCCAACGGTTCCTTAAGCCTGTCCAATACATCCTCCAGCACCATGAATGTCGTTGCCTTATCATCGGACAGTTTTGCACCGCGGTACATAACTTCTGCGCCGTATTGCTTTGCAATTTTACCGTATTCTTCGGAATCGGTTGAAACAATGACTCTGTTAAAGCAGCTGCTTTTTATGGCTGCTTCGATCGAATACGCCATAAGCGGCCTGCCGCACAAATCTATGATATTTTTATCTTTTAATCCTTTTGACCCGGAACGTGCGGGAATGATAGCTATTTTATTCATTTTCCAATTCTCTTTCCACAATGTGTTGTAATAATGTATACCCATTTTCATTAAGATGCAGCCCATCTTCTGTATAATCCGGGTTGAGCTCTCCGTACCCATTATCCATCTCTGGCGTACCAATCCATCTGACATCAGGCATACATTCCTTCAAAGCCTTATTCAATTCATCTATTGCCTTATTGCTCCGGTCCATTCTGCCGTTAGTATGAAGACAGTTAATAAAATATATGGCTGCTTGCGGTTTACGCGCACGTATATATTCAATTGTTTTCCGGATGCTATGGCACATATCATCAATGCTATAATTATATATTATATCATTAGTCCCATGCATTACAATATACTTATTCTCATTGCAATTAATAAGTTCCGGTTCCAATATGTAATCATTATACTCAAAACTCGAAATCCCGCTTATTCCGCAATTACGCACTTTCATTCCTGATATGGAATCAATCTTCCACCTGTCAATCTGTGAATGTCCTATCATACATATTCCGTCAGATTCTGACTGCATGATACTTTTTTTGTTGTCAATATCGTTTAATATATTTTGCTTTAAAAGTTGTGCATTAATCTCTTTTTTCCGGAGCACAAGTGCCAGTTCAAAATTATTGACAGAATCAGCTGCAAGTGCTTCCTTGTCATCAAGTTCGTAAAACTGTGGACAATTTCGGCTGCCATCATCAATATAAAATACATTGACCGGTTCCGGTTCCATCTTTCCACGCATCATAATACATGAAGAATCCGTATTTATCGCACGTCTTCCGGCTGCCGACACCATAACTCCGCCCCTGTACATATTCAAGGCCATGCTCAATGTCCGTGACTTTAAAAAAGCCGCACATCCGGACACAACAATAACTTCCGGCTGACGCGGCATCTCTTCTGACACTGTTACACCATTTATGCCTGATGCGATATCTTTAATTTTGTTGTTATCAGTAACTACAATCGTCTCATCTATATCCGGACAGTTTAAAACCGCATTTACCGCATATGTAAACAACGGTCTGCCCCACAAGTTCAGTTCGAGGAAATTACATTCCGATGTATTGTCTGTTCTGCAATCAACCGCAGCTGTGTATTTACCCATATTCAATCTTCCTGCCATTCAAATCCGGTATGTGTAATCAGTTCATCTTCCTTAAAATCCTTTTCTGCGATTTGTCCGATTATATCATACCATTTCATAGGACTTATTCCGTTTCCGGGTCTCTTACATGTAATATTATCGGGGCCGAACATCTCGCCCTTCTTTATATCGTTTAATGCCACTATTGACTTTCTTGCAATTATTTTGTTCTTCCGTTCTGATTCCGTAACATATTTTCTTCCGCTGCCGGTCATCACCTCAATACGTCTGACATTTTCGACGAGCTGCTTCAATTCATCCGGTGTCGCCGAAGCCTTATGATCCGGTCCCGGAAGATTCTTATCAAGTGTGAAATGTTTCTCTATCAACACAATTCCCAACACTGCAGCACCCGTCGCTGCTGTATATCCGACCGAATGATCCGAAAAACCTATCTGATGTTCTGGAAATTCTTTCTTTAAATCATTGATTGCCGTTAAATTAATATCTTTATCGGGCGTCGGATATTCTGTATTACAATGTAATATAATAATATCTTTTGCGTCTGTCCCTGATTTTACAAGAATATTTATACATTGCTTTATTTCATCTATGGTAGCCATTCCGGTCGAAAGAATTATTTTCTTGCCTTCGCACTTAATGGCGCCTATTTTTTCGAGGTACGGCAGATTCGTTATTTCTCCCGAAGGGATTTTCCAAAGACGTTGTCCGACGGATTCAAGAAAATCTACCGAGCCCAGGTCAAATGGTGTAGAGAATACTACAAGTCCCTTTGATTCAGCATAAGCCTTAAGTTCCAGCATATCATCATGTCCAAGTTCCAGTCTGGCTGTCATCTCCAGCTGTGAATCATCCGTTCCCGTAGTCACTTTCTGATACTCTGCCTTTGGGGCATATTTGGATATGAGGGCGGATGCCTTGAACGTCTGGAATTTAACTGCGTCCACTCCGCATTTTACAGCCTCGTCTATCATTCTGTACGCCAGGTTCTTATCTCCGTTGTGATTACATCCTATTTCAGCAACAATCATTATATGTGTCATCCAAGCATTGCTCCTTCTCTGATAATTCTTGCCGGTACTCCCGCAACCGTAACATTATCGCCGACATCCCTTATAACAACAGCACCTGCTCCAACCGTTGACCACTTGCCTATTTTCTTCTGTCCGATGGTAATCGATCCGCTTCCTATGAAGCTTCCTTCTCCGACCTCTACATCTCCGTTAATTACCGAACTTGTTGAAAGATTTACATGATCCGCAACACGGCATCCGTGTTCAATTGATGCCCTCGTGTTAATTATACAGTTATTTCCGACCAGTGCTGTATTATTTATTACAGCCATTTTACCTATAAAACAGCCTGTCCCAAGAACAGCCTTCGGCGATACTATGGCTGTTCTGTCAACGACATTAATCATCCGCAAGTTATTCTCTTTAAGTCTGTCATACCATGCCTTACGTCTCATGTTATTACCGATGCATACAAAATATACATATTTCTCTTTATGTTCAATCTCGTCAAGATGCTTTGCAATGACCGGTTTACCAAGATGTTCCGTTTCAGTCGTAAATTCGTCGATAAAACCTTCCAATTCATAGTTAAAATAATCTATAGAATCAACCACTGATTTCGCATAACCGCCCGCGCCGATCAATATAAGTTTTTCCATTTTTTCTTCCTTTGGTGTTAATATTTACTCTATATATCGGAATGATTTTATGATATTATTAGGATAAAGTAAAACGTTTTGGAGTCCATTATGAATATTCTTTTTTACCGTTACGGAAGCATTTGTGAGCCGGATCTGATCGCAGCTTTCAGAGAATACGGCATAACTGTTTATGAATCCGATGATGAAATAACAGATAAAAATATACTTCCCGCCCAAAGAGCCGACGCTCTCAGCAAGGCTCTATTTGAGCGCAATTATTCGTTCGTTTTCAGCATTAATTTCTTCCCTGACATATCCGAAGTATGCAATATTTTTCATATTCCGTATATGTGCCTTATAGTGGACAGCCCTGTACTTGAATTATATTCAAATTCACTTGCAAACCCTTGCAACCGCGTTTTTCTTTTTGACAAGGAGTTATACCGCGAATTTCACCCGGTAAATCCGGACTGCATTTTCCATATTCCGCTTGCTGCCAATGTCGCAGTATGGGACAAGGTCATTAACTCTGCCAAGGGCAATGAATTCCGATCTGACATAGCTTTTGTCGGTTCGCTTTATTCCGAGAAGTGTCCTTTTGACAACATCCGCATTTCATCGCCATACAACAAAGGCTTTATCGACGGATTAATAGAGGCACAGTTAAAAGTATACGGATATTTCTTTGTCGAGGAAATGCTTAATGACTCGATTGTGAAGGATATCATGAATGATTATCCCGGTTTTTACCGTTTTATACCGAATTCCCGTGAAAATTACAAAGCCGTGCTGGCGCAGCTATATATCGGTACCAAAATCACCTGTGAGGAACGCATACGCCTGTTCACAAGATTAAGCGAACGCTTTAATGTCGATATATACACTGCAAGCGACACTTCGTCGATGCCGCACATACATAATCGCGGTCTTGCCAAAACCCATACGGAAATGCCACTGATTTTTAATCAGACAGCCATAAATATAAACCCGACCGCCAAGTCCATCCGCAGCGGCCTGCCGTTAAGAATATTTGATATCCTCGGCTGCGGCGGTTTTATGCTTACGAATTATCAGCCCGAACTTCCGGAGTATTTCACAATAAGTGAACATCTCGATATATATGAATCTCTTGATGACCTTGAATACAAGGTTGATTACTATCTGCGTCATCCTTCCGAGCGTAAGGAAATTGCGCGAAATGGATATGAACATGTACGGCAGAACCACACTTATACAATCCGCGCCGGGCAGATGATACAGGCCGCTTTCGGAGGAGGCAGCATATGAAAATATTAATAATTGAATGGGCCAGTTTCGGCAAGGAAGATATTGATGATGCTTTCAGAAAATTAGGTCACCATATTGTCAAATTCTCACATCCGGATTATGATTTGCGTCACAGCGATGATTTTATATCTTCATTTTCCGCTTTTATGGAAGGTGAAAATGCTGATTTAGTATTTTCATCCAACTATTTTCCACTCGTTTCAAAGGTTTGTCAGAAATTTAACAAGCCATATGCCGCGTGGGTATATGATTGTCCACATTTGTCGTTGTATTCTGCCACGGTTATCAACAGCTGCAACCACATATTCACATTTGACAGTGCCACATGTAACGAGTTCAACAGACAGGGTATCACAACAGTGCATTACCTGCCGCTCGCCGCCGCTGTATCTCGCCTTGACACTATGGTTCCGGACTGTTCCATTCATAGCAGGCTGGACTGTGATGTATCCTTTGTGGGTTCAATGTATGATGAGTCGCACAATCTTTATGACAGTCTTTCAGGACTTGATAAGTATACCAAAGGATATCTTGATGCGATAATCGAGGCACAACAGGCTATATCCGGATATAATTTTATAGAAGAATTGTTGTCTGATAAGATATTATCCCAATTAAGAAAAGTCCGGCCATATGCACCTGATTCCGATGGTGTAGAAACCGACTCATATATATACTCAAGATATTTTATAGACCGCAAAATAACTGAACTTGAACGTAAAAAACTTCTCGGCGCAGTATCGGATAATTTTAATGCCAATCTTTACACTCACAATCCAACACCGTACCTGCCGAACATCCATAACCTCGGAGCCATTGACCCATACAGCGTAATGCCCTATGTGTTTAAATGCAGCCGGATTAATCTTAATATCACGCTGCGCAGCATCTATACAGGTATTCCGTTAAGAGCCATCGAAATTATGGGAAGCGGTGGATTTCTTATGAGCAATTACCAATCCGACATGGATCAGTATTTTGAGAACGGATCCGATTATGTCATGTATGACGGTGCCGATGATTTAATTGCCAAATGCCGTTATTATCTTGAACATGAAGACGAACGCGCAGCAATTGCCGCAAGCGGTTATAATAAAATCAAGGCGCACCACACTTATGTGATACGCCTTAAGGAGATTCTTAACAGGATATTTAATTAAGAAGATGTATATCTTCTCTCATTTTATCTATTCCTTTAATATATGATTCCAGCAATTCTATGCCGCTGTTGACTGCGGCCATAGAATCGTCGGACTCGCTTCTGCTTAATTCATCATTAACACGATAACGCTCTTCTACCGCATATTTTCTGATCAATGAAAACAGTGGTTCCCTTTTATCGAGACTGTTGGTTATGCCAACCTTTTCAAGTTCTGCTCTGGCTAATTCATTATTGCCGGATTTCAAAGCATCTCCAAGTCTGTTGTATGCTTTTATCCCATCACCCAGAAGTCCTTTTATTCTGTCAAGTTCGCCTTCAATTCCTTCCAGATATGTATATATTTCTTCCTGTTCCGCCAGACTGAATTGCGGTTCTATCCCGGTAATGACTGATTTCAGATCCAATTGGTTTATGCACTCCCGGTTAATTGCTTCGTCAAGTGTCATGACAATACTTCCATGAATCAGCGCACCGCCTTCTGTCGCATCAATAACTTTGACATCCGGATGCGAAATTATATTGCTCTCAAACCACTTCAGGTATGCACGCATCCTTACTTCCGTCTTAACCATGCCGCCATCTATACTCTCAACTTCACAGTTCATTTCTTCCTGTGCATCCATGATATTCTTCTTCTCATCATCATATGCATCCTTTGTATGGCCTCTTCCGCCGGTAAATGCCAGATCCTGTCCTATAAGTATAATAGTTTTAAAACCGAGCGTAACCGCCAGCGAAAAAGCCGTATTGGCAACCGAACCTCCGGTTGCCAGTGTTGAATAATCACTGCCATATAATTTCTGCCTGTAATAACCCGGCACATCCAATTCACCGTTTCCGACATAGAATCTGTTGCCAATATGATCCTTGATAATTTCATGAGGAACATCCATTTCAAATACTGCCGGAACATTTTTCACATCGTCATGTTTGAAAAATATGATTTCCTTACGTGGGTCGACACACACCGTCAAATCCGGTGTGATTCCCGCTCTTAATGCAGCTTTCAATGCTGTATCAACCACTATAATAAATGCTCTTTTCTCTGCTTTCTTAAGCTCATGTATATTCTTATCAAGCGACGGACCTGCCGATACGATAACAGCCGGATATCCGGTTTTATCTATATTCTGTGCAGCTTCCGCCAGCTGATTTATACTTCTTTGCGATATAACATCTTTCATATTGAGCAGAAGATTCCTTCTCATATGTCCTACCAGTTGTAGCTCGGTTGTCTTTTCCATTACAACCATTTCTGTCCTATATGATAGCATATCATATAATTTGTCATATGCCTGTTTAAAGTCTCCGTATCCAGGAAGCACACACAACAATAATTTTCTGTAATTTCCATAGTGTACGGCACAATGTATTATATCAAACAAGCTGTCTTCATTAATACCTTCAACACATATAACCAGGCGTTTACTGCCTACAAAGTCCGTCATGTCATAAACATTCAATACATTAATAAAAGAGTATATATCCGGTTCATATACATATATGTAATTAGTTCCATTCGTATTGTTAAGTAATTTTCTTATAAATTGTCCGTCTGAAAATCCGATTACGAAAAAAGGTCTGTCGACAACCTGTTCTTTAAAATTATCTGCCCAGGCTGTGGCATATTCATCCGTAGGATACGGTATCACGCTTTCACCATCGTTATTAATCGCGAAATCCGTAATCTTATCCGATATATCCAATAATTCATTGTCGTCGTTATATCTGTTACGTATTGCATTTATGTTCATGCAGAAAATGTTGCTTAGCTTCATATATAATCTCCGATAAAAGTGGCTTAAAAAAAGATAAGCCGGCAAAATGCCGACTTATCCATGATAGTTGCTTTTAAATTACTGAAGTAATGAAAGAACACCCTGGTTAGATGAATTAGCCTGAGCTAACATTGACTGACCAGCCTGAGCAAGAATCTGGTTCTTGCTGTAGTTAACCATCTCTGAAGCCATATCAGTATCTCTGATAAGTGACTCAGCTGCGCTTGTATTCTCAGATGTTGTGTTAAGGTTGTTGATTGTGTACTCAAGTCTGTTCTGAACAGCACCAAGATCTGATCTCTGAGCTGATACCTGAGAGATAGCTTTCTGAATCTTGGTCATTGTAGAACCAGCTAAAACAAATGTGGAAACCTTAAGTTCATCATCCTTTACACCGAGTGCTGTTGCGCTCATTGTTTTGATGCTGATAGTAATCTTCTGTCCTGCAAGAGCACCAACCTGAAGGTTCTTAGCAGTAAACTTACCATCGAGAAGGTTCATTGTGTTGAACTGAGTTGTTGAAGAAATTCTTGTAAGCTCTGTTGAAAGCTGTGTAAGCTCTTTCTTAATAGCTCCTCTGTCTGCTGTTGTGTTAGTATCGTTAGCAGCCTGAGTAGCAATCTCGTTCATACGCTGAAGAATTGCATGTGCTTCGTTAAGAGCACCTTCAGCTGTCTGTACAAGAGATACACCGTTCTGAGCGTTCTCAGATGCCTTGTTAAGACCTCTGATCTGGCTTCTCATCTTCTCACTGATTGTAAGACCTGCAGCATCATCACCTGCACGGTTTACCTTGTAACCTGATGATAACTTCTCTGTTGACTTAGCCTGTGCACTTGTTGTAAGACCAAGCTGTCTGTTTGTGTTCATTGCTGTTAAATTGTGCTGAACTACCATAGTAAATTCCTCCTTGAATATACATCGCCTTCCCTGGCGATTGTGTTATGTTCCGGCTTAGCGCCGGTGTTGTTAAGTAACTTTCTTACTTGTATTATATATCGGAGCTTGTTTTAAATACTTAACCCCGATTATAAACTTTTTTAAATTATTTTTTCTGGTCCATAAAATAAGGTTCCGCCGTGATATTATTCATGGTCTTGTAATAATTGGCCGCTGTATCACGGGACTTCCTGACCTGATGGACTTCTCTCTTAAGTTCGGTAAATCTCTTGCTGATAAGATTCCTGTTATTATTCTCCGCCACCTGGAGAGCTGCGTTCTTGTCGAGTATTTTCTTAATCCGGGACTGAACCGCCTGAATCTCATTCTTATACATTTCCCTGTTCTTATCAAGACCTGCCTTGATATTGTCGTAGAGAATCTGAAATCCGGTATCCAGTCTGGTAAGTTCACCTATCAGTTCTTCTTTCTCGTCAAGTGTTTTCTGGAATTCTTCATCATCAAACGTCTGTGCCGTTGCTATATTACGCTGTTCATCCGTCAATATCGCAAGTCTGTCAAGTATACCTATCTTCTTATCAAGGCTGTCCGAAAGAGCCTGAAGATAATTAGCCATATCTTCCATATCAATCCTCCGTATTCTACCTTGATGCAGACTGTGGTGCATTGGCGTTCTTCATGACTTCTTTCCATGTATCGCGCATGGTTCTTAAATGTTCAAGAACTTCTTCCAATATATCCTTGTCTTTCTTGATATTCGCCTCAACAAGTCTTCTTAAGATATACTCATACACTGTGTCAAACTCCTTGGCTACCGGATATTTGTGATCCAGTGATGCCCTGAGCTCTTCTATGATGCGCTGGGTCTTCATAAGATTATTATGCGCACCCATAACATCATCCTTCTCTATCGACATAATGGCTTTGTTGACAAACTTAATGGCTCCTTCATACAACATAAGTGTAAGCTCTGCCGGTGTTGCCGTCATAACCTTGCTTCTCAGATATGCATTATAGCCTTCTGCATTATTTACCATTATATTTCCTCCGTGTTATAACGTTCCAGCCGTTTACTTTCCAAATAAGCTTGAAAGCTGTGATGTCTGCGACTGCAGTTTGGAAAGAGCACTCTCCATTTTAGCGAACTTCTTGTAATACGAATCCTCTATATCTTTAAGTTTCTCTTCCCATTCGCTTACTTTCTTCTTATAGTCACTGTACTGGCTTGACATTTCCTTGTCATTGTAGATAGTGAACGCGCTGCTAAGTGGCGTAGCGGACATCTTGTCGCTTAACGCATCATACAGATTCTGCGAAAGTGTCTGGAAATATTCCATAACTGTATCAGGATCGTTGGCAATAGCTGCCATAAGTTTATCGGAATTGGTCGATGTCAGGCTGTCATCCGGGTCTCCATCAATATGGAATTTACCTCTGTCCTTCTGTTCTGTTGTAAAATAGCCTCCTGTAGCGATGCCAAAAGATGCTATATTATATTTAACTCCGTCTTTCTCAATGGAAGTTGAGTAAAATACATTCTTGAGTGCCGATGATATGCCTCCGAGCGTTCCATCTTTACGAAGAAGAGCTTTCTTGACCTTATCTTCCCACTCTTCTATCTGCTTGTCAGTCATCGCTTCTTTCTCATCATTGGTAAGCGGTTCATATCCCTTCGCCGATTCAGCATAATACTGTTCGTCGATATTGCCGATCATCTCATTATAGCCCTTAAGAAGTTCCTTGATCTTATCGTAGATTCCCTGGGTATCTACGGATGTCGTTATGGTAACCGCGCTCTGCGTTGTATTCTTAGCATCAATTGTAAGGCCGTTGATTGAGAATGAGTTCGTGCTTCCTGTAAAAGTAGCTCCGTTAAGCTTAATCTCTGCATCCTGGGCAACAATTCGCGCAGAATCCGCTGAGTTGGTATATATTCCTTCATTCACTATCTTCTGCGCTGCCGCAATTTCGCCATTGACCTGTTTGGTTATACTATCCTTGATCTTGGCATTTGCCTCGTCCATGGAAACAGCAAGTTTGGAAGAATCTGCAAGAAGTGCATTGTTGTCATCAAGTTCCTTGGTATACTTGGTGATTTTATCATTAAGCTCATCCTTGGCCTTGTTGTATTCTTCTTCAGTCTTATAATCATCTTCCCATTTGTAATCGTCCGCTGTAATCTCCTTCAGCTTGGATTCGGCAGATTCTTTATTGGACTTGGCACTCTTGGCAAGTCCTTCTATATATTTAGTGTAGCTCTCGGTTGTGTACTTGGCTTTCTCATACCTGGATGAGATTACGTCATCAGCATTGGCGGAAGCCATCTTCTTATAATATGCAACCTCGGCACTTTCATCACCGTTAACATCCGCTGCCGAGTAAAGGCCTAATTTCTGCAATGCGGCAATTCCCGCCTCATCGCCTGCCGTAAGTGTAAATTCACCTTCGGCTCCGGATTTCGATGAACTTACAAAAAATCTCTGGCTTGTGGCGTCAAAGTTAACACTCACATCTGTACCTTTTAACTTGGATGCAAGTCCCGAAAGTGTAGTATCTCCGTCAAGTGTCACAAATGTATCATTAATCTTAAGGGTACCATCGGTAATGCCAAGCTCGCTTAACTTGGTATTGGCCGATACCTTGGCACCGTTTGTGTCTGTAACCTTACCGCCTGTCAGATAACCTGATGTGGCAAGTCTCGTAACCTCAAGTGACTGGGTACTTGCCGTTGCTCCGCTTGCTGCTTTGACAGTGGCTATTGTAGTATCTGATATTGATGCCGATCTTAAGTTATATCCCGAAGAATATCTCATTTTGGAAAGAGTACTTGTGTAAAAGCTGTATACCTTGGTATTGGTATCTTTCCATGCACTCATCTTCCATTCATGTTTGGTCTTAGCCTTTACGTATTTATCTTTCTTGGTCGAATATGCGGACACAAGTTCTTTAACCATAGCATCGGTATCAAGTCCTGAATTAAGTCCTGTAAGTCTTATCGCCATAATATCTCTCCTATCTATCCTCTTTCATCAAGGAACATTCCTGCAAGTTCCCAGACCTTCGCTATCATATCAAGAGTCTCCTCAGCCGGGAACTCCTTGATTACCTTATCCGAGTCCTTGTCAACTATTTTGATGGTTACACGGTTCGTCTTCTCATGATAGCCGTATTCAGCTATTGTATTAGGGTTAATCTTCTTATTAATGTCTGAAATAGCCTGCTTAATCGTCTTATCGGAAGGTGTATTGCCTACTGCCTTTTCCTCCGAGTAACGGTCGTCCTGATTAACTGTGCTCTGTTCTGTAGATGCTGCCGCTTCACTTGTGCTAGTAAAATCCGGCTTCGAAATCGGAGCACTGACATCCATTGTCCTATACGATTTCGAGCTGTCATTGGAAATTGAATCAATTGTCATTATAACACCTCCATGTGCCTTTAACAAAACTCTATGTTTCTTTTACTTATTTCGGCTGTGCGCCAAAAATAGTTAATATTATTTAAGCAAATTTTTCAATGCTTCCATACCGGATGCCTTACTTGCTGCCTCATTCGATTCCTGTATCTGAAGATACACTTCCTTGCGGTATACGGGTACGCTCTTAGGCGCCGTAATACCTATTTTAACCTGATCGCCCTTAATCTCAAGGATGGTAATTTCAGTATCATTATTGATTACAATGGATTCATTCTTTTTTCTTGATAATGCTAGCATTTACCTTCCTCCTTCTTAAGACTCTGGACATAATCGTAGACATTATATCTTACCTGATATTCTTCGTTGTTCACTATTATCTGGCAGCCCTTTCTGGTATCGGTATTGATAACAAGTGGTGCTTTTAAGTTAGCTGTCATCTTGGTAAGATCTGAAGGAACCGTAAGTACCACAAGCACAAATACATCCTCTGGCTTATCTATTCCACCGATTGACTCAAGCAACTCATCTTCGACTACCGGATTATATCCGCTGCATATATGTGTCGGATCGGCAACAGGGAATGCAAGTTCCGGCTCTTCCATTGACTGAAGCCACATTATGCTCTTTGAAGATTCCTTCTCCGCATCAAAAATAAGTGCATATTTATGATGTTCTTCAAATCCTATTATGCCGTTTTTAAAATCGATGACCTTATCGTCTTCAACATCTATTTCTCCAAACAATCTGGAATTAATCTGCATGTCTACCTTCTCCTTTTATTTAGATATAATCAAGCAATGACTGTTTTACGCACGAGGCTGCCGCATTAAGTGCAGCCTGATAAAGTGTCTTGGCCGATGTATAATTTACTACTATCTCTTCCAGATCTGCATCCTCATTCTGTGACTTAAGATCCTTAAATGTCGTCTGCTGCTCGGTAAGTCTGCTCTTGGCAAGGGTAAGTCTCGCATCTCTTGCACCAAGATCCGCTATCTGTAAGTCAACCGACTGCTGATATGCTTTAACTCTCGGCATTTCCTTGGAAAAAAGCTTCTTCATGCTGTCCTTGGCATAGTCAAGTTCTTTATTCGATGCATCTATCATTGTCTGTATTTTGTCTTTCTCTGCATCTGAATATACCGTGCTCTCTTTCATTGACTTAAGTTTAGCTATCTTGTCTTCTATGTCGGAAACCTGCTGCAATGCGTTACACATATCGTCAACATCTCTTGCAATGTCATGGCTCAATGTCTGGTTGCCGAGTGTATTGACTTGAAGATCCTGCGAATAATTAATGGTGTATGTAATATATTGTCCGCCATCCTTCTGATGATATTCCTTAATATCAGCCGGATCAGTTATGTCCTGACACTCATAATACATCTCAGGCCTTGCGTCTCCCTTGGCAAAGCCTTCCTTCTCATATGTAAACTCTATATCTTTGGCATCTTTGACTGTCTCATACATATTATCCGATACGAACAATTCGCCTGTATCATATACATAATAGAAATCATCAGTGGCTTTACCGTTTTCAAGAAGTTCCTGATACTCATTGTATGTTACCGCTGTAGGAGTATAATCTGTTCCATCCACACTTATCGCTCCGAAATTATCTTTGGAACAACCCGAGTATGCAAGTCTTAATCTGTATACTTTATCAGCTTCAGGCATATCTGCAGCCGGGATGTCTGTTATGTTGGTAACATCAACGGATTTCTTCATAATACTTACCTGATCCATATCTGAAGCATTTAACTTCTGCGGAATTCTGTACTTCAGTGATGCAGCCTCGGTCGCATCCGTAAATGTAAACGATGTATCCGTTCTGTATCCTGTAAAACAATATCTTCCGGCATAGTTGGCATTGGCCTCTGTATACACAGCTTCTTTATACTGGTTAAGGACCTGGATTATCGCGCTTCTGTTCTCAATTGTAAACTGGTCGGATGCGCCCTGCGTACATAACTCGTAAATATCTCCAAGCGCACTGTCCATATTGTCAAGGGCGCTCTCGGTTATTCCGATCCATGATTCAGCCTCAGGAATATTGTTGGTAAGATACATACTTATCTCTGACAGACTTGAACGGAGAGAAAGAGCTCTGATTGCAATAATCGGGTCGTCCGAAGGTCTTGTTATTTTCTTCTCGGTACCCATCTGATTCTCAGCACTGCTTAAGTTCGTCTTGGAACCATTAACATTACGCATTGTTGAATTTATCATCATTGTGTTGGTAATTCTCATTATCTCATCCTCCTGTCTTATACTCCGGTTTCCTGAATCAACTTGTCATATATTTCCTGCATTACCGAAACTACCTTGGATGCAAGGCTGTATGCTTCTTTAAATTTAACCATATCAACAGCTTCTTCGTCTTCATCGACGCCGCCGACCGAAAGTCTCTGGTTATTGATAGTATCTTTGATATTATTATAATTGGATGCAAATGTTTTCGCCCTTGCAGTATCTATATAAGCTACCGATACCATTGACTGAAGATATTCAAGGAAAGTACCGTTATTAATGGTGTCTTTCTCCTTTAAAGCATAAAGTGCATCAGCCATATCGCTGTTCGCTGCGCCCTGTGCATCATCAAATGAATACGGAAGAAGTGAAACATCTCTTATTATATCCGGGTTAACCGTAACACTTGCAGCCGAAATATATTCTTCGCCGTATTTGGATGTAAAGAAATCTATCGGCGGTTCACCGTTTCTGTCACCTTTAGCGATAATCGCATTAAATTCCGACGTTATTGCCCTTACAAATTCATTAAGCTGTGACTGATAATATGGCACTCCTTTGTAATCCGAATTGCGGTACTGGTCAACGTAAACTGTCAGTTCTTTCGTATATCCCTGCGCCTTATACTGTTCATATTCGGTTTCGGTCAGATTCTGTACATCAACCACTTTGCCGTTGGCATCCTTTAAGAAATTACCGTCAGCATCCTTCAATCCGACTACCTCATAGCAGTCATTACAGCCATCACGTACATCTATTGCTGCTTTTAAGGAACCGCTTAAACTGCTCCTGTACATATTGAATTCCATTCCATTGTTCCACGAAAGCTCCACAAGACCGTTTATATCGCTTGCATTACGCTTGTCTCCCGTCTCCCTTGGAGTGCATACAATCTGGTTATAATCATATCCGTCAACAAGCGAGTATCCGTCAACGTATACGCAGAATTCAGTAACTCCGTTGCCAACCTCAGTCTCTTTAACCGTCGTATTAATGTATCCCGATAATTCGTCTATCAATAATGCTCTCGCATCACGAAGATCATTGGCTGCGCCCCCGTTAACCTCGATCGTATTGATCTGCTTGTTAAGAGATGCTATTTCCTGTGCAACCGTGTTAATCGCATTGGCTGTCGACTTAACCTCGTCATCAGCCTGTCTCTGGACGGAATTAAGATTGGTTGTCATAGTATTAAAAAATTCCGATATGCTCTGTGAGTAATTAACAAGCTGGTTTCTTGCCACAACGCTGTGCGGATCCTTGGTCAGGGCGTTTACCGCTTCAAAAAGATTCTTATATTCTGTAGTAAATCCGTCAAGATTAAACTCATCAAGGTAATCCTCTATGAGTGTCGTATAAGATTCAAGTGTTGAATAATTACCACAGACTGAATTATTATTCCAATATTTGGTATCATAATATGAACTTCTCAACTGCTTAATCTCGGTAACGCTTACGCCGGTTCCTACAGTACCGTAGTTAGTATAAACCCTGATTGCGGATGATGCTTCCTGAACAGTCTGCTGCTTAGTATATCCCTTTGTGTTGACATTGGAGATATTATGTGCCGCAGTGTTGATCGCAATACCGCTTGCTCCGAGACCTGATGATGCAATTGTAAGTCCAAAAAAAGTATTAGCCATTATCTCGCTCCTGTTCTGTTGATCAATGTTTCTATCATATCGCTGACAACGTTAACATATCTTGATGCAGCGTTATACGCCTGCTGATATTTAATCATGCTTCCGAGTTCCTCGTCAGAAGAAACTCCCATTACTTCCTGCCGCTTGTCATCAAGCTGGCTGGCGAGTTTGCTTTCATTGTCCGCCATGCTCTTATATATCTTACCTGTGGTGGCAACATCAAGCGTCATCGTCTCATAAAACTCCTCAAACGTCAGTCCGTGAAGTCCTCCGTTATAGTGAAGAGTCTTATCATTAAATATATTAACAAGATCCTTGGCGAGGTCATAATCATCTGCGCCATCTCTTGTCGTAAGTGCCATTTTGGAATAATCCTTCAATATATCGCTGTTGACCGTAATATTGTTAATAGAATATGCCGACCTGTTGCCAAAAGTATTGGTATCATTGCGGACGTACATTGCCTTGCCGTCGATTACCTGTTCGGTATACCTTTCGGTATAATTTCTTGTAAAAAGTTCAATACCGGTACTTCCGTCCTTCGCTAACGGAGCCTTATCGGTATCAAGTATTGTATACTGCGTACCGTCCGCTGCCGTATATGTAGTCTCCGGGCAGAAAATATCATTTATTTTCTCAACCATTCCGCTTATCAGCTTATCAAAATTAGCAAGTGTATTGACAATAATAGATGTGTCGCAGCACTCCTTATATCTGTTATATTCACTGAGTGCATCCTTGTAATCCTGGTCGTTAACGCCTCCTGCATAATCTGCCGGATCCGGTTCTACCATACTTGCTGCTGTCGGGCTTAATGTTCCTCTGGCAACCAGAAGGCCTTTAAGGCCACCGATATCTGTATTATCCTCAGTAGAAATTGTAGTATTGAGGTTATACACCGGCTGATCCGCCATACCTCTCCATACCGGTTTAGCGAAATTGGAGCCTTCTATCTTCTCGCATCCCATATAATTAACCGACAGATCGTCTACAAAATGCACACCTTCAACGGACACTTCCACAACTCCGTTGCTGTCTTCTTTATATGATATCCTGCAATATTTTGAAAGTTCATCGAGAAGATTGTCTCTCTTATCGCGCAGATCCATGGCCTGTTCAACATCATTGGCTTCTATACGCGATATTCTTTGATTCAGGTTCCTGATTGTATCGCCTATTTCATTAATCCTGTTAACTGTGCTGACTACCTCATCATCAATTGTCTTCTGATATTTGACAAGGCCGTTATATATCAACTGGGATTTATCGATAAATTCGACCGCGCTCTGTGCAAGTGCTGCTCTTGAAACAAGATTGCCCGGTGCCTCTGCCACCTTATTGATAGATTCCCGCAAATCCGAAATCGCACTCTGGAATGCAATTCCTTCAATTCCTTCAACGCTTCCCATCTTAACTTCTATTTCATATACAGAATCGTATAATTTATCATAAAATGTCTGTCTTCCGTTCTCTTTACGGTAAGCCATATCAAGAAAGATATCTCTTACATGGCTTATTGTTGACACAGCAACACCGAGACCACTCTGTCCCTTGTTAACCGCTGAAGTGGTTGAGACATAGTTATATATGGCATCCTTATTAACGACACCCTGTCTTACATATCCGGTTGTATTAACATTGGAAAGGTTATTGGCCGTTGTATTAAGCGAATTACTGCTGGTCCTTAATCCTGAAAGTCCAATATATAATCCAGTCATCATGCTGCCCATTACTGTGTATCTCCTTTATATAAAAAATTACTGCTTCGCATCAAATGAACCACTGGCTCCGAAACTCTCTCCCGTATATCCGGAATCCGAATAATTCGCGGTTGCCGGTGCCTGTCTCATACTCTGCATTATATTAATCTCAAAGTCTGCCATATCTATTGATTCCTGCAGAAGCTGTTTATTGCTTTCATTAACTCTGACCATATTGCCAAGAGTTGTCTTTAACTTATCATGTATCCGCCGGAGTGCGGTGCTCTCTGTTTCCTGACCGGCGAGAAGCTCTGCCAGATGCTCAAGTGTGAGCGTATCCGGCTTCCTGTTGAGGACCATCGCGATATCGTTCGTCGTCTCCGTCCTCTTCTTCTCAAGTGCGGTTATTCTCTCGACAACCTGCTGTTCCCTGACAATCATCTCATTTAAGGCCGTTACATTACCTTCCACGATAATTCCCGTCTTCTCCATCGAGAGTTCCAAAAGCGTCTCATATTCAGTATTTTCTTTGTCGAGAACATCAATAAGTGTATCGATTAAACTTGCCACTTGTCATTTCTCCTAATAAACTGTCGTATTATATTTAGTTGCAAGCTTCTGTGCCAATTCATCAGCGCTCACATTGTATTCTCCTGATGCAATGCGCTCCTTCATTGAGGCAACCTTATCTTCCCTGATATCCGGTGCCGCTGCAACTGCCTGCTTGGCTATCTGGTAGTCTTTACCAAACTGTGAAATTTCAAGCTTATCACTGCCTTTTGATGCACGTACCTTGCCGGTATGCACCTCGCCCGTTGTTCTGTATATCTGGCTGATCTGGTTATAAGCATCAATTCTCATAGCTGTCTCTCCTTCCATGAACAGATATTTGTCTAATTTATTTATCGGAGAAACCCACAAAATACTTATAGCAAATCGCAAAAAAATCGGGTTCCGTTTTCCCGGAACCCGTTAAATTGCTATATATTATATATTTAGTTATCAAGAAATCTCATTCTTGCGCCATCACGTCTGTCATTTATCGGAGCTGCGCCCGGCTTGTCCTCTCTGTATGCACTGCCAAGTCCTTTCTGGATGGCATCCTTGCATTGCTGGCAGAAACGGCCTGACTTAATCGTGGCTCCGCATCTTTCACATTCAATTCCTATAGGTGAATCGTCCGAAAAAACAAGTCTCTCTTCTCTTATCCATCTCTCTATCTGCATAATTGACACGTCATTGTCCTTGGCAATCTCAGGTATCGTAGCTTTCGGATTATCTCTTATGTATTTCTTAACATCAGCGAACTTCTTTTCAAGTTTCTCCATACATGCCGGACAATAATAATATCCTCCGCCAATGTAATTAAATAGTCTTCCGCATCCTCTGCAATTCTTAACATCCATTATATTTCTGCCTCCTAAAATCCTCTTCCGATGCAAACCGTCAGAAAATATACATTAGAAACGCCACCGGCTTTCAAAACCCCGGCGCACTCATCAATCGTAGTTCCGGTAGTGTAAATATCATCCATCAACAGGACTCTTCTATATTTTACACTATCTCCCATAATTTGAAAAGCATTATTTAAATTATGCACACGTTCTTTATCATCAAGTTCTTTCTGCGGTCTGGTGTTCTTCACACGCATGAGCAGTCTGTTGTCTACCGGTATTCCACTCAGGCGCGAAAGTTCATTTGCAAATATCTCAGCCTGATTATATCCCCTTCTGCGGTATCTGGCTTTATGAAGTGGGACCGGAACTATAACTTCAGGTTTCCACAACCTGAAATACCGTTCATAAGACTTCAGCGCACACTCTGCGTAAAAACCGGCATATTCACGCCTGTTATTATATTTAAACGCATACATTGATTTTTTCATGGCATCCGTGTACGAAAATACTGCCACGCCCCTGTCAAAAACATGATTTTTACGCATACAGTCAGAACAGTATTCCTGCGCATCGTCTTCCAGTTTTTTACCGCACTTAAGGCATGCCGGCTGTTTTATCAGAGTGATTTTGCCGGAACACCCGGGACATATCTTTGGTCTTTTTATCTGTCCCGGCGTAAAAAGAATATCATCGCACACCGGGCATCTTCTGGGATATATAACGTTATATAGTTTGGATAGTATTCCTTCCTTTATTATATCGCCGCCTCCTTAATCCTTATATCAAGCGAAGAAAACCTCTTCTGTTCATTTTCATTGGATATCATATTGTAAAATGTCTGTTCGCTTCCCACAATGCATATGCACTTGCGTGCTCTTGTCACCGCAGTATAAAGAATATTACGGTTCATAAGCATTCTCGGTCCGTCAAGCAGCGGCAGCACCACCGCCGGATACTCACTTCCCTGCGATTTGTGCACTGTAACGGCATATGCATGTTCCAGTTCATCGGTTTCTTTAAATGTATATGTAACATATCTTTCTTCATCAAAGCGCACCGTCATTTCAGACAAATACAGATTAATATTATCGACTATTCCCATATCGCCGTTGAATACCCCCATTCCGGTCTCAATCGGAATTCCGTTCCTTCCGCGCACCTCCCACGGGATTTTATAATTATTTTTAATCTGCATAACTTTATCGCCTTCGCGGAATATTATGCTTCCTATTTCTTTCTCAACCTTGGAGTTTGATGGCGGATTAAGATACTGCTGCAATACAGTATTCAGGCGTTCAACTCCAAGGCTTCCTTTTCTCGTCGGTGTAAGTACCTGCACATCATTCGGACTGCAGTCTGTGTAAGCCGGCAGTTTTACTTTCACAAGTGTAACAAGTGCATTGATGATCGCATTGGCATCCGTCCTCCTTATAAAAGGAAAGTCCCTGCTTGAAGGTCCTATTTCAAAAAGTTCACCTTCGTTGATCTTATGTGCATTGACCACAATATCTCCGGCTTCTTCCTGTCTGAAAATCTTGGCAAGCCTTACCGTGTTAAAACAGCCCGACGCAATTATATCTTTAAGGACATTACCGGGACCGACGGACGGAAGCTGGTTGGCATCTCCGACCAGTATGAGCCTCGTACCGTCCGCTATGGCTTTCAGAAGGCTGTTCATAAGAAAGATATCAACCATTGACATCTCGTCTATAATAACCACATCCGTTTCAAGCGGATTGGTTTCATTGCGTTCAAATGATGCGTTGCTTATTTCATCCGATAATATTCCGGAAAGTTCAAGCATTCTGTGAATTGTCTGTGCTTCATGTCCTGTTGCTTCCGTCATCCTCTTAGCCGCACGGCCGGTAGGTGCCGCAAGCATTATATCCATGCCTTTGCGTTCAAAATATCGTATTATAGTATTGATCGTTGTTGTTTTACCCGTTCCCGGTCCGCCGGTTATGACAACAATTCCGCTTCCGGCCGACGCCCTTACAGCCTCCCTCTGCATGCTCTCCAATGTTATATTCTCTTCTTTTTCAATGGAATGCAGGTCTTTATCAAAGGCCTTCTCATCCGGCATATCTTCAAATTTAAGTGCAAAAAGTCTGTGTGCTATCGCAAGTTCCGTGTGATACACCGAATACAGGTAAACCGCTTTGATTCCATCGACATCACGGACCATCACTTTGCGGTCTATCATCAGATCCGTCAATATTTCCTCCGGTTTTGCAATAAATACTCCAAGAAGCCTTCCGGCTTCTTCTATGAGTGCATCCATCGGATAATATGTATGTCCGGCCGAAACTGCCGCCGACAAAGCATACAGTATGCCGCTCTTGATACGGAATGGCGAATCAAGTTCCATTCCGGAATTTCTTGCTATTTCATCTGCTATTTTAAAACCCACGCCTTCCATGTCATCGGCTAACTTGTACGGGTTATTTTCTATGATCTCATAAACCTTTTCTCCGTATTCCTTGTATATCTTTACCGCAAGATTCATTCCTATTCCGAGTTTGCCCAGAAAAAGCATGGCATTGCGCATTCCTTTTTTCTCCGCTACCTGGTCTGCTATTTCCATTGCCATCCTGTTGCTTATTCCTTTGACCTGTGAAAGTTCCTCCGGGGTCTCCTCAATAACGTGGAAAGTATCCATTTTGAAATGGCGGACTATCCTTGCCGCAAGTGCCGGACCTACTCCTTTGATTGCGCCGGAACCGAGATACCGCTCAATGGAATCCATATCTTCCGGGCGGCTTTCCTCATAGCTTGTAACCTTGAACTGGAGACCGTATGTCTGATGCACCGTAAAATCACCGTTAAAAACAACATACTCACCCGCATTAATAAGGTGCAGTGTTCCGACGCAGACCATCTCTTCATCTATATCATCCGCATAATCCGGACATTCTGCCTGAAGGCGCTTTATTTCATCAGATGTAAGCGAAACATCAAGTATAGTATGTCCGTTATCGCTGTTAGTATATATTATTTTCTCGACGTAACCTTTAATCTGCATATTCGTCTCCCTTGTTCAAACAATCGAGTAGGAGGGAAATTTAAATAAATTTCCCGACCTCTCACACCACCG
>OLYC01000109.1_pt1 | contig 78846 bp, 50 predicted proteins | sample 1674271 | NCBI WGS metagenome assembly OLYC01 (sample SAMEA103958154, study PRJEB25191) | human gut metagenome
GAACGAGTGGGACATTCTGGCGCAGCGGGAATTCGCCGAGCGCAAGGGCTTCGAGGCGGGATACGCCGACGGAGAGGCCAAGGGGATCGCCGATGGGATGGCCAAAGGAAAGGCTGAGGGGATGGCCGAGGGTAAAGCTGAGGGTAAAGCTGAGGGTAAAGCTGAAGTGGCCAAGGCCATGCTTGAAATCGGTATGCCGATAGGGCAGATTCTACAATTGACCGGGCTTACCGAGAAACAGGTAAAGGCATTAAGGTAATGACCCGAAAAACAAGGCGACCGGGATCTCAGGCCGCCTTGCATTAAGTAAGCTGGTTTAAAATAAGTTGGTAAAGACTTGGCAGTCTTTTCGAGGACAGAAGTCTTTGGAAAAAAGGAGCGGCCGGTGGCTCATTACTGAAGATAAAAAGAAATCTTGATCGAAACGGTTCCTTAAGACGAAACCAGTTCTTTTTGAAGGTTGCCAAGCCGTGTGTTTCTAAATATGAAGCGAAGTCTAAAAACAACTGCGACAACGATTGTCCTGACCATCGCCATGTCTGTCTGCGGGATACTTTTCTGCGCATGTTTCATCCCTTCGCAGAGGTGGGTGCTGCCGTTCAGAGGACAGCAGGAGATGTTTCTCTGCGACTGGGGCTACATCAGTGGGATCCTGTTCCAGCCTGGCGGGCTGGCGGAACTCGTAGCCAGGTTCCTTGTGCAGTTCTTCACGGTTCCCGGAGTCGGTGCGGCTGTCACGATTGTGATTCTGGGGCTGAACGTCTGGATGGTCTGGAGGATCATGGAACAGACAGTTCAAAGGGAAGATGCGGCTTGGGGAATATTCCCGCTCAGCCTGCTGCCGTCCGCGTTTCTGACGGTATCCCTTCAGGACTATTACTGCCTCTACCAAGGGCTTATAGCCTATGTGGCAGCGGTTGCATGTCTGCTGGCATATTCAAGAATCAAAAGCAAGAGCGTTCCGTTGGTACAGGGGTGCCTGATGACCGTGGGGCTTTATTTTCTGGCAGGGTCGGCGGCGCTGCTGTTCGCCGTGCGGGCGTTGCTGTTCGACGTGTTCACCAAACGCCGGAAATCCCCGCTTGCCACCATGTACCCGCTCTTGACCGTGATCCTTGGTTTCGTGATGATCCAGACAGGACAGATCGCCACTGTCTTGGAGGCCTTTACCCCTCGGATGTACTACGAGGTGGACATTCTGACCATGCCAAAGATCCACTATGTCAGCTGGGTCATGCTGTCTGTCTGCATATTCATCGCAGCTGTCTCCCGGAAGGTTGAGGCAAAGGGACACTACGCCAAAGGCGCCGTCTGCGCCGTGTGTTCCGCGATCTCGCTGGCGGTGTTCTTCTATTCCAGCGACTCGTTCAAGTCCGAGAACCGGGCCAGGGCATTCCACCTGGAGTGTCTGGCCGCCAATGAGAAGTGGGACGAGATCATCCGTGTCTTCGGAAAGGATGCCCGCTCACGGAATGAGGCCAACTACCTCAATCTGGCGCTGGCTGAGAAAGGGCTGCTGGCGGAGGATCTGTTCAGATACCGGCAGAACGGCCCGCTTTCGCTGATCAATGACGTGAAGTCGCAGAACGACCTTGACTTGCTGAGGCTCAGCCGGGTGCTGTTCGCCATGGGCAACATTGGGGCGGCCCAGAGCACTGCGTTCAACGCTGATCTGGCGTTCGGAGACCATGTGCCGTCGATGCTGAAGACAGTGCTCCAGATCGATCTGATGCGCGGGTCGTACCCTACGGCGGAGAAGTACATCAGACTGATGGAGAAATCTCCGCGCTACTCCAAGTGGGCTTCCTCGCAGAGAGTCTTTCTGGACAACGACGAGGCCGTGATGAACGACCCGGTTCTGGGGAACGGAAGACGCGACCTTGCGTGCGAGGACGCTTTCGTGCTATACACCAATCCGATGGACGACCTGTTCAGGATAGTTGACGCGAATCCCGCGGACAGGAAGGCGATGGAATATGCCCTGTCCTACCTCCTGCTGGCCAAGGACATGGACAATGTCGTGGAGTTCGTCCGTAAACGGTTCGGAGTCCCGGCGCTCAAGACGCTGCCGACCCCGGTGCAGGAGTGTCTGCTGTTCTATTCAGACTACTTCGGCACCATGAACATCGACTTCGCTTTCAGTCACGGAATGACGAGGGAGGAAGTTGAGCGGCGCCAGGCCGTCAACCTGGACTGGTGCCTCGCGCACGGGGTGACCGAAGAGAATGTCGCGCGGTTCCGGATGTTCAAGGAGAAATACGGCAACGCGGCGCGAAGCCAGAATCCGAAATCCGCCCTGGCCTCGTTCCGGAACACTTTCTGGTACTATTTATTGTTCACCCAAATTACTGATAACTAATGAGCACATTGGCTTTGCGGTCGCTTCGGCAGACTTTCAACATAATACTCGTGGCTTTCTTCCTTGCGCTGGCCACCTCCTGCGGAAGAAAGATCAGCGTGACAGGAAGCATCGAGGGGTGTCCTGAGATCTTCCCGGACTACGCCGGTGTCACCATTCCATCCAACATCGCCCCGCTTAACTTCTCCTTCCTCGGCGAGGAGCCGGCAACGCTGATTGTCAGCGGCAAATCCGGAGAAAGACAGATCAAGGGGCGAAAAGGGCTGTTCTCGTTCCCGACAAGATACTGGAGAAAACTGATGGCGGAGAATGCCGGCGCTTCCATCAGCCTGACAGTGGCCGTCAGGCAAGACGGCAAGTGGCTGGCATTCAATCCATTCACAATCAACGTGTCTTCCGACAAGATCGACCCTTTCCTTTCCTTCAGGCTTATTCCACCGGGCTACCAGGCATGGAAGAGACTGGGAATCTACCAAAGGAATCTGGAGACATATTCACAGACCGCCATTTTCGAGAACTCGCTGACGGGAGGGAACTGCGTCAATTGCCACTCCTATTGCCAAAGGGGTCCTTCAAAGATGCTCTTCCACGCCAGGGGCGACTTCGGAGGCACCGCGATGATTCTGGACGACAAGGTGGAGAAACTGAACACGAAGACCGACTCCACAATCAGCGCCCTTGTCTACCCGTACTGGCATCCATCGGGACGGTACGTAGCTTTCTCTGTCAACAAGACAAACCAGAACTTCTTCAGCCACAACGAGAACCGCATAGAGGTCTACGATTCCGCATCGGATGTAGTGGTGTACGATGTGGACAGGCACGAGATAAGCTGGTCACCGTTGACCCGCTCCGAAGACTCGTTCGAGACATTCCCGACATTCTCGCCCGACGGCCGCAGCCTGTACTTCTGCTCGGCAAAGGCGGTCGCACCGATGCCGCAGGAATATTCAAAAGTCAAATACAGCCTCTGCCGCATTGACTTCAACCCCGAGGACGCTTCGTTCGGCGAGAAGGTGGACACCCTTTACAACGGCTTCAAGAACGGGAAAAGCGTCTCCTTCCCACGAATATCCCCCGACGGCAGGTTCCTTGTCTTCACTCTTCAGGAATATGGCAACTTCTCCATCTGGCACAAGGACGCAGACCTGTGGGCCGCGGATCTTGCCTCCGGAGAGAGCTTCCCCCTTGAAGCCGCGAACTCGGAGGACGTTGACAGCTACCATTCCTGGAGCGGGAACAGCCGCTGGCTCGTGTTCAGCAGCCGTCGAATGGACGGCCTTTACACCCGCCCGTTCTTCTGCCACATCGACGGGAACGGCCAGGCCTCAAAACCGTTCCTTCTCCCGCAGAAAAACCCTCTGCGCTACTACGCCGACCAGATGAACTCCTACAACCTCCCCGAACTGATGGAGCGCAAGGCCACAGTCAATCCGCACGACATCGCCTCCGCCCTGCGCAACACGCCGGGAACGGATGTCAGGGTTAGAAGGGAAAACCCTTAATTACTTGTCAAATGGCTCCTTGACCGGGAAGGTGGTTCCGATGAAGTTGTCATACACAACCTCTTTATTCTTCTTAACCTCCTTCCTACTTTTCTTGATCAGCTCGTCAGGAAGGCAAAGAATATTCCGGAAACCCTCATTGAAAACGGGCTTCCTTTCAGCCATACTCATGAATCTGTCGAAAAGATAGATGTATCTCAAATCCAATCGCTTAGTCTGGTTCAAAGTGTCCTTGTAGGCCGCAGTGAACTGCAGGAGACAAATACTGTCATTCTCATACACGATTTTAAGATCCTCTATCTTAGGATCGCTGAATCCGTTGATATATTTGCTCATACCGTACTCAAGCGAGACGGGGAGCTGCTGCTTAGCCCTTTCGGAGATTGAATATGTTCGTCCGCACCCAAACAGAAATATGGTGGCAAGAAAGATAATAGCCAATGTACAATGCTTCATGACAAATTGCTGTCTAAGGTTTACTTATTATATGTAAAAAGGAGGTGCGACAAATGTCGCACCTCTTTTCACTATAGATTCAAACTATTAATAACCTGGGTTCTGAGGGTACTCAACCTTATTATTAGCCTGAATAACCTGGATCGGAATAGGATATTGGTAGTTCCAAGGATGGAATGCTGAACGGTGTCTTGTGTTACCGAACTTGTCAACATAGGTCTGCCTTGGATTATTCGCCACATTCTCGAATCCGAAGCCATATTTCTGAACACGAGCGTAAGCAGTGTTAGAAGTAGTGGCGTCCTGAACCGGGTACTTGCTGGTGACATATTCACCGCAGTTAGGGTTGCAAGACAGACGGTTGAGGGTTATGATACGATGTTCCTCACCTAAGAACTCACGAGTACGCTCATCGAGAATATAGTCAATGTCAACATCTGACGCACTGCATGGCTTCGCATTAGCACGATCTCTTACGACATTGATGTCAGCGGCTGCGGCAGACTTGTTGCCCTGTGCGAGATAAGCCTCGGCACGAAGCAGGTACGCCTCAGGAACACGGATCATGTACCAGTCAACATCATAAGCCTTGTTGCCATTGGTTGCGAAATCAGCGTGCACGTCATCCGAGAATTTCCAAAGACGAGGCCAGAGCATGGTGGTGTCTGACGCATTCACCTTATAGGCATTCCGCTTTTCCTGGGTGTTGGCTCCAGGACCAGGAAGAGTCTTGGCTCTCTCGTACATCTCTTTCTTCGCATCAAGCCATCCCTGTCCTCCTGGGAGGTAGAAGTTCTTCTGCATCATGACCTCAGAACCGCGGAAGTCGTTAGGATCATCCCAGAGTCCATCTTCAACGAACTCTCCACCATTGTAGACGTATTCAACAGGAATGCAGACGGTACCAATGTATGCCACCCTTCCTCCGATAGAGTCCTGTGGAACCTTCGCTTCCCTGCGCTTAGGAAGAATAGACGAGAAGGCGGAAGAAGCAGAGGCTCCCTCGGCGAATGTCGCAGCATCGTCTCCGTAGAAATAGAAGGTATATACACTATCTTCATTCTCCTTCATTTTGTCAGGATCCTTTGACTTGATCGGATCCTTTCCTGCTTCATCACGACAAACCTTATAAGATCTTGCGGTCTGATTTCCCATAATTACGGCAGGCAGCCAGTTTGCCTCAGTGCAGAGAAGCCTTACACGCCACCAGCCGTCTCCACCACCACCGGTAGAGTAGGTTCCATAGTTGTACTGTACAACCCAGATTGACTCCTTGTTGTCCGGACTGCTTGGATTGTCAACCTCAGCCTTTTTCTTAGGCTTGCCGTTATCCAGACCCCATGCCTGACGGAAGAGATCCCAATAAGGATTAAGGGCATTGCCATAACGGTCTGTAGCCTCGTCCTGACGGGAGCCGAAACGGGATGTCATGATGTTGTAGTTTCCGTCAGTTCCGTCGATCACACGTGTTGCCGCCTGCTCGGCCTCCTTGAAGTTACCAAGGGCGAGGTTCACCTCTGCAAGATAAACATCAGCGGCAGCCTTTGTCGCTGTTCCCGTGAGACGAGCCACCTTAGGTAGATGCTCTGACGCCCATTCGAAATCCTTCTTCATGAATTCCCAAACCTCCTGACGTGAGCTTGGTGTGTAGCCGTAGTTGGCTTCAGTTGTACGGCGCTCAAGAATAACGACGTTACCGAACATTCCAGCTAGCACACGATAGGCCCAGCCTCTGAGGAACACTGCCTCGCCACGAAGCTCATCTCTCATGGTAGGGGTTGAATACTCGATGCCTGTACGCTCGTCAATCATGTCAATCACCGTGTTCGCCTTGTTGACAAGTGTATAGACATTGTCAAACCAGTGACGGGTGATACCGTTATCTGCGTTGATTTCCCAGTTTCCGAAGGTTGATGTCGCTCCGGTCGGAGAGAATGTGTCCATACCTAAACCTGTAACAGCATAGGAGTGCTGTCCGTGAGGCTCTCCAAGCATCAGGTATTCCACAGTGTTATAGCATGGATTCAGAGCCATCTTGATGTCTGACTCCGAGTTGTAGAAAGAGTTGTCATCATAGTTATAGGAATGCTCCTTGAGGAATTCCTCATCGTTGCACCCGGTAAATCCTCCAAGGACTACCACTCCTGCTACAATGCTTGAAAGTATTTTATTGATGTTCATAATATTCCTTTATTTCAAATTAGAATGTCAGGTTTACTCCGAATGTAACAGTCTTGTAGGTTCCGTTGCTGCCGAACCTTGAAGAACCTGCGTCACCGGCGATGGTTCCGCCAGTCTCAGGGTCAAGACCAGACCATCCTGTGATTGTGAAAAGATCGGTGGCGGCCACATAAACGCGTGCTCCGCCGAGGCCAACCTTCTTAAGGAGGTTAGGGTCAACTGTGTAAGAGAGAGAGAGATCCTTGAGCTTCAGGAATGAACGAGTGTTCCAGAACTGATAGTTAAGAGTGTTGTTGTAGTCACGCTTAGGATACTTCTGTGAGTGGTTGGTCTCTGTCCAAGGATCAACAGCGGCAAGCTGGGCTCCGCTTGACTGATTTGTCTTGAAGGCATGAGGGTCAAACCAGATGAAGTGAGTGTCATTACCCTGGGCCCAACGGAAGTTAAAGTAGAGGGAGAAGTTCTTCCAGCTGAGGGTGTTGCCGATGTTCATGGTGAAGAGAGGATCTGGAGATCCCAGGAAATGACGGTCTTTTTCATCGATTACACCATCATTATTCCAATCTTCAAACTTGATGTCACCGGCCTTTGCATTAGGTTGGATCATCTCGCCCTTGGAATTCACATATCCCTTCACCTCTTCATCGGAATTGAAGATTCCGAGTTTCTTAAGGTCGTAGGCAGAGCCGATAGGATGGCCTTTCTGAAGAGCGTAGTAGCTATCGAATCCATAGGCGACAGCGTTTGCGACATCGTCTGCCTCGACACCCTTGTAGTCCTTTCCGTAGAGTTCCTTCACGCAGTTGGTGTTGGAATCGAACACGATAGAGGATGTCCAACGGAAAGTCTTGTCACCATCACCATTGATGTTGACGGAGTTGAGAGTGATCTCTATACCATTGTTGGTAACGAGACCGACATTGTCATAGATTGACTTGAATCCTGTCATGTAAGGAGCTGAGCGGCTCACGATCATGTTCGTGGTCCGGCCTGTGTAGCCGTCAATGTTACCGCTAAGCCTTCCGTTAAGGACTGTGAAATCAAGACCGAAATTCATCTTCTCAACGGTAGCCCAGGTAAGGCTCCTGTTAGGAATACCAAAAGGTTCGATACCTATGTTGCCTTGGTTTCCAAGCCATGCCCAAGACATTGAGCCTTGTCTTGTTCCCACAACTCCAACCGTAGCCAATGTCTGATAAGGAGAGACGGAGCTGGCTCCATTCTGACCCCAGGAAGCACGGAACTTAAGGAAGTCAAACCAACCAAGATCCTTTATGAATCTCTCGTTGCTGAGGACCCAAGCTGCTGACGCACCGTAGAAATTGTCCCACTTGTAGCCTTCGGCAAGACCCGAATAACCGTCACGACGGAACACGGCGCTGGCATAGTAGGTATTCTTAAAATTATAATTGGCACGGGCGAGATAACCGGCACGGGTCCAGGTTGTACGAGAGCGCTTGAGAATCGTGTTGGCATTGTCAGCGACATCCATTTTGTAGACACCGAGATAGGTCGGGCTGGAGAATCCCTTGAACTGAACATTAAGACCCTCTGAATTGTATTTCTCTCTGGTGTAACCAACCATCAAATCAAAGTGGTGATCCTTGATGTCCTTGTTATAGGTTAGGATGTTGTCCACATTCCATGTCTGAGAGTAGCTCATTCCAGAAGAACCCTCGGCGTTGCCGTTGTATTTGGAAGGGTTGTCCATGTCTGCGGTCGAATTGGTGTCAACCCAGAGTTCAGGGTTGTTGAACACATCGCTGCGGCCAGTATTGTGCTGCCCCTGAACAGTGATTCTATAAGAAAGACCTTTCAAGAACGGGAAGTCAATCTGCGCATAGGCGATGCCGTTGGCGTTTGAGCTGAAGCCGGAGCGGTCAGTGTAGAGATAAGAGTCATCCTTACCCGCACCAACCAGTGGGCTGGCAGTCTCTCCGTCAGGCCAATAGTTGTACCAATTCTCATAGCCCTTGGTCTGAACCATCACGTATGAGTATGGAGACATCCAGGTAGCGTTCTGGATTCTGGCTGTCTGACCCCAGCTGTTGGCGCCAAGGTAGCTTGCCTTAACTCCGACGGTCAACCAATCGTTGACGTTCATGTCCAGTTTCGCAAGGAAGTTGTACTTCTCATAATCATCGCCAAGACGGATACCCTGCTGCCTGGTGTAGTCACCGGAAACATAGTAGGCTATATTCTTGGATTTTCCCGCGATGCTGAGGTCATACTTCTGACCGACGCCGGTACGAGAGATCTCCTTGATCCAGTTAGTCCTTGTGCCATCTTTGAATGCGGCGAGTTCGACATCGCTCATGAGTTCTGTCGCGGCGGTCTCAAGAGATGAATAGTCAGCCCAATTCTTGTCCTTGAATGCAGAATTGTTAGCCTTGTAGGAGTCGAACCTGTTCTTGAGGAATGTTTCGTCGTCCGTTACCATCTTAGGCATACGTGTCCAGTCAGAAAGGCTTACGCTTGCATTGAAGCTGACAACCGGCTTGGCACTCGTTCCCCTCTTGGTGGTGATGATGATGACACCGTTGGCGGCACGGGATCCATAGATCGCGGCGGCGGAAGCATCCTTAAGGACATCAATACTCTCAATGTCAGAAGTGTTGACAGAGTTGATGGAACCGTAAGAGATGACTCCATCAATGACGAGCATCGGCTGGTTCACGCTTTGTGATCCGGCTCCGACACTTGAAGGGATGGAGTTCTTTCCACGGATTGTCATGGTACCGGTGTTGTCTCCAGCGGCGCTGCTTGTAGGCGCATAGCTGAATCCTGCAACCTTGCTTGACAGTGCAGACAGAGCGTTAGGGTTTGGCAGGGTGCTGATGTTCTTATCATTAGCGTAATTCACACTAGCAATCGAACCGGAAAGATCCCTTCTGCGCGCCGTACCGTAACCAACGACCACTACCTCATCAAGGAAGTTGGTGTCGTCTTCAAGCACAACATTGATTACCTTCTTGGTCCCCACTGTAACCTCACGAGAGGAGAATCCAATAGAAGAGAAGACAATTACGGCGTTGGACTCAACATTAGCAATGGTCCAATTACCGTCAAGGTCGGTCATAGTTCCAGCGTTAGTTAACTTGACAAGAACATTCACACCGACCAGTGGTTCACCAGCCTTGTCCGTGACCTTACCGGACACGGCAGACTGGGCGAATGCATGCACTCCGATTGTCAGAAGCACAAGCAATGTCGTAATTAATCGTTTACCCATAAACTGTGTATTAAAAAAGTACTGTTAAATTCCTTTATTTACTCCTCAATCGAGTAACTTTGGAGAAAAGCCTCAACACTACAAAAATAGGTTCTAAGTCCCGATATTTTACATAATTTTTGACAATACGACTTTGAATTCTGATAATGCAAACCTTTTCGCAAGCCTCCAAAATAAAGCCAGAAAGCAACGAACTCAAGGCTTGAGGAAAGGTAATGCCCTTCCGACACCCTCAAGCTCAAGGAGGAGTTCCGGACGACAGATGTCGGCTATGAGGAAATGGGTGGGAATGTCCCTGAAATGGGCTTTGAATATATTTTGAATGACTTCCATATCCTGTGGGCGGCGCACATAGATGCGCAGCAGATCAAAACGGAAGTTGACGCAGTCTTTGGAAATGTTGGAAGGCGCGACCAGATGCTCTACAACATCAATCGCCTCCTTGGCCTGCACACGGGCATCATCGGAGAACTCGCTGTTCTCTCCCTTTATCGCCGCCGTACCGGAGACAAAGACGATGTTCCCAAGAAGTCTGCCTCTCTCGAATTTAGGTGTGGTGCGGACGGCCTCCTTGCCAGATGCCAAAACTTCCCCCGAATATTTATGTGCGGGAATCTGCAAAGGATTGTCAATCGGCTTGCCAACTCCTTTGAAGCCTTTTATGGCATAGACAACGACCATAACTCCACCGGAGTCACAACCGATGCCCGTCGCCGCAGGATAGCCGTTTGACCATTCGGTTGTCTCATAGAAATCCGACCTTGCGTCATTGAACAACTGGTAGTTCTGAATACCATCATTAACGGCAGTGATGTGGCTGATATAGTTCCACTGCCGGACGATGTCCGAAACTGCGAACGATTCTGATTCAAGAATATTCCTGAGTCTGCCGAACACTTTGGCGGATTGTTCTCCGATGTCTCCGGCAGACGGAAAATGTATCCCTTGCGTCAGCAGTTCCTCACAGCCATCCGAGCAAAGGACAAAATAATCCTCATCTCTCTCGACTTTTGGCGTGCCCTTAATGTAAAGGATTTCCGCGACAAGCCTCTCGCCCATCGGTTTCTGTGACACATAACTCACAAGTGGACAATCTTTTAAAACGGAGGAGGTAGCGGATTGAAGAATATGATTATTCAGAAGGTAGGTGTCTTCGTCCGATGCCTCAAAGAAATAGGTAATGCTGGCGATAATATATTCATAGCCAATTCTTTCGAGAATATCGGCACATTGCCTTTCCAATGCTCCGTCAACCGTGGAGGTGATTATTTCCGTGAATTTCTCCGTCATAAAAATAAGTTGCAGATCCGAGTGCAAATTACGACATTTCTCTTGATATTCGAAATTCCAATTAGTGAGTATCACCGGAAAAGTTCGAGGCAAATTTATTATTGCATTGAAAATCAATAAAGTCATGAAGAATTAAGATTACAGGATGTGATCGACGGCCGCAGTCCGGCCCTTCTGGACGACATCGCCGGTCAGGTGAGGATGAGGCATATCCCCGAGGATGCGACCGTTCCGACCCTCGTCTATCACAAGGACTGCAGGAACGTGACCCTCAAGGACTTCATCCTCCGCTACCCCGCCACCAGGGATGACCTCTACATCATCGAGGGGGGAGACTGTCTTAAAAGTAAAAGTACCCCCAGTGAGGATTGAAAATTCGTTGTCGCCCCTGTATAGGGGCACAGACTTTTCTACTCTCGCCGAGACTTTTCAGACAGTCTGGGGGAGGGGGCAATGTTACCGTTGACGGCTGCTACTCCGACATGCGGTAATCAGCCTGTGGGGTGGCCATTGCCTTTGTCATCAAGAGTCATCCAGACTTACGGCACGGAGGCTAAAACGAAACGACGCTGTCTCGCAGCCGTGGAGGCCAACTCCATCTGAATGAATATATTAACGCACCCTCCTCCCCATCATATCGGATAGGAGGAGGGTGTCTCTTTTGATTGATATTCAGCAACTTGCCTTCCACGGCAACCTGTCACGGCGGCACGGCCCTCACCTCAACCTGCCAGCCAGTAGGACTCTGACTCTGGACTCTACTCTTCTTGGGAAGGCCCACATTATCTGGAAAAGCTAGGAATAAACCTGCCGAAAAGTTCGGAATGATTTCAGTAAAATCCGGCCAAATGACCGAACAAAAACATCATTCCTGACTTTGACAGCCTAAAAATTCCGTTTTTCTTACGTTCTGATAATCAATATATTGTAAAAAGCGCTGATTATTCAGGGTGAATTGCATCACCTTTTCGTGCCTTTGAAAGAAGCTTCGTACATAGGTGTAAACAAGTAGGGTGAATCATTTCCAAAGTCAGGAATTGTTTGGTGTTTGAGCCTGACTTCAGACACGGTGGCCTAAAAGCCGGAGGCCAAGACAAATATATGGAAATTATCCCGCATTGTCAATCCCTTGGGGGAGGAGCTTTATTTCGTCAACGATTCTTGATAGGAATGACCTTACACCTTATGGATGGTGTTTTGTAATTGGAAGATCTGTAGTGATAACATTCCGCCATATGATCAGAGAACCCTTGCGCAATTGAAGATAACGGCAATGTTCATTTTGTAATTGACAGGAACAGTGATGTGCCTTGCATGTCTGTCCGTGGCTGACTTCTGTTCCTGGCTGGGTCTACAAAACAAGGCTCAGGAACAATGGGTGGTGTTGTACAGCATTCTGTGACAGGTGCCTGTTCCCGTCAACTGCAAAGCAGTAGGGTCATTTCATGGTGAGATAGTGGCGGCGGAGGGGCTCGGGAAATTTCTCGATGGAGTAGCGGAGCATGGTGCGGGGCATTGAGGTGGCATATTCATCAAGGAATAGCTCCAACCTCCGCTGGTCGCGCTTCCCGGCCTCACGCAGCATCCAGCCGACAGCCTTGCGCATCAGGTCGTGCTTGTGGTTCATCAGCTTGACGGCCATGGAGTAAGTGTCATCGAGCTCCTCGTTCCGGATGAGCGTCAGTGTCGAAACCATCGCGATCCTCTGCTCCCAAAGCGATGTACTCTCCGCCAATGAATATAACAGTCCTCGTTCCTGCGGCTTATTCGTAAGGTATTTCCCCACAATCGCCGGAGCCGACAGATCCACCAGATCCCAGTTGTTGATCCGGCTGGTGTGCGCCAGATAGAAATCGAGCACTTCCCTCTGGACATCCTTCCTGCATTTCCCGACCAGAATCAAAAGTCCGCATAGCCGTACCTCGTGCCACTGCGACTCCAGCAATCCTTCGACTTCCGGCAGCGACGCGAACGTATTCTTTCTCGCAACCGCCCTTGTGTCCGGCACCACCACTCCAAGAAACCTGTCACCTTCGCCATATTCCCCGACCCCGCATTTGAAAAATCTCGGCAGAACCACCTTTTTCTCCTCTGAGTGCAACCCATCCAGTTCAGCCGTCACCCTTTTCACAAAATTCTCCTTGAGTTTATCTTCTTTAATATGCTCTTCCATGACAAATGATGATTACCGTCCGCAAATTAGTCATTATTCTTTGAATAGTTGCTTTGTTTTGATTTGATTTGTTTGAAATGTTCTTTGAGGTGAAATAATCTTGAGTCCACTTGAAAAAGTCTTTTTTTGAAAAAATATGTGCCACACAGGTACTTCCAACGGGGGTAAAAAGTGGCGAATGGTACTTTTTCAAGTGGGCTCAATCTTCATTTTCAGACAAACAAATCAGAACGGCTTCGAAGAATACTGAGTGTTTTGTTGAGAATGCGCTTGCAATGCTGAATATTCGGGTGATGACTCATCCAAGGTCTCCCTTTATGGTTCGACAGGCTCACCAACCGGGCGGTTCCGGTCGCTGGACCGAGAGCGGGTTCGCGGATGCCGCCTCGGACTGGAGCAGGCTCGCCAACCGGGCGGTTCCGGTCGCCGGACCGAGAGCGGGTTCGCGGATGCCATCTCGGACTGGAGCAGGCTCACCAACCGGGCGGTTCCGGTCGCCGGACCTGCCGAAGCAAGAAGCAAAATAGCAACATATAAATAAAGAGGCTGACCTTTTGAGTCAGCCCCTTTACAGAAACATTCATTTTATCTCTTGGAGGTGACGTCCGCCTCGTACTTCTCCACAGCGGCGATGAAGTCCTGGCCTACAGGAACGCCGTTCTTGAGGTTGAAGTAGTCGTAAACGGCTCCGAACGGAAGGGACTTGGCCTCCTCCAGAAGGGCGAGACGCTGGAAGTACTTGCCGTTGTCCTCGTACTTGCGGAGGGTCTCAAGCGGCTCAAGGAAGGCCTGTAGCATGCACTTCTGGGTCGAACGGGTGCCGATGATGTAGGCTCCGATGCGGTTGATGGAGGCGTCGAAGTAGTCAAGGCCGATGTGTGTGCGGTCAAGTGCTCCGGCGCGTACAACCTCCTTGAACAGGTCGAGGGTCTGGTCGTTCATCGTGACGACGTGGTCGGAATCCCAACGAACAGGACGGCTGGTGTGGAGCATCAGCTCAGGCACGAAGAGAAGGAGGGAAGCGACCATGTCGCTGATGTTCTCGGTCTGCTCGTAGTGGCCTGTGTCAAGGGTGTACATAAGCTTGCGGGTCGAGCAGTATCCGGTCACGAAGTCGTGTGAGCCGACGGTGTAGCTCTCAAGGCCGATTCCGAAGAGCTTAGCCTCAAGGCAGGTCTTCATTCCCGGCAGATCCTCGGCGAGAATCTCGTCCAGAGACTGCGCCATGATCTCACGGTAGCGGAGACGCTCCACGGTCTGGTCCTTCGATCCGTCGTGTACCCAGATGTTCATGATGCAAGGGTCGCCCTGGAACTTGCCCATCGCGTCGGCCACCCTGCGGCAACGCTTTGTGTGCTCGATCCAGAAGTCACGGATTGACTTGTCAGGGTTGGCGAGGGAGAGGTCTCCGCTCTTAGGGTGCGAGAAGGAGGTTGAGTTGAAGTCGAGCTTCATTCCGTTCTCCTTACCCCATTCCATCCAGCTCTGGAAGTGAGCCGGCTCAACCTCGTCACGGTCAACGTGCTTGCCCTGAAAATCACCGTAGATCTCGTGCAGGTTCAGACGCTGTGTTCCGCCAAGAAGGCTCTTCACGAACTTGATGTCGGCACGGAGCTCATCGATGTCGCGGGCGCGGCCAGGGTAGTTGCCGGTCGCCTGGATTCCGCCTGTGAGGGCGGTGTCGTTCTCGAAGCCCATCACGTCGTCAGCCTGCCAGCACTGGAGGGAAATCGGGGTCTTCTCAAGAAGCTCTATCGCTTTGTCGGTGTCCACGCCGATGGCGGCGTAACGCTCTTTGGCCATCTCATAGGCCTTGGTTATCAAATTCTCGTTCATGTTATTTTAGTTTATGATTTGTAATATCCTCAAATTGATTTTTGAACAGCTGCCTTCGTGGTTATGGACTAACTCCTTGGCTCGTAAGTGATTGTCTGGATGGAGTTGCCGATGATGCGGCGCATGTCCCAGCGGTCTCCCACTAGACCGGCCACCTTGGCCTGAAGCATGATGTTGCCGATCGCCGTGCCCTCCATAGGACCGGCGATGACAGGGATGCCGAGGGTGTCGGCCGTCAGCTGGCACATCAGCTTATTGGCCGATCCGCCACCGATCACATGCAGTTTCTCTATCTTGAATGACGCGAAATCCTGAAGCGTTCCGATGACCTCCTTGTACCTCTTCGTGAGGCTGTGGTAGATGCAGCTGATCATTTCTCCGTCATTAGTAGGAACCCTCTGCCCTGACTCCTGAAGGGCCGCCTTGATCTCGGCGTACATGTCCTTCGGAGCGGCGAAACGAGGATCGTCCGGGTTGATAGTGGACGGGAAGTCGATTGCCTCGCGGGCCATGGTCTCCATCCCGGCGTATGAATATTTCCGGCCTTCAGCCTCCCAGGTCTTGCGGCTTTGCTCCAGAAGCCACATTCCTGTTATATTCTTAAGGAATCTGGTCGTGCCTTCTATTCCACCCTCGTTCGTGAAGTTGTACTCAGAGGATTTCCCGTCTATGATCGGAGTAGGGGATTCGATGCCCATCAGGCTCCATGTGCCGCTGCTGAGGTAGGCGAAGTTGCCGTCTGATGCCGGTACGGCGGCGATTGCCGAGGCTGTGTCATGCCCCGCCACCGCTATCACCGGCACAGGCTCCAGGCCTGTCTCCTCGCAGATCTCTTTCTTGAGCATGCCGACCTTTGTGCCGGGCTGGGTGATGTCAAGCAGTAGGGAAGGGTTGATGCCGAGCCGCTCAAGCAGGTCTCTCTGAAAGTCCCTTGTGCGCGGGTTGATGAGTCCGGAGGTGGACGCGTCGGTATATTCACAGACCATCTCTCCGGTCAGCATATACGCCAGCAGGTCCGGCATGAAGAGGATCTTGTCGGTCCGGGGCAGCCTTGAGCCGGCTTCCTTGCTTTGCGCGTAGAGCTGGAAGATGGTGTTGAAGTTCATTATCTGGACACCGGTGACGGAGTAGAGCTCGTCTCGCGGGATGATCCTAAAGACTTCCTCAGGGATTCCGTCGGTGTATGGATCCCTGTAAGCTCTTGGCATTCCGATGATTCCGCCGTCCTTGCTGATGTGGCCGAAATCCACTCCCCACGTGTCGATGCCGATCGATTCAATCTTCAAGCCCATCCCGGCGACTTTCTTGAGGGCTGCCTTGAAGTGGTCGAAAAGGGAGTTGATGTCCCAGTAATATTTCCCGTCAATCTCCTTGACGGCGTTTGGGAACCTATAGACTTCCTCCGAAGTCAACTTATCGTTTTCGACAGTTCCGATGATGGCCCTGCCGCTCGTCGCTCCGAGATCAAATGCTAGAAATTTCATAATCATGTGGCATTTTTTTGACTTTTACAAATTTCGTTTTTTCTGATTTTTAGCCGTTGAGGATTCTGATATTCTGACTTGGAAATTTGATTCAGAATAATTTTTTGCTATATTTGTGAGTCACAACCACTAAGGTAGAGCATTGGAAACTATGGCTTCGGTACATCTCAAATATTTGGCGGTCAACCCTGTTGACCTCAAGTGGGGGACGGCGGTCAATTCCGTCGGCTTTCAGGAAATCGCTCCGGGAATGGACTATCCTCCGCGCAACCATCCTTCGCGATATGTCTTTTCTGTGGCCAGCGGAAGGGTGCTTCAGGAGTACCAGCTTCTGTACATCACCGAGGGCAAGGGCAAGTTCTTTTGCGAGACGCTGGGACGTTCGAAGGCTATTCCTGTCAAGAGCGGGATGATGTTCCTGTTGTTTCCGGGGGAGTGGCACACCTATTATCCTGACAAGGCTGCCGGCTGGAAGGAGTTTTGGATCGGTTTCAGCGGCACGTTCATCGACAATCTTGTCCATCAAGGATTTTTCCCGAAGGACAGACCGATCTTTAGGGTCAACATCCATGAGGATCTTGTCAACCTGTACACAGCGGCGATCACCGCTGCCGTGAATCAGGAGTCGGGGTTCCAGCAGATTCTGGCCGGGATCGTCGATCGGATGCTTAGTCTGGCGTATTTCTACGACAGAAATTATCAGTTCCAGGAGTCGGACACGGCCAACAAGATAAGTCAGGCCAAGGTCATGATACACAATGGTTACATGTCCATCTCTCCGGAAGAGGTGGCCGCAAGGCTCTGCCTCAGCTATTCCTCTTTCCGCAAGACTTTCAAGGAATATACTGGATTCTCGCCGGCACGGTTCATCAATGAGGTGCGGATGAGCAAGGCCAAGGAGCTGCTGACCAACACGGCCATGAGCATCAAGGAGGTGGCCTACAATGTGGGCTACAACAACCATGACTATTTCTTCACCGCTTTCCGGCACATGACCGGTCAGACCCCCGCTGAATATCGCAATGCCACCCAGGTCGCCAAGCTGTGACCTTTCCCGGTCTATATGGCCGTAATGGAAAATAGATTTGCTTTGTATTACAAAATGTTATACATTTGCGTACAAAGTGATATATGATGGAAGCAATAGCAACACGTGGGAATGTCAAAAAGCCAACTGCATTCAGACTAAATGCCGATTTGGTCGCCCGCCTTAAGGTTTTGGCAAAAAAAGACAACCGCAGTCTCAATAATTATGTTGAGAATGTTCTTATGTCTGTAGCCTACAATGAGCCTAATGATACGACAAAAGCAGCCATGAAGGAGGCAGAAGAAAGTAAAAACCTCGAAGAGTTCGATTTGGATGCTTTTAAGAAATACGTAGCCTCACTGTAGTATGTGGAAATTTGTTCAGACGACTCAATTCAAGAAAGACTACAAGAAATATGCGAATAATAAGAAGAAATTATTGGCATTTCAGTCCGTTCTTTCACATCTGTCTGAAACTGGTATGGTTCCTGAAAAATACCGGCCACATTCTCTGTCCGGCAATTACAGAGGCGCACTTGAATGTCATATTGAGAATGACTTCCTGTTGATATGGGTTGATGAAAGTGAACAAATCATCAAGCTCGTCCGCCTTGGAAGTCATTCAGAACTTTTCGGATAATAATCACGTCCGGAATCTCCTGTTTTTTTAGGATAAGGATCTTTATTATTGTTCAGTTATGAGTCTTACCGGGCCGAGGAGGCCGGAAGGGAGGGGTTTGTCGGTGGACTTGTAGAAGCGGCGGATGGCGGTGACCGGGTGTTTCTCTCCGGGTTGGACATCACCTATCATCCGGTTGCGCCAGACATTGGTCACCTTGATTTCCAAGAGGTTGTCTCCATCTTTGAGGAGTGGCTTGATGTCGGCGGTCCTGAACGGGGCTTTCCAGAGGACACCTGCGGAAACGCCGTTGATGGAAATGTCAGCGATGTTCTTGACTGTACCAAGATCCATGAATATTCTTTTGTTGGATGCCAGCTGGGTGGAGTCGATCGCCACCGTTGTCTTGTAAACGGCAGTGCCGGAGAAGTATTTCACGGTCGGATTATCTTTTCTTGTCCAAGACTCCAGTTCCGTAAATTCTTCATCAGCGGTGCCGCCGTTCTTCTGGTTGAAATGCACCTGCCAGGTGGAGGTGATGGTCTGGATTACGGTCGTTACCGGTGTCTGGTTTGTGAGTACGGGCGCTTCGGCAGGCTCTGCGACCGAAGTGTTACGGTCACTGAACTTGTCGAAGAGACTGAACTTGCCGATGGAATCCGCATGACGAATCACAACCGAATCAGATGCATGAAGCGTTACCGAATCCGTTGCGTTGACAAAGACCGTGTCCACTGTTACATTGATCTGCGGCCTGCCTGACAGCACGACAACCCTGGCGTCTGTTGAATACATCGGCATGGTCACGACCCAGCGTCCTTTTCTGGAAATGACCGGCACATCGGTGACTTCCCCGTTGTCAGGATTGAATATGGCCGCGAACTTTCCGCCATCCCTGAAGCTGAGTTCCACTTCTGCGCTATTCCCGGAGAAGTTTCTCACCCAGTAGATATGGGTGCTGTCCGGGAGGGTTCTGTGGACATATTTAAAGTCCCCGTAGCTGTCTGGAGCGTTCGCCGGAGCCTCGGTCGCATCTTTCTGGTCACAGATCATGTCGCTGTCACTTAGTAACATACTGTGGTCACTGAGCTTGTCGAAGTGACCGTTTGGCGATGTCGCTTCGGCAGGCTCAGCGAACCTTGCACTGAAATCCGGCTGAATCCCGCTGCGCTTCAGACAGTCTTCAAGCCCCTTGGTGAACACATTCTTCCTCCGCGAATGCCACACATCATCCACGATTGTGGCGAATGCCCTGTCATCCGCCTTGACCCCTGCGCACTGCTTCGGCTCCTTGCCGCAGATTATGACTCCAGCGTCAGCGAACTCCTTGATCTTTTTAAGAATATCCAAGGACATCACCTCGCAGTTTCTGTCCAGCCACAGAACCCTGTAACGGACACCTGATGGCGCCACAAGTGTTCCGTTCTCTACCTTTACGCCGGATCTGAGCACTGTCGGATTGGCAAAATCGTAGTTGTACCCGTCAGGAACCTGCGGCAGAGTGCTGAATGCGGCACCACCGTACAGGCCTGTGATGTTCAGGTCCTCTCCATAGTATAATAATATGTCAGCGACAGATGACCCTTGCTGGAGCATCGCGCTGGATCTGGCAAGGTAGTCGGTGAACACTCTGGCATATTCAGCCCAAGTCTCGTTCCTGTGTAGCCACTGCCCGTAACGGAACAGCTGAAGGCCGGGAAGATACTCATCGTTCGGCTGTGATGCGGACTCATGGATGACGAATCTGTTGAGTCCGGCGCTGAGTCCGATGTCGGCGATGTACTTCATGTTTTCCGGGCAGTAGGTGTAGGCCCTGCCTTCGTCACCGTTCACGGAGAAAGACTCTGCTGCGACCAACGGCTGTCCGTAAATATGTGACACTGACGCGGATTCACGTACGTCGCAGATGGCGGACGGAACCGATGAGCCGGTCGGCGTGTTTTCCATCCAGATCGCCGCCATAGGAACCGTGGCCTTGATCTTCGGATCCATTCCGTCCCCGGTGTATGCGCGGCCGCTTTCCTGGGATTCCGTGTAGCGGCCCGCGAGACCATATTCATTGACAATCTTGTCGATTCTGTCGTAGTTCTCGCAGAATAGTTCGCCGAGGGTGCGTCGCCAATCCCAGAGGAAACGTTCGCTCGTCCGGGAGCTGCCGATGATCTCGCCCGCAAGCACAGGCAGCCATGGCAGCAGATCGTAGCCACGTCGCGCCTTGAACTCTTCCGCCAGCTTCGGAGTCCAAGTGTAGGAGCCGGCCTCGTAGCTGTCCACCAGAAGGTATCGGATTCCTTTCTCGCCAAGCATCCCGCCGGCCGCCTCCTTATAAAGGTCAACGTAGGTGTGAAAATATCTCATCCATGCGTCCGGATCCAGTTTGTCAACCTCCAACCCGGTCGCTTCCGGTGATGCCGGGTGGTTGACCTTTCCGGTTATGGACCATCCGAAGCGGTAGATCCGCCAGCGTCCGGCCGGCAGCGAGCATTCAAGTTTCCCGTCGGCAGCCATATTCCCGGTCAGGTCGATTATGTCCGAAGTCCTGATCGCGTCCTTTGAATATGGTGTGTGGTATTTCCAGAAATCATGGATTATTCCGAATCCGCCAAGCTCCTGGCTGTGGTTTACTTTCATCACAGTGAAAAGCTCCAGCGATTCCAACTGCCGGCCTCTGACCCGGAAAAATTGGGCGTAGGTCTGGGGTACATTCTTGGTCAGATAGGGGACTACTGTCGGCTCTATGTCGCAGACTTTCCTCCATTTCAGGCCGTCGTCGCTGCATTCGAGGACGTTCACATACTTTGGCTCTCCGCTTCTGGGGCGGTCGCTCATCGCCATTGTCTTAAGGGTCAAAGCCTTTATTGTCTGCGGCTTCCGGAACTCAACGGTGATGACTGAGTCTGTCTCTTCGATCCTTTCGGACAGGGATCTCATTGATTTGTCTGAATATGGCAGCCTGACGGCGAGGACGTACAGATCCTTGCCATAAGGCTTTACCTCGATGCGGTCGTTGTCTGTGTGGTAGTCAAGGTACGGCCCCACAACATTGTAAAGTTCCGGAAGCCGCACGCATACTTTTCCTCCACGCACGTCAACAGATCTCCATTCCAGCTTTTTCACAGCGTCCTCAGGCTTCACCCATGTGCCGCCTGTCGAGCTCCATCCCGGCGCGCTTGCGATAGTGACATCCATGTCCAGCGAGTCGGCCAGATTCAGGGCGAACCTGAACGCGTCCTTCCATCCGTCTGACAGGTAAGGAAGTTTGACTTTCGCGGCTCTTGGCATGTTGATTCCGCCCGCGTCGAACTGGTGGAAGCCGCCTATTCCGGCTCTCTTCATCCATTCGATGTCTTTCCTGATTCCTTCCTTGGAGACATTTCCGTCCATCCAGTGCCACCAAACCTGCGGTCTGGAGTTCTTGGGTGGCGTTTGGAATATCCTTGCCAACTCTGATGAATCGGCGTGGACGCTCAATGAATATGTGAGTGTGGAGTCAGTGTCCTTGCTTGTGGGGATGTCCTGCCGCAGCTCCGATGTGTTGGTTTTTGGCACGGTGTCCATTACGGGGGACAATTGAAGCGGCAGGAAAAGCGCCAAGGTTGTGAGTGTTATAGTCATGCTCATATTGGTGATTCTCTAAAAACATTCAAAGATAAACATCACCTCTCATATATTCAAACATTTACACCCTTGTTTTCCCGGTTGGTCCGATTGCCCCTTTGAAAACTGATGCTTTGTGTTTGATTTTTGGCAAATCGGTGATGTTGTTATGTCAAAGTTTGAATTTGGCACGGATAATGCTTATCTTGTACAAAGAGTTAATTGGTTCTAATAGGATTTTATCTTTCTATCCTTTAACCTGTGTGGAACTGTTCTTCATACGTTTTATTCATAATTAGGTTTGTATTAAGTGGGAAAGGTCGGAGCTGTGAAGTTCCGGCCTTTTTTGACAAAGTCAAAAAAGGCCGGAATATTCCTTTTTTTTACCCCCAGTCACTACGTGACAGCCCCCGAGGGGCATGGGGAAAGGGTTCCCCAAACCCCTTCGGTCGCTCCGCTCCGAGTGACTTTGTCAAAAAAGGCCGGAACCTGTTCTGGGTCAAGTCCAAAAGAATATATTAACGAATTAACAAACGACAGTGGAAAAATCTAATGGCAGATTTTGGTAACGTGCAAAATCTGCCATTAGCCTTTTTTCCACTGCCTTAACACATCGATGGTGGCAAGTTCGGACGCTTCTACCGGCTCAGTAATCGGTAGGCTTTGTGACCGATAACCTATACCTCTGCGGGCGGGTTGAATTGAGCTACAATTTGCGGTTTTTGTAGGAGTCGATGCAGGACGGGATGATGCGTCGGTACTCTTTGCTGGTGTAGAGAGGGGAGGAGATGATGAAGTCGGCGGTGCTGCGGTTTGTGGCGAACGGAATGTTGTACAGGGATGCGAGACGTGTCAGACCCATCACATCGTTCTGATGACCCTGCATGATGAGGTTGTCGCAGAAGAACACCAGCATGTCGATCTTCCCCTCGGCGATCATCCCACCGATCTCGAAATCACCACCGAGCGGACCGCTCAGCATGCACACGACGGACGGAGCCTCCGGCCCGAGTTTCTCGGTCAGCGTCTCGGAGACAAGGCGGCCGGTCGTGCCAGTGCAGAACAGATGACTATGTTTGAGAGAGCCTGCATTGTAGCGGACCCAGTCCAGAAGCTCCTGCTTTCTGGAATCGTGAGCCACAAGTGCGATGTTTGTTACCATATTCATGAAAAATTTAATTGTTTGCTTTTCTCTTTGATTATCCGGATCCACCGGATGCCCCCGTCTCACCTCTGGAGATGGTGATTGTCTTCATCTCCCTCCCCCCGCCTTCATAGGCAGCCGCCCTTTGATCACGCTTCCGCCTGCTGGTGAACAGATTGCGGAAGAATTCCTTGAAAGTGTTGAACTCCCTCTGGTAGGCTATGCCGACTCCGTTCCTCTGGGTGTTGTCCAGATATGTCGTGTAGTCGTCCGCCGAATGGGAGAACAGGTTCATTCGCAGCTGCCCGGACTTGTCCAGCTTGATCTCGATGTCGAGGTTGCCCACCATTTCACCCTCCGAAGAGGAAGAACTTGTGTGTTCCCTGTTCCCGACATTGCCGTTGACGATCACCCTGTTGTTGAATAGCTGCGTTGACACGGCGACATCGAATATGTTGGTGCCGCTTTCGCTGGACTGGTAATTCAGTCCGAGGTCAAGCGGGATGTCCAGCTTCTGAAGGATGTTGTTCAGCTGTCCCGCCATGATTTCCGCCACATTGGAGTAGAGCATGTTGGTGTTGTTCACGACTCCTGACTGCTCGTCCGGCATGAAACTTCCGGAGATCAGGAGTGAAAGGAACTGGCGCTGGATCTTGTCCTCCGTGTTGAGGGCGCTCTCGACCCTCGATTTGGTGGTCGGATCCAGATCCGGAACCTCGATCGAGAAGGAAAGCTTCGGCTCGCGCAGCTTGCCCGAGACTCCGATGCCACAGTTCACGACCCTGCGCGCCGAGACAGCCGTGGTGTCCGCGATCAAAGTGGCCACCGACGCTTTTGTCGAATATATTCCCTTGATGTCCAAATCACTGTCCATCACGTCTCCGTTGAAACGTACCGTGCTGCCCTCCGAGATCGTGAAATCCCTTTTTGCGATGTCCATGGCGTTGAAGTGGAAGTTGCCCGACCTCAAGGTGTAGTCCCCGTTGATTGTGAACAGATCCCTTGCCGGCCGCACCTCGATGTCGATTGTCCCCTGACCACGGCCATTGAGCACATTGCCGGCCGCCCTGTCTATCTCCACATATGCCTCTGTGCCCTGGGTTGCATGGACCTTCAGCTTGATCCCGAAGTCGCTGCCCTTGCCGCCTCCTGTCGTCATCTTGTTCATCATCGCCTCGTAAGGGTCGATGTAAACCTCCTTGAAGGCCTGCTTGAATGTCAGAAGGTCGTTTTTCCCGTCGTTCGAAGCGTTGTCTATAGGAATATGTATGCGCCCGTCCTTGTCTGTCCTGACGTTCACATCCAGCAGGATGGCCTCGAACGGTCCCTTGACCGAAACGTCTCCGCTGGCAAAAAGATGCCCGTAGAATGTCTGGTTGTCACTTTCGGTCATGTCAATGGCCTCGATTCCACGCATCTTGATTCTGGTGTCCATCCTGAAATTCTTCAGATGGTCGTACAGAAGTCCTCCGGCAATCGTCCCTGTGCCGTCAAACCTGTCTTTTATTGTGACCTCATCAAAGAACAACCCTTGGTCGGTGACGGAGAACGGTCCGCTTACATAGTAAGGCACGTTTGTGAATCCGACTCTCAAAAGAACATCATCGAACCTTGTCCCCTCGCTGGACAGGGAAAGCGAATCCAGCGTGCCGCTGGCCTTTACCCTTCCGCTGATGGAGCCTCCCATCTCGCTGAACACGGATTCCATGACAGGGGCGATGTAGCCGGCGTCAAATCTGTCGAGATCAGCGGTTGCGTCGATCCTATGATTTTTCAGGAGATAGTCACCTGTGATGTTCATGGTTCTCTTGCCGTCGATGTCGTTCCTCGCGATCACATGCATTTTCCCGTTATCCAATGAACCGGCTGTCCGGAAAGTTCCCATCCTCCGTCCGGCGACCTCGGTTGAGTCCGAGACAAGTCTCATCATCAGACCGGCGTTGCTTTCCCATGGTGAATAGATGATTGCATTGCCGGTGGCGAGACCGGCTATGCCGAAATTGTCACCAAGGAATTTGTTCAGCAGCCCGAGGTCAAACCTCACGAGGTTGACGGAAAGCGTGTCTTTTTTTGTGTAGGAATATCCTCCGTTGACATTGACAGACTGGTTGGCGCAGCTTGCTGTCAGGTTGTCTATCCTGACATCCTTGCCAATCATGTTGATGGCGGATTCTGACACGCTCCACGCAGCGTCATCGTACCAGATGTAGGACGGAAGGGTGGTGGCATCGACAGTCAGTTTCCCGTCACCTGTGCGGCCAAGCTTTCCGGTAAGGTAGAACTCTCCCTTGTTGGCTGGCTCCGTACTGTTGTCGTAGGTGAGACCGGCCCCGAAACTGTCACCCTTGGCGTAGAGCATGAGATTGTCGTTCAGGAGATTGATGCCGGACACGGAAACCGAAGAGCATGCCAATGAGGCGTTGAGGCTGCTGTCCCTGTTGTCGAGGTTCAGATCAATGTCCTTGAGGAAGTTCTTGTCCAAAGCAATCCTTGGAGACTTGACAGAGGCCGTCACGTTTCCGTCCCTCGCGATGTTCAGACGTACTTTTGTGCCTTGGGCGATATATAGTCCCGGTTTCAGGAACGAGAGGATGTCGCGGGCGTCACTGATGTCCAGACGGAGGTCATATTCATCGCCATTCCATTCAGGGATTTTTCCATTGTAGAGGGCCGGGAGCTCTCTTTGGATGGTCAGTCCCTGCGCGTCTTTGATCAGGCTCGTGAACGGTTTTGTGCCGACATAGCTGCCGCTGATGAAGCCGGAAGTTATGTTGACCCTGTTGACATTGTTGTTGGAATGGGACTTCACACAGATGTCTCCGATCTCGTGCCAGCCGTTGTCGTTCTCAAGAGTCATCCCAAGAATGTCAAGGTCTCCGATGAGATCCCCCCGACTGATGTTCATGTAGTTGGCGTTGATCCTGCCGGAGATCTTGGAGTTTTCCCGTTTGTCCAACTTCAAGGCGTGAAGGTCGGCGTAACCGATTGACGCGTAGAACTTGTAGAGCCCGTTGCGGGTCTTGTCCGAAAGGGTGAACAATCCCTGGAACAAAAAGTTCAGATTCGGATCGCTGCAGACTATCCTGCCGTCAAAGGCGTTGTCTGAATATGTCCCCGCCGCTATGATGTTGGAATAGTCGTAGCCGAGCGCGGACAGTTTCTCCACGAAAAGTGTGTCGATCACCAGGCTGGTCCGGCCCTTGTCAAGTGACACGTCCATCGCTCCTCTCAATGTGACTTCTCCTACCTGCTTCACACCTGCAAGCCGTCCTACGTTGAGGTTTCTGGCGGAGACGTTGCCTCCCAGGCCGATGGCCTTCCCTTTCTTGATGAGATCCCTGATGTTGACATCGGCCGTGAGTGAGCCCAGCGCCGATGTGACATTTCCATTAGCCTTGAGATTGTTTAATGTGCCCTTGACCTCTCCATTGAAAAGGAATCGGGTTCCGGATGCGAACTTTGAGAGGTCAACAGCCGCGCCGGGGGCAAAGCCTCTGATGAACAGGCCGAGGCCTTCGGTCGTGAATCCGAGATTGTCCAGCATGAAATCCATCGTCATCCGGTCGATGTCAGGAAGCCCGGAGAGCCTGCCGGACAATGCCCCGGAGACTCCGCTGTAGGATTCGGAAAAATTGAATCCTTTGATTGAGAGGTCGCTGACCGGCCCTTTGAAATTGGCTTTCCTTAAGTTTATTACTGATTTCATCCTTTGCAAGGACGGGGCGAAGAACGAGATGCTCTTCATGTCGATCCTGCTGCCGAGGATGTCACCTGTCATCAGGACTTCTTCCATGTAGTCGGAGAAGGAAGACGCACCGGAATATTCCATGGCATATTCATTCATGCTGATGTCAGACCAGCTGTCCTTCAGGTGGAGGTTTCGGATCGAGGTCCTGCCTTTTTCAATGGTTGTCTTCCCGGACAGCGCAAGGATCCTGTAGCCGCTCCTCTCGATTGCCTGCAGGTTCTCGACTGTGCCGGTGACGGTGCCACCATTGAAGGTGATGTCGTGGGCCATGAGGTTATTCACGGTGACATCAAGGTTCTTCCAGTCTATGCCATATTCCCGCAGAGGACTTTCGTTCGTCTTGTTGACAAGGCGGAAACGGAAATCCTTGACCTGCACTCTTCCCGCGTCAAGTTTGATGGAGAACGGCTTTTTCTCTTTTTTCGCTTCTGGCTTCCTGATGAGTCTTCCGATGTTGCTTCCTCGCTCGTCTTTGGCCAGGATGAACGATCCGTCCTTGACGCTCAACCTTTTGACGTGGATGGCACCGTCGTTCCTCAAGCCCTTGAGGGAAAATGTCGTGACGATCGATCCTGCTCTTGCGATGGTGTCCAGGCGCTCACCTTGCCAATCGGTCACAGGCTCGTTGTCCAGAATCACAACATCATTGAGCACCAGGGCCGTGAATGGCTTTATGTGAATCTTGGAGAATTCTATCCGGCCGTTCAGTATGCTGCCCAAAGACTCCACCGCTTTCCTTGCCACAAACGTCTGGACAGCCGGAGTCTGCAACAGAATCCAGCCGGCGAAAAGCAGCGAGACGATCGCTACAATGATTCCCCAGAATATCTTTAGAGCCTTTTTCAATCATCGCAAGCCTTGGCGATCAGCGTCCGTGGCTAATAACAACAAAGATACTAAATATCCGTTGGATTGACGAAAATAGTTGTATCTTTGCCATTCGATAAAATGTCTTTGAAGAATATGTCGGATTACATCCTTGGAATCGAATCGAGCTGCGACGACACATCGGCTGCCGTGATTAAGGACGGATTCCTGCTCTCCAACGTGATAGCGAGCCAGCAGGTCCACAAGGATTATGGGGGAGTCGTTCCTGAACTGGCCTCCAGAGCCCACGAACAGAACATCGTGCCTGTGGTAAGCCAGGCTTTGGACAAGGCCGGAATCAAGGCGTCAGATCTTACGGCCATAGCCTTCACCCGTGGCCCTGGACTTCTGGGATCACTGCTTGTCGGCACATCGTTCGCCAAGGCGATGGGCGTGGCCTTGAATATTCCTATAATTATGGTGAACCACCTTCAGGGACATATTCTTGCGGACTTCGTTAAGCAGGAGGGAAAGGAGAACCGCCAGCCGGCGTTCCCGTACCTCTGTCTGCTGGTCTCCGGCGGCAACTCGCAGATTGTCAAGGTGAACGGCCCTCTGGACTACGAGATTCTCGGGCAGACAATCGATGATGCTGTGGGTGAGGCGTTTGACAAATGCTCCAAGATGATGGGACTTGGCTATCCGGGCGGCCCTGTGATCGACAGGTTGGCCAAGCTGGGTGATCCGAACCGCTTCAAGTTCGCCAAACCGCAGATTCCGGGACTGGACTACAGCTTCAGCGGAGTGAAGACCTCGCTGCTGTATTTCGTTCGGGACGAGATGGCGAAGGATCCGGAGTTCATGGAGAAGAACAAGGAGGACATCTGCGCCAGCTTCCAAAAGACATTGATAGACATTCTGATGGACAAACTGATCAAGGCCGCGAGGCAGACCGGTATCAAGGACGTGACCATTGGCGGGGGAGTATCCGCCAACAGCGGACTCCGCACCAGAATCGAGGAAGAAGGCCGCAAGCGTGGCTGGAACACCTACCTTCCTGAGTTCAAGTTCACTACCGACAACGCCGCGATGATCGCCATAGCCGGTTGGTTCCACTACCTCGCCGGCGAGCGCACTCCGCTCGACATAGCCCCTGTCTCCCGCATAGCTGATTATTAATGAATATACAAGGAAAAGAATATGATTGAATTTGAAATGACAGGTAGGGTTGGCCGAGACCTTAGGCCGGATGACGTGAGGATTGTCGCGGCGAGAGAAATGAACCTCCGCGGCAACGCGGTCATCAACGTGATTGACCCGACAAAGTCCTACCAACCGACTTTCCCGAACGCCGACGCGACCTGCGTGATCGCCAGGCGTTCTATCGATGCCCGCAACGATGTGGTCTACCGCTATCGCATCGAAGGCTACAACCACCGCTTTGAATCTTATGTCCCTTACGAGATTCCTGAATATAAAGACGTAACTGACGCCGAGCCCGTGATCATCATCGGAGCTGGTCCCGCCGGAATGTTCGCTGCGCTTAAGTTGCTGACTTTAGGCTTCAAACCGATCATTCTGGAAAGGGGCAAGAACGTGCGTGACCGTAAGTTCGACATGGCGAAACTCACCCGTGAAGGAGTCCTGAATCCGGAATCCAATTTCTGCTACGGCGAAGGCGGAGCCGGCACGTTCTCCGACGGAAAACTCTTCACCAGGTCATCCAAGAGAGGCGACATCCGTGAGGTGCTGTACCAGTTCGTGAACTTCGGCGCAAGCCCGCAGATTCTTGTTGATGCCCACCCGCACATCGGCACCGACCGTCTCCCGAAAGTAGTGGAGAACATCCGTCAGTGCATCGAGTCCCGGGGAGGTGAATATCACTTCGGCACGAAGGTCACCGACATCACCCGCAATGAGGACGGTACGATTGAGGTTTCGGCTCTTGACTCTGAGACTCTTACGAAAACAGGCAAGCCAAGTGTCCAGACATATTCAGCGAAGAAAGTCATACTCGCGACCGGTCATTCCGCCCGTGACATCTACGAGATGCTGGTCGCGAAGGACTGCGCCCTTGAGGCCAAGGGATTCGCGATGGGAGTCCGTGTGGAGCATCCGCAAGCCCTGATCAACGACATCCGCTACCACGGACAGTGGGAGCCGGGGATGCCCGCGGCGGAATATTCCTTCACAGAGCAAGTTAACGACCGTGGCGTGTTCTCGTTCTGCATGTGCCCGGGCGGTGTGCTGGTGCCTTCTGAGACGGAGCCGGAGACCATCGTGATGAACGGTATGTCCAACTCGGCTCGAAGCGGCAGGTTCGCCAACGCCGGCGTGGTCGTGCAGATCAACCCGGAGGACATCCCGGAGGAATATACCGACAAGGGCGCTTTCGCGGGCCTTGAGTTCCAGAAAGATGTGGAAAGGAAGATGTGGGAATATGCCCACGAGCATTCCGATTCGGAGAATCCTTTTGTCGCTCCGGCGCAGAGGATGGTGGATTTCTGCGAGGGTGAGGATTCGGAGGATCTTCCGGAGACTTCCTACAAGCCGGGTGTCGTTCCGGCTCCGCTGCATGAGATTCTTCCTCCGTTTATCGCCGAGAGGCTTCAGGATGCGTTTCCGATTGTGAACCAGAAGTCGATGAGGGGCTACTACACGAATGAAGCTTTGCTGATCGGTGTCGAGTCAAGGACTTCGTCTCCGGTCCGCATCCCGAGAAACCCTCGCAACTGCGAGGCCGACGCCATCCCCGGCCTTCTTCCGTGTGGTGAGGGCGCCGGCTATTCCGGCGGCATAGTTTCCTCTGCCATCGACGGCATCAACTGCGCCCTCGCCGCCGCCCGCTCCCTCTCCGGGGCTGATTCCGTAACTGGATTCGAGACAGGTCCCGTGACTGGTTTTGAGACTGGTCCCGTGACTGATACTGAGGCCACTGGCGAGGCGGGCGAATAGTCTGACTGGTCGCTGAGCTTGTCGAAGCGTACCATCCCAAGGTTTAACAGACGACCGTTGAATCGACATCATTGTTTAGATCGACAGGTGCCCCTCTCAACCGAAATTTTGCACGTTACCAAAATTTCTGGGTTGAGAGGGGCTCCTGTCGATAGGGTAGAGGTCTGTTATAAAGTTTAACATTCTTTTTGTACTTCTGTCATACTCTTGGTGTACCAAGCGATGCCGTGCTGCTGTTTTGTACAGGAAAACGCCCTTTGGTGTACCAAGTGATACCGTGCTGCCGTTTTGTACATGGGAGCGCCCTCTGGTGTACCAAGTGATGCCGTGCTGCTGTTTTGTACAGGAACGTGGCCTGTGGTGTACCGACTTGATATCGTGCCGGATGCGGTGCGGTGATTATGTACGAAAAGATGAGTATCTTTGTGTCTGCAAAAAAGGACGTTGATGATATGAGACTGAACAATAGATTTTTTTACGGTTTGCTGGTGACGGTGGCGTTGCTGGCGGCGGGATGTTCCAAGGAGAGTGCGGATCCTGTGCCGGAGCCTGGGGCGGAAGGGCAGCTTGCTGAGAATCCTAAGGTCAAGGCGGCGGTCAAGACGATGGTTTCGGCGGCGGCCAAGACTGAGGCGACACTCAATGCTGTGGAAGTCTGGCAGGAAGGGTACGCCACTTCGGGAGCGTGGGTGAACGGGACGGATAAGGACACCCGGCATCAGATGTGGTCGGTCACCAAGACGTTCACGTCAATGGCGGTGGGAATCGCTGTGGGCGAGGGGAAACTGAATCTGTCCGACAAGGTCGCTCCCATGTTCCCTGAGGAAGTGGCTGAGGCGGAGAAGAACATGACTGAGGAACAGAAAGCAAACCTTGAGGCGCTGACTGTCCGAGATCTGCTGATCATGGCGAACGGCCACAGAAAGGATCCTACAGTCGAGTATGCGATGGAATATTTCAAGAAAAATCCTGTGGGAACACTCCGCTATGTTCATAATGAATGGGTTGACGTTTCCGGACTGCTGACAAAATTCGACGCGACCTTGCCTGGACTGTTCTTTGAATATCCTTTCGACGCGACCCCGGGACAGGAATTCTGCTACGACAGTTTTTCTTCATGCATGCTCTCCGAGATCATCACCAGGAAGACTGGCGAGACCATGGCAGACTACCTCTACACCAGAATGTTCAAGCCTCTTGGGCTTGACAGGCCTGAGTGGGAGGACATCCACGGCATCACGGCTGGAGGCTGGGGACTTCACCTCACCACGTCGGAAATGATGACATTCGGCCGGCTTCTTCTTGACGGCGGAAAATGGAACGGGCGGCGGATAATCCCTGAGGACTATCTGAATGCGGCCATCAAGGACAGGATCAAGGACGGCATGAACCGTGGACAGGACTATGCCACAACCGGGTATGGCTACCAGATGAGAACCCGTGAGGATGGCTCCCTCTACATGGCCGTCGGCCTTTTCGGTCAGTACATCGTCATGATTCCTGACAAGAAAGCCGTGATCGCGCTGACATCCGCCATGCCATTCGATGCGGACAACATCCTTGGTGACCTGTCCAAGGTCATGGATCTTCTGAACGGAAACGTTGATTCCGGCGGAAAGCCTTTGGAACTGGCTTGGAAATACATCGTCCCAGAACTGTAGTCCGTCCCTTCAGGGACTGTTAAGAAGTGACTGGGATTTGAAAAAAGTCGGGCGGAAGATGTCACCGGATTTCTGTCCGGTTCTGACTCAATTACTTTTTACGGTAATGAGTCTTCACATGAATTTTCCTGCCGTTGACCACTCTGAAGTGACCTCTGACAAAAGAAAACTTTGAAGGAGCATCTTTGCAATCTGTACAAAGGCGCTCTTCGACGCTGATAATTAAGGAACATGAAAATAATAAGTTGCTTCAGATTAAGAGAAGATTTTCGAGGATAGATCTTTTTTTGAAGAAGGAGTGTGCCGGTGGCACATGACTGATGAGAAAAGAAATCTAGACCGAAAAGATTCCTTAAGATGATGCATGTTATTTTTTGAATGTTACTAATTTGAAATGTACCATATAAATGATGCTATGCATTATTCGAGAGCGGAGAGCGGCTTGCCAAAGATTACATCGCCCGTTTAAACAAAAACAGGGTTAGAATATATAAAATTCTTACCCTGTTCTCATCAGCGTCGGAGCTTGCCTCTCCTAGCACACTTCAAATTATGTCACATAAGTTATAGTTTTTTGAGGAATATGCAAATTATTTTTGATTTATACGTTAGAGTTGAATTGATAATCATTTACTTGATCGCTTTCCAGAGAGGGGAGTCGGTCATTGGAACGGTGGATGAACCTTCCAGTGAAGATGTGAAGAGGGAAGGACTGGCAGGGATGGAGTAGGTTAGGGCCTCGATGTCGAAACGGACCATGAAAAGCTCCGGGTTCGCAAGCTTCCGGGCGGAGGCGAAGCCGGTGTTGATGTAGGTCTTCAGCGAACTTCGGTGCTGGAGTATGCTTTGGATATATTCAAGGAAATTCTTCTTCCGGCAATCCTTGGTCGAAAGCGTGCTGTAGATGGTGATCGTGTCGAGGATGAGGTGGGCATATTCATCAGCCTTGCCGGCGAGATATTCATTGAAACGCGGAAAGTCGAAATCGCCGGAGGTGGTGAGATATTCGTTGATGTCCAGAGCTTTGAGGAATGAGACGGCTTTGTTGAAGTCGGTTTGGGATATTCCTTTGTGGCCACGGCTCAGAAGAAGCACGTAGAGGGTTTTCGCCTGAGGGGCGGATTTGAACCTGATGATCTCGCCCGAGCCGAGGATGAAGTCGCCTTTTGAGTTGATGCTGATGGGGTTGGTGATTTTCGCCTCTGAACTGAGATAGTCGTACAGGAACTTGTAGTAGCCTTTGTAGGAGAGGAGGTCGCGGCGCTCGTCGAAGCGGGAGACGAATGCCAGGATTCGTTTTTTGACCTCGGATGAGATGTCTATGCAGAGGAAATCCACCGTGCGGCGCATCGTGTCGCTGTCGTCAAGAATATGGCTGTCCCTGATTTTGACGAGCAGGAACGCTTGGTACGGAATCCGCTCAGGATCAATGTTGAACCTTGAAAGGATGAGGTGGTAGAAGGTTCTGGTGTCGAGGATCGCCAGTGATTCCTTCAGATTGTTCAGTTTGATTTTGTCTCCGGCCGGCACGAGGTATTCCATCGAACGCTGGAGAAGCCCGAATTTGTCATCGTCCTCAAGATGTTGCCCGAACTCTCGAATAATGTCCGGAAGGTAGAAAAACTCGATTCCGATGTCGCCGAATGCCTTTGAAATGAGTAAGTTGTCGTATTTGTCATCGAGAACCAGATGCGCCGCTTCCGAAGTTTGGCCTTCAAGAAAGACGATTTGCTTTTCAGGCGCTTCGGATTCGGCTGCGTCCGCGGACAGAATCCTGCACCAGTCTCTGGATCCGCTGTCGCAAGACATTGAGATTGAGGACAACAGAAGATTCTCCTCGAAGTCGATGTCGTTGTCCGAGCACATTATCTCGTTGAAAAGGTTGATGATGCGCCTTGTCGGCTCTTCCTCAAGATTCTTGAGACAATCCACTGCACTCTCCAAAGACAGGTAGTGTGTAAGATCCAGCTCCTCCTGATCAAGCCCAAGCCCGGACTGCAATTTGTCCAGCACCGCGACCTCTTTCGAGTGGATCCGGTCGTCCGCTTTCACCAACTCAACCGCAAGTTTCATTACCGCCCGCCGCTGAGTCGCGCTGAGGTCTATGGAATCAAGGTTCTGCATCTGTCTTTTACGTGTTTCCTCGTTTCAAACTTAACGTTTTTCTTACGGAAATCCAAATGTCGGTTTCCGCTCTTTATTTTTCTTGCGCCTTGAGCATCCCGAGGGTGCGCCCGTCCCTTTTGCCGTCAAAGAAGGTGTCAAGAATCTCTCCAAAGACCTTGCATCCATCGTCATCGCCAGCGGCGGATTCAAACAGCGTCATCGAGGAGCGCAGCTTCTGTGCGTCAATCCCTCCCATAATGCTATGAATATCCTCTTCCTTGTGCTCCATCAGCGCCTTTGAAATCTCCAGCAGCCGTCCCCTCAGCACCGCATCTCCAAGATATTCCTTAGCCTCCTCCAACGATGCGATCCCATAATATTCAGAGTTGTAACTTCTTCCCAACCCCTTGAGTTGCGGGAATATATACCAGATCCAGTGAGATCTCTTCCGTCCCTGCCGGATCTCCTCCAGCGCCGTCTCATACTCCCCGAAGCGCTCCTGCGCCTCCTTGAATCTTGTTATGCTCATATTCTGTCAAAAATGATGGTTGTGAATATAGCCCATAACCGCAAACAACGCAAGTGTGAATACTATCTTTTTCCCTTCCGACAAATTTATGAATATCTCTTCGTAAAACCAATATACCTTGCGGGAACTGCATTCTTTGTCATTATTGGATACGATGGGGCGTGTTCCTGGGCAACGTTTTTGCCAGAAAGTGTCGCCGGGGGACACCTCGTTGCCCTCTACGGGAGCGAAATCGGCTTGAAGTGCTGCCCGGGAGCGTTCCTCTGTAGGTCACGGTGGCATTTCTGTCGTGTTATGCTGCCGTCATACGTTAATTTGCCATCGATGGGAGCGATATTGCCTGTTTTTGCTCCTCTGGAGGGGACCCGTAAACGGTTCGCGTGACCAATAGGGACCAATAGTCGTGGAGGGCTTTCTTTATCAAGGTAATTTTATTACATTTGCAAGGCCGGTGTCTTGTGGCTCGGGGGGGGAATGAATGATGTTGACGAAAGGCGGAAGGAAGTATCTGCCGGAGGCTCACTTGGGGATGGATGATGGACTCGGGGCGGCGAAGGCACGGAAAGGAACACAAAAGGTTATATTTAATATTCATAGAATATGGAACTTAAAGGATCGAAAACCGAGGAGAACCTGCGGACGGCGTTCGCGGGGGAGAGCCAGGCTCACACAAAGTATTTGTATTATGCGTCGAAGGCGGCGAAGGACGGCTATGTGCAGATAGGCAAGCTGTTCGAGGATACGGCGAAGAACGAGAAGGAACATGCGAAGATCTGGTTCAAGTTCCTGCACAATGGCGCGGTTCCTTCGACTGAGGAGAACCTTGCTGACGCCGCGGCAGGGGAGAACTACGAGTGGACCGACATGTACGCCGGATTCGCCAAGACCGCGAAGGAGGAAGGGTTTGACGAGATCGCGTTCCTGTTCGAGAAGGTCGGGGCGATCGAGAAGACCCACGAGGAGCGCTATAGGAAACTGTTGAAGAATGTGCAGGACGCGGTGGTGTTCTCCAAGGACGAGGACATGATCTGGGAGTGCTCTAACTGCGGCCACATCGTGATCGGCAAGAAGGCACCGGAGGTCTGCCCTGTCTGCAAGCACCCGAGAAGTTATTTCCAAATAAAGGCTGAGAACTATTAAAATTATCGAATATGAAGAAAATCATCATTGCCGCGGCGGTGGCGCTTGTCTCTATTTCTGCAAACGCGCAGCCAAAGCCGGCTCAGCCTGAGGCCGAGTACCAGTTCACCGTTGTGAAGGAGAACCCTATCACATCTGTCAAGAACCAGTACCGTTCCAGTACCTGCTGGTGCTTTTCGGCACTCGGATTCCTTGAGTCAGAGGCCATAAGAATCAAGAACATCAAGGACACGACACTCTACCCGGATTTCTCGGAGATGTTCGTTGTCTCGCATTCCTACAAGGACAGGGCAGTGAAATATGTCCGCACGGACGGCCACATAAACTTCGCCGCCGGCTCAGAGGCCGATGATGTTCTACATGTCATTGAGGACTACGGCCTTGTGCCTCAGGACGCGATGCCTGGACTCCAGCCTCTCCCGATTCACGGAGAACTCGACGCCACCACGAAGGCTTATGTGGAGGCCATCGCCAAGAATCCTAACAAAACCCTTTCCACGAACTGGAAGAAAGGCTTTGACGCCATCGTGGACAGTTTCCTCGGCGAGACCCCAGAGACATTTGAATATAACGGCAAGAACTATACCCCAGCCTCCTACAGGGACGAGATGGGAATCGTTCCGTCTGACTATGTGACCCTCACTTCGTTCACCCACCACCCGTTCTACACTTCGTTCATCATTGAGATCGCCGACAACTGGAGGTGGGACTCCGCCTACAACATTCCTCTGGACGAGTTCATGGAGGTGATCTACAACGCTATCGACAAGGGTTATACCCTCGCTTGGGGATCAGACGTGAGTGAGAATGGCTTCACCAGAAATGGAATCGGTGTGCTTCTCGATGATGTTAAGGCGACCACGGGCTCTGATCAGGAGCGTTGGATCGGCAAGGCCGGCGAGAAGAAGGAAGTTGTCGCCGAGTTGCCAAAGGAGGCTTCCGTGACCCAGGAGTCCCGTCAGGAAGGCTTTGAAAACAAGACCACCACTGATGACCACGGAATGCAGATCTTCGGAGTGGCCAAGGATCAGAACGGTACCAACTATTTCATGGTCAAGAACTCTTGGGGAACATCAAGCAAGTACGGCGGAATCTGGTACTGCTCTGATTCGTTCGTGCGCGCGAAGTCCATGGATGTTCTCGTCCACAAGGATGCCCTCTCTAAGGATCTGAAGAAGAAACTTGGAATAAAGTAAATGAACAACATTATCGTAAAACATATTCCCAACACGATTACCTCTATGAACCTCCTTTGCGGAGTTCTGGGGGTAATCGCTTCTTTGAACGGGCGGCTGGAACTCGGATTCGAACTGATGATCCTTGCCGCTGTCTTTGATTTCTGCGACGGACTGGCCGCAAGGCTTCTGAAGGCATATTCAGAAATAGGAAAGGAGTTGGATTCGCTGGCGGATGATGTGAGTTTCGGAGTGCTCCCGGCCGTGATGCTTTACCAGATCAGCGGGACGGACATTTGGATCCTGAAATATTTGCCTCTTGTCCTCGCCGCATTCTCGGCATTGAGACTTGCGAAGTTCAACCTTGACGAGCGTCAGCACGACAGCTTCATCGGGCTGCCTACCCCGGCGGCGGCGATGATCTGCGGCTCGTTGGCGACCTTGGTGACCGTGAGGCCGGACTGTTTTCTTGCGCATTGGTGCCAGGGACCGGTTTTCATTCCGGTCTTGGCTCTGGTTCTCTGCTTTCTGTTGGTGAGCGAGATTCCGATGTTCTCAATGAAGTTCGGTGGCGGAAAGAGAGCCTCGAAATTGGAAACCGCGAAGAGAATCGCATTCCTCGTCATTGTAGGACTGGCGGCCATCATAGCAATTGTCGAACGTTCCCACTGGTCGTTCATATTCCTGACCAGCTTCCTTGGCTACATACTCATCAATCTGGCGATGAGCGACTTGACCGCTAAAAAACAAGATGGCTGATTCAGGAAGGCATGTCATACTTTATGTCCACGGAATGGGCGGTGGCGGTGACAGCCGTATTCCGTCCATTCTGAAGGACAATCTGGGATCGGATTTCGAAGTCGTGATCAGAACGTACGATTTCGACCCGGAAATCGCCCATGATCAACTGTCTGCTTGGGCAGAGGAAGTCCACCCGGATCTTGTGATAGGGGAGAGCATGGGTGCCACGCACGCCATCGCGCTGAGGGGCTATCCGCATCTGTTCGTCTCACCCTCGCTGAACGCTCCGCGATATTTCACTGCCTTGGCGTGGCTGACGCTGATCCCCGGCGTGACAGCTCTGTTCGACAGAATTTACAGACCGAAGCCCGGCGACCGTCAGAAACTGCATTTTACCTACGAGCCTTTGAAAAAATGGAAAAGAGTCCTCAGTGACGCGTTGCGGAATACACCACGCAATGGTAGCGAGGACTGTTTCCACGCCTTTTTCGGCACCCGCGACCATTACCGGCGCAGCGGCGTGGTCTCCATCCGCATCTGGAAAAAATACTTCGGCGACGGCACATGGACCCTCTACGACGGCACCCACTTCATGGAGTATGAATATGTCCTCTCGCTCCTTATCCCTAAAATCCACGAGGTTTTTCTTTAATTTTCCTTACTTTTGTCTATGAACAGATTGCGCCTGACTCTTATACTTATTCTGATTCCTTTTCATTTTGTTTTCTCCCAATCGAAATCCAATGATAAGGCCACGGTCTATGGGGAATTGAGTCATGAACGTTATAAGGCTCCGATCGTGGATGCCAATGTGCTTTTGGTGCAGGTCAATGGAAACAAGGTTGATTCCACTTACCGTGTCAGCACTCGAAACGGAATATTCATCTATAAGAATCTCAAGCCTGGCAAGGTTTACATCAAGGTTTCCAAGATGGGTATGGAGTCTGTTGACGGTGTGTTTGATCTCACCGAAGGGGACAACGCTGTCTTGTTCACCATGCGGAACAGCAAGGAAGCGATCAAAGAGGCGACAGTGACGGCTTCCGCATCCTTGATGCGGATTCTTGGCGATACGACGGTTTTCAATGCCGCGGCGGTCAAGACGATGGAAGGAGACAAGGCTATCGCCATCCTTGAGCAGCTTCCTGGATTTGACTTGAGCGGAGGAACCGTCAAGTACCGGGGAAAAAAGATCGCGAGAACGTACGTCAACGGGGTTCAAGTCTTCGGGAACAATGCCAAGACCGCCTTTGACATGCTTCTCGCCGATGAGGTTACCCACGTGAAAGTCTATGAGGAGCAGAATGCCGAGGACAAACGCCGTGGACTTAAGAATTCCGTCAAGGAACAGGTTCTTGACGTCGCGACAAAAGAAAGCATCATTTCCTTCGGCAGCGCGTCTGCACAGGTGTCAGGTGGAGTGGATGAAGCCCGGAATGAAAACGGAAATATTCAGGGGCGTTATTATGCCCACGGTCTCGCGAATTTTTTCTCGGAGATGGACAATGCGTCGGTCTTTCTTGGAGTGAACAACGTCGCCGCCCCTGTCGAAGGCATTGTGAGTGGCGGTGTCCCGTCAGTCATAGGTAATTTTGGATCGCTGTCGTCTTATAACGAGTTCGCCGGGGCGCAGCTGGACTTTACTCATCGCTGGAAAGATCGCAAGTATGGCAATGCCGTGAGCGCGGCCTATGCTTTCTCACATGTGTATTCCCGCAGCATGGATCGTGCGCTGACTGATTATTTCGAGACTGAATCATCTCCGGCCAGAAGCATGACGGACACGATAGTGGCCTCGTCGAAGCGTCGCCGTCACGATTTCGATGTTGGCCTCTATCTTCAGGACACACCGCTCAAGAGCATCACTTTCAGCGTTGACGGAACATTGAAAGAGGCGGACCAGTGGAGAAATGCCTCAAGCCTTGTCACAAGTCCGGCCGGAAATTTCCGTCAGGGTTCCAACATCGGCTCGGATGCCGATGACCTGAGCCTTAACGCTTCATTTGTCTGGAAAAACAATGACCTTGGAAACATCAGGCCACGGGTTATCCTTGGCGGGTCATTTGTGAACAACAACACATTGTCCTGGAATGTGGACACTCTCTCGACCTCCTACATCAGAAGGAATCTCCAGTCCGATGGCATCGGCAAGTCCTGGAACGCAAGGCTGAGAGGCGATCTGGACATCATTCTCAGTAACGACGCGGGCAGAACCTCCAAGTTGAATGTCGGAGCGTCTGCCAAGACCGAGAGAATCAAAAGACGCAACATCACAATGGACATCCTTGACCCGGAGGCCCCGGTTCAGGATATTGCCAACACCTACGATTACACATGGAACACTGTCTCGGCTAATTTGGATCAGGAATATTCCTACTCTAAAGGGAGGAAAAACTTTACCGTGTCGATGAAGGAGTCGCTCATCCGTCAGAAAGATGACGAGCGTTTCCCGTTAGACGCGGAGTTCAATCACTCTTATCTTGACTTACAACCAGAGATCCGTTATCGGGGACATCTGTCATCATTCTCCATTGCCGGGCAGTCAATCATCCCGTCACTTGAGCAGACACGTGACAGGATCACCGACACTAATCCATTGGTGCTTTCCGGAGGTAACCCGAACCTGAGACAGGCGTACATGGTGAATGCAAATGCTCTTGATAATATATTCATGGACAAGAAGACAGGGTTTAATCTGGGTTATGGCGTCGATGCGTCATGCACATTCAACCCGATTGTAACAAGGACATATTATTTCACTCAGGACACGGCTTTGCCTGAATATGACGGCTATGTGGCGAGAAAAGGCGCGATCCTTAACACATTCGTGAACACTTCCGATCCGTCTTGGTCTGTCAACGGACAGATTTCGCTGTCCCGCCGCTCGAAAAAGGTAAAGTTGTCATCCTCGCTGAAACTCGGCGGAGGTTACGACAGCAGACCTCAGTATCTTCGTGACAAACTTGCACATGTGGGAACAGCCAGGGCCAAAGCGGAATTGACGGAGATGTTCACGGCATCTAAAAGGTTGTCCATGACCTGTGGCTTGAAAATGACTTACCTGCGTTCGTCCAGCGATGTCGGCGGATTGCTCTCCAGTTCGTTGGTGACTTACGCTTATGGCTTTGTCAGGTACCAGTTCAAGAAGCCGACATTCATAAATGTCTCAGCTTCGGTTCAGAACAATGACTATCTTTCCGGTGTCGGAATAGACAATATCTTCGCGGACATGAAAGTCGAGATAGGTCACCGGTTCACAAAACAAGGCTTTGTCGTAAGCGTCTGCGCCTACGATCTGCTGAACAAAGCTTCCTCCTATTCCACAATGACCACAGCGGATTACTATCTCCAGAAATGGAACCCGTCTTACGGACGTTACTTCATGCTGAATGTCCGTTATGAACTCCGAAAGAAAAACGCGTTCCGGAGATAATGCCGGAACGCGCTTGAAACTTATCGTTGAAGCTTGACTTTCATCCTTGCTCTCATGTGGTCATCCTTGTAACGGATCCTGACTACAGAACCGGGGGATGACGAGGAGTCAGTGACTTCCCAGAGGTGTGGCGACGGACGGAGAATCATCGGGATGAACTCCTCTTTGTGAGCCTTTCTGTAAGCCTTCGTCTTGGAATGGTTCCAGTCTGAAACCTTAAGGACCTCCGGGGCGGCACGTTCGCTCTTTGATGCCTTCTGCCACTTGCGGGAACCCACGGCACGATACTCGACGCGGCCATTCTCACTGCCTCCGAATATGTTGACGGCGACAACGTGCGAAGCGCTGTCAACTATGGTCGCGGAGGCTCTGTCCTCACGGAGTACGGGCTTGTAGTCAAGGCTGTAGCCTTTGCCCTTGAAGTCGGCGATGAAATACCCTCTCGGGGAGCCGCATCTCATCAGCGCGTATGGAAGCCCGTTCCCGTCCTTGACTCCTCTCCACCAGCTGCCGCATGCCGCGCCACAGATGTTCTCCTCCATTCCGGATTCAATGTGGTGGCGTCTCACGGTGTGAGTGTGGCCGCAGAACAAGGTGGTCTTGCCGGTCACAGGAGCGAGGATATTCATAAGACTGTCGCGTCCGGTCATTTCCGACACGGGAATATGTGTGGCCAGCACGATGCGTTTGGCTTTGGCCGACTCTTTGACCAGCGAGTCAAGCCATGATTTCTGTGTCTCGCTGAATCCGCCTTCATAGTCCCTGAGGCCTTTTGTGCGGACATTGTTCATCAGCACAAAGCGCACGCCTTTGGCAACGAATGAAGTGTCAACGTAGCCGACACGCTCTCTCCATGTCTTCAGATCGCGGGGAACGCCAGGCATAATGTCCCTGTCATGATTACCTGGAATGGCGAACCATGGAACTGACAGTGAGTCAAGGCTGGCGATCGATGGATCAAGCAGCTTGACATCATCGTTGACGATGTCTCCCAGAACAATCACCAGGTCAAGATCCTTTCGCGTACGGAGTTCTTTGAATATGCTCCTTTGGTTGTAAACGACCTGCCCGCTTCCGTCCGCCTGCGGATCTCCGACAAAGGCGACCCGCAGGAGGCTTTGAAGCGCGACAAAGGCGAGGGAAGCGAGCAGATTCATGATTTATGAATATTCTTGTGCCTATTCAGGAAGGACGTCGGCCTCAAGGGCTACCTTATAGACTTCGATTCCGTTGGCGGAAGTGTAGGCGATGTAGCCGGTTCCGTCAGCGTTGAAGACAAAGCGGAAGTTCCCGTTAGATGCGATGGCCACAGGTTTTTCGGAGATAGTGATATCTTCCCACTGGAGGCTGCTGTTCAAGTACTTGAAGTAAACGTTGTGGTCGGAGTCTTCAATTGTCGCGACTTTAAGTCCGGTATTAGAGGTAGAGAACGTTGCTGATTCCACAACGCTTCCGTACTTGTCAAAGGAAACGTTCAGGCCTGCGCCGTACTCTGTGAGGGTCTTGCCGGCAAAATCCACCCTGTAAACCTGCATTTTTGAATTAGAGATGTCAGCGGCGAATACGAACATTTCATCACCGTCGGAGCTGATGGTCATGTTGCTAGGAACTCCGTAGGTGGATGTGCCAGGCTTGTAGTCGTAGACGATAGGTGTGAGGGCACATTCCTCTCCAATCTCGTACACCATATAGCCCCACTGGTTGAATGAGGACAACATGTACTTCTTCCCGTTGTGTTCGGCAAGGGCGGAACCGTAGAATGCTCCCGCTGAACCACTAGGCTCTCCGTATTTAGGTGCGATTCCACTTGCTGACGCCGGCTTCTCAATCCAATCAGTGCCGTTAAAGTATGAGGATACAATGGACCGTTTCAGCTCGCCTGCGTTGGCTGTGAAGAAGAACGCAGGATGGCCGTTGCTTTGGATGTACAGAGGACTAGGATAAGAAGTGTTGATGTTGACACTGTTGATCCCCTCTTTTCCACAAACTTCCCATGTAGTAGAGGAGAACTTTTTAACTGTGTTTCTATTGGTTACTTCTCCGCCTGCGTATTTCAGGAATGCGGTGCCATCACTGGCGAAAGCGAGCACAGGGTTCTTGGCATCCTTGATGTCGGCCGAGAGGCATGATTCTCCAACATAAGGGAATGAGGTCCCGTCAAGTCTGACAACAGCCACCCTGTCGTATTTGTCACCCTCCAATTCCTTATAGTAAGCGATCCATGGGGTACCGTCCTTAGGGTTGATTTTGATGTCAAACGAAGGGAAAATCTTGGTTCCGTCAGAGATGGTGCCGACCTTGCTGACAACATATTCAAGCACCTTGCCTACCTTGAGGATGTAGCTCGCTGATGTGCCGGCTACAGCGTCTGTCACGGTGATGTCAATCGGGAAGCTGGTGTCAACCGTGGCCTTGCCGGATTCAACGTCCTTGCCGTTTACCTTTACGACGTCGTTCAGACCGGCCTCTACAGTGAGGACCAGTTCCTGCTTGAACGCGGCGGAAGGAACACGTGCTATCATCTCGGAGGCGATGGCCTCAGGGGTGACGTCCGCTGTCAGAACACTGTTGTCAGCCTTGAGGAAAGAGATTGATTTAAGTTCGGCGGCACCATCGTTCTCCTTTACGGAAAGGGTGTAGGTGACGTTGAGCTCGGAAACCTCGTCGGTGACGGACAGCTGGACACCGTCGGTGACGCTGATGGAGGTCACACCGCTGGTGACAACTGTGGAACCAGCCTTGACAACATCGTCGTCGGTCACCGTGAAGGTCGGAATGAATGAACTTCCTGAACCTTCCGGGAGCACAAGGCTTATTGTCCTTGCGGTTTCATCTATGGCTCCGGTCACATCGGACGAAAGAGTCGAATTGAGGGAAGATTGAAGCGAGAATGATTTGATCTGTGCCAGACCATCCGCTTTCGGGTCGTTGTTGCAGGAAACTGTTCCGGCAACGACAATCAGCGCAACGCTGAAGAATGTCAAAATCCGTTTCATAATGTTAAACAGGCTGTTTGATAAAAATTGTTAGATTTTCGTGAACACATAGGTCTGACCCTTGTGGGAAGGGCCGGGATAGCCCAGCTCCATGTCTGTGACACTGCTGCCAGACAACTTTATTGTCAAGGTGTTGTCTTTGGACGAGTCAGGTGTCTCCGTTTTGAGCCACATGATCCGGACCGGCAGAGAGTATGTCCCCGGACTGAATGTCAGCGGGCTGGCTGTCGAAGGTTGGATCTTGTAGTCGATGCCTTCCTTCAGTCCATTGCCAAGGATCACTTCGTACTCAACCGAGATCGGCTCGGTAAAATGGCTCTCACTGGCGCTGATCGAGACTTTCAGCTCTGTCAGCACACTCTCGACCCCTTTGCCGAAACGGCTGTCGATGGTGGCTGACGAACTCCCGGCGTTGTCAAAGATGTAGGCGAACGGGGTGTCGAAATAGACATCCTTGTGCCAGTCGCAGCCGCAGCACAGAAGAGCGGCCATGAATATTCCTAAAAACTTTTTCATCATTCTCCGATTGTTTTTCGTCCTGAATAGCCTTCGTTCTGCACCATGTAGTCGTTGGCCTGAAGCTCAAGCTGGCAGATCGGCAGGGCGTAGTGGATGTCCGGCCATGTCAATGATTTTCTGTTGGACGTCGTGCTCTTCGGGCGTGTGACATTCTCCATCCTTCTCTTTATGTCCATAAACCGATGACCTTCGAAACACAACTCTTTCGTTCTTTCTTCCTGAATGATTAAATCCAGCTCCTTGGCAGTCGTATAGCGGAGTGCGATTTTGTCGGGAACCGTACCTAGCGCTCGGGCTCTTAGTTCTTTAATGTCTTTTGCCGCGGCGCTGAGATCTTGTGGTTGCCCATTGCAAAGCGCCTCCGCATGGATCAGGTACATTTCCGAGACACGAATTACAAAGAAGTCAGAACGTCTGTTCTTCTCGTCGGACACGCCGGTTTTAACTGGCAGATACTTGCAGACGGTCGTGAACTGTTTGCCAGCATACTGCTCGCCGTCCTCTTTCTCTCCGACGAATGTGAAAAGCTCTCTGCGAACGTCGTTTTCGTCAAATTTCGCCATGAATTCCAACGCAGGTTCAAGTTTCTGATTGCCCGTCGGATTGTACAAGGATCTCATGCCTGTACCATTGTCGTAGGTGTTAAGACGGAATATTCCTTCTCCTGGATTCTCCTGAGCCTTCCGGAACATTCCGACATATTCATCATGCTTGGCAAGCGGAACTTTATCCATCACGATTGATGAATATTTCGCCGCGTTCGCATAGTCTCCCATGTAAAGGTAAACCCTTGCCAGCAGAGCCTCGCATGCCAGTCCGGATATGTAATTCGGATTTGTAAGATCATCGTTTCCGAAACATTTCAGAGAGGAGTTCAGGTCCTTGATGACTCTGTCGTAGCACTCCTTCATGGTGTGGCGTGAAAGTTTGTCATCGAATCCGGGGATATAATCAATCGCCACAACGCCCGGATGAGAGGCGTCAGCCGTGCTGCCGTAAGGCATGGCGTAGCAGTTGCACAGGTCGAAAATCGCCAAGGCGCGGGCGAAATAAGCGTAGCCGAAATGAGTCTTGATCTCGCTCTCATACTCCGGGTACTTGTCAAGAAGCTTCTGCCCGTAGTAGAGGATGTTGTTGGCGTTGGTGGCTATCGCGTAACCGTTTTTCCAAATGGTGTAGGGGAATCCTCCGTTGTCCTCGGCGTAGTAGTCAAAGTCATACATCCTCAGCAACGCCTCGTCGCTGGCCACGCGTAAAGCGTTCTGAGTGTCGCCGCCGATGTCTCCGAAACGCAGGTAGGAACCATCGTAGAAATCGAGGATTGTCTTGTGCAGTCCGACCCCGGCGGCCTTCATGCCATCAATGTCGGAGAAAAAGCTTTCGATCGTGCTCTTGCCGAGATTGTCAACATTCAGGAATCCTGAACATGACGAGATCGCCAGCGTGCCGGTCACGGCTATTGACAGAAGAATATTCTTTCTCATCGCAGTCTAGAAATTAAGTGAAAGTTGTCCTGACACCGAACGTGTCATGCCCATCGTGTACATCAGGGTCTTGTAGCTGTTGTGGGATTTGCTCTGCCCCGGTGTCCAGAGGTAGAGGTTGTCTCCCATCAAGGAGAACGTCGCCCCGGAAAGATGGACCTTGCGGCAGATCGACTTCGGGAAGGAATAGCTCAAAGTGATGTTCTTCAGCTGCACATTTGTCTTGTTGTACAGAAATCTTGTGGAGGACATTGTGGACAGGTTGGAGCTATTGTAAACATATTGCGGGTTCCTTGACACATCCCCGGGTTTTCTCCAATGGTCGAGGTCTTCCACGACGGTGTTGAAACTGATGATGTCGTGTCCGTCGTCCTGTGTGTAGGATGTCAAGGTCCAGCCTCCGAACGAGTAGGTCATCATGACCCTCGCGCTGAAAGGTCCGAAAGTGAATGTGTTGGAAATACCTCCGCTGAGGTCAGGCTCCTTGCTGTACTCCGGCAGCAGGACACGGTTGTCGTAGGAGAAATTGAATGTAAGGTCACCGTCAGCCGTGTACCACATAGGCTGTCCCGTGGCAGGATCCACCCCGGCCCATCGGCTGAGCCACCAGTCGCTTTTGCTGGCCCCGACCATCCACACGCTGTCGAAGAAGCCTGTGTGCATGTCCTTGTACAGCTCACGTATGACATTTCTGTTGACCGAGCCGTTGACATCCATGTTCCATTTGAACTTAGGTTTATCAAACAGCCTGGTTGACAAAGTGAATTCCAGTCCTTGGTTCTCGATCGCCCCGACATTTCTTGTCACTGATGCATCGGTGATGATCGAGGAAACGCGCCCGCTGTAAAGAAGTCCCTTGGTGTACTTGTCGTATGCCTCAACCTCAAGATCTATACGTCCTTTGAGGAATCCCACGTTGATTCCGGCATTGAAAATGTACGTATTCTCCCAGCTCAGACCTGGGTTTGGCGCCGAACTCTGGGTGGCTCCCATGATTCCGCCGTAGTAATCTCCTGAATTGTAAGAATATGATCCATAAGCGGCGCTGGTGTCAACCCTTGAGTTTCCACTGTTGCCGAAAGACGTTTTGATCTTAAGCTTGTCCATCCAAGAAAGGCTGTACCATTTTTCATTGTGGGCGTTCCATGAAAGTCCTACCGATGTGAAATCACCCCATCTTGAATATGTGCTGAACGAGGAATATCCCTGACGGCGCCATGATGCGGAGATGTAGTACCTGTTGTCGTAGGAATATGTCGCTTGCGCCATGTAGGACAGAGATCTGCTGTTGCTTGCGCTGGATGAGCCTTTGCGGGTACTCTCCTGCGCATAGTAGACTTCCTTGATGTTGTCATTGGCGAATCCGGCTCCGGTGGCATAGAGACTGCGGTTCTCCTTGTTGACGAACTCGATGCCCGCAAGGGCTCCGACGCTGTGCTTGCCGAAGCGCTTGTTGAAATTCAGCCTGTCGATGTTGTTCCAAGTGTAGGCATAGGCCGCTGACCTGCGGGAAACGCCATCCTGTTCTGAACTTGTGGTTATTCCGTCCAAAGTGTGTTTGGAATAATAGATGGTTTCCAGTCCGGAGAGAATGTTGGCTCCTCCCTGGACGGTAGCTGTAAGACCATCGAAAATCTCATACTTGAGCGAGATGTCTCCATCCACAGCCAATGTGCGCTGCCTGTTGTCGTTGAATTTCCTGTCAGCGACGGAACTGTACACGAATTTGCGCATCTCAGGGCTGTAGCTGTTGACTTCCTTGCTGTAGTAATTATAAAGTCTCGGGGTCACACCGTCCTCGTCGTAAGGAGAAAAGATAGGGATGACTTTCAATTCATTTCTGGAAACGGAAAGAATGTCGTTCACGTTGTAGGACAGAGAAAGGTTGACATCCGCCGAGAATTTCTTTCCCAATTTGTAGGAACTCCTGTCACGTACGGAAAACCGTTGTTGCTCATTTCCCTTGACCACCGTTTTCTCGTTGTAGTAACTGAGGGATAGGTAATGTTTTGCCTTCGCGCCTCCGCTGCTCACCGAGACATTGTACTGGGCGTTTGAGCCGGTCCCGAAATACACGTCGTACCAGTCGGTGCTTGTCGTGGAGTAGGAGTTGTGCGCGTTGTCCTGGTAAGGGAAGTTGCTCATCGAGTAGCCGGCGTTGGTCCAGGCCTCCTCGGCGAGCGACCACCATTGCTTCGTCGAGCAGAGCCTCAGCAGCGTGGAACGGTCCACCTGCGACACGCCGTACCTTACCGAAGCGTTCACGCGGAGCTTTGAGTCACCGTCTCCGGACTTGGTCGTGACGAGTATGACCCCGTTGGCCCCGTCTGCTCCGTACAGGGCGGTCGTCGCCGCGTCCTTCAGCACGGTCATGGATTCGATGTCGTCAGGATTGATGAAAGACAGAGGGCTGACGCTGTAGCTCATGCCTGTCAAAGTGGAGGATGTTCTGGTTCCGGTATATACGGGAACTCCGTCAATTATCCACAACGGTTCCGAGCTGGCGCTCAGCGAAGCGTCTCCGCGCACACGTATCCTGTACTGTGAACGTCCTCCCGTGGAGCCGTCTTTCTCCTCGATAGTCAGACCTGGGACCATTCCGTCCAGCAGATTGTCGATGCGGGCCGCCGGCAGTTTCTCGAGTTTCTTGGAATCAACCTGAAAGGCTGAGCCAGTCATGTCAGACCTCTTTTGTGCCAGACCATAACCTGCGACGATGACCACCTCGTCAATCATGTTGCCGTCGGTGTACATCACGACATCCACAGTCGAACGTTTGCCGACCTTGGCCTCGGCCGGCTTCATTCCAAGATAGGAGAATTCCAGTTCCGTGTTCTCGGAGAGCCCCGGAATAGAGATTGTGTAGCGACCGTCAAGGTCCGTAAGGGCATAGACCTTCTTGGACTGGCCTTTGACGGTCACGGTCGCGCCCGGCAAAGGATTTCCGGTGTCATCCTTGACAACACCGGAAACCTTCTTGGAGTTCTGGCCGTAAAGGGTGATTCCACAAAGGAGAATCGACAGGAATATAACTATACGTTTCATATTTAAATAGCCCTTAATGCTTGAAATAAAATAACTTGTCGCACCACCGCGAATGGTGCGACAAGTTTTAGGTTTTATTTCTTAAGCCGTGAAGTTAGACAAAAAATCCAGAAACACAAACTTTCCGGAGATGAAACGTTGAGTAAAACGATTAAATACGAAGACCTTGCCGTCTGGTTCTGTAGGCCTCAAGCGCTTTCTCAAGCACGACGAGTGAACGGGCCAGATCTTCTTTTTTGAGGACGTAGGCCATGCGTACCTGATTCCTGCCAAGTCCCGGGGTGCTGTAGAAACCGGCGGCCGGGGCCATCATCACGGTCTCGCCCGTGAATCCTTCCGGCGTCCCGTCATCCTTGAGACGAAAGTCGGTCAGACACCATGAGCAGAAGTCCTCGGCATTCTCCACCGGAAGCGATGCCACGGTGTAGAACGCTCCGTTAGGCATAGGGGAGTGTACTCCCGGAATCCTGTTCAGGCCGGCGATGAAAAAGTCGCGGCGGGCGAGATATTCATCAAAGCATGCTTTTGAATATTCCTCCGTCCCATCTATCGAGGCTTCGGCCACGATCTGCCCGAGAAGCGGCGGGCTGAGTCGCGCCTGGCAGAACTTCATGACGGTACGCATGACCTCGGCGTTGTGGCTGACGATCATTCCGATTCTTGTGCCGCATTCGGAGTACCTCTTGGACACGGAGTCGATCACGATGACGTTCTTCTCGATGCCTTCAAGGTTGAGGGCTGAGAGATAAGGTGCGTCCGTGTAACGGAACTCACGGTAAACCTCGTCGGAGAAAAGATAGAGGTCGTGGTCTCGGACGATGTCGCGGAGCCTGTAGAGTTCTTCCTCTGAATAGAGGTAGCCGGTGGGGTTGTTGGGATTGCAGATGAGGATGGCCTTGGTCTTTTCAGTGATCGCTTTCTCGAAATCCTCCACTGACGGGAGGGCGAATCCCTCCTCGATCCTGGAGGTGACTGTCTTTACCGTGATTCCGGCGGTGACGGCGAAGGAGATGTAGTTGGCGTATCCGGGTTCTGTCATGATGATCTCGTCACCAGGATTCAGGCATGTGAGAAATGTCAGGAGCAGGGCCTCTGAACCTCCGGCCGTCACGATGATCTCATTGTCAGTGACATTGATCCCGAACCTGCTGTAGTAGCCGACGAGTTTGTCCCTCAGGGATCTTAACCCTTGGCTTGGACTGTATTCCAGAGTCGTGCGGGTTATTGTTTTCAGAGAATCCAGCGCCTTCTGCGGAGTAGGAAGGTCCGGCTGTCCTATGTTGAGGTGATAAACCTTTACCCCTTCAGCTTTTGCCGAGTCAGAAAACGGGGTCAGCTTTCTGATTGGCGATGCGGGTATTTCCTCTCCGCGTTTAGAAATCTTAGGCATATTAATCATGTGTTTGCCCAAATTTAAGAAAAATGTGGTTATCTTAGCGGAGTTGATTCAATTTTTTTAGATGAGTGCCCGAATTCTTGTTGTCGATGACGAAGAGGACATCTGTGCGATTCTCAAATTCAACCTTTCCAAGGAGGGGTACGATGTCGTGACCGCCAATTCCGCCGAGGAAGCCTTGGCGTTGGATGCCGCATCGTTCAACCTGCTGCTTTTGGATGTGATGATGGGCGGTATGTCCGGCTTTGAACTAACACGGAGGCTTAAGTCTGAGCCGGAAACGGCCGGGATACCGGTGATCTTCATAACCGCTCGTGACACCGAGGATGACGCGGTCGAAGGGCTGGATCTGGGGGCGGACGACTACATCTCCAAGCCGTTCTCCATAAGGGAAGTGATCTCACGTGTAAGGGCGGTGCTGAGACGGACGCCCACAAAGGCGGATGCCGGCACGGGCATATTCATAGATGATGAGAAAAAGGTCGTGACGATGGACGGCGTGGCGGTGTCATTGACCAGGATTGAATATGAGATATTCAAACTCTTGTTCACCAATAAGGGAAAGGTTTTTCCGCGCGAGGAGATTCTTTCCAAGGTGTGGCCTGACGACGTGATTGTCACGGACAGGACGGTAGATGTCAACATCACCCGGCTGCGCAAGAAGATCGGGGAATATGGCGACAAAATAGTCTCGCGCCACGGGTTCGGCTACCTTTACGAAGAGAGATGACGGTAATATTATCAACAGTCATTGCCCTGCTTGTCCTCGCGTTGGTCACGATGCGGGGACGGTATGTTCATCTAAAGGATTCCATCGAGAAGGGGAAGATGAGCATGTACGACAAACTGCGTGACAGTGAGGAGGACAAGACCCGCCTGAAGAGACAGCTGACGCAGAATGTGGCCCATGAGCTGAAGACTCCGGTCAGCAGCATCCAGGGCTACCTTGAGACGATCGTGTCCAATCCTGACATTGACGCGGAGACAAAAGACCGGTTCATCCAGCGGTGCTATGCGCAGAGCCGACGCCTGTCAAGCCTTTTGGCTGACATCTCAACCCTTAACAAACTGGATGACGCTCCTCAAGGCTATGAGTTTGAGAGAGTGAATATTCCGGAACTGCTTCAGTCCATCCAGAGGGACGTGTCCATGCAGATGGAAGCGAATCACGTGACGTTCAGGGCTTTGGTAGATCCCGGAGTGGAGGTGGACGGCAACCCTTCGCTGCTGTATTCAATCTTTAGAAACCTGACGGACAATTCGATAGCTTATGGAGGCGAGGGTGTGACAATCACTGTGCAAGTCCTGTCCGAAGACCCGGATTATTACACGTTCAGTTTCTCGGACAACGGTACCGGAGTCGCGCCCGAGCATATTCCTCATCTGTTCGAAAGGTTCTACCGTATTGACAAGGGACGCTCCCGCAAGATGGGAGGAACCGGCCTCGGCCTCGCGATCGTCAAGAATTCCGTGCTGCTTCACCGTGGCGCCATTTCCGTCCGGATCGGTGCCGCCGGCGGACTGGAGTTCATGTTCACATTGCCTAAGGCTGAGTAGGCCGCTTCCGGATACGCGAAATCTGGAATGTCTTGTTTGTGAGTGCGGGGAAAAATGCTTATCTTGCAATGCTTCTTAAACTTAAGTATTAGATTTTGATTATTTATTAACAGGCGAAAGCCACCCAAACCCAATTTTATGAAAAGATTTCTTGTTATCCTTGCCGCGTGCTCGCTGATGGCGGCGGTTGTTTCGTGTGAATATGACTCGCCGGACATCAGATTCCAGCAGACCACAACAATCACGAATGACTACAGTGAGGTCGTGAAGGCCCTTCAGGACCAGACACTGGCTCTCTCGAAAAAAATGGAACTCATGGAGGACGCCATGAAGAGCCAGACAATGACCATCTCTGAAAAGATGAATCTTCTTGATGAGGCCTTGAGGAACCTATCCTTGACCCTTTCCCAGAAGATGGAACTCTTGACAAAGGCCTATGAGAACGGAGTCCTGAAGTACGAGGAAATGACCGGCAAACTGATCGGCGAGATTAATTCCATGAATATATCCACGGCGGAGAAACTTGACGCTGTCAAGAAGGCCATCGAGGCTCAGTCTTCCGACCTTTGCGCCAAGCTTGACTTGATAGGGAAGGCTCTCGCTCTTATCGAGAAGACCGCCGGTGAGGGCTTTGACAGCAACGTTCAGGCTTTGGCTCTTGTGAAGGCGGCGATAGAGTCGCTTTCCGGGTCGCTGGAGGAGAAGCTCGCGGCCGTTGAGAAGGCGATGAAGGACCAGACGACGGAGCTGAGCGCGAAACTGGCGCTGATCGAGGGCACGGTCAAGGCGGGTCTTGCCGACAATGCGAAGGCTATAGACCTTGTCAAGGATGCCATCGGCTCGCTTCAAGGTTCTCTGGAGGAGAAACTTGCGGCCGTCGAGAAGGCTGTGAAGGATCAGACGACGGATCTTAGCGCCAAGCTGGTTCTTATTGAGGGGACGGTCAAGGCCGGATTTGCCGACAACGCGAAGGCGATTGATCTTGTCAAGGATGCCATCGGCTCGCTTCAGGGTTCTCTGGAGGAGAAACTTGCGGCTGTCGAGAAGGCAGTGAAGGACCAGACGACGGATCTTAGCGCCAAGCTGGTTCTTATCGAGGGTGCGGTCAAGACTGGTCTTGCGGACAATGCTGAGGCGATTAAACTTGTGAAACAGGCGGTAGAGTCTCTTGAAGGAACTGTCGAAGAAAAACTTAAGGCTATCAATGAGACAATAGAAAGCCAGACCAATACCCTGTCCGGGAAACTTGCCGCGATTCAGGGTTCGTTGGATGCCGGTCTTGTGGGAGAAGACAGCACGCTCGGCCTTGTGAAGAAGGCTATAGATGCCTTGAACGCTACTGCGGGAACGGCCAATGATAAACTGGACGCCATCAAGAATGCGATCGACTCGCCTACTTCTGGGCTTAACGTGAAGCTTGAGGCTATAGAAGAGGCTTTGTCTCAGGGGCTGATTGATGTGACTAAGAAGCAGGATTTGATTCTGGCCGCACTCAACAGTGCGTCGACATACCATTTCACTGATGATGAACTTCTTGAGAAGGGGCAGGATTATTTATTGGTTGACGCCGCCTTCTGGGAGGCCAATCACGAGAACTATGAGGTGGTAAGGAAACTTAAGGAGTTGATTAAGTTATCTGTGCCACATAAATATAAGTTCTGGATCAAACTACCTTCCGGCAAGTACCCGATATCAGGCTCCGAGGACACAAGTTTTTATGGCCCCCTTTACACCGAAGGAGGAATTATGAAAGACATCATGAACTCGGGAGAAGTGATTCTTGCGGTTGATTGTGACTCTTATCTCAATCCGAAGTGGCACACTGTAAATGGACACAAATGTTACTATCTTAAGAAAGTCCATAAAGGTTGCAGATACAATTTTGTAGTGAAAGTGGGCGAAAGGGCTGCCGGCAAGAAACTCAAGGTGGAGGGTATGAATTCCAAAGATCGTTTCATTCAAGTCACTTATGCTCAAGTTGGGGAATGCATTGAATATTGGCATCGGTCTGATGCGGTAAAGACCAGAACAGGAGTATGGGGATTTCAAGAGTTGCAGTATTACCCGTATCAATACCCGGATAATTCCGTAGAGTTTATAATAGTCGAAGATAATTAGTACCATCCGCTACTTATGAAAAGATATTTGACAATCATAATGTTGGCCTTGTCCTCGGGTCTCTTCGCTGATGTGGTGGCGCAGGAGCGGGGGAACAGTGCTTACCGTACCGCCACATGGAGCCTTTATGCCGAGGGCGGCGCAACAATGGCGCACGGACTGGGAATGTCAAGCGTGGATGCGGCGCCGGGCATGAATATATTCCCGGAGATCGGGGCCGGTGTCTCGTTCAACATCCGTCCGTGGATCAGATTGGGTGTGAACTACGATTTTTCCAAATATGCCCGTGAGCAGAGATTCTCCGAGTTCCAGCCATTGGAGATTCCAGCCGGTGAGGGAACGCTTTCAGAGCAATACGGTGGCCTTGTGTATTCGAAGATGTGGACGCATTATCATGCCGCTGACCTGACCCTTGAGTTCAATATCATGGAACTGTGGAGAAACCGTCAGGACAGACGCCTCAACCTTTATGCGGGAGCCGGTTTCGGCTGGCTTTTCGCCAGTGGCAACACCTACGACATCTCGATGGGACATGAGCGTTGGAGCGGGTCGTACAAGGAGACGATAAATACTTGGCTGGATGCGGTGAACTCCAGGCATAAGTACGATGTCGGTTATGTTCCGATGCTGCTGTCCGCCGAGTTTGACGTGAGTCCCGTGGTGACTGTGGGCGTTCAGGGCAACTACAAGCGGCTTCTCAGTCGCGACAACGCTCCCAAAGGAATTGGCACAGCATCTGTTGTCTTGAGACTGAATATTTTAGGCTCAAAATCCGGCTACAGGAGCACCGGGCGCAAGTTGCGTGAATCCGAGCTTGCCTTGGCCGCGATGACCGTGGCCGGGGCGGCGGCCAAGGCGGACTGTGAGGCTTCCGGCAAAGCCAAGGATGAGGCTCTCGCATCTGCCAAGGCCGAGAACGCCGCGCTGAAGTCCCGGGTGGAGGCCCTTGAGAAAGAAAACGCAGGGCTTAAGGCGCGCCGCACCAATGAGGTTCTTCAGGATCTTACCGTTCAGTTCTCCAATGACAGTTTCAAGCTCAGCGCTGCCGCAAAGACTGATCTTGAAGCTTTCGCCGGACGGCTTAAGTCCACGGAGGGCGTTGAGCTTGTCGTTGTCGGAGAGGCTTCAGCCACCGGGAACAGCGGACATAACCAGCGGCTCAGCGAACTGCGCATCGAGACTGTGCTGGACTACCTGCGGAAGCAGGGCGTAGATTGCAACCGGGCTTTCCGCCAGCCTCTCGGCGATTCCGGTAAGGACGCTTCCGACTCAGCCCGCAGGGCGACTGTCCTTGTTGTTTCCCGTGGCGAGTAAATGACGGATAATTAACCTGTTGGATGAATATGCTCCCGTCTGTCACAGATATGAGTATATTCACAGATAGGAGTATATTCATTCGATGTTATTGACAATATTCATTTTTTATTAATAGGCGAAAGCCACTGAAAACCGATTGTATGAAAAGATTTCTTCTAACCCTGTCCGTCTGTTCGCTGGTGGCGGCGGTTGCCTCGTGTGAGTATTACTCCCCGGACATCAGATTTGAACAGACGATCACGAATGACTACACTGAGATTGTTAAGGCTTTGCAGGACCAGACAATGAGTATTTCAAAGAGATTGGAGCTTTTGGAGGAGGCCTTGAAAAGTCAGACCATGACTCTTTCGGAGAAGATGGATCTTCTTGATGAGGCCTTGAAGAACCTTTCCCTGACACTTTCCCAAAAGATGGAACTCTTGACGAAGGCCTATGAGAACGGAGTCCTCAAGTACGAGGAGATGACCGGCAGACTCATAGCCGAGATCAATTCAATGAACGTCACCACGGCGGAGAAGCTTGACGCTGTCAAGAAGGCGGTCGAGGCTCAGTCCGCTGACCTGTGCGCCAAACTTGACCTGATAGAGAAGGCTCTTGCCCTCATAGCCGAGAAGGCGGAAGAAGGGTTCGACAGCAACGCCGAGGCGATAGGCCTTGTTAAGGCGGCGATTGAGTCGCTTTCTGGTTCACTGGAGGAGAAACTTGCGGCGATCGAGTCCGCCGTCAAGAGCCAGACCACCGAGCTGAGCGCCAAGCTGGTGCTGATCGAGGGTGCGGTCAATGCCGGTTTTGCCGACAACGCGAAGGCGATAGGGCTTGTCAAGGATGCTGTCAATTCTCTGGAAGGGACGGTCGAGGATAAACTGACGGCGATAAGAAAGGCGATAAGGAACCAGACTGTGACCCTGTCGGGCAAACTGGAACTGATCGACGCGACGCTCAAGGCAGGATTCGCCGACAACGCGAAGGCTATCGGCCTTGTGGAGGATGCCATCGGATCCCTTGAGGGCACGGTGGAGACAAAACTGGACGTGATCAGGAGGGCGATCAACAAGCAGACAAAGGAACTGGGTCAGAAGATGAACCTGATCAGGGCGGCGGTAAGGAATGGCTTTGTCAAGAACGCCGAGGCGATTGATCTCGTGAAACAGGCTGTCGAGTCTCTCGAAGGGGCAATGGATGAGAAACTTGACGCGATCAACAAGGCGGTGGGCGACCAGACTGGCGCGTTGTCTGAAAAACTGGCGGCGATTGAGGGCGCTATCCAAGGCGGCCTTGTCGGAGAGGACAGCACACTCGGCCTTGTGAAGAAGGCGATAGATGCCTTGAACGCGACGGCCGGCACGGCCAACGACAAACTGGACGCTATAAAAGATGCGATAGATTCTCCTATGTCAGGGCTTAACGTGAAGTTGAATGCGATAAAGGAGGCCGTGGCAAAGGGCTTGGCCAGTGTGACCGAGAAGCAGGGTTTGATTCTGGCCGCGCTTAACAGTGAATCCTCTCATAATTTCACAGAAGACGAACTAATTGAGGTCGGGAATGACCATCTGTATGTGGACGCTTATTTCTGGAAGAATCATGCACAGAATGATTACGAAATAAATAAGGTGCTTAAAAAGATGCTTCCGATTTGTTTTCCGGGATCCTTTGAATTTGTCTATAGAAAGGATGGCGTTGACTATCCTCTTTCCGGGAACAAGGAGGGAAGTTCTTTCGGAAGGTTTTATAATATAAATTCGCATCCGAGACTAGATCCATTGGATGAATTAATTCTGGCGGTCTCGTTGCGTGATGATGGGACAGGTAAGCCTGACATGACGCCAATAAAAGGTCATGATTGTTATTGCCTTCAAAAGGTATATAAGGAAGCATGGTATGACTTTGGAGTCACAAAAGGGGGAATGGCCAAAGACAAGGAACTGAAGTGTATTGTTCCGGCCAGCAAGGACGACTCATTCGGAAGGCAGTCCAGTACCGAGATACTTTATTCTGTCAAGCTCAAGGCGGAAAAGAAAGATGGTGTTTTCGGTTTCCGAGGTCTGCCGACCAAAAACTACATACTTGTCTTTGCCGACAAGTAAAAGTAATAATCCTCATCGTGGAGAGTAAATAACAGATACTAAACGCACTAAATGGATGTCCTCCTACCCGTTATGGGTAGGAGGACATTAGTTTAATATTATGATATTCAGATGATTGTCTTCCACGGCGAAACAGTGGTATGCTGGTGTAGTGCCACCATACCCCTGCTAACTATTCCCTGAAGCCTTTGGAGGCGCGGAGGAGGTGGCGGAGGGAGCTGGTGAGCTCGCGGGTCTCCTGCAGGAGGTTCAGGTAGAGGTAGGCGACGGTTATGTTCTCTTTGGAGGACTGCATCCGCTGCATCTGGGCCTCACGGGCTTTCTCAAGGCAATCCTTGAGTTCCTCGGCCTCGCGGCGGACATCATCAACCTCGTCGTAGGAATCTGTCTGGAGAATCTTCCCGGTGCGTCTCAGGAGGAACAGTACCGTGTCCCTCAATGGGATATATTCCTTGACCTGCTCCTTGCTCAGCGGCACGAAGTTGTTGTCCACGTGTTCCTCACAAGGGTCGGCGATACGCCTCAGGCAGTATAGGATCTCTTCACAGGAGTTCCTGCCGAGATGGAACCATGTGTTCTTCTCCATGGCGACCTCCGGATCGATCCTGCGGAAGCCGACCATCTCCTTGCGGCGGCAGTTCTTCAGCTCGTCCCTCTTGCGTCTCATTGTCTCTTCTGCCTTGTGCAGCATTCCGAGATTCTCCTTGATGAAGCCATCGGTGATCTGGCGGAAGGTCGTGTTGACATATTCAAGGAAGTCGGACTGACTGTCGGCTATGTGCTTGCTCAGAAGAGTAAGAATCTCGCCCTTGTCGGTGCTGAGCATCATCTGGTTGAAAGTGATGTCGCCGTTTTCTTCCTCAGCCTTTTTCTTGTAGCGTACGTTGCTTCGGATTAGCAGGAAGATCGCGAGAGCCATCATCACGCAGGCGGCCACGAATCCGCCGACGTGCATCAGCATCGCCACGAGGAAGCAGAGAATGAAGGCCGCTCCGGCTGTGATGAACCAGCCTCCGATGACGGAGACGACACCAGTCACTCTATAGACAGCGCTCTCTCGTCCCCAGGCACGGTCGGCCAGAGAGGAACCCATCGCTACCATGAATGTGACGTAAGTTGTTGAAAGAGGTAGTTTAAGGGATGTTCCGAGGGCTATCAGCAGACCTGCCACAACCAGATTGACCGTGGCCCTGACCTCATCGAACGCCGCTCCTTCCGGAAGTCTGGCCTCGTCGGTGTTGAAACGCTTCTCGCACCAGGCCTTGACGTTGTCCGGCACGACATCCTGGAAGAAATTGGCGGTGTTGTTGGAGAATCTGACCAGAACCCGGGCTATCTTCGACGAGCCGAACATCTCGTCACCCTCGCTCTGCCTGGAAAGGTCCACGGAGGTCTTGATCACGTTGTGGGCTTTCTTCGATGTCGCGAGCGAGAACACCATCACCGCGCCTGCCGCCACAAGGAATATCATCGGACTTTTGGCCGGTCCCTCAAGGGATGACATCATGAAGGTGGAAGGGTCCGAGGCTCCGCTTGCGGCAAAGTCAGTGTAGGCGGAATATCCCGCCAGAGGCACTCCGATGAAGTTGACGAGGTCGTTGCCGGCGAATGCCATCGCAAGGGCGAAAGTTCCCATCAGTACCAGAATCTTGAACACATTGACTTTCAAGAAATAGAGAAACTGCATGATGGCTGTTGACGCGAGGAAGCATATTCCCAGAATGGCAAGGGTGTGATTTTGGATATATTCGTAGATTTCCGGCGTGACGAAAGACATGCTTTTGATGCCTTTGAACAGCATGAAGTAGAAGATGGCTGTGGTGGCGACGCCCCCGAATATTCCTATCTTCCACTTGAGGTTCTTCTTGTAGGTGAATGTGAAGACAAGACGGGAGATGTACTGCAGGACGATTCCGAAGAAGAACGCTATGGCGACGGAAACGAATATGGCCATGATCATGCCGAGCGCCTTCTCCGTGTTCATCAGGTCGCCTATCGTAAGTCCGGTTGTGTCGTTCGCAAGTTTCAGCAACACAAACGCAGTCGTGCCTCCAAGCAACTCAAACACAAGGGAAACCGTGGTCGAGGTCGGCAGTCCGAGGTTGTTGAATATGTCAAGCAGGATCACGTCAGAGATCATCACGGCGAGGAAGATGAACATCAGCTCCTTCAGGGAGAACATCGCCGGATGGAATACTCCATTCCTTGCGACTTCCATCATTCCGTTGCTCATCGTCGCTCCCATGAACACTCCGACAGCGGCCACGATGATGATTGTCCTGAACTTGGCCACTTTGGCGCCTATCGCTGAGTTCAGGAAGTTGACAGCGTCGTTGCTGACACCGACCATCAGGTCGAACACCGCCAGCACGAACAGGAATACCACAAACACAAGGTAAATCTCACTCATAATTTTTCTCTACTATTACGAACGCAAAATTCACCATAAAATGTTACCGGACGATTGCAACCGTGTTACATTTCGGTTACAATCTATTGTTTGTATTGGTGGAGCTTCGGCAAGCCCAAAGCATAGCCACTTGACAGCGGAAAAATCAAATGGCGGATTTTGGTAACGTGCAAAATCCGCCATTTGCCTTTTTTCCGCTGTCATCAAGCACGGTAGAAGCCGGCTTATGATTGTGTGTGCCCCTGTCTGGGTATAATGTTCCAACCCTTGAACCGAAGTGACTACACAACATAAAAATCCCTCTGAAAGATTTCCAGAGGGATAGCAAATGGATGTGTCGGAAAATTATTTAGCCTTACCCTGCTTGGCCACCGCCTCCTGCTTGCGCTTGAGCTCCTCAGGATCAGCGAGATAGTAATCCTTCACGAGATTGAGGTCGTCATCGAACTCGAACACGTAAGGAGTCGCTGTCGGGATGTTCAGGCCGACGATGTCAGCGTCTGAGATTCCCTTGAGGTGCTTTACGACACCACGGAGGCTGTTGCCGTGAGCCACAACCACGATGTTGTCGTGCTGCTTGAGGGCAGGGAAGATCTCGCACTCCCAGTAAGGCATAACACGCTCGATGCAGTTCTTAAGAGCTTCTGTGCGAGGAATGTACTGGTCTGGAACGAGAGCGTAGCGAGGATCCTTGGTAGCGCTGTTAGGATCGTCCTCAGGAAGGTTGTGAGGAGCCACGTCGAAGCTGCGGCGCCAGATGAGCACCTGCTCGTCACCGTACTTCTGGGCGGTCTCGGCCTTGTTCAGACCCTGAAGCATTCCGTAATGCTTCTCGTTGAGCCTCCAGGTCTTCTTTACAGGGATCCAGTCGAGATCCATAGCGTCGAGGACGTTGTTGAGGGTCTTGATGGCTCTCTTAAGATAAGAGGTGTAGGCCACTTCGAAGGTGATGCCGGCCTCTTTGAGGGCCTTTCCGGCGTCGAGGGCTTCCTGAACGCCCTTCTCGCTGAGGTCAACGTTGGTCCAGCCTGTGAACCTGTTCTCCTTGTTCCACTGGCTCTCGCCGTGACGGATAAGTACTATTCTTTTCATATTCCTAAAAATTTTGGTTTTTTACTTTTTATTCCGCAGTCGCTTCGGCAGGTTCAGCGACCACAGACTCTCGGTCACAGGGCTTGTCGAAGTGACCATAAAGGGCTGCAAATTTACATCATTATTCCGATTCGTCAAACTGGTTGCCCATAATCATGAGCAGCTTGTCGCCCACCTTTAGCTTGACCGAACCGTCCGGAACAATCAGCTCGCCGTCTCTCTTGATCATCACAACACGGGTTCCCTCCGGTAACGCAACCTCCTTAAGTGTGTCACCGGCAGCGAGATCCGTCTCTGTCAGCCTGTGGTCCATCAACTTGCCGGCCTCCTCCGGAATCTCGATTCCGAATGTCTCCGGAGCTTTCTCCTGAGGCAGGGCAAGGTTCAGCTTGCGCGCCACCGCAGGAATACTCATGCCTTGGATCAGCATGGAAACCATCGTGATGAAGAATACGATGTTGAAGATCTGTTCGGAGCCGGGAATGTCAGCCACGACAGTGAATATGGCGAAGATGATCGGAGTCGCGCCTTTCAGACCCACCCAGGAGATGAACACGCGCGCCTTGAACGACAGCTTCCTGAACGGAAGAAGCGAAATGAACACGGCCAAAGGACGGCCTATAAAGGTGAGGAATACTCCGATGAGCAGGGCCACGGGAGCCACTGAAAGCATCTCTTTCGGATTGACGAGAAGTCCGAGGGTGAGGAACATCCCCATCTGCATCAGCCATGTGACTGTGTCGCTGAACCGGAAGACCTCTCTCTTGTGGGCCATCGGCTTGTTGCCTATGATCACACCGGCGAGGTAGATGGCGAGGAATCCGTTGCCGTTGACGAGTCCGGTGATCGAGTAGATGAAGAACCCGATGCTCAGCACGAGGATGGCATAGAGTGAGGCTCCGTTCAGTTTCAGTTTCCCGAGAGCCCAAGAGAAAGCCCTGCCGAGACCCACACCCATAATAGCTCCGATTCCAAGCTGCATCGTGAATGTCAGCAAGGCGTTGCCGATCATCCGTGGGTAGTCGATGTCGATTCCGGAGGCCGGCTCGAAAAGCTGCTGGGCGCATTGGATCAGCACGATGGTGATGACGTAGGCCATCGGGTCGTTGGAACCGGACTCCAGCTCAAGGACCGGCTGGAGGTTCTCCTTCAGCTTCATCTTTGCGTTCCTCAGGATGTTGAACACTGACGCTGAGTCGGTTGACGACATCACGGCCGCAAGCAGAAAGCACATCACGGTGGACATTCCCTCGGAGAGGTGTCCCACCCTTGTCAACAGATAAATGAATCCGCCCGTGAACAAGGCCGTCAGGAACACCCCGACGGAGGACAGCACGATTCCTTCTTTTAGTACGGGTTTTATTGTGTCGAACTTCGTCTCAAGACCGCCGCAGTATAGGATTACACATAGCGCTATGGTACCGATGAACTGTGCGATGTGGAAATTGTCGAACGCGAGTCCTAATCCATCGACACCGAACGCCATTCCGACGACGATGAACAGGAGCAGGACCGGGATTCCGAACTTGAAACCGGCCCGGCTGATGAGTATCGCTGTGAAAATCAGTACGGAACCTATAAGGAGTATGTTCTCCGGAGAAAACTGTAGCATATTATTGTATTATTCTGTTTTTCTTCTCATAGTCGCGGCACCAGTCCCGCAGCGGGCATTCCCCGCATTTCGGGTTTCTTGCCGTGCATGTGTACCGTCCGTGGAGGATGAGCCAATGGTGGGCTCTGGCCCTCAATCCTTCGGGAATGTGCGCTTCGAGCTCTTTCTCGACCGCCTCCACTGTCTTCCCGTCCGACAGCCCCATCCTGTGCGAGACACGGAAAACATGCGTGTCCACAGCGATGACCGGCTTGTCATAGATCACGGAGGCGAGCACGTTGGCCGTCTTTCGCCCGACTCCCGGAAGAGTCATAAGCTGGTCTATGTCCGAGGGAACTTCGCCGGCATATTCATCCGACAATTTCTGAGCCGTCCCGATGAGGTGTGCGGCCTTGCTGTTGGGGTAGGAGATGCTTTTGATCACAGCCATGACTTCTTCGAATGACGCTGCGGCCAGATTCTCTGGTTTGGGGAACTTTCTGAACAGTTCCGGAGCGACCATATTCACCCTTTTGTCCGTGCATTGCGCACTCAAGATCACCGCCACAAGCAGCTGGAACGGGGATTCGTAATGCAACTCCGTCCGCACCTCGGGCTGGTTGGCCTGAAACCAGGAGAGTATCTGATCGTATCTGTCTTTTTTCAGCATGGCTTTAGATGGTCAGCGCGAGGTCGATCACTTCGTCGTTGAGGTTTTCATTGCATCTCTCGTCCTTGCAGACGAACACCCTTCCCGGGTACTTCTCGAAAATGGTCCTGTTGTGGGTCACCATGACGACGGCCGTGCCTTCCTCCTTGTTGATCCCGGTCAGCAGACGCAGGATTCCGTCCGCTGTCTCGTTGTCCAGATTGCCGGTCGGCTCGTCGGCGATGATGAGCTTAGGCCTGTTCAGCAGCGAGCGCGCTATCGCTATTCTCTGCTGCTCACCTCCGGAAAGCTGATGAGGCATCTTGTGCGCCTTGTTCTCCATCCCCACATCGTGAAGCACCTCGATGATCCGCTTGTCGATCTCGTCGCGGTCTTTCCATCCGGTTGCCTTGAGCACGAACTCCAGATTGCTCTCGACAGTCCTGTCCATCAGCAGCTGGAAATCCTGAAACACAACCCCGATCTTGCGTCTGAGGTAGGGAATGTCCTTGTCTTTCAGTCCGTTGAGTTTGAATCCGCAGACCTCGCCCGATCCCTTTTCAAGAGGGTTCTCGCCGATCATCGTGCGGATGATCGAGGTCTTGCCGGTTCCGACCTTGCCGACGATGTAGATGAAGTCTCCCGGAAATATGTCCATGTCAAGCCCGTAGATCACGGTGCTCTCTCCATTCACGATGTCCGCGTCCCTGAATGAGACCAGCGGCTCGCTTTTTGATGATGATTGCGCGTTCACTTCCATAGTAACGCAAATATACTTTATTTTTCGGGTATATTTAAGTAAATTTGTAGAATATTTTCGTGAAGGAAATGATTGGAGACTATATGAAAAGCAAACTTGCAGCAGTGCTTCTCGCGGCCTTGTCCATCGGCTTCGGGACAGCTTTGGAAGCGCAGGAGACCAGGCCGGACGAGTACCGTCTCGCCACTGAACTCTACGAGCATGGAATGTTCGAGAGGGCCGGGAGCATATTCGGAGACATCTATGCCGGAAGCGGTGATGTCATGGCCGGAGGCTACGAGGCCCTGTGCGCCGTGAGACTTCAGGAAAGAGGCAACGAGACCTTGGCTGATGAATATGTCAGGACGCATCCCTATTCCTCCCTCCTGCCTCAGATCCATTTCTACAAGGCCTTGAACTGTTTCGACGCGCAGGACTACAAATCCGCGGTCGCCGAGTTCGGCAAGGTCGATGGAAAGAGGCTGCCGTCCGGGCTGGTCGCTGAATATTCCTTCAAGGAGGCATATTCCTATTTCGAGGAAGGCCTGCTCGTGAAGGCCAGGTCTCTGTTTGAGAAAGCCGACAAGATGCCGCATTCGGACTACACTGCTCCGTCGAGGTACTCGTTGGGCTACATCAATTATTCCGAGAAGAATTTCGACGAGGCCTACGACTGGTTCGAGAAGGCCGCGAGGGATCCCCGGTTCGCGGAGATGTCCGCCTACTACATGACCGAGTGCAGATTCATGAAGAAGGACTATTCCTACGTGCTCAAGAACGGCCTGACACTTTTCGATAACGCCCCTCAGGAGCGCCAGAGGCATCTTGCGAGGATCATCTCGGAGTCGTATCTGGCCAAGGGCGACACGGAAAAGGCCAAGGAATATTACGACAGGATCGGGAACACAGACCGGGACATGGACCGTGATGATTATTTCTACGCCGGTTCGGTACTCTATGCCACAGGTGACTACAAGGGTGCCATCGACAACTTCTCCCTGATGAAGGACAGGACGGATTCCATCGGGCAGATAGCAAACTACAGCCTGGCCTACAGCTACATCCAGACGGGTAACAAGGTCGCCGCGCTGGACGCTTTCAAAGATGCCTCGCAGCGGTCTTTCAACCCGGACATCGAGGAGGACGCGCATTTCAACTACGCCAAGCTGTCCTTCGACCTGAACCACAACCCGTCGGTATTCAATGAATATCTCTCCAGATATTCCGACAAGAAGAAAGGGGAGAGGATCTACAGCTATATGGCGTTGGCCTCGCTCTACAACCACGACTACGCCGGAGCCGTGGAGGCATATTCCAACATAGACATGCTGGACAATGACCAGAAGGCCAATTACATGAAGGCCAACTATCTGCGCGCGGAACAACTTGTGGAGACCGGTTCCTGGAGGGATGCGGTTCCTTTCCTGAGGGCTTCTTCTTTCTATGCTGACAGGCGCTCTCCGTTCTCCCAGCTTTCAAGGTATTGGCTCGGCGAGTCCTACTACCGCAGCGACCAGTTCGACAAGGCGCTGGACACATTCAAGGATCTGTACAACAATTCCGCGCTGGAGGGCAAGACGGAAGGCCGCCTGATCCCTTACGATCTGGCTTACTGCTACTTCCGTCTCGGGGACTACGACAACGCCGCCAAATGGTTTGATGAATATCTCGGCTCCCGCAACCCTTCGGAAGGGGAGGATGCAGCCGTTCGCCGCGCCGACTGCGACTTCATCAGGAAAGACTACAAAACCGCTGTCGGTGAATATGAAAACGCATTGAAAAGGTTCCCGTTCAAGGACAATCTCTACCCGAACTACCGTGCCGGAATCGCCTACGGGCTTATGGGGGACATGAACGGCAAGATCGGTGCGCTTTCAAAGGCGTTGGATGCAAGACCGTCCGTGGAGTACTACTCTGACGCCATGTTCGAACTCGGCAGGGCCTACGTCGCCGCCGGCAGGAATGACGACGCGGTCTCCGCATTCACGAAGCTCCGCTCGTCCACCAATGACAAGACCATTGTGGCCCGCTCCCTGATAGAGCTTGGAATGATCTCAAGGAATATGTCCGAGTACGACCGCTCCCTTGACTACTACAAGCAGGTGATCACAGAAATGCCGGGCACTGAATATGCCAAGGACGCTCTTCTGGCCATTGAGTCGATCTACCAGTCGCAGGGACGCGCTGACGAGTACATTGATTTCGCCGACAAGGCCGGTGTGATCAAGGACAAGTCCGACAGCGAGAAGGAGACGATGTACTTCAACGCCGCCGAGCAGGTGTTCCTCACGGAGAACTACGGTAAGGCTCTGGCTTCGCTCCAGACCTATCTTGAGCGTTATCCGTCCGGTCAGAAAGTTCCGGAGGCGGAGTTCTATGTCGCTGAATGTTACAGGAACACAGGCAAGAAGGAACAGGCTTGCGATTGGTACAAGAAGTCGCTGGAGAAAGGTGACGGCTTGGCGTTCGCGGAAACGGCCATCCTGAACTTCTCAAAGCTGTCCTACGATCTGCAACGCTACAAGGATGCGTTCGGAGGCTATTCGTCTCTGCTTGAGGAAGCGAAGATCGAGAACAACAGGCACACTGCAAGGGTCGGGATGATGCGTTCCGCCTACAGGGCGGGAGACTGGGCTTCCGCACGGTCTTGCGCCGACAAGGTGAAGGGTGACGGAAAGAGCACTGCCGCCGAGATCCGTGAGGCTGATTACTTCAAGGCCAAGTCGTTGCTTTCGATGAACGAGCGTGAGGCAGCGTTTGAGATATTCAAGAGCCTCAGTTCCGCTCCTTCCACATCCGAGGGTGCCGAGGCGGCCTACATGATCATTCAGGATGCGTACGACCAGGGCAAGTACGACACCGTGGAGAAGAAGGTCTATGCTTTCGCCGAAAGGGCCGGGGATCAGAGCTATTGGTTGGCCAAGGCGTTCATTGTTTTGGGCGACTCTTTCGCCGAGCAGGATAATCTCGCTCAGGCCAAGGCCACGTTCGAGAGCGTCCAAAGCGGCTATAAACCCGCGGCTGGCACGTCCGATGATGTTCTTGACAATGTCCGGATGCGTCTTGACAAGCTTAAAGAATTGATGTAGAAATGAATATGAAAAAAGCATATTTTGTGTCCGCGGCTCTGCTGATGTCCGCCGCGGTCTCCTTCGGACAGAATTTCAACCCGACCGTAGAGGTCACGAACACCTATCAGGGCAGTCCTTCCGAGGTACAGAAGCCTCTTCTTGGAATGAATGTGCCGGATTCCCTGCTGAGGTTCGATCTGGATTTTGACTATGAGGTTTTCAACAAGCCTTATCAGGGAGCCTACAACTTCAAGCCTTACATGCTGGACATGAGGCCGGAGAAGGATGCCTGGAGAGGACGTAAGCTTTACCTTAAGGCCGGAGCGGGTTACACTTTCCATCCTCAATTGGAGTTCGTGTTCAGTCCTGAGCGGAAAGGACCGTTCCAGATGAGTGTGTACGCCAGCCACAAGTCCTATTTCGGGAATTATCACGAGATCGCTCCGCAGATGAAGGAGGATGGTGTCTACCGTCTGAAGAAATCAGGGGAACATTTCAGCGGCTATGACGCCTTGACTGCCGCCGGTTTTGACGGGCTCTACAGCTGGGACAGGACTATACTGTCTTTCGGCCTTGGCTATTACGGAGTCGCTGCCAAGGACTCTCGCATGTCCCGTTGCCTCAACGCTTTTGATTTCAAAGCCAGAGTCCGTTCCAACAACGATGCGGAGTCGTATTTCTATTACGATGTGGCGATGAAGGGGAGAATCGCCAGTGACAAGATGGATCTTGACAAAATACCTGTCAGGATGTATTCCGGCGGGTTGTCGGGCAAATGGAATATACTCTCGCCGGACAGGCAGAGCGAGTCTTGGTTCATCTTGGATGGCCTTGCCGGAACCGTGCTGGACGGTTACCGGAGCATTCTTGTGGGATTCGAGGGAGAGACAAGTTCCTATGGGAAGTTTTACGACGGCAATCTTGGCCGGATCGCCATCGTTCCAAGCTACAGAGTCAAATCCGGACGCTGGGATCTGAATCTTGGCCTCAAGCTTGAATCCGTCTTCAGGAACGATGCTTCCGACACGCTTTGTTTCCGTAAGATGACCGGCGGAAAGGGACAGTTTGTCTATCCTGATGTCCACATCGGTTTCGCGGCGGGAGATCGTGTCCGCATCTATGCCGACGCCACGGGCGGAAGCCGTTTGAACACATATTCATCCCAGATCGCAGGCACTCATCATTATAACCCATTGTTCCTTACTCCTGCCGATCATGGTTTGATGACATCCATGATTGACAATTCGGTTGAGAATCTCAATGCCAGAATAGGTGTGAAAGGGACAGTCTCCTCCCTGTTCCGGTTCGATGTCAATGGCGGCGTGGGGATTTATGAGAACCTTTTGATGGAGTCTGGCCGGTTCATGGAGTCATCTTTCTTCGCCAATGCGTCATACTCCGATGCGAACCTGATTTTCGCCAATGTCTCGCTGGGGTATCAGTCCGAACGTTTGGATGTGGAGGCCGACTTGCGGTACAGAAGCCTGTCGTTCCCGGACAAGGATGCGGACAATCTCGGATTCGCTCTCCCGAATTATAGCGGGGATTTGAGGATGAAGTACAACATCAATTCCCGACTTTACGCCGGGGTCTCTGTCTCGGCTTCCTCATGGCGTGAGGGACGATGCGGAAGATTGGCTTTTAAGGAACATCCTGACTTGGTCGAGGATTCTTTTGAGTATGCTTCTGTGGAGAAAGTTGAGGCCCGGATTCCTGGCTATGTCGATTTTGGACTGAACTGCGGCTACAAGTTCAATCGCAAGTGGACTCTGTGGCTGGAGTCCGGCAATCTGCTTTGCCAGACGATCCAGAGGACGCCGTTCTATGCGGAGAAAGGACCTTGGGTCACCGCCGGAATATCTCTGAATCTTTAAGAATATAAATACAGCTCGATTGAGGGCAATGTGGAAATAAATTTCGCATTGCCCTCATTTTTTATTAAATTTGTCTGTTTTATGGACAGACCATATAAACTTGATAAAAACAGGTTATAGAATATGATTGAGAACGAAGAGATGAAGAAAGCGGAAGAACAATATTCCGCAAGCAGTATTCAGGTGCTGGAAGGCCTTGAGGCGGTGAGGAAAAGACCTTCGATGTACATCGGCGACATCGGGGAGAGGGGACTCCATCATCTTGTCTATGAGGTGGTTGACAATGGTATCGATGAGGCGATGGCCGGTTACTGTACCGAAATCGGTGTCACGATCCTCCCGGACAATTCCATCAGGGTCACTGACAACGGCCGAGGAATCCCTACCGGAATGCACCCGAAGGAACACCGTTCCGCCCTTGAGGTTGTCATGACCGTTCTTCATGCCGGAGGCAAGTTCAACAAGGACAGCTATAAAGTGTCCGGCGGTCTGCATGGAGTAGGTGTCTCCTGCGTGAACGCCCTTTCCGACAGCCTCGTCGCAGAGGTTCACCGTGAGGGACATGTATTCGTTCAGAAATATTCAAAGGGCAAGCCGCTCGCTCCTGTCGGGATAGTCGGGGACTGCGACGACACCGGAACCATCATCACATTCCATCCGGATCCTACCATATTCACCCAGACAAATGTCTATAAATATGACACCCTTGCCGCAAGGATGCGTGAACTGGCCTATCTGAACAAAGGCATCAAGATCACCATCACCGACGAGAGGGAACTGGTTGATGAATATGTCACCGATGAGAACGGCAACTCCAAGCCTACCGGAAAGCGGCTTTACCGCGGGGATGTCTTCTATTCCAAGGAAGGTCTGAAGGAGTTCATCGACTACCTTGACGCCGGCTCCACCCAGCTCATCCCTGAACCTGTGTGCGTTCAGAGCGACAAGGTGATTCCGATCGACATCGCCCTTTCGTACAACAACGGATTCTCCGAGAAGATATATTCATACGTCAACAACATCAACACCATCGAGGGTGGAACGCATCTTCAAGGTTTCAAGATGGGTCTTTCGCGCTCGCTGAAGAATTACGCCGAGAAGAACAATCTGCTCGCCAAGTTCAAGGGTGACCTCGCTCCTGAGGATTTCCGTGAGGGTTTGACCGCTGTTGTCTCCGTGAAGATCGCCGAGCCTCAGTTCGAGGGACAGACCAAGACCAAACTTGGCAACCCGGAGGCCACATCGGCTGTTTCCCAGGCCACATCGGCGGCTATGGACCAGTACCTTGAGGAGCATCCAAAGGAGGGCAAGCTGCTAATTGAGAAGATCGTGCTTGCCGCCACCGCCCGCAGCGCCGCCCGCAAGGCCCGTGAGATGGTGCAGAGAAAGACCGCCATGACGGGGGCCGGAATGCCAGGCAAACTGGCTGACTGCTCAGAGAGGAATCCTGAGAAGTGCGAGCTTTTCCTTGTCGAGGGAGACTCCGCCGGTGGAACAGCCAAGCAGGGACGTGACAGAAGGATCCAGGCCATCCTGCCGTTGAGGGGTAAGATCCTTAACGTGGAGAAGGCGGCCGGAGACCGTGCGTTCGACAGCGTTGAGGTAAGGAACATCTACACGGCTCTTGGAGTCACTGTGGCACAGGAGGATGAGAACGGAGAGAAGAAGATGGATCTCAGCAAGCTACGTTACCACAAGGTAATCATCATGACCGATGCCGATGTCGATGGTAGCCACATCGCCTGCCTTATCCTGACGTTCTTCTTCCGCTACATGTTTGACCTCATCAAGAACGGCTATGTCTATCTTGCCACCCCTCCGCTTTATCTTGTGAAGAAAGGCAAGGAGGAAGTGTATTGCTGGACCGACGAGCAGAGGTTTGAGGCCACGGCACGTCTGGGCAAGGGCTCGGACAAGGGCGTGACCGTGCAGAGATACAAAGGTCTTGGTGAGATGAGTGACCAGCAGCTTTGGGACACCACCATGGATCCTGCAAGGAGACGTCTCCGTAAGATCACCATTGACAACGCCGTCGAGGCCGAGAGGACATTCTCGATGCTGATGGGTGACGATGTCCCTCCAAGAAGGCAGTTCATCGAGGAGAACGCCCATTACGCTAATATTGATGCATAAATAATTAAAACACAATAGAAATGCTTGACATTTTTGACAGAATCGAAAGGGACTCGGGCGGTCCTATCGGACAATACTTCGATCAGGGCTTCGGCTACTACATGTACCCGAAGCTTGAGGGCGAGCTTGGCCCTCACATGACTTTCAACGGAAAGGAGGTTCTGAACTGGAGTCTGAACAACTATCTCGGGCTTGCGAACCATCCTGAGGTTCGCAAGGCTGACGCCGAGGGTGCCGCGAAATGGGGACTGGCCTATCCTATGGGTAGCCGTATGCTTTCAGGACACACCGCCCTGCACGAGAAACTTGAGAGGATGTTCGCCGACTTCGAGAAGAAGGAGGACGCTTTCCTTTTCAACTTCGGCTATCAGGGAATCGTCTCCGCGATTGACTGCCTTACGGCCCGTCATGACGTGATCGTCTATGACGCGGAGGCTCATGCCTGCCTTCTTGACGGAATCCGTCTCCACATCGGCAGCAAGTACAAGTACCGCCACAACAACATCGTTGACTGTGAGAAGGTTCTGGCCAGAGCCTGCAAGGAGGCTGAGGAGAGCGGCGGAGGTGTCCTGCTCATCACTGAAGGCGTTTTCGGCATGACCGGGGCGATGGGAATCCTTGACCGGATCGTCGAGCTTAAGAAGAAATACAGCTTCCGCATATTCATTGATGACGCCCACGGCTTCGGCCTGCTTGGCGAGCATGGACGCGGAACTTCCGAGGAACTGCATTGCATGGACGGCATTGATCTTTACATCGGAGCCTTCGCGAAGTCTATGGCCTCGATCGGAGGCTTCATCGCCGGTCCTCGCAAGATCATCAACTACCTGCGTCTGAACATGCGCTCCCAGATGTACGCCAAGTCACAGCCGATGGCGTTCGTGTACGGCAACATCAAGCGTCTGGAGATCATCATGTCTCCGGAAGGCGACGAGCTCCGCAAGAGGTGCTGGCACGTGACGCACACCCTTCAGGAAGGCTTCAAGGAACTCGGATTCGACATCGGTGAGGCTCAGGCCTGCGTGATTCCGATCCACATTGACGGCGGAGGCGTGGCCCAGGCCACCAAGATCGCGATGGATCTTCGTGAGAACTACCGCATCTTCTGCTCGATGGTCATCTATCCTGTCATCCCTAAGGGAATGGTGATATTCAGAATCGTATGTACAGCCGTCCACACCGACGAAGACATAGCGTACACACTCAACGCTTTCAAGGAGATCAAGCAGAAGCTTGACGCCGGCGCTTACGACGGTGATGACATCGCTGCTAAAACCATTATGTAATTAACTGCTGATTAGTGGCTTGTATGCGTCCTGAATATTTCAAGGATAAGGTCATTATCATTACGGGAGCCAGCTCTGGAATAGGGTTGGCTTCTGCCCGTCTCTTTGGGTCGTTCGGGGCGAATGTCGTGATGGCCGCAAGGTCGTTGGACAAGCTTCAGGAACTGGCTCCGTCAGTGAACGCCGCTCCTGACAAGGTTCTGTGTGTCAAGACTGACGTGACGAAGGAGGATGACTGCCGGAATCTCATTGATTGCACTGTCCGGAAATATGGCCGCATCGACATCTTGGTGAACAACGCCGGTATCTCGATGAGGGCTATGTTCAAGGACTTGGATCTCAGCGTGATCCGCTCTTTGATGGATGTGAATTTCTGGGGCACGGTGCAGTGCACGAAATTCGCCCTGCCATATTTGCTCCAGAGTAGGGGACAGGTGGTCGGGGTGATCTCGATCGCCGGTTTCTCCGCCCTTCCTGCGAGGACAGGATATTCAGCGTCCAAGTACGCCATCCGCGGCTTCCTTGACACCATCCGTATCGAGCATCTCAAGGACGGACTGAACGTGCTCGTCTTCGCTCCTGGCTACACGGACTCCAATGTCCGCAAGGCCGCGCTGACCGCCGACGGAAGTCCTCAGGGCGAGACTCCTTTGAAAGAGGACAAACTGATGAGCGCCGAGAAATGCGCCGAGTACCTTGCCAAGGGACTTCAGAAGAGAAAGTCCCAGATGATTTTAACTGGCTTGGGAAAGATTACTGTGCTGGCTCATAGGCTTTTCCCTCGTTTGACTGACAAGTTGACCTACGGTTTCATCGCCAAGGAGGCGGGGAGTCCGTTCAAATAACAGTATAGAAGAATGAAACTGCCGCACGTGTCCATAAACTACAGAGTGCTTGTTCCTCTTGCCTTTCTGTTTGTGATCCTCACACTCATATTCCCGAGGACCGCAAAGTTCAGTTATGACTACAGGAAGGGTTCTCCGTGGTCTCACGAGACGCTTTTGGCGCAGTTTGATTTCCCGGTTCTCAAGACAGACGAGCAGATCCGCGAGGAGAGGAGCAGGAACAAGTCAATTGTGATTCCTTATTATAGGTATCGTCAGGACATCGTTGACAACTGCCGCAAGGCGGCGGAGGGGATTGAGATGGGGGCATATTCATACCTCCGTCCCCTGATTGTGTCTTCGATGGACGGAATATATTCCAGCGGAGTGGTGCCGGATGAGGGAGTGAAACTGGACGGCCGCGCGGATCCTTCCAGTGCGGTGCTTTACATCCAGAGGGACAAGAGAGCCGTGAAGAAACCGGTGGAGGAGGTCTTCAAGGAATCGGAGGCCAAGAACCGTCTGCTTTCCTCGGTGACTGCCAAGTACCCGAGAGTCAATGTTGATTCGGTTCTCCGGGCAGCCGGAATCTATGATTTCATAGTTCCTAACCTTGACTATGATCCGAAGACAACAGAACTTGTCCATTCTGAGTCCTCAAGTCAGGTTTCCACCACGCAGGGTTTTGTCAGTGCAGGTCAGTTGATCGTCTCCGAAGGTGAGATAGTGACTGCGGAAATAGCCCAGATCCTTGACTCCTACAAGGTTGAGTACGAGAACAGCATGGGCTACGGCGGACCGAGGATCCTCTTCTGGCTCGGCAACGCCTTCATCGCCTTCGTGCTGGTGCTGATGTTCTTCCTGATGATCTACTTCCTGAACAGGAAACTGTTTCTGGATCATCGCAAGTTCTGGTACCTGATCTTCATATTCATCATCTCCTCTGTTTTGGCCTTGGTCATCAACAAGTTTGCACCGAGGTGCCTCTACATGATCCCTTTCACTTTGACCGCGCTTTACCTTGAGGCTTTCTTCAAGAACAAGGTGATCTTCCCGATCTGCTGCGTGTCGTTCCTGCCGCTGCTGGTCTTCGCCGAGAACGGAACGGTGCTTTTCGTGATGTTCCTGCTCGCGAGCATAGTCGCGGTCTTTGTGTTCAAGTTCTTCAACCAGGGATGGCAGCAGTTCATCATGTCCGGGATAGTTTTTGTGTGCCTGCTTGTCACCTATTTCGGATTCAGGCTGATCGACATGGTCAACGATGACCCTTACGTCGCCGTGCTCTACATGTTCATCGGCTCGATGCTCATCGTCGCCGGCTATCCTCTCATCTACCTGTTCGAGAGGATGTTCAACCTTGTCTCCAGCTCAAGACTCAGGGAACTTTGCGACACGAACAACAAACTTTTGAGGGAGCTGGAGCACAAGGCTCCAGGGACTTTCCAACATTCCTTGCAGGTGATGAATATGTGTGACGCGGCTGCCCGTGCCATAGACGCCAATGTGCTTCTGGTGCGCGCCGGAGCGCTTTATCACGATATCGGCAAGATGAAGAACCCTCTTTGCTTCATAGAGAACGAGAGCATGTCTCCGGGTGGGGTCCATTATCATGAGGGGCTCTCTCCTAAGGAAAGCGCCCGCGCTATCATCAAGCATGTGTCAGACGGGTTGGATCTGGCTGCCGAGCATGGGTTGCCTGATGTCATCCAGGACTTCATCATTACCCATCACGGGACTTCGAACACAAGTTATTTTTACAACAAGTATCTTAATGACGGAGGGGATCCGAAAGACGTCTCGGATTTCTTCTACCCGGGACGCAAGCCTCAGACCAAGGAGCAGATAATCCTTATGATCTGTGACACTTTGGAGGCGGCTTCCAGGACTTTGAAAGACAATTCGGCTGCCACATTCTCAACCTTTGTGGAGAACATCGTGGCCTCGAAGATGAAGATAGGACAGTTTGACGAGTCGGAGATCTCAATAAAGGATCTTAACACTGTTAAAGAGACTCTCAAGGCTTATCTTTCACAGATTTACCACGAACGGGTGGTTTACCCGCAGAGAAAGAATAATTAATTTAAATAATATTGACAAATTATGGAAGTAACAAAAAATCAAATCGATGATCTTAACATCGAACTGACGATCGCCCTGAAGGCGGAGGACTATGCCGGGCAGGAGAAGAAAAGACTCTCCGCTTACAGGAGAAACGCTGACTTCAAGGGTTTCCGCAAGGGAATGGTTCCGGCCACTCTTGTGAAGAAGATCTACGGTGAGCAGGCTCTTTACGAGGCCATCAACGGAGTCATCTCCGAGCAGCTCGACAAGTTCATCAAGGACAACAGTCTGCACATTCTCGGTGAGCCTATCGCCAGCGAGTCCCAGAAGGAGCAGGAATGGAAAGACGGCAACGATTTCGAGTTTAAGTTCGATCTCGGACTCTCTCCTGAGATCAACATCGATGTTGACAAGAATGACAAACTGCCATATTACAAGATCGAGGTGACCGACAAGGCCAAGGCTGCCATGAAGGACAGCATCCTCAGGCAGTACGGCCAGCTCGAAGAAGGCGAGGCCGCAGGCGAGGAAGACTACGTTGTGGTTGACTTCAAGCAGGGCGAGAAGACTGTGGAAGGTGTGTATGTGGCTGTCAGCAAAGTTGAGGGTGACGCGAGGAAGAACTTCCTCGGCGCCAAGGTTGATGACAAGTTCGACGTCAATGTCAACGAGGCCTTCTCCAATGAGACCGACAGGTCGTCCATGCTCAAGATGAAGAAGGAAGAGCTTGCCGCCCTCGATCCTGTCTGGAATGTGACCATCGTGAATGTCAAGACCTTTGTTCCGGCCACCGAGTGCCAGGAGACTTATGACAAAGTCTTTGGCAAGGATGCCGTGAAGACCGCGGAGGAGTTTGACGCCAAGATCGCCGGGAGGCTTGAGTCCAACTACAAGCAGGAGGCTGACTACAGACTCTCCCAGGATCTCCGCAAATACCTCGTGGACAAGGCCAAAGTGAATGTTCCGGAGGCTTTCCTCAAGAGATGGCTCTACGAGAACAACAAGGAGAAGTTCTCCAAGGAAGACATCGAGAAGGAGTTCGACGGATTCCTCGGCGATTTCCGCTGGCAACTCGTAAGGGGTTCCCTGATGAAGAAGTTCGAGCTGAAGGTCGAGGACAAGGACATGCTTGAGGCAGCCAAGGCTTATGCCGCCTACCAGTACGCGATGTACGGAATGGGCAATGTACCTGAGGAGCTTCTCACCGATGCCGCCGCCCAGATGCTTAAGGACGAGAGGCAGATGCGTAACATCGAGGAGAACGTCGAGAACGAGAAGGTAATCGCCGCCGTAAAGGAGAAGATCACTCTCCAGAACAAGAAGATCTCCGAGGAAAAGTTCCGCGAGCTTAAATAATCATGGACAAGGAGTTTCAGAAATATGCGACCAAGGGTCTTGGACTGAGTTCAATGACCCTTGACCGCTATCAAAGGGCTACGGACGCCTACATCAACCCGACCATCATCGAGGAAAGAAAACTGAATGTTGCCTCGATGGACGTGTTCAGCCGACTGATGATGGACAGGATAATATTCCTTGGCGTCCCGATCGATGATGATGTCGCCAACATCATCCAGGCCCAGTTGCTGTTCCTTGCTTCCACTGACTCGGCCGCGGACATCTCGCTCTACATCAACACTCCGGGCGGTCAGGTGACTTCCGGTCTTGCGATCTATGACACGATGCAGCTGGTGGAGCCGGATGTGGCCACGATCTGTACCGGAATGGCCGCCTCGATGGGCTCCGTCCTGCTTTGCGCCGGCGAGAAAGGCAAACGCTCCTGTCTGCCTCATTCCAGGGTCCTGATCCATCAGCCTCTCGGTGGGGCTCAGGGGCAGGCCGCAGACATAATGATCGCCGCGAGGGAGATAGAGAAGACCCGCAAGGAACTCTATGACATCATCTCCAAGCATTCCGGCCAGTCTTACGACAAGGTGTTCGCCGACGCTGACAGGGACTTCTGGATGACAGCCCAGGAGGCTTTGGAGTACGGGATGGTGGATGAGATCCTTACAAAGAAATCCAAGTAGATGCCTAAAAAGAACACAGGTACAACAAAACATTGCATGTTCTGCGGCAGGTCAGAGCGTGAGGTTCCTTTTTTGCTTCAGGGACTGGACGGATTCATCTGCAGCGATTGCGTTGAGCTTGCGCATGACTATCTCAAGGACACACTTGGCACGGTCTCCAAGGACGGCAAGCCGCTTGGTCGGCTTGAGGCCTTGAAGAAGCCTGTCGAGATCAAGGAATTCCTTGATGAATATGTCATCGGGCAGGATCGCGCCAAGAAGATGCTGGCAGTGGCGGTGTACAACCACTATAAAAGGATCAACCACAATCTGGTTGACCGTCCTGATGACGGGGTCGAGCTGGAAAAGTCGAATATTCTGCTGGTAGGTCCTACCGGAACCGGAAAGACCTTGCTGGCCAAGACTATAGCCAAGTTGCTGGATGTACCGTTCACGATCGTGGACGCCACAGTCCTGACGGAGGCCGGTTATGTCGGTGAGGATGTCGAGAGCATCCTTACGAGGCTTCTTCAGGAGGCGGATTTCGATGTAGCGAAGGCCGAGAGGGGAATCGTCTTCATCGACGAGATCGACAAGATCGCCCGCAAGAGCGACAATCCGTCCATCACCCGCGATGTGTCAGGAGAGGGAGTCCAGCAGGCCATGCTGAAACTCCTCGAAGGCAATGTCATCAATGTCCCGCCGAAAGGTGGCCGCAAGCATCCGGAGCAGGAGTTCATCCATGTCAACACGCAGAACATCCTGTTCATCTGCGGTGGTGCCTTCGAGGGAATCGAGCGGCGCATCGCCCAGAGACTGAACACACAGGTAATTGGTTTCGGTGCTGCCCAGAAGCAAGTTGTTGACAAGAAGAACCTCTTGAAATATGTTGATGCACAGGACTTGAGGGCTTACGGTCTCATTCCGGAGATCATCGGCCGTCTGCCTGTCATCACTTATCTTGACGCTTTGGATCGTGAGGCCTTGCTCAGGATTCTCACCGAGCCGAAGAACGCGATTCTCAAGCAGTACGCAAAACTTTTCGAGATTGACGGAATGGCACTCAAGATTGAGGACGGTGTCAATGAGTTGATAGTTGACACCGCCATAAAGAACAAGCTTGGGGCCCGTGGGCTGCGCTCTATCTGCGAGCGGATCTTCGATGACGCGATGTACGACGCTCCGTCATCCCGCAAGAAGGTCTTCACAGTGACCCTTGACTACGCTAAGTCCAAACTGGAGAATTCGCTTTAGACCTTGTGGCGGCTAATTTGCTGACAACTAATTAAATAATATACCCTTCTCCTATTGAGGTAGAAGAAGGGTATATTAACATATCTAACGTGAGTTCGATGAATTATAACTAAAAGAGCGACAATTGAATAACTCCATTC
>OLYC01000114.1_pt1 | contig 74560 bp, 67 predicted proteins | sample 1674271 | NCBI WGS metagenome assembly OLYC01 (sample SAMEA103958154, study PRJEB25191) | human gut metagenome
GTGCGCTGCAGTCAGGCCGCAAATCCCTTTGTCAAAAAGTAATACTTTTTGACAGCCTCAACGGCGGCGCGCCCTGACGGGCGCGCCGCTGAGTCTGTCTGTATCCGGTTCCTGGCGCAGAGATGCGTGTCAACACGGGGCGGAAAATGACGGAATTTTTCGTGCAAAAAGACGGCGCGCAAAGCCGCCGGATTTGTTGACAGACCGGGCGTTTTTGTGATATTATATCAAAAATTTGCGATTCGGCAGAAATGAGGCGAGGAAAAATGGTTGCGGCCGCAGAGAATATGCAGGCATTTGGGTGGGATCTTTTTTCCGGCAACCGTGATTCTGTTTTTCTTGGCAGCGGCAGCATTGCCGGTGACGAACTTGATATTTCTTCTTTCGTGGTATTACCTGGTTTCGTAGATGTGCATGTACATCTTCGTGAGCCGGGTTTTTCTTATAAGGAGACCATTTCGTCCGGCACGCTTGCTGCGGCGCACGGCGGCTACAGCCGCGTGTGCGCCATGCCCAATCTGGATCCGGCACCGGACAGCCTGCAGACGCTTGCCCCCCAGCTGGAGCGCATCCGCACGGATGCGGTCATTGACGTGACGCCCTACGGCGCGATCACCGCGCACCGCGGCGGCAGGGAGCTTGCGGACATGGAGCAGCTCGCGCCCTACGTCGCCGGCTTTTCCGACGACGGCAGCGGCGTGCAGGATGCGGATGTGATGCGCGCCGCGATGCGCAAGGCGGCAAGCCTCGGCAAGATCATTGCCGCGCACTGCGAGGACAACACCCTCCTGCACGGCGGCTATATCCACGACGGTGCGTATGCCCGCGCCCACGGGCACAAGGGCATCAGCAGCGAGAGCGAGTGGCGGCAGCTGGCGCGCGATCTCGAGCTGGTGCGCGAGACGGGCTGCGCCTATCATATGTGCCACGTGTCCACCAAGGAGAGCGTGGCGCTTATCCGCCGGGCGAAGGCGCAGGGGCTGGACGTCACCTGCGAGACCGCACCGCACTACCTCGTGCTGACCGAGGACGACCTGCGCGAGGACGGCAGCTTCAAGATGAACCCGCCCCTGCGCACGCAGGCCGACCGGCAGGCACTCATCGAGGGCATCCTCGACGGCACGGTGGACATGATCGCAACCGACCACGCGCCGCACAGCGCGCAGGAAAAGGCCGGGGGCCTCGCCGGGAGCGCCATGGGCATCGTCGGCCTTGAGACAGCGTTTCCCGTGCTCTATACCCACCTTGTGCGCACCGGCGTGCTGACGCTCGACAAGCTCGTGGAGCTCATGGCGGTCAACCCCAGAAAGCGCTTCGGCTTCCCGCTGTGCGCGGACGATTATGCCGTCTGGGACCTGAACACGGAGTACCGCATCGACCCGGCGCAGTTTTGCTCCATGGGAAAGAGCACGCCCTTCGCCGGACAGACGGTCTACGGGCGGTGCGTGCGCAACGTCTGCGGCGGCGCCGTCGTCTGGCAGGACGCGCAGGACTGAGCGCCCTTCATTTACATATTAAATATATGACATACAGGACTTTTTACGTACTGAGGAGGAAATCACATGCCCAAGAGAACGGATCTGAAGAAAATTATGATCATCGGCTCCGGCCCGATCGTCATCGGTCAGGCCGCTGAGTTTGACTATGCCGGCACGCAGGCGTGCCTGTCGCTCAAGGAGGAGGGGTACGAGGTCATTCTCGTCAACTCCAACCCCGCCACGATCATGACGGATACCTCCGTCGCGGACAAGGTGTACATGGAGCCGCTGACGCTGGAGTATGTGGCGCGTATCCTGCGCAAGGAGCGTCCGGATGCGATCGTCCCGGGCATCGGCGGCCAGACCGGCCTGAATCTGGCGATGCAGCTCGAGCAGAAGGGCGTGCTCAAGGAGTGCCAGGTCGAGCTTCTCGGCACGGACAGCGACAGCATCCGCCGCGCCGAGGACCGCGAGCAGTTCAAGGAGCTCTGCCAGAGCATCGGCGAGCCGGTCATCCCGTCGCAGATCACCTACAACCTCGAGGAGGCCAAGGCCGCGGCCGCGGCCATCGGCTATCCGGTCGTGCTGCGCCCGGCGTTCACGCTCGGCGGCACGGGCGGCGGCTTTGCCGACGACGAGGCGCAGCTCGTCGAGCTGGGCATGCAGGCGTTCAAGCTCTCGCCCATCCATCAGGTGCTGATCGAAAAGAGCGTCAAGGGCTATAAGGAGATCGAGTTTGAGGTCATGCGCGATGCGTCCGACCGCGCCATCACCATCTGCGGCATGGAGAACATCGACCCCGTGGGCGTGCACACCGGCGACTCCGCCGTCGTCGCGCCGATCATGACGCTCAGCGACCATGACATGAAGATGCTCAACGACAGCGCGATCAAGATCATCCGCGCGCTGAAGATCCAGGGCGGTTGCAACGTGCAGTTTGCGCTCAACCCCAAGACCTCGGAGTACTTCCTCATTGAGATCAACCCCCGCGTCTCCCGCTCGTCGGCGCTGGCGAGCAAGGCCAGCGGCTATCCCATCGCGCGCGTCACGGCCAAGGTCGCCGTCGGCATGAACCTCGACGAGATCGCCGTCGCCAACACGACGGCCGCGTTCGAGCCGTCGCTGGACTACGTGGTCGCAAAGCTGCCGCGCTTCCCGTTCGATAAGTTCTCGACCGCCGCCAACACGCTCGGCACGCAGATGAAGGCCACGGGCGAGGTCATGGGCATCGGCAGCACGCTCGAGGAGTGCCTGCTCAAGTCCGTCCGCTCGCTGGAGATCGGCGCGCAGCACCTCTGGCTGCCGAAGTTCCAGAACATGACCAAGGCGGAGCTGACCGAGTACCTGCACCAGTTCCGCGATGACGGGCTCTTTGCCGTCGCGCAGCTGCTGCGTCTGGGCGCGAGCGTGGACGAGGTCGCTGCGCTGACGATGATCACGCCGTTCTTCATCGAGACCATCCGCACCATCGTGGACATGGAGCAGACGCTCTGCACGCACAAGGGCGACGGAGAGACGCTCAAGCAGGCCAAGCAGATGGGCTTCTGCGACCCCTACATCGCGCGGCTCTGGGGCGTGCGCGAGGAGGATGTGTATGCCCAGCGCGTGCAGCTGGGGCTCTACCCCGCCTACAAGATGGTGGACACCAGCCACACCGGCGCTTACATCCCCTATTTTTACTCCACCTATGCCCCCGGCGCAAAGAGTGAGGCGCGCCGCTCGGACAAGAAGAAGGTCGTCGTGCTCGGCGCAGGCCCGATCCGCATCGGTCAGGGCGTGGAGTTTGACTACTCCACCGTCCACGCGGTGCAGACCATCCGGCGCGCGGGCTACGAGGCCATCATCATCAACAACAACCCCGAGACGGTCTCTACCGACTACACGACCGCCGATAAGCTGTATTTCGAGCCCCTCACGCCTGAGGACGTCATGAACATCCTGCACGAGGAGCAGGCCGATCAGGTGATCGCCAGTCTCGGCGGCCAGACGGCCATCAATCTGGCGCAGCCGCTCATGACGCGCGGCGTGCAGATCATCGGCACGGACTGCGCCGCGATCGAGCGCGCGGAAAACCGCGACTGCTTTGAAAAGCTGCTGCTCGAGCTGAACATCCCGCAGCCGATGGGCGCGGCGGTGACGAATCTGGACGACGGCCTCAAGGCGGCGCACGCGGTGGGCTATCCGGTGCTGGTGCGTCCGTCCTTCGTGCTGGGCGGCCGCGCCATGGAGATCGTGGCCGACGATGAGATGCTGCGCCACTATCTGCAAAATGCCGTGCGCACCGGCGAGGGCAAGCCCGTGCTGGTCGACAAGTACATCTCCGGCCGCGAGGTCGAGGTCGACGCCATCTGCGACGGCAGAGACGTGTTCGTGCCCGGCATCATGGAGCTGGTCGAGCGCACCGGTGTCCACTCCGGCGACTCCATCAGCGTCTACCCGCCGTTTTCCATCTCCGACAAGGTCAAGGGCACGATCCTGACCTATGCCAAGAAGCTCGGTCTGGGCATCGGCATCGTCGGCCTGTATAACATCCAGTTCATCGTCGATAAGAGCGACCATGTTTACATCATCGAGGTCAACCCCCGCTCGTCGCGCACGGTGCCGTTTTTGTCGAAGGCCACGGGCTATCAGCTCGCGGATATCGCCACGAACGTCATCCTCGGCACGAGCCTCAAGGAGCAAGGCATCTTCGACCTGTATCCGCCGGAGAAAGAGCGCTGCTATGTCAAGGCGCCGGTGTTCTCCTTTGCCAAGCTCCACGGGCTGGACGCCTACCTCTCCCCGGAGATGAAGTCCACGGGCGAGGCCATCGGCTACGACAAGAAGCTCTCGCGCGCCATGTACAAGGCGCTGCAGGCCTCCGGCATGAACGTGCAGAACTACGGCACCGTGTTCGTGACGCTGGCCGATGAGGACAAGCCGGAGGGCCTGCCGCTCGTGCGCCGGTTCTACGAGATGGGCTTTAACATCGAGGCGACCGCCGGCACGGCTGCCTACCTCAAGTCCTTCGGCATCCGCACGCGCGTGCGCGGCAAGATCAGCGACGGCAGCCACGAGATCCTCGATTCCATCCGCAGCGGCTACGTCAGCTACATCATCAACACCCGCTCCATCCATTCGAGCGTCCACGCGCAGGACGGCGCCGCGATCCGGCGCTGCGCGGTGGAAAACGGCGTGACCGTCTTTACCTCGCTCGATACGGTGCGCGTACTGCTCGACGTGCTCGAGGAGACGACGCTGGCCGTGTCCACGATCCACGCGGAGTAAGCCGTGCAGCAGAGAGTTTTCACCATTGCGGAAAACGCGCCCGTCGCCCGTGACACCTACCGTTTGCAGCTCACGGGGGACACCGCCGCGATCACCGCGCCGGGGCAGTTTGTGGACATCCGGCTTGCCGGATATTTTCTGCGCCGCCCCGTGTCGGTGTGCAGCTGGAGTGACGGCGCGCTGACGCTGTATTATAAAGTGGCGGGCGCCGGCACGGCGCAGCTGAGCACGCTGGCGCCGGGCACGGAGCTGGACCTGCTGGTCGGTCTCGGCAACGGCTTTGACACCGCACCCGCCGGTGCGCGGCCGCTGCTGGTCGGCGGCGGCGTGGGCGCGTCCCCGCTGTACGGTCTGGCGCAGCAGCTCGTGGCCGAGGGGCGCAGCCCGCTGGCTGTGCTCGGCTTTCGCACGGCGGCAGAGGTGCTGCTTGCCGATGCGTTTTGTGCGCTCGGCGTCCCCGTCACGGTCGTGACCGAGGACGGCACCATGGGCGCGCGCGGCTTCGTGACCGAGGCGCTGCCCGAGGGCTGCACCTATGTGTATGCCTGCGGGCCGATGCCCATGCTGCAGGCGCTGTGCAGCGCGACGCCGCTCGACGGTCAGCTGAGCCTCGAGGCGCGCATGGGCTGCGGCTTCGGCGCGTGCATGGGCTGCACCTGCGAAACGACGCACGGCAGCAAGCGCGTCTGCAAGGACGGGCCCGTGTTCACAAAGGAGGAGATCGTATGGCCGCAACAGCCGTAACGCTCTGCGGGATCGAGCTCGAAAACCCCATCATCCCGGCCAGCGGCACGTTTGGCTACGGGCAGGAGTTTGCGCAGCTGTATGACATCAATATGCTCGGCACGTTCTCCTTCAAGGGGACGACGCGTGCGCCGCGCTTCGGCAACCCCACGCCGCGCATCGCCGAGTATGCCGGCGGAATGCTCAACGCGGTGGGACTGCAAAACCCCGGCGTGGACGCGGTCATCGCGCACGAGCTGCCGGAGCTGAAAAAGGTGTTTCACAAGCCGGTCATGGCGAATGTCAGCGGCTTTAGCGTGGAAGAATATGCCGAGGTCTGCGCCAGGCTTGACGCGCAGCCGCAGGTCGGCTGGCTGGAGGTCAACATTTCCTGCCCGAACGTCCACGGCGGCGGCGCTGCCTTCGGCGCGGAGCCGTCGGCCGCGGCGGAGGTGACGCGCGCGGTGCGCGCCGTGACGAAAAAGCCGATCATCCTCAAGCTCTCGCCGACGGCGGCAGACATTGCCGCCGTTGCCAGGGCCTGCGAGGACGCGGGTGCGGACGGCGTGAGCCTCATCAACACCCTGCCGGGTATGCGCATCGACCTTGCGCGCCGCCGCCCGCTGCTGGCCAACCGGACCGGCGGCATGTCCGGCCCCGGTATGTTCCCGCTGGCCGTGCGCATGGTCTATCAGGTATATGAGGCGGTGCGCATCCCCATCGTGGGCATGGGCGGCGTGACGAGCGCGCAGGACGTTCTGGAGCTGATGCTCGCGGGCGCGACGGCGGTCGGTGTGGGCGCGGCAAACCTGGTCGAGCCGTATGCCTGCAAGCACATCATTGAAACTCTGCCGGACGCGATGGCGCGCTTCGGCATCGACGATCTCAGAGACATCATAGGAGGAGCACATCATGGGTAAGGACGTTATCATCGCGCTGGATTTTGACAGCCGGGAAAAGACGCTCGCGTTTCTCGACCGTTTTCAGGACGAGAAGCCGTTTGTGAAGATCGGCATGGAGCTGTTTTATGCCGAAGGGCCGGATATCGTGCGCCAGATCCGCGCGCGCGGCCACAGGATCTTTCTCGACCTCAAGCTGCACGACATCCCGAACACGGTGAAAAAGGCGATGGCCGCGCTCTCGGCGCTGGATGTGGATATCATCAACCTCCACGCTGCCGGCACGAAGGCCATGATGAGCGCTGCGCTCGAGGGACTGACCCGGCCGGACGGCACGCGCCCGCTGCTCATCGCCGTGACGCAGCTGACCTCCACGGATCAGGAGCGCATGGACCGGGAGCTGCTCATCCACGCGCCGATCGACGAGGTCGTGCTGCACTATGCGCGCAATGCGCGCGATGCCGGTCTTGACGGCGTGGTCTGCTCCCCGCTGGAGGCGGGCAGCATCCATGCGCGCTGCGGCGCGGACTTTCTGACCGTGACGCCCGGCGTGCGCTTTGCCGACGGGGAGAGCGGCGACCAGAAGCGCGTCACGACGCCGGAGCGCGCCCGGGAGATCGGCTCGGACTACATCGTCGTCGGCCGCCCGATCACGCAGGCGGACGATCCCGTCGCCGCCTATCGCCGGTGCGTGGCCGCGTTCGTCGGCTGAGCGCCGGATCAGAGACTTTTTCAACAGGAGGAACTGCTATGGATATCAAACACGAAGTTGCGCGCAGCCTGCTCTCGATCGGGGCGGTGTTCCTGCGCCCGCAGGAGCCGTTCACGTGGGCCAGCGGCATCAAGAGCCCCATCTACTGCGACAACCGCCTCATCCTGACCGCGCCCGAGGCGCGTGATCTGGTCGAGCGCGCCATCGCCGAGACGGTCAAGCGCGAGTATCCGCAGGCGCAGGTGCTCATGGGCACGGCCACGGCCGGCATCGCCCACGCCGCCATCGCCGCGCATCTGCTCGGTCTGCCGATGGGCTATGTCCGCTCGAGCAGCAAGGATCACGGCCGCCAGAACCGCATCGAGGGCAAGCTCGTCCCGGGGCAGAAGGTCGTGGTCGTCGAGGATCTGATCTCCACCGGCGGCAGCGTGCTCGACGCGGTGGACGCGCTGCGTGAAGCCGGCGCGGAGGTGCTCGGCGTCGTGAGCATCTTCACCTACGGCATGAAAAAGGGCGTGGAGCGGCTCGCCGCCGCGCAGGTCAGAAACGTGAGCCTCACGGATCTGGACACCGTCGCCAGCACGGGTGCACAGGAGGGCTACATCACCGAGGCCGACGTCGCGCGGCTGCTGGCCTTCCGCGAAAACCCCTCCGACGAGAGCTGGATCCGGGCAGAAAGTCAGGCGTGATATGAAGCATCTGATCGACATTATGCAGCTGACCCCGCAGGAGATCATGGAGCTCATCCACACCGCCTGCGCGATCATGGAGCACCCCGAGCAATACGCCCACAAGTGCGATGGGAAGATCCTCGCAACACTGTTTTTCGAGCCGTCCACGCGCACGCGCCTGAGCTTTGAGAGCGCGATGCTCTCGCTCGGCGGCAAGGTGCTCGGCGTCGCCTCGGCGGAGAGCTCGTCCGCCTCCAAGGGCGAGACCGTCGCGGACACCGTGCGCGTCGTCAGCTGCTACAGCGACATCATCGCCATGCGCCATCCCAAGGAGGGCGCGCCGCTGGTCGCGTCCATGTACGCGCAGGTCCCGGTCATCAACGCGGGCGACGGCGGTCACAACCACCCCACGCAGACGCTGGCCGACCTCATGACCATCTACCGCGAAAAGGGGCGGCTGGACGATCTGACGATCGGTCTGTGCGGCGACCTGAAGTTTGGCCGCACGGTGCACTCGCTCGTCGCCGCCATGAGCCGCTGCACGGGCATCCGCTTCGTGCTCATCTCCCCGGAGGAGCTTAAGCTCCCGCGCTACGTGAAGGATGAGTATCTCAAAAAGCCCGGCGTCCCCTATACGCAGTCCACGTCGCTCGAGGCCGTGATGCCGGAGCTGGACGTGCTGTATATGACCCGCGTGCAGCGCGAGCGCTTTTTCAACGAGGAGGACTACCTGCGCCTGCGCGACAGCTATATTCTCACGCCGGATAAGCTCGGGACCGCCAAGCCCGACATGAGCATCCTGCACCCGCTGCCGCGCGTCAACGAGATCGCCGCCGCCGTGGATAACGATCCGCGCGCCTGCTATTTCAAGCAGGTGAAAAACGGCCGCTATATCCGCATGGCGCTCATGCTCAAGCTGCTGGGCATCGACTGACGGGAGGAGGAACGTTATGCTTATTGATTCGATTCAAAACGGGATCGTCATCGACCACATCACGGCCGGCAAGGCCATGGAGCTCTACCAGATCCTCGGTCTGGATAAGCTCAGCTGCACCGTTGCCATCCTCAAAAATGTCGTGAGCGGCAAGTTCGGACGCAAGGACATCATCAAGATCGACGGCGAGATGGAGCTCGACTGGGATCTGATCGGCTACGTCGATCCGAGCATCACGGTCAACATCATCCGCGGCGGCGAGCTGCAGGAAAAGCGCACGCTCAAGCTGCCCGAGCGCATCCACGGCGTGCTGCGGTGCAAAAACCCGCGCTGCATCACCTCGACCGAGCGCGAGCTGCCGCAGGAGTTCGTGCTGACGGATCGGGAGCGGCGCGTCTACCGCTGCCTGTACTGCGAGACCGAGGCGGGAAAATGATCCCCCGGAAAATCTGAAAAACCAAGCGGCGCGTCCGAAACCGGACGCGCCGCTTGTGCTTTTTTCAAAAAGGAGACCTTTTTCTTTCGCTGCTCCGGCGGAAACGCTGCGAGGCTTTCCGGCGCACAGAAGCTTGCGCCGCTTGTGCTTGCCGTCAGGCCAGCAGCCGGATGCCCTTGGTCATCAGGCTCAGCCCGAGGGCGACGATGAGGATCGTGCTGCCCTTGAGCAGATATTTGTTATAGCGCTTCGGGATGAATGCGCCCAGTAGACCGAATAGCAGCATGAAGACGCACGTGCCCGCGCCGAAGGCGAGCATGCTCACCGCGCCGCTTGCCCACGATCCGGACGAGGCGGCGAAGATCCACATCGACGACAGCGCGCCGCATGGCATCAGACCGGTCAGCAGCCCGACGGCGAACGCCTTGCCCCGGAAGCGGCAGGGCTTGGTCAGTTCGGGGCTGATCCGGCGCAGAAACGGTACGCCCCACATCCTGAGCCCGATGAGCACCACGAGCAGCCCGCTGACGGTCAGGAGCATGCTCCTGACCTGAAGATCGTAGCTGATGTATTTTCCGAGCGCGCCGAAGACGGCACCCATCAGCGTGTAGCTCAGCAGGCGGCCGCCGTTATAGAGCAGCGCATTGCCCTGTGCGAGCAGGATGCCGCCGCACATGCCGATGCAGTGCACGCCCGTGAGCAGGCCGATGACAAAGAGCGCACCGAAGCCGACGCCGCGCTCCGCGCTCGGTGTGCGGACGAGGCCGGTCAAGGCGGGGACAGCAAAATACAGGCACGCGACGAGCACGAGCGCGATCGCATCGGCGCGCCGCCCGCTGCGGCCGTCGCCGACGGGGTAGCCGGTCTCGGCGAGGATGCGTTCGATGTCCTCTGCCAAGAGAATGTCCGGGTCAAAGTCCGCCGTGACGGTGCTCTTGCGGTAGCTGGCCGTGCAGGAGAGAATGCCGCGCGTGTGCAGCAGCCTGTGCGCGATCTCGTCCTCGCACTGCGGGCAGATCATACCATCGACCTTGCGGTCAAATATTTCGTGGCTCATATTTTTTCAACCTCAATGCGTTTAATAATACGCCGTTGGAGCTCAGCGCCATCGCGGCCGCGGCAATGGAGGGGTTGATGATGCCGGACGCCGCGAGCGGGATGCAGATGACGTTGTAGACGGCTGCCCAGATCAGATTCTGGCGCACGTTTTTCATGGTCGCGGCGGAGATGTCGAACACCGTCTGCACGCTTTGCATGCTGCTGCTGACGATCATCACGTCTGCCGTCGAAATGGCGATGTCCGCGCCGCAGCCGAGCGCGACGCCGATGTCGGCGCACGCCAGCGCCGGGGAGTCGTTGATGCCGTCGCCGACGAAGCACACGTGCTTTCCGCGCGCCTGCAGCGCCTTGACCGCGTCCGATTTGTCGGCGGGCCTGACCTCACAGAGCACGTTTTCGATGCCCAGCATCCCGGCGATCCGCTCGGCCTTCTCCCGCTTGTCGCCGCTGATCATCCACAGCTCCATGCCGCGGGCCCTGAGCGCGCGGACGGCCTCGGCCGCGCCCGGTCGGAGCTGCTCGGCGCCGTCGGTGAGGCCAAGCGTCAGTGTGCCGGTCTTGTCGAACACGACGGTGTCGGTCTTATAGGCGGTCTCTAGCTGCTCGCCGCCGCGAAACAGTACGCCGAGCTCCGCCGCGCGGCCGGAGCCGGTCATGATCGAGGTCGGCGTGGCCAGCCCCAGCGCGCAGGGACAGGCGATCACGAGCGTGGAGCAGACGCAGTTGAGCGCCGAGCGCAGATCTCCGGCGTCGAGCACGAAGTAGCGCAGGCAGAAAACACCGGCTGCGACCAGAATGACCACGGGCACGAACACGGCCGCAATCTTGTCGGCCAGCCGCGCGATGGGGGCTTTTTCCGACTGCGCTGCGCGACGATGGCGATGATCTGCGCAAGCACGGTCTGCTCGCAAACGGCTGCGCATGATAGCGTCACATCGCCCTCCCGGCAGAGCGTGCCGCAGTACATACGCGCGCCCGCGCTCTTCGGGATCTGCTCGCTCTCTCCCGTGAGCATGGATTCGTCGACCGCGCACGACCCGCTCAGCACGGCGCCATCGATCGGCACGCGCTCACCGCTGCGGACCTGCACAATATCGTCGGGCGTCAGCGTGCGGATATCGACGGTCTGTACCGTGCTGCCGCGCAGCACGTTCACCGTCTCCGGCTGAAGGCGGATCAGCTTCCGGATCGCTTCCGAGGCTTCATAGCGCGAGGTGCACTCCATATACTTGCCGAACAGGATCAGCGACAGCAGCACGCCCTCGGAGAGGAAGTACAGCTTCACGTCGTGGTGCACGGTCAGTGCGATGCAGGCGCTGTGCAGATAGATCACGGTCGTCGACACGGCGACCAGAAAGTCCATGCCGAGCACGCCCTGCCGCAGCGCCTTGTACGCGCCCTTGTAGAAATATGCGCCCGGCCAGAACTGGAGCACGGACGCGATCGCAAGCTGAGCCAGCGGGTGCAGATTCCAAAACAGGGGCATCGTCAGAAGGACGCTGATACAAAGCGTCCTTAACAGCCGCAGCCGGCCGCCGATCTCACTCTCGGCATCGCCGCAGGCGGGACACGAGACGGAGAAGTCACTTGGCTGCATCGTGTTTCAGTTTCAGATACTGCCGGAAGCACACCCACGAGCACGGCAGGCAGCACACCGGGATATGAAACAGCAGCACCCAGCTCAGCCAGTCCACGCCCTGATAGAGCACGCCGTTGTACGTGACACCTTTGATCAGCGCAAAATACGAGTAGTTCCACACGCCCCAGTTGCCCGTGAACGAGCCGCAGAGGTGCAGGATGAGAAATGACGCCGTCGTGAACACACCGGCGACCGCGCCCACCAGCGTCGCGGACGGGCGGCCGCTCCTGGCCAGAAACAGCGTCACGACCGGCAGCACGTATACCGTGAGATTCAGCACCCAGAGCGAGAGCGGAATGGAGTAGCCCCAGTTGAGCGCCTGACGGATGTGATCCCCGTCGTGGATCAGTACGGCGACGATCATGACGATCGCGCAGGTGGTGACGGTCTTGATGACGGCTGCGTCGAGCTTGCTGTCGAGCAGCTTCACCGTTTTTTCTTGAGCTTCCGACATAATGATCCTCCTAAGCAGATATTACCGCGAGGCCAATATTGACCAGTTGGTAATTCTAAAGTAGCACGGAGAAAATGGAATGTCAAGGTTTTATCTACCGCTTGGTAAGAAAAATGCGAAGCCAAGTCGCCACCGGCAAAAGGCTACGAGGTTCTTTGAAAAATTTCCCCGTCCCGGCGGACAAGCGTCCGCCGAGACGGGGAAATGGATGTACTGAAGCGGTTGCAGGGCATTCGCGTCGTATTGTGAAATGCGCTGTACAGGGCAAGATAACAGAACCGGATTTGAACCCGGTTTTCGACTAAAAAATACGCCGTTCTAACGCAAGAATTGGGGAATATAAGAATCCGGGAAAAAGGAAAGTCCAGCAAACCCTTGAGTTTGCTGGACTCTTTTGGCGGATAGGGTGGGATTCGAACCCACGAGCCGCTTGCGCGACTACCTGATTTCGAGTGTCGTAAGACTTTGGCAGATTCATGACTGGAGCAGGTCGTTTCGGGTTACTTTGTTAAGAGCCCAGAAACCCAGGCGCCGCAAGGGATTGCGGACATTCCGGCCCGTATCGGCCGGAGGCGATTCGAACCGCCCCAAAGTTCAAATAAAACCGCGTTCTTGCGTAAATAGTCCCCGTTCTTGCGCGTTTGCAAGAAGTCAGGCAAGAAAACAGAGACCTCAACAGCGCCGATAAAGCACCCTTTCGGACCGAAATACGGAAAGGAGCTTCGTCATGACATACGATGCAAAGGAACTCGAACAATACCCGGAGATCATGAACAAGGAACAGCTGCGCAAGGCCTGCCATATCAGCAAGCGGACGGCGCACTATCTGCTGCAGTTCAATCTGATCCCCCACGTCTGCACCGGGAAGAAAACCCGCTGTTACGCCATCAAGAAACGCGACGTCATCGACTTTATGATCAATCGGGAGATCAATCCCAGCCGGTACATCGTGCCCACCAGCTGGTACAAATACGGAAACGAGGACGTGAAGCCTTACAAGATCCGCATTCAACCGCCCCTTCCCAACGATCCACAAAAGACGCGGCGCTACTACGAAAGTAAGCTCGCCGCTTACCTGGACGTGATCGACGTGGCCGCCACTGTGGATTTCACCGGCTATAACCGCCATACAGTCTGCGAGTGGATCCGCTTCGGAAAGCTCCGCGCCTTGGCGCTGCAGCACAAGTACATGATCCCGAAGTGCTATCTGATCGACTGGCTCTCCTCGGACGAGCACAACGCGACCCTCCGTAAGTCCCGCCGCCATATCGACCGGCTCTGGGAGCTGCAGAAATGGAGTGACGGGCAATGAGGGGAAATATCATTGAGGAGCTGTACTACGGCAACATCGACCCGCAGGATCGCGGCTATCGCCCTAAGAGCCCTGCGAAGAAGGCGTCCGACTCACTGAACGACCTGGAGGAAAAGCTCACCGAGCAGCTCGCTGGCGAAAACAAAGCTCTGTTTCTCCGCTTCTGCAACGCCTACGCCGAGTTCATGGGCGAATCCGAGGTGGATACTTTCATCACCGGCTTCCGCCTCGGCGCACGGTTCATGATGGATACCTTTCTGAGCGACGACGCGCCGTTTGAGAGCTTGTTGGAGGAATAACTACCCAAAGAACACAATATATTGTGTTAGTGTTTGACATTTGACAATATATATGGTATAACACGTGTATCTTCAAAGAAAGGAGGTACACCGAATGGCAAAACCTATTAAACCCGGCACTGACAACCAGCAGCCAGGAACTTATGTAGAAGTAGGCCCTCGTGGCGGGAAAGTAGATGATCCGAGAATTGTCCACATTGATCCCGGCGACAGATTGCCGCCTACGCAGAAGCCCGGAAACGGTTGGCAGAAAAAGTAAATAGCTCTACCAGTCTGAGCGGGAGGCAAAAGCCTCTCGCTCTTTCTTATGTGTTAGTTCGCTATGACAAATCGCACATTGGTCGACCCAACTCTCCTTTGTAAGATGAGCGTGCAAAGGGAGTTTTACTATGAAAAAAATGTTTGAGTAGATGGGCGGCACCTACACGCAGCAGGGCGATTATTTCCTGCTGGATCTTCAATTACCACCCGAAGAAGAGCGTCCCGTTGACGTATGGGGCCAGCGCAGGCTGCGCTATCTACGGGAACATCGTCCCATTCTCTATACCAACCTGAAAACCACGGGTCAGCTCCGCTCCCACCTTGCCGACGTCGAAGAACAAGCCAACGCTCTTTTCCTTCGGTTAGTTAAAGACTATGCCGCCTCCGAAGGCGTCACCGAGCAGCTCAAGGTGGAGGATCCCATGGAGTAGGTGCGGAGGATGAATGGGATCAGGGCGAGAGTAACGGAGACGGTGGTTGAGAGAATAATAGACTGATTTGCAATAGCGCAGACAAAAATGGATTATCTGTTTAGTCTGCGCCTTTTGTTGGTACAAATGCTTTCATTACATAAAAAACCTAAAATCATATGCTTTATCAAAAATTGCTTCTTCCTGTTTTGACATCCGTGCTAATACTTTAGCGAAGTCCAATGTAACAGGAAGTGTTTTATATAGGCTATCGCCGCTGTTCCAGTTCATTTTTGTGAGCATAAGAATTTCTTTAGCCAGAGTATCACCACTCGCATTCCCAGCAAAGCGTCTTACCAGCAAAGGGGCAGGGATACCACGTGAGCTCTTATAGTAATTGTGAGGCCCAGATAGTTCAGGATGAATCACGCAACCGTGTGTCCATAAAAGGAAACTGTCTCGATCCAGCTTTACAGCCATTCCTCGTTTTACAGGAAAACCGTATGCAGTTTTTCCCGGGTCTGCTCCAAAACGAATTCCTCGCCATGAGCAGTAATCTTGTATCTGCACAAGCTCAACTTCAATGCCACTAAAGGCTTGCATTATGCCAGTGATTTCTTCTCGTATAAATGGTGTAGTTTTGTGGATAACAACTCTCCTTAGTGTATTTACAGGTGCTGAATGATAGTATTGTTCACGCAACTCTGTCATCATAGAGCGTGCATCATCTTCTCGCATGTAGGGATTGCTTCTGCCAAGAAGAATCGGATTATTAATTTTCCTAAGCACCATCCTGATTCCGGTCCCAGTCGAATCAAAAAGCTGGCTGCAGCCGATACAGATTCTTTTTTCCTCTGAAAAAGCATAGCTGATGCCTATGTAGGCTGTATCGTTCTGAATTGCTTCCGGGTGCCATAGAACGCCGGTGGCTTTGGCATACAAGCTTGTGGATAATCCCCACATCACCTTGCAGGGGTCATAGCTGTTTACTGATTTCTCTTCTATCAGTTGAAGTTTAATCCCTTTTTCTGTTGCATAGAGCTTTAGTGCGTCGTGCAGATTAAAATCAGGAGAAATCACTGAAGCGGTGCGAAAAGGCGCAAAATCTTTTGGAATAAAAATAACGAGAATATCGAAGTCAGCAGCATGGAGAGAATAATAATCAATCCCGCGTTTCATAAAAGCGAGAAACTCTGCTGGCGTCTTCTTTAGAATTGTGTTTACATTATAGCTGATGCAGATGTCTCTTTGCTCCTTCGTTGGAACAGAAAGGGAACGCCGATAAACACGTTCAAACCCTTCATAATGAGGCAGGAAGTTGTCTCTTCCACTGTTTTGTACATGGGTATTGAGCCTGTTCAGGTGTGCCAGAATTTTATCCATGTCACGATCTGGTGAAAGAACTGCGAGCCGTACAGATGGGCGAGTAGCACCACTTCTCATGTATGAGCAATCGATTGGTCCATATTGGCATAGCCCTTTGAGTTGATTCACCGTCTGCTTTGACTTGTCTGTATCAGAAAAACACATCAACGGCTCTTCATATTTGCAAGATGGCATAGATAGCCATTTAGCGCGTCTATTATTGCCGCCAAGACTGACGGCTGGAACGACGAAGGAGATCGAAAAGCCATCGTTTTCAAAGAACATTTTTCCAGAAGTAAGGCAGAGAGATTCCCAAAAATGGAGTTTTTCATTGTATTGCTGATTATATATGCTTGAAACAATGCGATTAACTTGGCTCTGGTATGTTTCTCTATCTAAGCGATCACCCCTGCCGTTGCGCACATGAACTGTCGGCAAAAGATTCAAGTGTAACGTTCCATTTATGAAGCTAACAGCAATCTCCACAGCATCAAAGACTTGATAACCTTTGTCGTCTCTGCGAGAATTGGGATTGTAAACTTTGTTCTTTGCAAAGGAATGCATGCCCTTAGAGATGAGCGTTTGCTTAATTAATTGATAAATCAGTCCGATATAGATAGAGTCGTATTTGTATATGATTCTATCTGGAACCTCTTCCATCGTTATCTGAGATAAAATGTGCGTCTGGAATACGGTCTCAAGCTTTTCTTGCGAAGAAAAGGCATAGATGTGTTTGCTATACAGGGCCGCCAGTACACCACTGTCTGCGATAATTGTACGTAATTCTTTCCAGCTTGTAATATCGGTCTCAAACACATTGCAGAGCGGACAACCTTCAGCCCGATATGCATTCAGTTTTACAAAAGAATCAACCGGCTGACCAGAAAGGCGAACATTGCTCTTTTCATGCAACACGCGACCTTGCCCATCAATATCCTCGTTATGATAGTTCTGCATCTGATAGACCGAAAACAACAGTTGGTCAAAACCGTCGATCTCAAGTATTTCAGCGTTCTTGCCGTTTTTCTTTGTTCTTTCAAGCAAACCGTTTACTCTCGGATTTACCCGGCTTCCTTTCCGTATCGCCCATAAAAGGCCCTTAGATAATGTTGCTGGATTGTCTACACAACTTTCCAGAAAAGACATGATAGACTCGTCATTCCCGGAATATCCAATTACCACCAACTGCTTGTCCGCCATCTGGCTTGCCGCATACTCCTTGAGCTTTTCTTCCAGCTGCTGTAATTCACTTTCTGTGTTCCTCAGCCAATCATAGCGATAATCACCATGTAGTTTTCCGATTACCGGATACTGAGGATTCAGAGAGCGTATACTGTCCCGGTTTGCTTCGCTGCAAACGAGAACATTGTTTATTGGATAAAGCTGATTAAGTGCATTTTCGAGCAAAGGATCAAAATTGGTCGTCCAAACATTCTTCACCTTTCCCTTCGCCACGGCTTCTGCCAAGCATAGATAGCCAATCGACGGCTTCCGGGCAGAAACGATACTCTCAATAAACCTCTTTCTGGCTAAAGGATCGTTATAACACTGCTCAAAATAAAATGAGTATTCCTCTGGTGCGTATTGCTCTGGATAGCCTCCTTTTCGGTCAAAGTATTCTTGCAGCATCTTTCGAGTGGATGGCAGAGCCAAATCTTTATATTTCTCCGTAGATATTCCGCATTCAGAACAGTACAGGGTACGCTTAAATTCCCAGATCAAGTCGCCGCCAGTAGGAATGCCCGAAGCTATGGAGGCACCTGCGCCGAGAAAGAAGTCAACTTCTCCGTTTGCCATCACGCTAAAATTTCGAATGAATTGTTCTTGTGTAAGCATAGGTCCTCCCATAGTTTCCATGGTGTTCGACGCAGTAATTAGTCCCTCATCATGTCTTCAATGCAATTATCGCAAATCGACGGCTCTCCATTCCGACGCATGAGACTTCCGCACCTCTCACAGAATTCCAAATCTCCATCTGTAAAATTCTCATCACAGGCGAAGCAATGATAGCGATGGGTATCCGCATCATAGGCAAGCTGTTCCACACCGCATTCCGGGCATTCATATACCGGAAACTCTCCACCATCTTTTACACAGCGATATTCGTTGATTCCAAGCTCGTTCTCAATATAGTCTTTTGCATGATGCTTATATCGATAGAACAAGTACTTCTCATTCCTCAGCGACGGATACCCATCCGGTAGTGCAATACCGTCATTGTCATTGCAATACTCGATAAATGCACAATGAACATTCCGAGTAGACTGATAATTCGTTCTTAGTGTCTCGTTACTTTCCTGTAGGTTCTTCACCCCTAAATGACACAAATAATCAAGATCGCAAATCGAGAGAGAGTTATCAAATACAAAATCATTGAAATTGTCTGTAACCACATCATAGTCGACATCCAAACGTTCCAGCATAAACTCGACGTAACGAGATTTCAGATATGGTAAGAACAAGCCTCTTAAAGTGTTCATATTGCCGATAACTGTTTTGATATTTTGACGGAATTCTTGTTCGGAGATATTTCCCTTTCCGGTTGCGTGAGCATAGTCATCCCGGCTGCTTATGTAGCGAGAAAACTCCTTTATCGTAGCATCATCCATGCCCATGATATGAAAAACTTTGAAAATATCTTTCTCGGGTATCTTGCTGAATTCATAGACATTTCCATAGTCCTCAAGATCAGGCTTGTCATCCTTTCCATGATATGAATTGATCGGATAAAAGACATCCTTCATTCTATCCGGTTCAATGTCGTATGCCTTTTCGACACAGTAATATACATAGCTCATGAAGATAAGATGAGCGTAGAAAAACGAAACCTGATAATTCCCGGAATCATAATTATCTATTACCGTTTTTTCAAGATCATAGAGGTATTGATCATAGCTTCCGGTAGATATATATGTCTTGTCAATTGGGAAAAAATATAGCAATTCCAGAAGAAAATCAGTATCAAGTTCATCGTTGAATACCGGAAATGCGTCACGAAGCTCATCTTTAAAAGTGACAGCATTAATTGCTCTCACAGTTAAATGACCATATTTTGCAATCAGGGACTCAGTTGCTGCTCGTCCTCGTTCTATCATTTCAGCAGGTATTTCACTAATCGGCACATCGCCAATTTTCTCAAGAGTCTTCTCGGTTGCCCTTTTCCCTTTTTCCAACTTGTCCATACTACGCTCCCCAGACCTCGGCAATCTTGTCTTTGATCTTCTGCTGGAAGATTTCAATCAGGCGCTTATTCTGTTCGACAATAGACATTTCAATACTGATTTCACTAACAATCCTTTTTTGCTCGTCAATTGGGACAATGGGTACAAGCGTTTTCCTTATCAACATTTGAGATATGTTAGGTTGAGCTCCTCCTGTTGACTGAGACACGAAATAGTCATGTTTAGAAAGCAAGTAAAGATATAAGAAATCAGGTTCAAACATCTTATTAGGCAATATCCCACAAACCGCTTGATTGGTAGAACTCTCAATTTTCAAGATTCCTACTTGTCCTGCTGTTGCGCCATACATTGCTACCACGACAGTCTCTGGCGGAAACACTTTTGCAGAAGATTCCTGCAGTGCCTTTTCAGTAATCTTTTGCTCCGTGGCATAGATATAGCCATTTGCCACTTCGCCACTCTTCAACCAATTGATAGTACCGTTCTCATAGTATTCTCTGTTTGAACTTTTTGGTGTCCCTCCTGAGGATGTAACGCACACTTCGCCCAAAGGCACAGTTTCCCACGCCGGATCAATCTTGATTGTCGGCTTATAGTTCTCCACGACCTGGCGGGCGCCGTCTATGATTCTCTGATAGCTTTCGATCTCGGAAACGATTTCTTCCTGTACAGCAAGCGGAGGGAGCGGGATTGAATAGCTGCTAATGAAATCTCTCGGGATTCTTTGCAACCCACCCGTCCCGGTCATTTTTGTTTTTCCTTGTTCAATAAATGCATCTGTACTTATAAGGCGGTAAATATAGTCTGACAGCACACGATCAGGATTTGGACGGAGCACAAAAAACTCACTTGATCCAAATCCTATATTATTTGTTAATCCTGTTGAAATCCCCGACTTTCCATTTTCGAAACAAGGGGTTACTTTCGCCAGAAGAACATCACCATTTTGGAAATAAGTATATCCCGAGTAAACTTCTGATAGAGTTCGCTCTTCAGTAGGTACAAAGCTCTTTCGATGTTCATTAACTGTTGCCATTGGGACAAATGAAACTATTGTTTCGGGTGGTAGATTGCTGATTTCAGACTTTTTCGGGTTTATCTCGCAAACATCTCCCAGTTTAACGATAGGCCATGCTGCTAAAGTTGCTAAAGCGGTTTTATATCTTTCTCCAACAAGAATAAAGTCCTGTTCTGCAATTTCACTCTTTTTCGCAAGAATAGCATTCTCCCGCCCGGTAACATCAACACCCTTTTGATAATCCTTGAAGATGTTGACCACATCTGGAATCTCGCTGCCTTTGATCTCCCGGCGTTGGGCACCAAGGTCAAAGCCATCGTTATTCAGCTTTACAAAGAGAATACTGTCCCGCTCTTTTGCCAGCGTCTTATCAATCAACAAGATACTGGTCTTGACGCCGCTGTAGGGATTGAATACACCCGCAGGAAGGGAAATGACGCCGTACAGGTAATTTCCTTCCACAAGCATCTTGCGGAGGTTCTTATACGCAGTCTGTGACTGGAACACGATACCCTCCGGTACGATAATGGCAGCTCGCCCGGTGGGATTCAAATGCTCAGCAATATAGTCCACAAACAAGACTTCCGCACGCTTCGCAGAAACCTGATAACGGTTATGCGGGGTGATACCGCCCTTTGGCGTCATAAACGGAGGATTGGAGAAAATGACATCGAAATTATCATCCCATTTCTCCAAGCTGGTCAGCGTGTCGTATTCGCTGATGTTCGGCGATGTAAAGCCGTGCAGATACATGTTGACACGGGAAAGCCGCACCATGTCCGGTGAAATATCATAGCCAGCAAAGTTTTTAGTCATCCGGGTCATGTCATCCGCCACCAGCGTGGATTTACCATGCTCGTCCAGATTGCTCTTTTTGATGTAATTATAGGCGCTGATCAAGAACCCTGCCGTTCCGCAGGCAGGATCAAGGATGGATTCATTTTTTGCGGGAGCCGTGATCTCCACCATCATGTCGATGATATGGCGGGGCGTACGGAACTGGCCTGCGTCGCCCTGGCTGCCCATAATGGAAAGCAGGTATTCAAAGGCATTACCTAGCTCTTCGCTGTCCTCGTAGGAGAATTCCGCAATTTCCTTTAAGAAGCGGTTAAGCGTTTCCGGATCACGATATGGGATATAGGCGTTGCGCAGAATATCCCGGAACAGTTTGGGCAGATCGGGATTGTTGGTCATTTTATCGATGCCTTCTGCGTACAAATTCAGCCTATCTTGGGCGCTGTGCTCCGGCAGCATGATTTGAGAAAAAGCGTAATCTTTATAATCACCGGAGAAGAAAACACGTGCCCCGCCGAATTCTGCTCCTTGCAGATCCATGTCATCCATGAACTTATATATCAGAGCAATGGTGATCTGCTCCACCTGCGCCTTCGGATCGGGAACCTTACCGACAAGGATATCCCGCAGGGTATTGATTTTCTTTTTTACATCAAAGTTCAGCATAGCGATTCCTCACATAAATCTGGATAGATTGACATTGTCATTGACGTAGCCGATGACGCTGTTCATATTGGCGACTCCCAACCGCTTTAAGTCGGAGAATGTATAGCTCGGGATCTGCGTTCCGAGAAGCTGGAACTTCTTATCCTCAATGGCTCGACGCACATCCTTGTCAGTCAGGTACGTCTCAAAGAAGCGGCGTATTTCGTGATAATCTCCCGCAGGAACGTCGCAGGTCAGAAGGTAGCCGTCAAACTCGTCATTGACCAGCTCTTTCTTACTCTTGAAGGACGGAATTGCGCCGAATATCTTATCCAGCATTTCTCGCACAGTGACACGGCGATCCACACCCGTTGCACGGCGAAGCTTGTCCCAAGTGTAGAACTCGGCAGGCTTATGAAGATAGGTGTCTTCAATATATCGCTGGGCAGCAGCATAATTGCCTTGCTCGTACTGCTCTTTTGCCGTTTCATCCTTTTTGACCTCGTCTTCGAATTTTTCAAAGAACATACGGTCAATCTTCATGCCTTGGAGTCCGACCTTTGTTTCGGTCATCGTCTTCAGCGGATCCGGATCGAAATTCTCAAACGCAGAAACGCTTACCGGGCCCCCACCGGCTCCGGTACTCTCGCTTCCCAGACGAGGCAGCTTTATGACTTCATCGTAGTCGTATTTCTCCTCAAAATACTCACAGTTTCCAAAGAAGTCAAACAGCTTAAAGGTATCCTTTGGCGCTGTATGGTTTTCTACTGCACCGCCTTTGCTTTCTGAATAGTTGAAGGTGTAGGTTCGGGTTCCACGGCCTTTGATCTGAATGAAGTCCGTCGGAGAGAATATGGGACGAAACAGTCCGATATTCAGCAGATCTTCACAGTCATATCCTGTGGTCATCATGCCAACGGTCACACAGATACGAGTTTTGGAAGATCGGTATCCTTCGAGGAACTTGGTTGTTCCACTCAGATTATTGTTCTGGAAGTTTATCGTATATTCCTGAGCGTTCTGAACGTCGGATGTGATTTGCATGGCAAAATCAGAGTAGTACATATCCGGGAACATCTTATCGGCATAGATGTTGAGAAGTTGTGTGATCTTCGCAGCATGTTTCCGGCTGACACAGAACACGATGCCTTTACCGATTTCGCCGGTCAACGGATCACGCAGAGCATTGTCCATAAAGGTTTTGACAAATACCTTGTTCGTCTCGTCAGAGAAGAACTTCTTCTCAAAGTCACGTGCGAAGAAGGTTTCCTCTTCGTCTTCGTCCTGTTCATCTCCGGAGCGCAAAACGGCGTATCCTTCATCGGCAAGGAGTTGTGTTGTAATATCCGTCCTGGCGTCGACAACAGTGGGATTCACAAGGTAAGGGCCGTCGGGATCATTTACTCCGTCAATCAATGAATACCGGAAAGTAGGTTCTCCACTCTCGCAGCCGAATGTGCGATATGTATCGAGCAGTTGCCTTCGCTCCCAAGCACGAGGATCGTTTGCCGCAAGGTCATCAGTATCCACGTTTTTTAGATAGTCCTTCGGCGTAGCAGTCAAGCCAAGCTTATATCCAATAAAGTACTCAAATACAGCACGGCTGTTTCCGCTGATTGAACGATGACTTTCGTCTGCAATAATCAGTGAAAAATCCGTAGGCTTGAACACGGTTTTGTATTTGTTGTTATATGCAAGTGTCTGAACTGTGGAGACAACAATATCAGCTTTGCGCCAATCCTCGGTATGTTCTTTGAAAACGACGGTTTCGTAATCGGGCTTCAGGTAATTGATAAAGTTTTTCTTTGCTTGGTTTTCAAGTTCAATTCTATCCACCAAAAAGAGAACACGATTGGCGTTACCGCTTCGCAAGAATAAGCGAATGACCGCTGCGGAAGTAAGCGTTTTCCCTGTTCCTGTTGCCATTTCAAAGAGAAAGCGTTGATTTCCTTCTCTCACAGATTGCTGGAGGGCTTTGATGGCGTTGACCTGGTATTTGCGCATCATCCGTAAACCACGGTCTTTTAGATACTGCGCCCGTGTATCTGGGTTTTTATATTCTGGTGCCTCTACATAACGTGGTTCACGAACTACAGCAATATAATCCGGCGTAATCTCTTCGTTGTAAAGTCTGGAAGGGTCAGCATTCAAAGCCTTGCTTTCCCGAACGCTTTCATATGTCGGAAAAGAAAGAATAATCTGAGGATTCCCTTTGTAGATATTCCAGAAGTAATGAATGTTTCCGTTCGACAGAATTACATACTTCACGAAATTGCTCTTGGCATATGCTCGTGCCTGTTCTTTGCCAACAAGGGGATCTTTATCCTCTGATTTTGCTTCGAGGACAATAAAGGGCTTTCCGTGCTCATCAAGAAGCAGGAAATCGATAAACCCATTCTTCACTTTTTCAAAATTCTCGCCAAAGTCATCAAATTGCTTCTTCGTGATTTTGACATTGGCTTCCACTTGAATATTAGCCGAGCCATTCTCATCATCAAAGAACCGCCAGCCAGCGGCCTCGAGCAGCTTATTGATCTTTATTCGGGCCTTTGCTTCCTTTGCGCTCATAAAACGAGAATCCCCCTTTCCAAACTCACACGTTTGAAAGGGCGATTCAGCGTTTTCGTGCCGCCCATGCAAGATGGACGCAGCGCACGCCTCCTAAGCAAACGTTATGAGTTCGATTTCAGTCGTACACCTTCGTCCTATATTGGACGAGGGTTTTTTATTCTACGTTTTTCTTTAACAGGTCAAATGCCTGCTTGATTTTTGCTGCCATCAGCTTCCTGCGCTCCACAAGGAAATCCTCGTAGGGCATATTCTCCCATCCGTGCGGAAGAGCATTCTCCTCTTCCATACGAAGGATTTCTTCGTCACTTCTGCCCTCGCACACAATCGGATAGTAGACAGAAGGTGCATCATCAAGAATATCCATGTTGTCTTTCCAGTCGATGAAAGCGTAGTTGGCCATCTGATTGATTTTTGCGTCAGTATAGCCCTGTGCTTTCATATGAGCTTTCGGGAAGAGATGGTGCTTCTCCAGTGATTTTCTATTACCATCTGTTCCGGGTTCAAACAACTTCGAAACCAACAAATTGCTCTTAGAAAAGAGGATCTTGGCGTCCATGATGTTCAAAGCCGCAACATAGGCATTCCATGCGTTATTGCCCTTACCGGAAACAGCCAACCCCTCGGAGCCGACAAGCGTAATATCGAAATAGTCATTCGTAAGACGCTCATTCACCCTTGAAAGAATGAAGTCTTTGTACTCCTTAAGTGTTGATAGATCTTTTATACTGTTCAAATGGCTTTCTACCGTTGATTCGAAGGAACCGGTATAGAGAGAAACCAATGAAGCATAGAAAAACCACAGCGAGGTGAGATGCATATTCTCATTGTAAGAGGCATGAAACCTGTGCTTAGCTATAAGATAAAACGCATAGGAGTAGAAAATAGCATTGCCAGACAGGATCAGATCTCCGGATAAGTATCCGGCGTTCATGATTGCCTTCAGGAATTCATGCCAGCTATGAACATCCAGAACATCGGGCAGTTTATCTTTCAGCGTATCAAAACGTTGGATGCGGAGCTCTCCATCCACGGCACCACGTTTATCAAAATCTGCACCACGCAAGAGTTTGTAGCCGTATTTCAGCCTCGCCCTGTCAAAGGCATATGCCATAACAACACGGATCAGATCCTGTGCAGCAACCGTGGTAATCTGATTATAGGAGGTTGTCTTACCCTTTGTGGGGAAGGTGGATTCTTTGCTGAATTCTTCAATTTCCTTGCGGCCTTCATCCCAGTAAAGGGAAAGAAGTGTCAAAATAAAGTCGTTTTGCTTCAGGGAAACGCCGCCGGAGTTTACACGAACGAAGATTTCAGACACATCTTCTTCCTCTGCGTTCGCCTTGATATCAAATACGGGAAGTGTGTGATTCTTCAGATTCACAATAGCGTTGATGTTTTCGGAGATCGTATCCTGCTCTGCCTCGGTTAACACTCCGCCTTTGCACTCTCGGTACTCAGACAAGCGCTTAATAAAACTATTGATAAACTTGAAAGAGCTGGAAGTGGTGTACACATCGCTGATATTATAAATCCACTCGGGATCTTTCTTCGTTGCCTGATAACCGACCTCAAACTTGTCCTGCAAGGGATTATAGGAGATAATGATGGATTTCTCATCGAATTTGGAGTTGATAACTTTCTTGCCCTTCATTACGGCGTAAAGGGACGTCAGACGCTGCTGACCGTCGATGATGACCTCTTTAGGAGAATCATAGCTATGTAAATCAACACCGATGGACTTTTTCTTTTCAAGGGAAGGACATTCCCACAGCATAAGATAACCTATGGGATAACCACGCATGAGCGAATCAAAAAGGTCTCTGACCTTTGAATCCTTCCAAATGAAGGGACGCTGAAGCTCCGGGAGTCCGAGTTCTCCCGTGTCAATTTTCTCTATGAGCTGATTGACTGTCAGCGTGGTATTGCTAAAAATCTGCTCCATACACTATTCCTCTTTTATCTCAGATAGTTTGATATTGTTATTTCTCTTCCTCCGGCACGAATTCCATGATGTCGTCTATCGTGCAGTTTAGCGTCTCGCAGATCTTGCCTAAGACCTCGGTGGAGACGTCCTTCCCCTGAGAAAGCTTGCTTAATGCATAATGAGTGATCTTGGCTTCACGCTCAAGGACGCTCTTTTTCATATCTTTGTCGATGAGCAGCTTCCAGAGCTTTTTATAGCTAACGGCCATGTTTCACCCTCCTTGGTCGGAATTTACAAAATCACAATGATATTATAGCAGAATAATCGCCAATTATCAATCAGATTTGATGATTTTCGGATATAATATCCGGCTTTTGTCAATCCAGCAGTTTGAGCCACGTGCCTAACCGGTGCGTGGCTTTTTCATGGTCGTACCGATGATGGGCACTTTTCCAGGCAACGGTGCTCCGCTCGAGAGCTTTCTGGATTGTTAGAAACACCGGGAAAATTTGAAAAGTGTATTTTTCAGACTTGCTTTTCTATTGAAAAGTGTGCACCGCTGCCCTTGTGCCTGAAAATTCACTGAATATTCACCGATAATTCACTTTATTCGCTCGTTGAGAGCGAATAAAGCGAATATTTCGAGGATCTGTCCGCTCGATAGTTATTTAAATGTCTGCTTTAAGGCGTAATAGTGAAAAAAGAAGAGGCTATCTCTATGAGATCAAGAAAACCTTTGATTTGGCAAGCATCAAACCGTACTCCTGAAGAGTCTCTCTGCTGTCAAGTCTGCAAATCTGATTATTGCATATTGGACTCTAGGGCGGCGACGGGCTATCATATACGCGAAAGAAAACAAGAACAATGCGCTTAAAGGAGACGCGATATGGAAAACAGATTTGCAGCGGCGCGGAGACGGTATCTGCGCATACACATGGACGGGATCTACACGGGGATGCTGCTGACGGGGACCCTGGATGGGCATCTCGCAGAGATCGGCGAGTCGGCGCAGGCCATGTTTGACCGGCTCGTGGAGCAAATGAAGAAAGTTGAAGACGTCACCGAACAACTCAAGGCCGCCGATCAGATGGAATGGGTCGGACGGATGAACTCCATCCGCAGCCGCGCGGAGGAGATCGTCTTCTCTGAGCTGGTCTACTGCTGAGGTGCGGTCATGTTCGGGCGGTGTAAAAGAGACCGGGTTTTGGAACTATGCGCCAATGAGCGCCGGTTGCTGACGAGCGTGATGCTGGCCTTTCGGAACAAGCTGCTGGCCGGCGGCAAGCCTACAGAGGACGTGAACGAGCTGCTGATCCGGCTGATGAAGTAAAAACTGAATAATACCAAAAGAGCGTCTGCTTCTGAAAAGAGGCAGGCGCTCTTTTTGCGCTTTGAGCTGTGAAACTCCACTAATTTGTGACTTTTCTGAAAACTTTCAAAAATCGATGTCGTTTTTTGGCCTCCGATGTTGCGGTAAGAGAGTGAGGGGCATTCGCAGCATTTTTGAAGTTGATGTTGAAAATTTTCCGCTCGATGTTGCGGTACAGGAATAGAGGGATTTTCAAAAAAGATTTCGATGCGGTGTTTACTTTTTGGCTTTGGATGTTGCGGTACAGGAGTAGAAGGAATTTTTCAGCCCGGTGTTTACTTTTTGCCTCAAAACCGTGCGGTACAGGAGTAGAGGACAATGCTGAGAAAATCACGCCAGAATCCGCTACTGCAGACCACCTCAAAAGAAAAGCAAAAAACAAATGTCGTTTTTTGAGGGGTGCAGGCTTCGGTAATTTAGTAGAGAGATTTTTTGAAAATCCGTGTCGCTTTTTTGCCCTTCATGTTGCTGCACGGAGGTAGAAGGGCGAGCTGAGTACAGTCTCTCGTTGCCAGCAAAGACGCCGCTCAAAAAGTATTTTCAAAAAATCTCAAAATCAATGTCGTTTTGGAGGCTCAAAGGTTGCAGTAGGGTGGTGAGAGGAGGTTTCGCAAGAAATTGGCTCCGTTTTGGCGCCAGATGTGAGAAAGCACCGGCAGTTGGCTCCGTTTTGGCGCCAAAAAGCTAAGACGAAAGCGGGTTTTAGTCGAGTGGCATCAATTATGATGCCGTGTTCAGAGGTCGAATCGGGCTCTGGCATCAATTTTGACGCCACTAAAGAAATTTCCCCTGATCCTTATATTTTTCGCCTTCCCATGACCTACCGGATTTCTAAATTCTTTTCAGAAGCACCCATAAAAACGGCCCTGCTAATTCCTTACTTAGTGAGGGGCTTCGAAAATATTCTTCCGGAAGGCTTAATTTTTCCGCTTTCCCGTGATCTACCCCTTGAGGGAAGATTTTTTTCAGGTGACACCCGTAAAAACGGTGCTTCCCATTCCTAAGTTAGTGAGGGGACTCAAAAAAACTCTGCAAGGCTTAATTTCTCGCCTTTCTCGTGACCTACCACTTGAGGGACAAATTTTTCCGGCGACACCCATAAAACCGACCCTTCCAACTCATCCCTTAGTGAGGGGATATATCGAAAAATGGCGATCACAAGAAAATATTTTCTCCATGGCTTAATTTTTCACCGTTCTCGTGATCTACCACTTGAGAGAGAAAAAGTATTCTCCGGCACCCTGAAAAAAGGCCTCTCAAATGGCTTAACTAGTGGAGGGGTTCCTCAGGAGCATCCGATTTCCCTCACCCGACAAGGAGGTGATAACGAATCGACAACTGAATAGCCATCATCGGGAGAAAGAATTTCGGCAAGCACCTTCCAAAGCACCCCTCTGAACTTACTAGCTAGTGAAGGGTTCTTTCCCCACATTGCACCTTGACAACTGAATAGCCGTCACCAAAAGAGATATGACTCTGCGAAGACATGAGCGGAGCGACGCCGCGGAGATCCCGGGGCAGGCACACAAAAACCGTATCGGAAGGACGGCGCAAACCACAAAACAAACTTACCACCTAAAAAGAAAGAAGGTGAAACACATGAACAAGATTCAACTGATTGACGCGGAGACGCTGTACTACAAGCCGCTGGCGCACCCGAGAATGCTCATTGACGGCATCCTCGCCGACGGGCTGGCGGTCATGGCCGGCGACTCCAAGATCGGCAAGAGCTGGATGGTCCTCTGGCTCTGTCTGCAGATCAGTAAGGGCGAGCCGGTATGGGGCATCCCCACCCGGAAAACCGACGTGGTGTATCTGGCGCTGGAGGACCGGGAGTGGCGCATCCAGCAGCGGATGCAGGAGCTGACCGAAGCGCCGCCGGAGAATCTGCATTTCGGCTTCTCCTGCGGTCAGTTGGGCTCTGAGCTGGAGGGCCAGATCGAGGCCGTGCTGCAGGATTACCCCTCCACGGGGCTGATCTTCATCGACACGCTGCAGATGATCCGGGACAATGTCTCCGGGAAAGTCAACGCCTATGCCCAGGATTACCGGGATCTGTCTTCCCTGAAGAAGATCGCCGACAATCACGGCATTTGCATCTTCCTGGTGCACCACACCCGCAAGGATCGGGACAGCAGCAATATCTTCAACGATATGACCGGCTCCACCGGCATCATGGGCGTGGCAGACACCGTGATGATCCTCCGCAAGGAGGAGCGCTTCGGCAACGCCGCTGCCCTCTGCATCACCGGGCGTGACGTAGAGGAAAAGAAGCTGAAAATGCAGATGTGCGGCGTCCGCTGGGAGATCACCGAGGAACTCAATGCCGACGACCTGCGCCGGGAGCGGATTCCCGATTTCGTGTATGAGGTCGTGGAGTTCCTTTTTGAGCACAGTAAATTTCAAGGCACTGCCACCGAGCTGCTGGCCGCCGTGGGCAACACCGAGCTGAAGCCCCACATCGCCAGCAAGTATCTGACGCGGTATTACAGCGAGGTATTCCTCCCCATGGGGATCAGCTACGAGTACCGCAAAACGGCGGTGGCACGGTTGATCATCCTGGAGCTGCATGACGGTACTGACGGTCATGACGGTGCTTCCGGGAGCGAGGGGTTTGCGTCACAGCAGTCCGAGAATGACGGTAACGCCCCGCTTCCCCTTTTACCGTCACAGCCGTTATCTGCGTCACGGAAGGAGGTCGACGGGAATGGAGCATCGTAACGCGGAAAGGCCCGTGGCTATACGCAGCTTTTTTATCCGTAAGGGTAACGAGCATGGGATTTGTGTAGCCGTCCGGCTCCCAATTCCCCCGTATCCGCTGATACGAAAGGGGCTCGCCCCTGTAACCCCGCCTAAAGGAGGTGAACGTTATGCGCAATCGCACGGAGGAAGTCAACGTACGCGTCTTTAAGACCGAGAAGAATCTGATCCGCAGAAAGGCGCGGAAATGCGGCATGAATATGTCGGAGTATCTGCGCACCCTGGGGACGGACGCAACGGTCAAGGAGGCTCCCCGCGAGGAACTGATGCAGACCTACCGGAAGCTGACGCGGCTGCACGACGGTATCCGCTACGAGGTCTCCATGGCGGCGTTCAGCGACGCGCTGACGGAGATCGAGGACCTGCTTTTGAAGGCCTATCACGGAGAGGAGGACGAAGCCGATGGCGGTGACGAAGATCTGGGCGATCCATGACAGCGTTTCCCGCGTGGTAGACTACTGCAGCAACCCGGAGAAGACCCGGCTGACGGATCTGGAGCAGGTGCTGATCTACGCCGCCAACAAGGCCAAGACCCTGGACGAAGGTGAGCAGAGCTACGCCGTCACCGGCGTCAACTGCCGCGCAGAAACGGCGGCGCAGTAGATGTCCGCCACCCAGCGACGCTTCGGCAAGACCGGCGGCAACGTGGCCTACCACGCCTACCAGTCCTTCAAGACCGGCGAGGTGTCTGCGGCGGAGTGTCACCGGATCGGGTTGGAGACCGCGCGGCGGCTCTGGGGCGACAGCTACCAGGTGCTGGTGGCGACCCACTTCAATACGGGAACCTACCACAACCACTTCGTCGTGAGCTCCGTGGGCATGTGGGACGGGCGCAAGCTGAAGGCCAAATACGGCGTCTACTACGCCTTACGCGCTATGTCGGACCGCATCTGTAAGGAGTACGGCCTGTCGGTGGTGCAGAACCCGCAGCGGCACAAAACGGCGCGCTCGGTCTACTTTGCCGAAAAGAACGGCGAGCCCACCCGCTTCAATCTGATGCGGGAGGCGTTGGACAGGGCGCTGTCCCTGTGCAGTAGCTGGTCGGAGATGACCACGGTGCTCCGCAAGCTGGGCTATGAGTTCGAGTGCGGCCCAAACCACAAGTACGCCACCATCCGGCCTTTCCGCTCCAAGAAGTGCACCCGCACCTTCCGGCTCGGTACCGCCTACAAAAAGGAGGCCATGCGGGAACGGCTGCTGGAAAACCAGCGGGACTACCGGGTGACGCAGAGCTATTACGCCTTTCTGAGGCCCTATTCTAGGAGCTACGCAAGAGAGAACCCGCCCACGGAGGCCTACTACCGCAAGCGGGATTTCTACTTCAAGGCGCCGCGCATCACCGGTTACGTCAGCTTCTTCCGCGCTGTGGCTATCGTGCTGGGCGTCGCGCCCCTGTACGAAAAGGAGTACCAGCAGCCGCTGTCGGCGGAGTGCCGGGAGGCCTGCCGCCGATTGGACCGGTACACGGCTGAAATGACGCTGGTGGAGCAGGAGCACCTGGAGACGCCGCAGGATCTGCAGCGCTTTATCGTTCGGACCAATGCGGAGATCGACGAGGTGACCGCTACCCGCAGCAAGGTCCGCAACAAACAGAGAAACTGCACCGATCCGGAGCGAATGGTGGAGCTCAAAAGGCAGTGTGCCGCCTGCACCGCGGTGCTGGCCGACCTTCGGAAGAAAAAGAAAACAGCCTGCGCCATCATTGAGGATCACCCCAAGCTCAGGGAGCTTCTGGAGAGCGAATTTGAGGTGCGGCTGGAAAACGACCCCTATCTCTCGGAGTGGGAGAAGAGCGCCTTGCGGCAGGGGAACGCTCCGGTGAAAGAGGAAAAACAATATGAACGCTGATTACAGCAGAAAGAGAGATGATGAAATTGAAAAACCAAACCATTGATTTGGGTCTGAGCGGCTATGACGAGCTGTTCATGACCCAGCAGGAGCGGGCGGACACCCGAAAGCCAAAGGTGGAGGAGCTTCCACTGACTGAGCTGACGCCCTTCAAGAATCACCCCTTCAAGGTGAAGAACGATGCGGAGATGGCGGAGCTGATGAAAAGCATCGCTGACGCCGGCGTACTGTCGCCCGCCCTGGCGCGGCCCAAGGAGGGCGGCGGGTATGAACTGATTTCCGGCCACCGGCGGCTGGCGGCCTGCAAAGCGCTGGGGATGGACACCATGCCGGTGATCGTCCGCAGGCTGACCGACGAGGAGGCCGTCATTACCATGGTGGACAGTAACCTGCAGCGGGAGCACATTCTGCCGTCGGAGAAGGCCTTCGCGTATAAGATGAAGCTTGACGCCTTGAAACACCAAGGCAAAACTTCTGCGCAAGTTGCGCAGAAGTTGTCAGTTGAGATCGTAGGTGAAGCAGCTGGTGAAAGTAAGGATCAAGTCCGGCGCTATATCCGCCTCACGAATCTGATCCCCGAAATCCTCCAGATGGTGGATGACGGAAAAATTGCCCTGACTCCGGCGGTAGAGCTGTCGTATCTGCAGCCGCCCGAGCAGGAAACGCTCTTCTCCATTATGGACTGCGACGAGGTGACGCCGTCGCTGTCCCAGGCTCAGCGGTTGCGACGCATGAGCGAGGAGCAGAGGTTTACTGACAGTGCAGTGATGCAGCTGATGTCCGAAGTCAAGGGCAATCAGGTGGAATATGTCAAGGTGCCGGTGGACAAGCTCCGCAGCTATTTCCGCCCGGACACCTCTATGAAACAGATGACAGAGACGCTTGTCAAGGCTATGGACTTTTACAACAAACATTTGGAGCGTCAGCGCCAGGACCGCGACGCCCGCTGAAAGGAGATTTTACAATGAAAGAAATCATTGAATTCGATTTGGACGAAGGAAGAATGGACTATCTGGATGATATGATTGACGTGTTTTCCAAAGACGGCTGTGAAATGGTGGATACCCTCTTCGACAGATTCCTAAAGAAATACTACGCTGATATTGATGTCAGCAACGAACGAATGACCATCAATCTCACTGACGAAGAAGGACATGTATTGTCCTTTAATCTGAGCCAAAGCGAGGTCCATTATGTGCTTCACATGGTCGAAAGAAGGCTCAACAGCTTTATGCGCGACGACGGAGGAGGTGGTTTCGGTGACAAAGACTGAGCTGCAGGCCATGTATGAGGTGATGTTCACGGATTACCCCGACATCGTGAACGTCGCCCAGGTCCAGTCCATGCTGAAAATCAGTCGCCATCTGGCCTACGAGCTGATCGGCGACGGGTATATCCCCGGCATGAAGATCGGAAACGCCTACCGCGTTCCGAAGATCAACGTGATTCGCTACGCCCTCTCGGCGGGAAATCCCCAGCCTGCGGCGTGACACGGATTTGAACTGAAATGACACATTGGACGGGCATCTGAGTAGGCCCTATAATGAATACGGTCCGAAAGGGTGCCCGTTCATACGCTGTCAGCAAAAGGAGGTATTGATGAATGATAGCGGGACACCTGCAAATCAAAAACGACTACTATTATATGGTCCTGAGCTATTTGGACGCCAACGGCAAACGGAAGCAGCCGTGGTTTCCAACAGGACTGCCGATCAAGAACAACAAAAAGCGTGCGGAAAAGATGCTGCTGGAGTTGCGTCAGACCTATGTTCCCCCTGCCGAGTACAAGTCAAACGGAGAGTTGTCCGCCGACATGCTCTTCGCCGACTATATGGAGCTGTGGCTGGAGGTCGTTCGCAATTCAATCGAGATAACAACCTTCTCCTCCTATACCCAGATGGTAAAGGGAAAGATCGTGCCGTACTTTCGCAAAACCGGCGTCAAGCTGGGCGAGCTTCAGGCCAGGCATATTCAGAGCTTCTATCTGTACGAGCTGAAAACCGTGTCTGCCAGCACGGTCATCCATGAGCACGCCAATATTCACAAGGCTCTGAAATATGCCGTCAAGATGGACCTCATTCCGTACAACCCCGCCGACAAGGTGGAGCGTCCGAAGAAGCAGAAATATATTGCGGATTATTACCGTCTGGAGGAGCTGGAGCAGCTCTTCGAGGCGACGAAGGATCACCCCTATTCTCTGCTGATCCAGATCACCGCGTTCTACGGACTGCGGCGCAGCGAGGCCCTGGGCCTGAGATGGGATGCTATCGACTTTGAGCGCAACACCATCACCATCAGACACATCGTAACAAATGCAAAGATAGACGGCAAGTGTGAGATCGTCTGTGCGGATCGCGCCAAAACCAAATCTAGTCTGCGCTCTCTTCCTCTGGTCGCCAACATCCGTGAAAAGCTGCTGGCCTTGAAGGAGCAGCAGAAGGAGAACAAGCGGATCTGCGGCAACTGCTACAACCGGGAATATGACGGCTACGTGTTCGTGGACGCGATGGGGAACATTTTCAATCCCCGTAATCTCAGCAGCAATTTCAGCAAGCTGCTGGAAATGAAAGGCCTGCGGCATATCCGCTTCCACGATCTCCGGCACAGCTGCGCCTCGCTGCTGCTTGCCAACGACGTGCCCATGAAGCAGATCCAGGAATGGCTGGGTCACAGCGACATCAGCACCACGGCGAACATCTACAGCCATCTGGACTATAAGTCCAAGCTTACGTCCGCAAACGTTATGGACAATGTTCTGACCCTGCCGGAAACCGAGGCCGTCGGATGGCGCACATGATTTCTTGCCGAAAATCATGTGCAGTTATGGCAGATCAGCAAAAAGAAAAGCCCAGTCATATGGGCGCAAAGCCTTGATATGACTGGGTTTTTTGGCGGAGAGTTAGGGATTCGAACCCTAGAGACCTTTCGGTCTACGGCATTTCGAGTGCCGCACCTTCGACCACTCGGACAACTCTCCGTGTATCTCAACTGTTTTCCGTGCGCTGAGAAAATGCAAGAAAAACAGGCAAGAACGATATGAAATTTTGAAATTCGATCCGGCGAAAACCCTTATAAATCAAGGATTTCCAGCGGAGAAAACGGCCAAAGCCAACGCGCATTTCGAGTCAGCCCCGTTATGACCACTTCGATACCTCTCCGTGTATGTCAAACACGGTCAGAACACCTTGAACCTCAAAAAAGAGGGAAAACCAAAATGTTAGAACGGCGTGTTAGAACAGCGAAATATTTAGTTTTTAGAACCCGCGAAAACCCTTGAAAACAAAGGGAAACGGGTGGACGAGAAAACCTAAGCCGCGGAGGATTTCGAGTCATGTCCGTTATGACCACTTCGATACGTCTCCATATATGTTAACTCGGGAAACCGAGATTAACGCAAATATTCGGTTGTATTAGAATTCCTGTTAGAACTCACGGTGTGTTTGCGGTGGGCGAACGCCCGAAACCCGCACGGTTAAAGGCTTTTCGGAAGTCGGGCTTCCGTTAGTCGAGGGAGATTTCGAGTCAGGGCCGTTATGACCACTTCGATACCTGTCCGTATTTTTAACGGCTATGATATTTTAGCAAATGTGCCGGGCTTTGTCAAGCGGATTTGCAATTTGCCGTGAATTTTATTTGCGCATTTTCGGTATGATGCTTGTGCTGCGATGAAATGACCCCACCCGTTTTGGCGGGTGGGGCTTTGTGCTGTGGGTTTTAGAATGTGACTTTTACAGTCTTTATCTCGAAGGGCTTGAATCTGAGCGAGACGGTGTTGCCGCTGACTTCGAGCTGCTCCTCGTTTTCTTCGAGCAGGTTGCAGACATATACGCTCTTCGGAGCGCGGTCGAAGGTGTAGACGCAGTCGGTCGTCTTGTTCCATGTCTCATATGCGCGGATGACGACATCGTCGCTGTCCTCAGCCTTCTTGACGGTCTCGATGATGACATTGTCCTTGTCGGTGCTCACGAGAGAATAGCTGTCATGAGCCGCCTTGCCGCTGACGCAGTAGAGCGGCAGGTTGAGCGAATAGCCCTGGTTGACGACATCGGAGGTGTCGACCGAGCCCGCGTGCGGGTAGATGGAGTATGTGAAGCGGTGAACTTCTCTGTCCTGCTCGCTGTTCGGGTTGACCGCGCAGCGCAGGAGGCTCGTTCTGATGTGACCATCCTTTATGTCGTGACCGTACTTGCAGTCGTTGAGGACGGAGAGACCGAAGCTGTTGTCGCTGAGATCGACCCACTTGTGACCGACGACTTCAAACTGCGCGAAATCCCAGAGCGTGTTGCGGTGGGTCGGGCGCTTGTAGTTGCCGAACTGGATATCATAAGTGGCCTCGGTGGCGTTGACATCAACGGGGAAGTCTGCCTTGAGAAGTATCTTCTTCTCTTTCCAGTCGACCGTGTAGTCAACGTCGATGCGCGGCAGGTCTGCGTAGAAGATGAAGCTCTGATCAATGGTCGAGGAGAGAAACTTGCGCGTGACCTTTATGACCGTGCGGACGGGTCCGCTCTCTGTCACATCGACTGCGCTGACATCGTTTATCTCGGTGTACTTCTGATCGAAATAGACCTTGATATCCCATGCCTCGTGGTTGAACGGTCTGTCGTCGTAGGCATAAATTTTGTTGAGAACTTCGCCCTCGGGCGCGACTGCTCTGCCGGTCGCCTTGTGAATGAGCGACGCGATGTTCATGTCCTTGTCGAACTTGACGGTGAAGAACTTGTTCTCTATAGTCTTGTTCTCGACCTTTACGGTGTTCTCGCCGGACTCGCCGCCGTGAACGATGCGGAAAGTCTTGTATCCCTTTGCGGGCACGCCCTTTGCGAAGAACACAAGGCGACCGTCGGCGGATTTCTGCCACGGCATGACATTGCCGTCGGCGTCGACTATCGAGAAGTGATCGGTTGTGGGCATGTCGGTGATAACGACATCGTTGCGCTCTGCGCCGAAGGTGTTGAAAACGGTCAGGGCGTTGCCGTCCGGAGTGCAGACTATCTTGCCGAGAGTGTCGGTTATCTCAGCTTTGCCCTCGGAGATGAGCTTGTCGTACTGCTTCTTGGAATCCTCGTAGACCTCTTTTATCGAAGAGCCGGGGATTATATCGTGGAACTGGTTGAGGAGTATTATCTTCCAGCCGTCGTTGATGAACTGACGGGGATAGGACGCGATGCCGTTTGAGTCGGCGATGGCGCAGATAGTCTCCATATCATGATAGAGCAGCTCGCTCTTTCTGTTGTAGCGCTTGTTTCTGCCCTGCGAGGTCAGGGTGCCGCGGTGGAACTCAAGATAGAGCTCGCCCGCCCATTTGGGCAGCCTGCGCGAACCCTTGACTTCCTTTTCGAGGTCGTGATAGAAGTCTATTGCAAACTCCTGCTTGACCTTCGGACAGCCGGGGATGCCCTTTGCCATGCGGTGACCCATTTCGAGCATATCGCGGGTCGGTCCGCCGCCGCCGTCTCCGTGGCCGAAGGTGCAGAGATACTCTTTGTTGAGGTCCTTCTGCGAGTATCTGTGCCAGCCGCCGAGGATGTGCTCGGGGTTGAGATAGGCGTTGTATGTTGTCTGCCAGCAGTCTCCCTCGTCGAAGCAGTCGGTGCTCGGCGAGAAGTGGGAGAGAATCTCCGTGCCGTCGATGCCCTTCCACATGAATGTGTCATAGGGAACTTTGTTGAACTCGTTCCAGGATATCTTTGTGGTCATGAAGTAGTTGATGCCGGCTTTCTTCATGATCTGCGGGAGAGCCGCGCTGTAGCCGAAAACATCGGGGAGCCACATTATCTTGTTGTCAACGCCGAACTCGTCTTTGAAGAAACGCTTGCCGACTAAGAACTGGCGGACAAGGGATTCGCCGGAGGTGACGTTGGTGTCCGATTCGACCCACATGCTGCCCTCGACTTCCCAGCGCCCTGCGGCGATCATCTTCTTGATGCCCTCATAGACCTCGGGGTAGTCCTCCTTGACGAACGCATAGAGCTGCGCCTGCGAGGACATGAACTTGTATTCGGGATATTCCTCCATGAGCTTGAGGACGGTTGCAAAGGAGCGTCCTGCCTTTTCCCTCGTCTGACGGAGTCTCCAGAGCCATGCGACATCTATATGCGTGTGGCCGATGCAGCAGGCGGTCGCGTCCATGGCATCTTTTGAATATATTTCCCTGTCGAGCAGGTCGATTGCCGCCTCGGCGGAGGCAGCGAATGTATCGTAATCAGCGGTGTTGAAATCGATAAGATTGACGACGTCGTTGAGCGCCTTGACTATATCGATGCGCGGAAGATCGTCCGCGTCATAGAGGGACGCGACTTTGAGCGGGGTTTTGAGATCGAAGATGAGGCGGTTGACAAGGTCGTCGACGACCTTGAGGCGCGCACCCATTCTGAGCTTGCCCTTGAATTCCCATGCGTCCGAATACGCGTTGAGGCAGCAGTCGAATTCTTCGCCGCCCTTGGCGCAGTCGAGCAGGCGTATCTCGCTGTGGTTCGAGTCGCCGCCCTGGCGCAGCTCGCCGTTGAAGTACATGATGAACTGCGGGTTGCTGCGATTCCACGGGCCGCTTGCGGAGGGGGTCAGCTGATAGACCACGGGTCTGCCGGCAAAACGCTCGGGAACTGTGAAGCTGTGGCGGAACCACGCGTAGTCCTCTTTATAGCCCCAGTAGTCGTTCTCCGAGTCGAAGTCCATCCATTCGCCCTCGTCGATCTGTGAAAATTTGTACTGCCCGTCGCGGAATTTGAAGCCGCCGAGCGTCTCGCTGTCGGGGTAGAGATATTCATTCTCAAGGTCCTCAATGACCTTGTAGACCCTTCTGGCGAGCATGAAGCGCTCGGAGTTCTTGTCCGTGAAGCGGATGTCTACATGACTCATTTGATTGCTCCTTTCGGAAAATTCTTTGATTTATCCGTCAAAATAATTTTAACTTGCGGTACATGACAATTATATATTATTGCCGCGGGGGTTACAATAGATTTTTAGTTATTTTGCCAAAAGATTTGAGCCGCAAAACAAAAAAGCCCCGCAGACGAGTGCGGAGCTTTCTCTATATTATTTATGCCTGATTGTTGCGAATCATGTTGAGGATATTGTCGAGATTCGTCGTGCCCTTGAAGAACTGCTTGAGCTCCTTGAGGGACTGCAGGAAGTTGGGATTCCAATCCGAGCGGGGAGCGGGTTTTATTCCCATCTCTTCGAGCATCGGGCGCAGAGCCTCAAAACGCTCCTCAAAGCTGTTGTAATCCATATTGGCTCTCTTCGTCCAGCCCGCCTCGGCGACAGCCCAGAAGCGCGGGAAGCACATATATGAGAGCTTGTCGAAGTCGCGGACATACTCCGCCCAAATCGGGCACTCGACGCCGTAGACATTCTTCTTGCCCGCCTCGGTCAGTCCCTTTATATACGGATCGAGGCTGTAGGTCTTTTTGAGCGAGGTCATGCCGTAGGGGTAGTCGCAGTAGTAATAATAGAACTCGGAGACTATCATCTTTCCGCCCTTGTTCGCGAACTCGACGGAGCGGTCTTTTTTGTCCATCCAGCGCTGAACTATAATGTCGTTGGGCATCATGCCGCTGTTGAGGCTCTCGTTCCAGACTATAGCTGTCTTGCCGTGCTTTTTGAGGAAGTCAACAGCCTGGAGAACGAACCAGCCCTGAAGCTCCTCTTCGTCCTTGAGACCCAGTTCTTTCATGCGTGCCTGACATTTCGGGCAGTTCTTCCAGCGAACCTTGGGCGCTTCGTCGCCGCCGATGTGGAAATATCTGCCGGGGAAGAGCTCAATCATCTCGCTGAGCACGTCAAAGACGAGCTTCAGCGAATCGTCGTTTCCGGCGCAGAGGATATCGTCATAGATGCCCTGCTTCGTACCGACCTCGAGGGGCTTGCCCTTGCAGGAGAGCTCGGGATAAGCGGCGAGCACGGAGAGCGTGTGGCCGGGCATATCGAACTCGGGGATAACTTCAATATAGTTGTCGTCGGCATATGCGACAATTTCGCGGATCTCATCCTTTGTGAAATATCCGGAATATTCCTCGGCGAAGTGGTACTGGCCGAAATCCGAGCTGCGGCGGCGGGAGCCGACTGTGATGAGTTCGGGGTGGCTGTCAATTTCAACGCGCCAGCCCTGGTCGTCGGTCAGATGCCAGTGCATGGTGTTCATTTTGACGAGTGCGGCGGCGTCGATGAGCTTTTTGATGTTCTCGACCGTCGTCATGTGACGCGCACAGTCGAGCATGAATGCGCGGTATTCAAACGCGGGCGCGTCTTCGATTCTCACGCACGGGCAGATATCGAGCTGCTTTAGCTGCTTCAATGTCTGGCTCGCATAGAAGGCTCCGCGCTCGCCGCCGGCGGTGGCTTCTACACCGTTTTCGGTCACTTCGAGCACATAGCCCTCTTCGGGCAGTTTGTCTGTCAGACGCGCGGAAAAGCTTTCGGAATCGATGTTTTCCATCTTGACGCTTCCGCCGAGATAGTCGATTTTGTTGGGATTGGGAATAATATTGAGCTGCTTCATTTTCTTTTCCTCCGAAGGGCTTTTATCAAGGGCCAGTATACAATAAACGCAATTCAAAAGCAAGGCGAAATTCAGCTTTCGGGCTTTTCTTCGGGTTCTTTATGCTCGCTGTGCTCGTTTTTGCTCTTCTCGGCTCTGCACGCCTCGGCGCACATCTCCTCCTGCTTTTCGAGCGTTATCTGCTTCATCGTGTTTTCGTCTATCTTCATCAGCTTCATCAGTATTGCCTGACGGGCGAGTATACGGTTCATCTTGCCGTGGATATCTTCGATCATTATCTCGGTTTTGAGATTAACTTTGTAGTCGTTCTCGGCGCGGCGGCGGTCTTTTTCCTCCTGGCGGTTCTGGCTCATCATTATCAGCGGAGCCTGCAGCGCGGCAACGCATGAGAGAACTAAGTTGAGCAGTATGAACGGATAGGGGTCGAACGCGCGTTTTGCGAGTATGACATTGCCGACCATCCAGAGTATCAGCAGGGCGGAGAACGAGAATATGAATGCCCAGCTGCCGGCGAACTTCGCGATTTTATCTGCGGCGCGCTGACCGAATGTGTATTTCTCCTTGTCGGGGTTTGCCGATATCCTGCTGTCGGCGAGCAGGGATATGATATCCTCGTTGCTCATGTCGTGCTTGACATCGCTGATTATTTCGTTGACAAGTTTCTTGTTCTCTTTCATCTGGCACACTCCCTTGAAATTATCCGTATACTATTTTAACATAAGACGCAAGGATTTTCTATAGCTATATTTGCGTTTGCCAAGCGGCGGTGGTATACTGTGTTCAGACATAATTCAGTCTTATGCGCAGATAATATATATGAAATAAAGGAGAGAAGAAAAATGAAAGAGCTCATGAAGAATATTTCAAAATCAGAGGTTCTGACTCTGAGAGATCAGGTGCTCTGCCAGCCGGGGCAGGTTGTCAGCAAGACCCTCGCCCAGAACGACGCGCTGAGCATAACGCTCTTCGCTTTCGACAAGGACGAGGAGATAAGCACCCACGCCTCCGGCGGCGACGCATTTGTCACTTGCCTCGAGGGAGTCGGAAAAATAACGATAGACGGTGTTGACTACGAGCTGCACGAGGGCGAGAGCATAGTCATGCCCGCCGGACACCCGCACGCAGTCTACGGCAAGGAGCAGTTCAAGATGCTACTCGTTGTGGTGTTTTGAAGATAAAATAAAATAAAAAATGTCCGCCGTATTAGATATAAATGCGGCGGACGAATTTATATAATTTTACCCCTGCTTCGAAAACTCGCACCCGCAGTAGTTCTGTCTGTATAGATCATACTGCTTCGAAAGTTCTATCGAGCGCTTGTAGCCCTCGCGCTTCTTGAAATCTGCGGGCAGATGGCGCACTCCGTATTTTTCGCCCATCTCTTCGCCGATGCGGTTGAGTATCTGCGAATTCTTGTGCGGACTTACGGAAAGGGTGGTCGTGAAATAGTCGAAGCCGTGTTCCTTTGCCTCCTGAGCCGTGCGCTCGAGCCGCAGATAAAAGCACTTTTCGCACCGCGAACCACCCTCGCGCTCCTGCTCATACCCCTTTGCGGCTTCGATGAACTGCTTGTGGTCATATTCGCATTCGAGAAATTTTACGCTGTGCTCCGCGGGCAGGAGAGATATTATCCTGCGCTGTTCGCTGAGCCGGTGTTCATATTCCTCTGCGGGGTAGATGTTCGGGTTGAAGTAGAGCACGGTGACATCAAAATATTTTGTCAGATATTCGAGCACATAACTGCTGCACGGTCCGCAGCAGCTGTGCAGCAGCAGGGACGGCACACGCCCCTGCTTTTTTATTTCATCAATTTCGCGGTCGAGTTCGAGCTGATAGTTGATTTTGTTCATCTCAACGCCTCCGCAGTATATGATACCGCAAAGGGGCTGATAAATCAACCGCTCAGTCGAGGATGCGCCCGTCGGTCGATATCGTCACGACCTGCCACGGGATGAATTTGCCGCTGTTCTGCAATGCTGTTTTTGCGGCGTGTTCGAGTCCGCCGCAGCAGGGGACTTCCATTCTGACGACCGTCACGGACTGTATATTGTTGTTCGCGATTATCTCCGTCAGCTTCTCGGAATAGTCGACGCTGTCGAGCTTCGGGCAGCCGACAAGGGTTATGTGGTTTTTGATGAATTTTTCGTGGAACGCCGCATAGGCGTAGGCGGTGCAGTCGGCGGCGATGAGCAGCTTTGCGCCGTCAAAATACGGCGCGTTCACCGGCACGAGCTTTATCTGAACCGGCCACTGGCGCAGTCGGCTCTGCATTTCGGCGGGCTGTGCCGACGGGGCGTTTTCCTCGCGGTTCATCGTCATGAGCCTTGAACCCGGACATCCGCCGTGATGTCCGCCGCCTCTTTTCTTCATCATGTTTTCTTTGACCGCTTCGGCGTTGTAGGCGGCTGCCTCGCGCTCGACAAAGGTTATCGCGCCTGTGGGGCACGCGGGCAGGCAGTCGCCGAGCCCGTCGCAGTAGTCGTCGCGCATGAGCTTGGCTTTGCCGTTGACTATGGCTATCGCGCCCTCATGGCAGGCGGCGGCGCAAGCTCCGCAGCCGTTGCATTTTTCTTCGTCAATATGGATTATTCTGCGCTTCATAAAAATTCCTCCGAGCGTAAAATTTGTTTTTTCTTGACCTGACGCGTTTATTATAGTAGAATCAGGACAAAAATACTGTTGCAAAAACAACGGAGTGATAAAAATATGTCGGAAAATTTTGAAAAAATAAAAGCGGCGCCGCTCTTTTTCGGAATAGACGAAGCCGAGCTGCCCGAACTGCTCGAAGCCCTCGATGCGCGCAGCCGCAGATATCAAAAGGGCGAAATAATAATGCCCGAGGGCGAAAAGACGGACTCGCTCGGGCTCGTGATGAGCGGCAGTGTGCTGATAGTGCAGGACGATTTCTGGGGCAACCGCAATATCATGGCGCGGATAACTCAGGGCGGAATCTTTGCCGAGTCGTTCGCCTGCACGGGCGAAAAGCTGACCGTCGGCGCGGAGGCGGAGAGCGAATGCGAGATAATGCGGCTGAAAGTCGGACGTGTGCTCGGCTCGTGCCCGAAGTCGTGCGCCGGACATTCAAAGCTCGTCGGCAATCTGATATCCGAGCTTGCGCGCAAAAATCTGAATTTCAACTCGAAGCTCGGGCACATGGGCAAGCGCACGACGCGCGAAAAGCTGCTGTCATATCTTTCGGCGCAGGCGATGAAGAGCGGAAAAAATGAATTTGACATTCCCTTCGACCGCCAGCAGCTCGCCGACTATCTGTGCGTTGACCGCAGCGCGATGTCCGCTCAGCTCTGCGCACTCAGGGACGAAGGGATATTGAAGTTTAGGAAGAATCATTTTGTGCTCAACAGAATATAAAAACGACCGCCCGAATAAACGGACGGTCATTTCAATTATCGGTTAAGATTATTTCTTCTTTCCGGTGCCTTCGTACTCCTTTATCCATGCGACCATGTCAGTGAAGGACTGCTTTGCGCCCATGGGGGCGTAGCCAAGCTCTTCCTTAGCCTTATCGCAGCTGAAGTTGCAGTTCGAGGTCAGCTTGCGGATGGAGTAGCGGGTGAAGAGCGGGGTTTTCTTCGCGGCGTTGTAATAGACCTCCATGAGAGGAGCAAACGCATTTGCAAGACCGAGAGAAATCTTGAGGCTCGGAGCCTTGAAGCCGCAGATGTCTGCGAGCATATGTATCAGCTGGTCGACGGTGACGACCTCGTCGGTGAGGATATAACCTTCGCCGGGTCTGCCCTTTTCGGCAGCGCCGATCATGCCCTTTGCAACATCGCGCACGTCAACGAAGTTATATGCGCCGAAGGAGAGCGATACGGGGAACTTGCCCTTGAGGAACATTCTGACCATCTCGCCGACGGAAGAGACCTTGAAGTCATAGGGACCGCAGCAAGCGCCGGGATAGACAACGACAGTCTCGAGCTTGTCGTCGTTGTTCGCAAAGACATAGTTTGTGGCAGTAGCCTTGGTCTTTGCATATGTTCCGTCAAGACCCTCAGGATTGAAGTGAGAGATCTCGCGCATGACCTGATTGTCGGGGAGCGGGGGATAAGCGTCAACGGAGGATGCATAGACAAGGCGCTTTACGCCGCACTTTTTGCACGCCTCAACGACGTTCTTTGTGCCGTCGACATTGACCTTCCAGGTAATGTCCTCGTTGCCCTTGTTTATCTCGATAACGCCTGCAAGGTGATAGACGACGTCCGCGCCGTCAAAAGCCTTTTCGAGAGAAGCGGGATCGGTGACGTCGCCGAATACGCGCTCGCATTTGATGCCGTCAAAGATCTTGCTGTCTTTTCTGATGAGTATTCTGAAGTTTTCGCCGCGTGCCTCGAGTTCCTTAACGAGTGCATAGCCGACGTGACCCGTAGCGCCCGTGACGACTGAAAGCTTGTCTCCCATGGTTAATTAACACTCCTTTAATTTTTAAGCTTACGGAGCTTATTATATATCAGAAAAACTTTTTAATATTTATGTTAAAGAACTATTTGACAGTAAAAAGATAATTATTTATTTTTTTAGTCAAAGTGCCGAAGTGTTTCGCCAATAACATTGACTTTTTGTATGTTTGGAGCTATTATTTTATAGTGGTATTTTGCTCTGCAAGGCGGCGTATAACTTGAACGGACGCCCGCGCAGAGAACGGACATATATATTTGAAAGGAAGGATACAAGTGGCAAAATACGTCCTTGCACTCGACCAGGGAACGACGAGCTCACGCGCTATCGTTTTTGACAAGAAGGGCAATATCGTAGCCAAGGCGCAGAAGGAGTTCGATCAGATCTATCCCGCCGCAGGCTGGGTCGAGCATGACCCGATGGAGATACTTTTCAGCCAGTTCCAGGCGGTGACTTCCGTCTTTGCTTCGGGCGGGATAAAGCCTGAGGATATAGCCGCTATCGGCATAACGAATCAGCGCGAGACCACCATTATGTGGGACAGGGAGACGGGCAAGCCCGTCTACAACGCCATTGTCTGGCAGTGCCGCCGCACAGCGGAGCTCTGCGAGCAGATAAAGGCGGACGGCATGGAGGAATACATAAAGGATAAGACCGGTCTTGTTATAGACGCGTATTTCTCCGGCACAAAGATAAAGTGGATCCTTGACAATGTCCCGGGAGCACGTGCGCTCGCCGAGGCGGATCAGCTGCTCTTCGGCACGGTCGAGACATGGCTCATATGGAATCTCACCGGCGGCAGAGTGCACATAACCGACTACTCCAATGCATCGAGAACAATGCTCTTTGATGTCGACAATCTCTGCTGGGATGAGAAGATGTGCGAATATCTCAACATCCCGATGTCTATCCTGCCCGAGGTCAAGCCTTCGAGCATGGTATACGGCAAGGTCGCAGGCGGCATAATCGGTCTTGAGGATCTCGAGGGTATCCCGATCGCGGGCGCTATAGGCGATCAGCCGGCGGCTCTGTTCGGTCAGGCATGCTTCGAGCCCGGTCAGGCGAAGAACACCTACGGCACCGGCTGCTTCCTGCTGATGAACACGGGCGAAAAGCGCGTTAAATCAAAGAACAACCTGCTCACGGGCGTCGCCTGGGGTATCGGCGACAAGGTCGAATACGCTATTGAGGGCTCTGCGTTCAACGCTGGCTCGGTCATAAAATGGCTTCGCGACGAGCTGCACATGATAGACAACGCAAAGCGCTGCGACGAGCTCGCCGAGAGCGTGCCCGACGCAAACGGCATATATTTTGTCCCCGCATTCACGGGTCTCGGCGCGCCCTACTGGGATATGTATGCGCGCGGCTGCATAGTCGGACTCACGCGCGGAGTCAACCGCGCTCATATCGCGAGAAGCGTCCTCGAGGCTATCGCCTATCAGATGACCGACCTTCTTGAGGCGATGGAGGACGACTCCGGAATAACATTCACCGAGCTTCGCGTCGACGGCGGCGCGAGCGTCAGCGATATCCTGCTCCAGATACAGTCGGATATGATACGCACGATAGTTGACAGACCCAAGACCGTCGAGACGACCGCTCTCGGAGCGGCATACCTTGCGGGTCTTGCCGTCGGCTACTGGAAGGACAGGGACGAGATCGCGCAGAACCGCGAGATCGAGAAGATTTTCACTCCCCAGATGGAGAAGTCGCACCGCGACGAGCTCTACAAGGGCTGGAAGCGCGCAGTCGAGCGTTCGCGCGACTGGGCGAAGGACTGATATTATCTGGCCGCCGACCGGTTTTCTGATCGGCGGCCGTAAAAATAACAGGGTATTCTCGAACACGAAAGGAAAACGAAAATGGATTATCTGAGCGAATCACTCAAACTGCACTATAAACTGCGCGGCAAGCTGGAGATACAGCCGAGAGCCGGGGTCAGCAACAAGGACGAGCTGTCCCTTGCCTACACTCCCGGAGTCGCGGCGGCGTGCCTCGAAATAAAGGACGATGTCAGCAAGAGCTATGATCTGACCCGCCGCTGGAACACTGTCGCCGTAGTCACGGACGGCACCGCAGTGCTTGGTCTTGGGGATATAGGTCCCGAGGCTGGCATGCCCGTCATGGAGGGCAAATGCGTGCTCTTCAAGGCGTTCGGCGGAGTCGATGCGATACCGCTTTGCGTGCGTTCAAAGGACGTTGACGATATAGTCAACACCGTCGCCCTGCTCGCAGGTTCGTTCGGCGGAGTGAATCTCGAGGATATCGCGGCTCCGCGCTGCTTTGAAATCGAGCGCAAGCTCAAGGAGCGCACGGATATACCGATTTTCCACGACGATCAGCACGGCACTGCGGTCGTCTGCCTTGCGGCGGTTGTCAATGCATTAAAGATAGTCAAAAAGCAGCTCTCCGACTGCACCGTTGTTTTCAGCGGTTCTGGCGCGGCGGGCGTTGCGATAGCGAGACTGTTTGATTCCATGGGTGCCGGCGAGATAATCATGTGCGACCGCAAGGGCATAATCTGCGAGGGCGGCGATCTGACTCCCGCAAAGGCGGAAATTGCCGCATTCACAAACAAAAATCACCGCACCGGCACGCTTGCCGACGCGATGAAGGGCGCTGATATATTTGTCGGCGTCTCCGCTCCCGGAATCGTTACAGAGGAGATGGCGGCGTCGATGGCTGAAAATGCAATAATCATGGCTATGGCGAACCCCGTACCCGAGATAATGCCCGACCTCGCAAAGGCGGCAGGCGCGGCGGTAGTCGGCACGGGCAGAAGCGACTTCCCGAACCAGATAAACAACGTTCTCGCGTTCCCCGGAATTTTCCGCGGTGCGCTCGATGTCCGCGCGAGCGACATAAACGAAGAGATGAAGATAGCCGCCGCCAAGGCGATAGCTTCGCTCGTCAGCGACGATGAGCTGAACCCCGATTATATCCTGCCCGCGGCGTTCGATGAGCGCGTCGGCAAGGCAGTCGCCGATGCGGTTGCGCAGGCGGCGAGGGACAGCGGCGTTGCGAGAATATAACTAAAATTTCGTGGTGTAGCCGCCGTCGAGCTTTATTCCGCTTTTTTCGCAGCGGGATTCAACAAAGCTCTGCGTCCGGTCGATGACTGTTCTGAAGCTCATAGGCATTTTTGCGGGAGCGCGGCGCGGCGAGTGGCTGCCCTGCGTTATCAGCTCGCTTTCGATGCAGTCGAGAATATGCAGATAGGCGGGGTCGTTGAGAATATCTGCGTTGGGCACCCAATCGCTCGGGAGATTGCCCTTGGCGGTCTCCGCGATTATGATTCGGTACATCATGAGGCTGTATATCCTGTGCAGGGAGTCGACGGTTGAGTCATTACTCTCCTGCGGGAAAGTCAGAAATTTGCGCAGCTTTCCGGCGACGCGGAATATAGTTAATGTGTTGAGCTCCGAGTCGGAGGGCAGGTCGCCTTTGATGCCGAACGCGCCCTCGAATCCGCGCTTCGATTCGCTCAGCCCCAGCAGGTAGTCTGTGGTGACATTGTAGTAATCCGCCGCGCGGCAGAGAAAATCAAGCCCGCATTCGCGTATGCCGTTTTCGTAGTGGGAGAGCAGCGCCTGCGAGACCCCGAGTCCTGCGGCGGCTTCCTTTTGGCTCAGCCCCTTTTCTTTTCTGAGTGAAGACAGGCGCGCGGTTATATTTGTTGCCATAACGATACCTCTTTTATACAGTCTGTATAATCATTATATCAGAGATTCAAGAATTTTCAATCATACAGTTCAACAAAATACTCAACGTATTTTTGGAGGAAACATGAAAAGCTATATAGTCTATATCATAAGAAGCGGCGCGACAAAGGAGGAGACCGAGGGAAAATATATCGGTCACACCGACGTTGAGCTCAGCGAAGAGGGCAGAAAACAGCTCGAGAATATGCGCTCGGAGCTTGTCTATCCGCCCGTCGGCGCGGTCATATCGAGTCCGCTCAAGCGCTGCACCGACACCGCGGCGATACTCTATCCCGACAACAAGTGCATTACTATAGATTCGCTCATAGAGTGCAACTTCGGCGAGTTCGAGGGCAAGGATGCGGAGGAGCTCAAAGACTATCCGATGTTCCCGCGCTGGCTCGCCGGCGAGCAGGGCGTTGAGCCGCCGTTCGGCGAGAGCAACGAGGCGTTCGCAAAGCGCGTGTGCGAGGGATTCATAAAAATAATCGACGGTTTGATAAAGACCGAGACCGACCGCGCGGCGATAGTCACACACGGCGGCGTGATGATGGCACTGCTCACAAACTTCGGTTTGCCCCAGCTGCCGATGCACGAGTGGATAACCCCGAACGGCTGCGGCTACACTCTGCGCATAACCCCGTCGCTGTGGATGCGCGGGCACAAGCTGGAGGTCGTCTACGAGTTCCCGTATGAGAAGAACGACGAGGACGGCGAAGAAGAATAAAATTTGACGGGAGGCGGCAATATGCAGTACAGAACTATAAGAGCGGCGGCGAGCGCCGAGTTCGTTGAAAAGCGTTCGCGGTTCATCGGCTATATATCGCCCGTCACGACTCAGCAGGACGCGATAGCGTTTATTGATTCGATAAAGTCGAAGCACTGGGACGCGACGCACAATGTCCCGGCATATATAATCAGAAATGGCAACATCTGCCGCTTTTCGGATGACGGCGAGCCGCAGGGCACGGCGGGAATGCCGGCACTCAATGTCCTGCAAAAAGAAGAGCTGACCGACTGCGTTTTGGTTGTCACCCGATATTTCGGCGGAATACTTCTCGGCGGCGGAGGACTCGTCAGAGCCTATTCGCACGCGGCGAAAATCGCAGTCGATGCGGGCGGCATAGTGACCCGCGCGGAGTGCAGCATAGTGAAAATCCGCTGCGACTACACATTCTACGGGCGGCTCGCCTCGCTTATCCCGGAGCAGGGCGGCATAGTTGAGGACACGGCGTTCGAGGACGCGGTGACGGTGAAAATGAGAATACCGCAGGAGCTTGAGCCTGCGTTTGAGGCGCGGCTCGTTGACCTTAGCAACGGCACTTGCCGCGGAGAAATAACAGACACGGTTTTTGCGGATATAGACTGAGGAGGAGAAAAATGAAGATACTTTTTCAGGGCGATTCGATAACGGACGGCAACAGATACAAAGAGCCCGAACGCCGCCACGATCTCAACCATCAGATAGGGCACAGCTACGCATTTATTGTCAGCGGGATGCTCGGCGCGGAATATCCGGATGCCGGACTGAAATTTGTAAACCGAGGCATTTCCGGCGACACGACGCGCGGACTGCTCCGCCGCTGGCGCGAGGATGCGCTCGATATAGAGCCGGATGTTCTGAGCCTGCTCATCGGCACGAACGATTGCTTCCTTGAGGGCGAAAATCATGTTGAGCCAGAGGAATACGAAAAGAATCTCGAAAGCATACTCTCGCAGTCGTTTGAAACGAACGGGGAGCTGAAAGTGTTTCTCATGGAGCCGTTCTTTCTGCCGACAAAGGACAGATTCAAGGCGGAAGAGAATACTTGCCGCGAAGAGATAGGCAGATATTCGCAAATCTGCCGCCGCATTGCCGAAAAGGACGGCAGGATATTTTTCATCCCGCTTCAGCACCTGTTTGACGAAGCCGCAGAGGGACGTGACTGCGCCTACTGGATTTGGGACGGCATCCACCCGACGGAGAGCGGGCACGCGCTGATAGCACGCGAGTGGATAAAAGCATTCAAGGCGATGTTTGAATAAAAATCTAAACCAAACAAAAAATCCTCCGTATGAATCCATACGGAGGATAACTTTTTTGCTTTGATTATTTCTCGGCGGCTGCGGCGGTTCTTCTTGCCTGGAGCGCGTCGGATATCTCCTGCTTCTTCTTGCCGACGATATCGTATTTGAATATCGGGATAGCGGAGAGTAGGGAGAGAATACCGGGGACAACGGCGTAGGCGAAGAACACGATGTCCTTTGTCTTTGTCGCGAATCCGGCGGCGGTGCCTGCGGCGATCTCGCGCACGGTGTCCGAATAGCCGGAGACCTGAACGAACACAAGACCGAGTGCCGTGCCGAGCGCAAGGCAGATTTTGATAGTCAGCGTGAGCACCGAATACGCTGTGCCCTCCATGCGCTTGCCGGTCTCGTACTCATAGTAGTCAACGCAGTCGGCGGTCATTATCATGGGCATGAGGTTGACAGACGCAAACTGGAGACCCATGAGGAACAGTGAGAAGTAGAAGAGGATGGTGAGCACCATGTTGTCGGGGTTCGTGAACCAGAAGTGGGCTATCACGAACGAGAGCACGGATGCGATGAAGCCGTATACCGAAAGTCCGATAAAGACCTTTTTCTCGTCGAGCTTCTTTATAAGAAACGGGCAGGCTGCCATGCTTATCATCGTGCCTATCGCGGTCGAGATGCCGAGGACTGCGACGAGGTTCTGCGAGCCGAGAAGAATATTTGCCGCCTGAACCTGAATTCCCATTGCCATCTGGCGTCCGAAGCCGAGGAAATACGAGATTATGACGAGCATAAACGGCTTATTCGATTTGAGCGCGCCCATCATGTCCTTGAAAGATATCTTGTCGCCCGCGGTGTAGGGTACGCGCTCTTTGTTGAGAAGCGGGATAAGCCCGAACAGCACGCAGCCGAAAACGGCGGTGAGCACGGCAGTGAACAGATACTCATTCGCTATCATGGGCAGGTCGGTTTCGCCGCTCTTGACGAGCACCTTGGAGCCGCCCGGGATTATAAGGCAGGCGATGGGCACTATCACGACGCAGGCGGAGAAGCCTATCTGCTTGAACGTGTTTGAGATGGAGACGACATTCGTGCGCTCCGTCGGGTCGGGAGTGAGGACGGATGCGATGCCCTGCGAGGGCACGTCGCCGAGGGTCATCGCGAAGCTCCAGAGGAGATAGGTCGCGAAGATCCATATGTAAGTTGCCGCTTTGTTCGTCTTGAACGGCACGTCGATGAACACAACCGCGGACATGACGAGCAGGGGCAGGATCGACTTTGCAATCATCGATTTGAACTTGCCGTTTTTGCTCTTCGAGCGGTCGATCATATTGCCGACGAACGGGTCGAAAACTGCGGAGAGAATCTTTGCCACGAGCACGAGGATACCGACGACTGCGATGTCCGCGCCGAGAATCGAAGCGTCAAACTCCGCCTGATATGAATTCAGGAGTCCGACTATCGCCTGGAAGCCGAAAAGACCGAGCGAATAGGCGGCAATTTCCTTGAAGTTCATATACTTTCCTTTTGATGAACTCATTGTTATTCCCCTTTCAGCAAGCCCCGAATCGTTCTTTGCCTCAGATTTAAGGCTTTACTGCACTAAATTGATTTTATTATAAACTGTGAATTTGTCCGTGTCAATATGAACGGTATAATTTTTGCCGATAGATTCAGCTCTTCTGTTGTACGTCGGTGCGCCGTTCGGCTTGACACTTGTCTTTATTAAATGTATAATTTACCATGAGTTAATATAACAGCAGGAGGATAAAATCGATGATTTCAAAGAAACTTTTCGGCACTCTTTCCGACGGCAGAGAGGTCGATATATACGAGCTCAAGAACGCAAACGGCGTCAGTGCGTCCGTCATTACATACGGCGCAACCTGGCAGTCGCTTTTTGCGCCCGACAGAGACGGCAATTTCGAGGATGTTCTCATCGGCTTTGACGATCTCAAGGGTCATGTCGAGCGCTCGGACTATCAGGGTCAAATTGTCGGCAGATATGCTAATCGCATCTGCGGCGGACATTTTACCGTTAACGGCAAAGAAATTGATGTTGTAAAGAACGAGAACGGCAAGACATGCCTGCATGGCGGCGGTGAGTTTTCGCACGCTGTCTGGGCGGCAAAAGTCGAGGGCGAGAGCCTTGTTCTCGAATATAAGAGCGGCGAGGGCTCGAACGGATTCCCTGGCGCGATGAGCGCAAAGGTGACTTATACTCTTGATGACAGCAACGAGCTTTCGATTGCATATGAGGCTGTCTGCACCGAGGACACGCCGATAAACATGACGAATCACGCATATTTCAATCTCGGCTCGTATAAGCGTCCGAACGTGCTCTCTCAGGAGCTTCGCCTGTCCGCGTCGCGCTACACTCCCATTGATGAGGACAGCATACCGACCGGCGAGATAAGAGATGTCACCGGCACGGCATTCGATTTCAGACAGATGAAAGCCATCGGCAGGGATATAGATCAGGACGACGATCAGCTCATTATCGGATGCAACGGCTACGACCACAATTTCTGCATCGACGAGGGCACGCAGGGCGCGTTCGCGACTGCATATGACCCCGAGAGCGGGCGCGTTATGGAAGTTACTACGGATATGCCCGGCGTTCAGCTCTACACCGGCAACTTCCTCGACAAAATACCCGGCAAGGGCGGCACGCTGATGAACAAATATGCCGGCTTCTGCCTTGAGACCCAGTTCTATCCCGACTCTCCGAATCAGCCGAACTTCCCGTCCTGCATTTTCAAGGCGGGCGAAAAGTTCAGAAGCCGCACAAGCTTCAAATTCTCGGTAAAATAAATTTTTTCAGAGGCGTGTTTATGAATTCAACGGGTGCGCGGGCGCTGATAGATGTGCTGCTCGAACAGGGAGTCGATACGGTTTTCGGTTATCCCGGCAGCGCGGTGCTCGATATCTACGATGAACTTTACAAATGCGATAAAATTCGCCATATACTCACCTGCCACGAGCAGGCGGCGGCTCACGCGGCGGACGGCTACGCCCGCGCAACTGGCAGAACGGGAGTTGTTATTGCAACCTCGGGACCCGGTGCCACCAATCTCGTGACGGGCATCGCCGCAGCATACATGGATTCGAGTCCCGTTGTTGCGATAACTGGGAACGTCAAGACCTCGCTCCTCGGCAGCGACTCGTTTCAGGAGGTCGATATCGCGGGCGTTACGATGCCGGTGACGAAATATTCGTTCATCGCGTCGGGCGAGCGCGGAGTGGCGCAGGATGTCCGCGAGGCATTCTCGATAGCGCAGTCCGGCAGAAAAGGTCCGGTTTTAGTAGATATCCCGGCGGATATCGCGGCTCAGAGCGAGGAATATGAACGCGCGCCGAAGAGCGAGCCTGCCCCGGCAAAAGAGCCGGAGAAAGCCGAGCTCGAACGCGCGGCGCAGATGATAGAAAAAGCCAAAAGACCGCTTATCTATGTCGGCGGCGGGGCGATAAGCTCCGGTGCGTCGGACGCGCTGAAAACATTTGCTCAAAAACTGCATATCCCCGTCGCGTGTTCTATGATGGGGCTCGGCGCTTATCCGTGCTCGGCGGAGCTGTTCTTGGGGCTCGTCGGCATGCACGGAAACCCGGTCGCCAATATGGCGGCGTTGAACTGCGATTTGCTCATTGCCGCGGGCGCGAGGTTTTCAAACCGCGTTGCCGCGAGTAAAGAGAGCTTCGCCCCGAAGGCGAAGATAATACATATTGATATAGACGCGGCGGAGTTCGACAAAAATATAATTTCCGACGCCCACATTCTCGGCGACCTCGGAAAGACGCTCGAAAAGCTCAGCACTATGCTGCCGTCGGGAGAGAACTCCGAGTGGCTCGGCGAGATAGCCGAGTTCAAAAGGCGGATTCCGCGCCCGAAGCCCTATGCTCCGTACACGGTTCTACACACTCTGAGCGAGCTGACGAAGGGCGAAGCGAATATAGTGACCGATGTCGGTCAGAATCAGATGTGGACGGCGCAGTACTATGACTTTGAACGCCCGCGTTCGCTGATAACCTCGGGCGGACTGGGCGCGATGGGCTTCGGCATGGGTGCGGCGATAGGCGCGGCACTCGGTAAGCCGGAGCGAAAGACCGTTCTGATAACAGGGGACGGCGGATTCCATATGAGCCTGAGCGAGCTTGCAACGCTCAGCAGATATAATATCCCAGTTGTTGTTATCGTGATGAACAACGGCGTGCTCGGCATGGTGCGCCAGTGGCAGAAGGTGTTCTATGACGGACGCTTTTCCGCGACTCAGCCGGAGCGCGGGACGGATATAGCCGCAGTCGCAAAGGCGTTCGGCGTCAAGGGCATGAGAATAAAGAATCCGTCGCAGGCGAAGCGCGTTTTCAAAAAGGCGCTCTCGATGGACAAGCCCGTAGTTATAGACTGCCGCATCGACCCAGACTGCGCGGTGCTCCCGATGATACCTCCGGGCGGCGATATCACGACGGCTATCTACAAATAAGGAGAAATTATTATGATTCAGAAGCTGACCGTTTCGGCGCTTGTCCGAAACCGCTCGGGCGTTCTGCTCAGAGTGGCGGGACTTTTTGCGCGCCGCGGATATAATATACGAAGCCTCACGGTCTCCGAGACCGAGCATCCCGAGTTCTCGCGAATGACGGTTGTCTCCGAGGTTGAGCCGGAGCAGGTAAAACAGGTCGAGGCTCAGCTGTTGAAGCTCGAGGATGTCATAAAAGTGGCGCATCTCGAAGAGGGAAAGCTCGTTTCGAGCGAACTTCTGCTGATAAAAGTCCACTGCCTCAACAAAGACAGACCGCAGGTCCTAAAGACCGTCATAGCCTACGGCGCGAGGGTCAAGGACATCGGTCACACGATGCTCACGGCGGAGCTGACGGGCGAGCCGGAGCGAATAGACGCGTTTATCGCGGACATGAGCGTCCACGGAATAGCCGAGCTTTCGCGCTCGGGCATAACCGCTCTTGAGAGCGGCGACACGGTCATAAACGACTGACACGGGAGGGAGAGAGTTGAAAAAAATCGAACTGCTCGATTCGACCCTGCGCGATGGCGCTCAGGGGGAGGGCATATCCTTTTCCGTCAACGACAGGCTGGAGATAGTCCGTGTGCTGGACGATCTCGGCATACCGATAATCGAGGCGGGCAACCCGACCTCCAATCCGCGCGAGCTTGAATTTTTCGAGCGGGCGAGCAGGCTGTGGCTCAAAAATTCCCGCCTGTGCGCATTCGGTTCAACGCGGAGAAAGGGCGAGAGAGTCGAAGAGGACGCGGCGTGTGCCGCTCTGCTCAAGGCGGGAACCCCGTGTGTGTCAATAGTCGGCAAGAGCAGAAAAATCCAGGTCGAGGGCGTTTTGCAGACGAGCCTCGAAGAAAATCTGTCTATGATAGAGGAAACCTGCCGCTTTTTCAAAAGCCACGGCAAATATGTCGTTTTCGACGCCGAGCACTTCTTTGACGGTATGTCGGACAATGACGGCTACGCGCTCGAAAGTCTGCGCGCGGCTCTGCGCGGCGGCGCGGACTGCCTTGCTCTGTGCGACACGAACGGCGGCTCGTTTCCCGATTATATTGAAAAAATCACCGGCGATGTTGTAAAAGCCTTTCCGGGTACAGATATAGGAATCCACACCCACAACGATTCGGACATGGCGTGCGCGGGCGCACTCATGGCGGTCAGAGCGGGCGCCAAGCAGGTGCAGGGTACATTTATCGGCTTCGGCGAGCGCTGCGGAAACGCGAGCCTGACTTCGATAATCCCGAACTTGCAGATAAAGTCCGATTACGAGTGCATCCCGCAGGAGAATTTGAAAAATCTGACCTCATCGGCGATAAAGATAGCGTCGATAGCCAATGTAACTTTGCACAGGGATGTGCCGTTTGTCGGGCGCAGCGCATTCGCCCATAAAGCGGGAATGCACGCCGACGGCGTTTTGAAATTCAGCGAATCGTTCGAGCATATCGACCCCGAATCCGTCGGCAACCGCAGGCGCTTCCTGCTTTCTGAAGTGACCGGCAAGGCGGCGGTGCTCAAGAAGATACAGAAGCTCTATCCCGATTTCGACAAGGATTCGCCGCAGGTCGCGGAGCTGCTCGATATCCTGAAGCAAAAAGAATACGAGGGCTATCAATATGAGGGCGCGGATTCGTCGTTCGAGCTGATAGTTCACCGCCTCGTCAGAAAATACAAGCCGTTCTTCAATCTTATCAGCTACAAGGTGCTCGACGAGCTGCCATATGACAATGACCACAGCGCGACGGCAACGATAAAGCTCAGCGTCGACGGCAGAGTCAGGATAGCGGCGTCGGACGGCGACGGCCCCGTCAATGCGCTCGACCGCGCTCTGCGTGAAGCGCTCGAGGTGTTCTACCCGTGCCTTAGAAAATTGAGGCTCATCGACTACAAGGTTCGCGTTATGGAGCCCAAAGACGCCACGGCGGCGAGCGTCCGCGTTCTTATAACTTCGTCCGACGGCGAGGATATCTGGACAACGGTCGGCGTGTCGCAGGACGTTATCAACGCGAGCTGGATAGCGCTCGTCGACTCCATCGAGCATAAGCTCGTGAGCATGGGCGAGAATCTGCACAGGTAAATATACGAAATTTTGTAACAAAATGTTATTCCGCCATTCACACAAACTTTTTTGAATGGTCTATAATAATTACAATGGGTTCGTTTAAAACAAAGGAGAGGTACTTATGGCTAACGAAAAAATACTTGTCGTTGACGACGACGTTAATATCTGCGAACTGCTGCGCCTCTATCTTGAAAAAGAGGGCTACACAGTCAGCATAGTGAACGACGGCGAGAGCGCCGTGAAGAGCTTCGGCGAGATTCAGCCGGATCTGATGCTGCTTGATATCATGCTGCCCCGCCTCGACGGCTGGCAGGTCTGCCGCGAGATCAGAAAATTCTCGGACAAGCCGATAATCATGCTCACCGCAAAGGGCGAGACTTTTGACAAAGTTCTCGGCCTCGAGCTCGGCGCGGACGACTATGTCGTCAAGCCCTTCGATGCAAAGGAAGTTGTGGCGCGCGTCAAGGCAGTCCTCAGACGCAGCGCGGGCGCTCCGGCGGCGGATATAAAGCAGGTCGAATACGACAAGCTCAAGATAAATCTGACAAACTACGAGCTCTGGGTCGACGGCAAGCGCATCGACACTCCGCCCAAAGAGCTGGAGCTTATCTATCACCTTGCCAGCAACCCGAACAGGGTGTTCACCCGCGATCAGCTGCTCGATGAAGTCTGGGGCTTCGATTATTACGGCGATTCGAGAACGGTCGATGTTCATGTCAAGAGGCTCAGAGAGAAGCTCGAGGGCGTGTCCGACAAGTGGGAGCTCAAGACCGTCTGGAGTGTAGGCTACAAGTTTGAGACCAAGGATTGATGTGCATGAAAAAAGCACGCAAAAAGTTTGAAATAAAAGATGTAAAGAACGCAGGCTCGAGAACAAAAAGCTCGGGTCTGTTTCACCGTTACTTCTATGTGACGGTGCTGATACTGTTTATCGGCTTCACCATTCTCGGCTCGTCGTTGTTGATATTCATCGCGCGCTACCAGTCCGAAGAGAAGACGGCGCTTTTAAAGCAGAACGCGCAGACCGTCTCGCAGACTGCCGCGGCGCTTATTCAAAAAGGCTACTCGCTTGAAGAGAGCAACAAGAATTCTACTCTGCTCATGAGCGTTTCGACCGCCCAGCTCTCGCAGGCGATAGATGCGGACATCTATATATGCGACACCGACGGCAAGATAATCTGCTGTAAGGATATATGGCAGTCCAATCTCGTGATGTACATGGGCGAGTGCATAGTCCACAGCAAATATACAGTCCCCGAAACAGCTCTGTCGAAGCTCAGCAGCGGCGGATATACCGAAACGGGCACGCTCGGCGGAATGTACAAGAGCTCGCATTTTATAAGCGTTGAGCCGATAGTGGCATCCGGCAAGCTTTGCGGCGCGGTCATCGCTTCGCAGGATACGGATTCGCTGCACGAGCCTGTCAGGGCGATGCTCAAGATGTTCCTGTTCTCGGCAATTCTCGCGCTCGCGATAGCATTCGTTGCAACATATGTTATGACCTATCAGATGACAAAGCCCCTGCGCGAGATGTCGGCGGCGGCAAAGCAGTATGCAAAGGGCGATTTCAGCAACCGAATCTCGGTGCCCTATCATAAAGTGCTGGGCGGCGACGAGGACGAGGTCGCGGAGCTTGTGACGGCGTTCAACTCGATGGCGAACGCGCTTTCGGCTATCGAGACTTCGAGACGCAATTTCGTCGCGAATGTCTCGCATGAGTTAAAGACCCCGATGACCACTATCGGCGGATTCATAGACGGAATACTCGACGGCACGATAGATTCGTCGAAGAGCACATATTATCTCAGAATAGTCTCCGACGAGGTCAAGCGCCTTTCTCGCCTTGTCACGGGTATGCTCAATATGTCGAAGATAGAGGCGGGTCAGCTCAAGATCCAGCCCAAGGAGTTCGACATTTCGGCAATGACCTTCAAAACGATGCTCGGCTTCGAGCGCGCGATAGATGAAAAGAAGATAGAGATACGCGGCCTTGATAAAGTCGAGCCGCTCAACATCTGCGCCGACGAGGATATGATAAATCAGGTCGTATATAATCTTATCGACAACGCCGTGAAGTTCACGAACGAGGGCGGCTATATCGAAGTCGCGATAAAGTCGGACAGCGAAAAGATGATATTCTCCGTCAAGAACAGCGGCAAGGGAATCTCGCGCGAGGAGGCGGGCAAAGTCTTTGAGCGCTTCTATAAAACGGACAAATCGCGCAGCTACGATGTCAAGGGAGCGGGTCTCGGACTGTATATAGTCAAGACCATAATCGATATGCACGGCGGTCAGATAACCGTCAACAGCGAGCCGGGCGAATATACGCAGTTCGTGTTCTGGCTTCCGCTGAGATGAATTTTTGCGGAAAGAGTTGAATAAAAATCCAAAGGTTATTTACCCGACGTTCAAGAAATCGTAATATTGAGAGTCCATAATAGTGTCAAAAGATGAAGGATATCCCGAAGGCAATGGATGGAGGTAAATTCAGTTTATGTACAATGATGATTATGTGAACAACTTCGGCAGTTCCGGCGAGACGCCGCCCGAAGACAACTCGGCAGACACCGCACAGCAGTCTGCACCGCTTGAGCCGGATCAGGTTTATTCTGCTCCGCAGCAGCCCGGACAAGGCAGCTATAACAGCCAAAATTCATATAATTCCGGCAGCTACACGCCGTCTCAGCCCGAGAAAAAGAAGAAAAAGATGAGCGCGAAGAAGAAAGGCGTTGCAGTTTTCGCCGCGATCCTCGCAGTTGTTATTGCGGTCTCCGCGACCGTCACCGTGCTGGCAAAGAGAAACAATAACAATAGCTCGGGCGGCGGCACTTCTGTGACCGGCACTTCCGAGGGCGACGCTCAGCTGAACATTGCCGAGACCCCGAAGGCGACAACGACTTCAAAGGGCAACGGCGTGCTCACCTCGGCTCAGATATATGAAAAAGTTTCGCCGAGCAATGTCGGCATAGTCGTATACAGCCAGTCGTCAAGCTCGGCTTCCGGCGAAGGCTCCGGCATAGTCATGGGCGAGAATAAAGATCACACTTATACCTATATTATCACCTGCGCCCATGTTATCAGCGGCGAGGGCGTCAAAGCCGTCGTTCAGCTGCATGACGGCACTCAGTATGACGCCGAGATAGTCGGTTACGATTCGCGCACCGATATCGGCGTGCTGAAAATAAAGGCTACGGGCTTCACCGCCGCAGAGTTCGGCGATTCAACGAAGCTTTCGGTCGGCGAGACTGTCTATGCAATAGGCAACCCCGGCGGCACCGAGTTCTTCGGCTCGTTCACGAACGGCATGGTCTCCGCGATTTCGAGAACCGTCAGCAGCCAGATAGGCTATTCCATGGAGTGCATCCAGCACACGGCGGCTATCAGCCCCGGCAATTCCGGCGGCGCGCTGATAAACGAATACGGCCAGGTGGTCGGAATAAACTCGCTTAAAATCAGCGACAGCAGCTATGAGCTCATGGGCTTCTCTATCCCGATCTCGTCCGCAAAAGAGATAATCGACGATCTTATCGCCTACGGCAGAGTGCCGAACCGCCCGAAGCTCGGCATCAGCTACTTCTCCAATACATCGAATCAGCAGTATAACATGATCGTGCAGATAAAGGGTCTGCCGGCAGGCTCGCTTATCATCGCGGACATCAACGCGGACAGCGACCTTGCAAACAGCAGCGCTCAGGTCGGCGATCTTATAACGGCGGTCAACGGCAAGGAGCTGAGCACCTCGGAAGTTCTGCTCGAAGCGATTGAAAACTCCAAGGTCGGCGATACATTGACCCTGACCCTGTGTAGGATATCGAGCAACTATCAGACAAAGGAATTTAATGTCAAAGTGAAGCTCGTCGAGGATACCGGAAACACTGCTTCCTCTTCCTCTCAACAGCAGCAGGAGCAGACAACTCAGCAGGATAACAGATCATTCTACTACAACCCCTTTAATTGATATATCACCTTTCTAACGAAAAACGCGGGTACAGTGAAAACTGTGCCCGCGCTTTTTGTTAAAAAATACAGCCCCGGCAAAATCTGCCGAGGCTGATGGTTTTGATTATTTCTTGAGTCTCTTGTCTGTCTTTGTTGCAAGGTGGGTGCCGACACTCTGGAAAATCTGAACGAGCGCTATGAGCAGGATAACCGCAAAGATCATGACGAGATATTTGTAGCGGTAGTAGCCGTAGTTTATGGCTATCTTGCCGAGTCCGCCGCCGCCGATTATTCCGCTCATTGCGGAGTAGCCGAGGATGGTGGTTATCGCTATCGTGAAGTTTGAGAGCAGCGAGGGCACGCTCTCGGGAATCATAACTTTGACAATTATCTGCATGGGCGATGCACCCATGCTCTGCGCGGCTTCGATTATGTTCGGGTTGACCTCGCGCAGGCTGCTTTCAACAAGGCGCGCCACAAACGGGAACGACGCGATGACGAGCGGGACTATAGAAGCGACAGTGCCGACAGCCGTGCCGACAATAAGGCGGGTCAGCGGGAAAACGAGGATCATCAAGATCAAGAACGGCACCGAGCGCAGAAGGTTTATAATAACATTGAGAACCTTCATCAGAGCCTTCGGCAGGGGGAGTACGCCGCCCTTTTCGCCCGCGACGAGCAGCACGCCGAGCGGCAGGCCGATGATTATCGCGAAGAGCGTGGAGAGCAGGGTGACATATATCGTCTCCCAGATAGCCAGCGGGAAATCATTTTTTAATATATCGAGGGCTTCCGTCAGCGCCTCGGAAGTGAATGCATTGTCAAACATCTTTTAAACCTCCTCAACAAGAATATCCGGCATACTCTGCAGATATTTCGACGCGCGTTCAAGCTCGCTGTCCCCTCCGGGGATGCCGAGGAGCATGTTGCCGTAGACCTTGTCGCCGATGCAGCGCGTGGAGGCCGCCAGGATGTTCGCCGCGATTCCCTCGTCTATAGCCATCTTGGTTATCAGCGGGGTGTTGGTCGCGAACGCGCCGTTGAAGACGACTCTTATCCTGTGCTCGTCCGAAGCGGGAGCAAAAATCTCATCCGAAGCGTCGGGGAACACGAGGCGTTTTGCTGCCGCCGACTGCGGATGGGCAAAGACGGTGCTGACTTCGCCCTGTTCAACGACCGTGCCGTTGTCAAGAATGGCGACTCGGTTGCAGGTCTCTTCGACAACGCTCATCTGGTGGGTTATTATAATAACCGTTATGCCGAGCTTTTTGTTTATGTCTCTTATGAGGTTGAGGATCGAATGTGTGGTGTTCGGGTCGAGCGCGCTTGTCGCCTCGTCGCAGAGCAGAACTTTCGGATTTGTAGCGAGTGCGCGGGCTATCGCGATTCTCTGCTGCTGACCGCCGGAGAGCTGAGCGGGGTAAGCCTTCGCTTTGTCGGGCAGACCGACTATCTCGAGCAGTTCGAGCGCGCGTTTCTTCGCGTCCTCTTTCTTCATGCCCTCAAGCTCGAGCGGAAAGCAGATGTTTTTCAGGCAGTTGCGCTGCATGAGCAGGTTGAAGCCCTGGAATATCATGGTTATATTGCGGCGGGCGTCCCTGAGCTGCTTGCTCGAAAGCGAACCCATATCGACCCCGTCTATGAGTATCTGGCCCTCAGTCGGGCGTTCGAGCATATTTATGCACCGCACGAGCGTGCTCTTGCCCGCGCCGCTCATGCCGATGATGCCGTAAATATCGCCGTCGTTTATCGTCAGAGAAACATTCTTGAGCGCGTCGAGCGAGCTGTCGGCGGTCTTGAAAGTTTTTGACAGATTTTTAATCTCGATCATTTTATGCCTCCGAACTTCTGGATAAAAAGATAATGCCGGCAAGTAGCCCGATTAAGAGCAACTTAGCCCGGCATTATATTTTATAACATTTACTTCACTGCGTCAAGAGTGGTCTGCTTGCCGCCGTAGAGAGCCATGGGCTCGACGTGGACATAGCAAACGGTGACGATGTTCGTGTTGTTCTGCTTGTTGAAATCGTCGAGGTAAGGCTCGTGCTGGAAGTAGTTTGCGTCGATCTCGCCGGACTCAACAACATTGTTGGGCTGGACATAATCTTCGAACTCTTTGATGTCAAGGGTGACGCCCTTAGCGGCAAGGATCTCCTTGGCAACGGCGAGGATCTCGGCGTGCGGTGTGGGGGATGCAGCGACGGTTATGGTCTGACCCTTGAGTGCGTCGTAGTTGACGGAGGGATCGTAGCCGTCACCGGGGTTCGCAACAACGCTGATAACTGCGCCGTTATACTTGGAAGCGATGAAATCGGCGACCTTCTTGCTCTGGAGAGCGGCGGAAAGAGCCTTGATCTTGTCGGAATTCTCGTTGCCCTTCTTGGCGGCGAGGATGTTTGAATATGCGCTCGAGGAGCCCTCAATGGCGAGATTGTCCTTGACGGGGTTAAGACCCGCGGAGATAGCGTAGTTCGAGTTGATAACAGCATAGTCAACATCCTTGAGAACGTTGGGAAGCTGAGCGGCTTCAACCTCTTTGAAGGTGATGTTCTTGGGGTTGTCCTCAATGTCTCTTACGGTTGCGGTGATGCCGGCGCCGTCTTTGAGCTTGATGATGCCCTGTTCCTGAAGAAGAAGGAGCGCACGGGCTTCGTTGGTCGCGTCGTTGGGAACGGCAATGGTGATGCCTTTGCTGCCCGAAGAGCAGGCGGCGAAGCCGAAGATGCAGCCCAGCGCGAGGACCGCTGCGAGAATGATCGATATTGTCTTTTTCATGTTGATTATCTCCTTTGTATTTTAATTTATAAGGTATTGGGTTGAAACGGACTTTTTAATCATGCGCCTTGCGGCACATTCGCCAATGCCTTATATCAAAGGGCGAGAATAATTTCAGATACTGCACTTTTCTTCCTCCTCAATGCAAATAAAAAACGGGAAACTCCTCACGAAGCTCCCCGAATCTCTGCATATATCAGATTTATTCGTTTGACGGAAGCTCGTCGGAAAAAGGCATGCACATGCACATGCGCATGGAGAACATGCACATTTCCATCATCATAATGTTGCTGTCAAACTTTTTCATGATGCTTCCTCCCTGTTCAGTATCTATGAGCGTATTATAGTCTCTTATACCTACGCTGTCAATAGGCTTTTACAAAAAATTCCCGATTTGTCCCGATGCACAAAAAAGCAGGCGAAAATGCGCCTGCTTTTGAACCGGTTGACTTAAAATTTGCTGTTATATATCGCGGCTGCGCCTGAAATTGCGCTCCGCCTTGCGGCGAGCGGCGGTTTTTCTCTCTTCGGCGAGCTTTTTTTCGTGCACTTTTTTGCGCACGGATGGGCGGTTCGGATTCTTCGTACCGGTTCGTGCAGCTCCGGATTCTCCTTGAAGAATATCAGGCTGCCGCCGACGACCTGAACGACCTCGGACTGCGTCTTTGCCGCTATCTCCTCGGCGATCTCGCGCGGGGGCTTGGGTGCTGTCTCGAGCAGTACCTTGAGCTTGAGCAGTTCGCGGGAGCGGAATGCGTCGAGCGTCTGGGCTATCAGTGCGTCATTAACGCCGCCCTTGCCGACCTGAAAAAGCGGCTCGAGCGAATTTGCCTGCGCGCGAAGCGCGGCTCTCTCTTTGCTTGTCATATAATTTCCTCCAGTTTTTTCGCAAGGAGTCTCAGCGCCTTGCCTCTGTGGCTGATGCTGTCTTTTTCTTCTGCGGTGAGTTGCGCCATCGTCTTGCCGGGAAACTCGTCGGGCAAAAACAGCGGATCGTAGCCGAAGCCGCCCTCGCCTGCGGGTTCAAAGGCAATCTTGCCCTCGCACTCGCCGCGCACGGTCATGTGCCTGCCGTCCGGGAAACAGCAGCAGACGGTCGAAACGAATCGTGCGGTGCGCTTGTCCATAGGAATGTTGGACAGATTTTTGAGCAGGAGCTCGTTGTTCTTCTCGTCATTACCGTGCTCGCCTGCGTATCTCGCGGAATAAACTCCCGGCGCGCCGTCGAGCGCGTCAACGGCAAGCCCCGAGTCGTCGGCGATGCAGGGCATGCCGCTCTCTTTGCAGCCGCTGTCGGCTTTTAAGAATGCGTTCTCTTCAAAGGTGACGCCAGTCTCCTCAACATCGGTAAGCTCGACTCCCGCTTCTTCCGCGAGCAGAACGCGCACGCCGATGGGTTTCAATATGCGCTCAAGCTCGGCGCGCTTTTTCATGTTATGTGTAGCTATGAGAAAATCCATTATTCGTCCTCTTTTTCCTCTTCTTCGTCTTCAATCGGCTCTGCGTCAAACAGACCCTCGGCGAATGCGCGGGCGTTGAACGGGCGGAGGTCGTCCACCTTTTCGCCGACGCCGATGAACTTGACGGGTACGCCGAGCTCATTTTTGATGTTTAATACAACGCCGCCCTTCGCGGTGCCGTCAAGCTTTGTTAAAATGATGCCGGTGATCTCTGCAACATTCTTGAATTCTTTTGCCTGATTGACTGCGTTCTGTCCTGTAGTCGCGTCAAGCACGAGCAGGCTCTCGCGGTCGCTGTAGGGCAGCTCGCGGTCGATGACGCGGTATATCTTCGCAAGCTCCTCCATGAGGTTCTTCTTGTTGTGGAGTCTGCCGGCGGTGTCGCAGATAATTATGTCGGCATTTCTTGCCTTGCCCGCCTGAATTGTGTCGTATATAACAGCCGCCGGGTCTGCGCCCTCGCGGTGCTTGACTATCTCGACTCCCGCGCGGTCAGCCCACTCTTCAAGCTGTTCGATTGCAGCGGCTCTGAAAGTGTCCGCCGCGGCGAGGATAACTTTTTTGCCCTCGTTTTTGTACATTGCGGCGAGCTTGCCTATGGAAGTGGTCTTGCCCACGCCGTTGACGCCGATGACGAGAATGACGGAGGGGAGAGTGATAAGGCTCATTTCCTCGCCGCCCTCAAGCATCTCGGCGACTATCTCTTTTATCTCGTTCTTGACGGCTTCAGGCTTGCGCAGATGCTTTTTCATAACGCGCTCGCGGAGCTGTTCGACTATCTCCGATGCGGTCATGCAGCCGACATCGCCCATGACGAGTATCTCTTCGAGCTCGTCATAAAATTCGTCGTCAATTTCAGTTTTGCCGTGGAGCATCGAGTCGATGGCTCCCGACATATTCTCGCGGGTCTTTTTGAGTCCCTTGTTTATTCTTGAAAAAATGCCCATTTTTATCCTCCGTGCGGTCTTATTTCAGACCGTTTTTTATTCTTTCAACTGCTTCGAGCGTGCGCTTTGGCTCTGCGAACGCGGTCAGACGAAAATATCCCTCGCCCATCGTGCCGAAGCCCGAGCCCGGCGTGCCGACCACCTGAACGGTGTTCAGAAGCCTGTCGAACATCTGCCATGAGGTCAGCCCGTTCGGCACTTCAAACCAGATATACGGCGAATTTCTGCCGCCGAAACAGCGGATATTAATACTCTCAAGTCCGTCCGTTATCTTTTTTGCGTTGCCGAGATAGCAGTTTATATTTTCTTTTATCTGCCGCCTGCCCTCGTCGGAATAGACGGCTTCGGCGGCACGCTGGGTTATATATGACACACCGTTGAACCGCGTTGCCTGCCTGCGCGCCCACAGCGCGTTGAGGCTGACTCTGCCGCGTGAGAGCTCGCGCGGTATAATCGTATATGCGCAGCGAACGCCGGTAAAGCCCGCAGTCTTTGAAAAGCTTCTGAACTCAATGGCACATTTCTTTGCGCCGTCAAGCTCGAAAATGCTGTGCGGAATGTTGCTCTCTGTGATAAACGCCTCATATGCGGCGTCAAAGAGAATGACGCTTCCGTGCTCGTTAGCCCAGTCGACCCACTGTTGGAGCTGCTCTTTATTCATCGCCGTTCCCGTGGGATTGTTGGGGGAGCAGAGATATATTATATCGACATTTTGCTCCGGCAGGGGAGGGATAAATCCGTTCTCTGCGGTGCAGTCGAGATAAGCAATATTTGAAAATCTGCCGTTTTCGAGCGGCTTGCCGCCCCTGCCCGCCATGATATTTGTGTCTATATAGACCGGGTAGACGGGGTCGCAGACGGCGACTTTGCACTCGGGCGAAAAGATATCGCCGATGCTGCCGGTGTCGCTCTTTGCACCGTCGCTTATAAAAATCTCATCTCTTTCGAGCGTTATTCCGCGCGCGGCGAAATCATATTTCAATATCTTGTCGATAAGAAAATCATATCCCTGCTCGGGCGGGTAGCCCCTGAATGTGGCGGCGTCCGCCATTTCGTTGACTGCCGAGTGCATGGCCTTTATGCACGCCTCGGGCAGGGGACGCGAGACATCGCCGATGCCGAGGTCGATTATATCTGCCTCGGGGTGAGCGATTTTGTAATCTTTAATTTTTCGGCTCATAGTCGAAAAAAGATAGTTGCTGCGGAGAAGCGAAAAGTTTTCGTTTATTTTCATCTTGCGCCTCCGCCGTAGGCAATTTCGCCTGTAAAGACGGTCTGTGCCGAACCGGTCAGGTACGCATTTCCATCGGCGCTCCATTTTACTGAAAGCTCGCCGCCGCGAAGCGAGATTTTGATATCTGTATTGCGCTTGCAGTAGCCGTTCAATATGCAGGCGACCGCCGCCGCGCACGCGCCCGTGCCACAGGAGAGGGTCTCGCCCGCGCCGCGCTCCCAAACGCGCATTTTGATGCGTTCAGCCGAAATCGGCTGAACGAATTCCGTATTTATCCTGTCCGGAAATGCCGGGTGATTTTCAAACTCGGCGCCGATTTTTTGAATATTTATAGAATCAATATTTTTAGAGAAAACCACGCAATGCGGGTTGCCCATCGAAAGGCAGGTGACGGAATAAACTTTTCCGCCGACTTCGAGCGGCCGGGAAATCACGGTGTCCGATTCAATAAGCGCGGGAATATCCCTGCTTTTCAGCATTGGTGACCCCATGTTTACCTGCGCCGAAGTGACCTTTCCGTCCGTCTTATATATATTAATGTATTTTATTCCGCTGAGAGTCTCCAAAGATATCATATCTTTGTCGGTCATTTTGCTGTCGCAGACATACTTTGCGACGCAGCGCGCGGCGTTGCCGCACATCTTCGCCCGTGACCCGTCGGAATTGTAGATATCCATTCTGAAATCCGCCCTGTCGGACGGCAAAATCAGCACAAGCCCGTCTGAGCCGATACCGAAATGGCGGTCGCTCAAAAATTTCGCCGCAGCGGGAGGGTCGTCGATCGATTCATCAAAACAGTTGACATATATGTAGTCGTTGCCCGCGCCCTGCATTTTGGCGAATTTCATTCACAAGACCCTTTTCATTTATATATTAGCGAGCTCGCTGAGCAGATGCCGCGCGGTCGCGGTTATAGAACTGCTCTCGTTCATGCTCCTTCTTCTAATATATGCGTATGCGTCCTCTTCAGACACACCGTTTACTTTCATATATAAATGTTTTGCCTTGTCGATTATCTCCTGATCCGCCGTGTTGCGCTGACCGCCCGAGCGTATGCGTGACTCGGACGAGGAGCGGAGCAGCTTTTCTATTGCACTGCGAAATTCAGGACGTGAGAGCGGCAGGGTCATGCACTGCACGTTGCTCATGCCGAACAGCGGGGACTGGGCGGAGGATATAAGCAATATCATATCGGCGCCCGGCGGGAGCAGACGAAGCATGGCGGCGGGCGCCATGTCGGTCAGACGGTGGCAGATTATTATAGCCGAGGGGAGACGCTGAGCGAAATCGAGGGTCTGCGAAGCAGAGCGGCACTCGATGACGCCCATTATTCCCATTTCCGCAACGAAGCCGCGCAGCTGCGCGCGCACCTTGTCGGATGACGATGCTATAATAATATCGCGCACCATTTATCCCTCCCTCGCGGTGCGTCAGTCTGTTAGAAAAATCAGCTCTCCTGCACGTTCTTTATGATATCGTTGATAGTCGTTCTGAGCGCCGAGTCGGTGTCGCTCTCTTTCTTTATCTCGTCAAGGGCGTAGAGCACCGTTGAATAGTGCCTGCCGCCGAACTCCGCGCCGATAGCCTTGGCGGAAAGTCCTGTGACCTCGCGCACGATGTACATCGATATCTGGCGGTATTTCGAAGTCTGTGCGTCCTTCTTCTTCGAGCGCAGATCCTCGGGATTTGCGCCGTAGGTGCGCGCGACTTCGGTTATTATCTTGTCCACAACGACAGGGATAGGCTTGTTGTCGCTGAGAATATCCCTTATCGCCTGCTGAGCGGTGGCGGTGTTGACATGCGCGCCCTGTATCTGGACATAAGCCTGCATCTTCTTGACCGCGCTCTCAAGCTGGCGGATGTTGTTCTTGAGCTTCTGCGCTATGTATTCAACGACATCGTCGCTGATATCGAAGTTGAGCGCGTCCGCCTTGCGCTTGACTATGAGCATACGGGTCTCGAGATCCGGCGGCTGAACGTCCGCGAGCAGACCCCACTCAAAGCGGGTGCGCATTCTGTCCTCAAGCTGGGGCATGTCCTTCGGCGGGCGGTCGGATGACAGAACGATCTGCTTGCCGTCCTGCGTCAGGGCGTTGAAGGTATGGAAGAATTCCTCCTGCGTGCGCTCTTTGCTCGCGATGAACTGAACGTCGTCCATCAGAAGAACGTCGACCTTGCGGTATTTGTTCTGGAATTCCGTTGTTGTGCGGTGGTTGAGCGCTTCGATAAACTCGTTGGTGAATTCCTCGCCGTCGGTGAGGACTATCTTCATCGACGGGTCGTTTCTTTTTATCTCGTGGCATATGGCGTTGAGCAGGTGCGTCTTGCCGAGTCCCGAGTTGCCGTAGATGAACAGCGGGTTATACGCCTTGCCGGGGTTCGCCGCGACCGCCTGCGCCGCCGCATGGGCGAACTTGTTTGACGCGCCGACAACGAATGTGTCGAATGTGTTTTCAAAATAGTTCGAGGCGCGCGTGCTGCCGTCTATCTCCGATGAGCCCGCCGCAGAGCCCGAGGAGTCAGACTGCGAATATCCCTCGCCCGGCGCTATGAACTCGACATCGACATCGAGACCGAGCGCGTTCAAAAATGCGCTGTGAAGCGTGCCGCCGAACTTCTGCGCGAGGATGCGGCGCTTGAATTCCGCCGTTGTCATGAGCACGGCGCGGCTGCCGTCAAAGCTTATCGGCTCAAGCTCGCTGAACCAGACGTTGTAGATAGATTCGGAGTTTGTCTGCCTGAGATAGTCGGAGACTACCTGCCACAGCTCGTTGAATGAATCCATTAGTGAACTTCCCCCATCATAATACTTTATAATAGGATAGAGTATATCATAAAACCCCCTTTTTTTCAACAAGCAGTTTGCACAAGGACGCAAAAAAATGATTGACATTGATGTGAAGTATGATATATAATAGTAGCTTGCAAGGGTAGGCGAAAGAGTTATACCCATATCTGCACATAAGATCACGGCGGTACGAATGCCACCAAAGCGCCCGCCGGTGACTAATATCCTGTGAAACGGAGGTTACCGCAAATGAAAAGAACTTACCAGCCCAAGAAGCTGCACCGTAAGAAGGAGCACGGCTTCCGCAAGAGAATGTCCGACAGAAACGGACGCAAGGTTCTTTCCCGCCGCAGAGCGAAGGGAAGAAAGCAGCTCACCTATTGATCGGCCTTTTTAACGGTCTTTTAACAGGTCGAGCGGATTATTGCCACGGATGGATTGATTGCTTTGGCAGAATATCAGACGCTCAAGCTTAACAGCGATTTTCGCAGGACTTACGGGCGCGGCAAATCAGCCGCTGACCCGGTGCTTGTCACATATGCGCTCAGGAACCGTTACGGTGTCATGCGCATCGGGATAACCACCGGCAAAAAGCTCGGAAATGCGGTGGAGCGCAACCGGTGCCGCCGGATAATTCGCGCGGCTTTCCGGCAGCTCGAAGGCGAGTGCTGCGGGGGATGGGACATTGTATTTGTCGCCCGTCATAAGACGGTCTCCCGCAAGAGCACCGACATCGAGCGGTCAATGCGCAAACAGCTGGGAGCCTTGGGTGTTATCGGTATATCTGCAGGAGTGAAAGTTGTGAAGTGAAAATGAAGGACATACTGATAAAACTTATTCAGTTTTACAGAAAGCATATCTCACCGCAGCTGCCCGATATGTGCAGGTACTATCCGACCTGCTCTCAGTATGCGATAGAGGCTCTCGAAATACACGGAGCGTTCAAAGGCTCTCTGCTGACTGTTGCCAGACTTCTTCGCTGCAATATCCTATTCCCCGGCGGTTATGATCCCGTCCCTCCCAAGAGGGACAAAAAATCCAACCGGAGGACTCACAAATAATGGACGCCATTTACACGACATTGGGTATCCCGTTCGGATATGTTCTCAGGTTCATATTCGAAGCCGTTGACAATTACGGTCTTGCACTTATCCTCTTCACCCTCTTCGCAAGACTTCTTATGATTCCCACTTCTATCTACCAGACTAAGGGTACCGTCAAGACGCAGCGCCTTCAGCCCAAGATCCGCAGAATAAACGCCAAATACAAGGGCGATCAGAAAAAGATTCAGGAAGAGACTCAGGCTCTCTACCAGCGCGAAGGACACAATCCCATGAATATGGGCTGCCTGCCGCTCGCTATCCAGTTCATCATCATCTTCGGTCTTATCGGCGTTATCTATCACCCCCTCAAGTGGGCGCTCGCGATCGATGATACAACAATTAATTCGCTGACAGAAATAGCAAAAGGACTCGCTGAATATAACGCAAAGACAGGTAAGCAGACTATCGAGCTTTTTGTTATCAACCATATCAATGAGATAAGACCCATCGCGCTCTCGAAGGGCATCAGCTCGGGAGTTATCGACAGCATCGCGAACTTCAACTTCACCTTCCTCGGCATACCGCTGGGCGAGATTCCGTCGATAAAAGAGCCCGGAATCCTCTGGGTCATCCCCATTCTCTCGGGCCTTACTTCTCTCGCAACGAGCCTCTTCTCGATGCTCCAGCAGCGCAAGAACAACCCTGAAATGGCGAAGAACCCGACCATGGGCTGCATGACTTTCGGTATGCCCCTGTTCTCGCTCTATTTCACCTTCCAGTTCCCCGCCGGTATCGGTATCTACTGGATTGCATCGAACGTTTTCGCGCTCATTCAGACAGTTATCCTTTCGTTCACCCACAGCCCGAAGAAGATGATTGCAAAGGCTATGGTCGATGAGACTGTCGAGCGCCGTTCAAGGGAAGAGAATCTCAAGCGCGCACTTGCGCAGAAAAAAGAAGAAAAATAAATTTTCCAGGTGGTGGAAACAGAGATGTTAAAAGAAGCTATCGGAACCGGCGCAACGGTCGATCTTGCAAAAGCTGACGCTATCGCGCAGCTCGGCATATCCGCCGATTCGGATTTTGAAATTGAAGTTCTCGAGATGCCGACAAAGAAGATGTTTGGTCTGCTCGGAACAACTCCCGCAAAGGTCAAGGTGAGCTATGATGCTCCGTCCGAGGCCGGCGCGAAGGAATATCTTGAAAAAATTCTTGCAAGCCTCGGCATCGAGGGTGCAGAGATAAAGATCGAAGAGACTGACGAAGAAGTCAGTATCGCGGTCGAATATGACGGCGACTACGGCGCAGCTATCGGCCGCAGGGGAGAGACACTCGACGCTATCCAGTATCTCGTCCGCCTTGTCGTCAACAGAGGCGCGGACAAGTCGAGAAGAGTCTCGCTCAACATCGGCAACTACCGTGAGAAGCGCGAGGCAACCCTGCGCGCACTCGCTCAGAAGAGCGCAGCAAAGGTCAGAAAGTACGGCAGAAATGTTGTGCTTGATCCCATGAATCCCTATGAGAGACGCATCATTCACACGGCTCTCCAGGATGTTGAGGGCGTGACCTCTCACTCCGTCGGTTCCGAGAATGACCGCAAGGTCGTTATAACTCTCGAAGAGGGCGTGAAGCCCCTCAACGGCGGTTCCAGACCGCCCCGCGGAAACGGACGCGGCGGATATCAGAACCGCGACAGAGGCGGCAGAGGCAGAAATGACCGCCCGCGCAGCGACCGCCCCGCAGCTCCCTCCCGTCCGCCCAGATCCGATGCGGCTTCCGCTTCGAGATACGGCAGGATCGAGCCCATCGCTAAGCAGAACAGCGAAGACTGATAAAAAACAAAAGCACGGTGTGTCAAAAGATGCACCGTGCTTTTTGCTGCTCATAAAAACACCCCGCAGACTTGAGCCTGCGGGGTGCTTAACTATTTAATTTTTATTCTTTGCCGAACATCGCTTTGACATTCGAGCCTTTGCAGATGAATATCTCTCTGAAGATTATCATGCTCACGAAAGCTATCGTGCCGCCCATGAGGACATCGCTGAAGAAGTGTGCGCCGACGATTATGCGGCTGACCGCGACCATGCCGGTGTAGGTGATGGCGGCGATCCAGCTGACAGCTCTCTTGCCCTTGCTCTTGACATTGAAAACATCGAGGAGCATAAGCAGGCAGTAGACCGTGCCGGCGGAGCAGGTGTGTCCGCTCGGGAATGATTTAAGAGCGTCGGTCGTGCCGAAGAGTGCTCTCATCTCGTCCTTGGTGAGGTGCTGGCCGTTGGCGACATACCAGCGGGTGAAGTTATCAAATCCGCCGATCGACTGGCCGCCCTCGCAGTTCATTGCGCGGTAACGCATGCGGCCGACGGGCTCTTTGACTGCGGCGATAATGCCGTTGGAAACAGCTGCAACGCAGAGCACCGCAACTGCGAACATAACGAGCTTACCGACCGATTCCTCGGAGTAGTTCCTTATGGCGAAGGTTGCAAAGAAGGTCATAAGACCCGCGAAGAACATCGATATTCCCCTGAGGAATGCCGCCTTGCGGAACAGCTCGGCCTCGGGACCTATATGCTGGAGCGCATATTTGACGGCGTCGTCGAACATGACGAAGTATGCTGCCGTTCCCGCGACGAGAAGAAGTATCGCAAGAATTTCTTTCCACGGATGCTTTTTCATCTTGCGCATGACCTGCCAGAAGAGAATCTGGAAGCTGAATGCGAGCATGAGATAGACGGGCGACGAGCCGACGGCCTCGAGCACAACGCCGTATACGGTCTCGTTTGTGTAGTAGGTGTGGGCGGCGAGCGCCTTTGCCGTGAGGATGTTGCTGACCTGGAGGTCAGTGAACGTTGCGGTCACGAGCAGAGCGCCGAATACTGCGATGAAAAGCAGCACGGCGACCCACGATTTTGTTCTCTTTGTCAATGTCAACTCTCCTTTATGTAATGGGTTTCATTTGCAGTTTAATTATAGCAAATTGCATATTTTTGTCAATCTTTATTTGCTGTCCTTGTTGCACTTTATATCATATAATGTAGCGGGCGGGCGTTTTATGCGCAGACAGGAAAAAACTTGCCGCGCGCAGTATCGCCGCAATCCGCTCAAATATATTGCAAGTCCGGTGATTATGTTGTATA